>CDYX01011825.1_pt1 | contig 49944 bp, 31 predicted proteins | sample 554871 | NCBI WGS metagenome assembly CDYX01 (sample SAMEA3182061, study PRJEB8094) | gut metagenome | biome: human; feature: gut; material: Stool; isolation source: human stools | place: Canada | collected 2013-01-14 | reverse complement strand
AAATTTTAGCTAAAATGAAAAGAAAAACACCGAGTGTTGATTGAAAAACAGGCACGGAGACTATCGACGATATTCAATTATCGTATATTTCCAAAGGCGTATCTTATGATAATGAACACGGTATTTGCCTGTTCGTGGGGCGTAGAACTGATGACCCCACACCACGAGAGTTCCACTATATCTTTGAACTCGATATAGATCCCACAAAAGATATGGCCATCTGCTTTCAAAAGCGAGGTCGTTATATGGCAGGATTCTCCTATCAACTGAATCCAAAAATCGTAGAGGAGGGGTATCTCGCTATCAGATTACCCAACATCGTAGATATTCCCAAATCGAACTGTATGCTCAATCTCTTTGAAGCCCATATCAAGAGCGATACGGTTGTATTCGACTATACAGCAACGGACGGAACACAGAAAGATTTCAAATTCCCGTTAGCGGGTTTCAATGAAAAGTATTTAGAGCAGTTCATATAATCAATAGATGAAATCTTCAAAAAACGATAATATCGTTTCAAAACTCTGCTTTGGAAATAACTCTTTAAGGCGAGATGAGTACGAAAGACTATCCATTTGCATCCATTTTATTTCAAATCTCTGGATAATGGGATTCGTATCGACTTTCACTGTTGTACATGGTAGAGATGTTTGATAATCGTCCCATTCGCACGATATTGAATTGTTTATGCAATCAGAGAATCTAAATTTGCATTTTGAAGAATCTGAATTTATATTGAGCTGTGGATAAATCAACCAACATTGACCAATAAATTGACATAACTGGCTGTAAAACTGATCTGCTTGAGAATCTAAAAACTCATCAATGGATATTTCAAAGTTTTTCAGTATACATAATAAATGGGTAACTTGATTGTAGGTAGAGATATAATAATTATAGCCATTGTATCCATTTTGCCAGCTATACGGTGGAATATCCTCTTTTCTGATATTGGAATCGGATTGGGTTAAGAAGTTGGTAATGTGTCGAATGTTGGTAATTATATTTTCACAATTCTCATACTTCTGCATAATAAGGTCTGCCAACCGCTCGCAAATAGCAGGAAAAGTATCTTTACTAAAAGGTATTTTCTGTAAAACCCATTCTTCAATCACATCATTCAATGAATATTCATAGGGCGTGGAAGACGAGAATTTATGGATATAACCCGTAAAATCGGTTCTCTCTCCGTAAAGATGATGAAAGATATTTCTAATATTTTGAAAATGACAAACCAGCAATATTTTATCGAAATTGTATTTATTCAAAGGGTTGCCATGTGCAAGTTTTTGTTCTGAATAATCTTGCATATCCCAATGTGCGGAAAATACATTGAGAATGCGGAATATATGGGCAGGATCAATTCTATCCATATCTTCAATAACAAGGATAACTTGCTTGCCATTATGTTCTTTAATATCTGTTATTAGTTGATAAATAATCCGTGATATAGGGTCAAATTCATATATCCCTCCTTTTTGGCTTGCAAATTCATCCAAATATGATTCGATACTATCGGACTGGGAATGATTGGCTTTCTCTGAAAAATTTTTGAATTTTGCAATATTGTTGCGAAACACTTTTATAGCATCTTGGGAGATATTGGCCAAAGAGGATGCAATTAAAGAAACGATATCCGATACAAGGTCTTTTCCCTGTTGATTTAGGAATCCCCATAATCTCAATGAAAAGCCATATTTTTCATCCGAAAAATCAATCTCGGATGTCATCAATATTTGCAACAATATATCTCGTTTAATGTACTCGAAAATATCCTTGTTCTCTGCAACTTGATAATTTACAGGGTATATAATGATGAATATATATTTATCAGATAATTGCTTCTTAATCTCATTCAGGAAGAAACTTTTTCCATCTCCAAATCGGGCAGATAAAATACCACGGCAATTATTATTAAGATAGTCAGAGAAAGTCGTGATTTCAGAATCAATCGGAATAATGTCACTCATAATGCTTGGGTTATTACGCATATCAAAAATACAATTTTTAATATAGAAATCAAAGCTACTGAAAATTGATAAAAACGGGAAAGCGGCAGGAGGGGAAAATTTTGCGCCGATTTTTGAACGTTTGACAATGTTTTTCTATTTGTAAGATTTACAATTGTTTAACTTATTTATTAACCAATCATGGTTTTTACAACCGTGTAAACCAACGTGTAAACCGCAGAGTAGGTTCTTTTGTAAATTGCTGTAATATAGCGAGATGCTTATTTGGAGGAACGTCTGGGGGGGGCGTGTGGTCGCTGGTTCGAATCCAGTCACCCCGACAAAACATTTTCCCCGAAGGTCTTTGCCATAGGCAGAGACCTTTTTTTATTGAATAAGGCTGTCCGCTGCGTTTTGTGCGTTTGCGGGGAGTCTTTTTCATTGTAGCAAGATCTGGACGGTGTAAAGAGTTCTTCGGAAAGGTGTTGTGGAGCAGTCGTTCCGATTGGGGCAAGGCGGTTGTTTGTGGAAATGCCGCTGAGGTCTGTTTTGCACAGGGCGGGCTGTGGTATTTTTATCTGATTTTTTCAGGAATATGCCGTTTGGTGTAGGTTATGAAGAAAAAAGACTTATATTTGCATCGGACGCAACAAGGGAAAGTGTTCGAAAAGCATATCTGAGAGATGCTCCGGGATGGTCATTCTGGAGTTTAATTCCTTTACGTATAATTAAATATTCTATGAAGCAAATCATAATCAGTTTGTTATTGATTGCCACGGCGGCATGTGCCGAATCCAAAGATATACTTGTCGAAGCGGAACTTTTCGAAAATAAGGGCGGCTGGGTCACCGACGCCCAGTTTATGGACCAGATGGGGTCGCCCTATCTGATGGCCCACGGCCTAGGAAAACCCGTTGTGGATGCCGAAACGGCGGTGTTGTTCCCGGAAAAGGGGACTTACCATGTCTGGGTGAGGACGTTCAACTGGAACGCTCCGTGGGATGCCGCCCAGGCGCCGGGGGTGTTTCAGTTGCTTGCCGACGGAAAGGTCGTTGCGGAGAAGCTGGGCGATGAACCGACAGAGTGGGGCTGGCAGAAGGCCGGGGTACTGGAGGTGAAAGAGGCTGGGGAGCGTGTGAAAATCGCGCTGCATGACCTGACGGGTTTTAACGGTCGTTGCGATGCGGTGTTTTTCTCCCGGAACGGCAAGGTTGTTCCGCCGGCTGCCGGAGCAGAACTTGATGCGTTCCGGCGAAAGATACTGGGCATACGGCCGGAGATGAGTCCCGAAAAATACGACTTGGTTGTGGTCGGGGCCGGAACGGCCGGGTTGTCGGCGGCCATCGCGGCGTCGCGGCGTCGCGGCTGGGTTTGAAGACCTTACTATTGCAGAACCGTGGTGTCGTGGGCGGGAACAGCAGTCCCGAGATTGGCGTGACGGTTACCGGAGGTGTGAAGATGGGCGAGTATGACCGGATCGGCAATGTGATTGCTGAGCTCGGGATTCCGTTCGATCACCAGGAGCGCATCCTGGAGATACTGGCTGCCGAGAAAAACCTGACGCTGAGGCTGAACCGCCATGTAACGGCGGTGGAGAAGAAAGGTGAAAAAATCATCTCGGTGACTGCTAAAGACCTGACAACCGGAGGGGAAACGATTTATTCGGGGACCTATTTCGCTGACTGCACCGGGGACGGCAACCTGGGTTTCCTGGCCGGTGCGGAGTATATGCAGGGACGCGAGACCAGCTCCGTGTTCAATGAGACGCTGGCTCCTGAGGTGGAATCGGGGTTAACGTTCGGGTCGACGCTGAAATGGCATGCCTATACGGATTCCAGGGCGGTCGATTTCCCGGAATGTCCCTGGGCCGTGCAGTTTAGCGACGCGACCTGCGAGCGGGTCATGCGTTACCAGTGGTATTGGGAAGCGGGATTTTACAAGGATCAGATTAAAGATGCCGAATATATCCGCGATTACTGGTTCCGGGTGATTTACGGCAACTGGTCGTTCCTGAAAAACCACTCCAAGGTGAAGGACGAGTACCGGAACCGCGGGCTGAGCATCGTGGCCTACATCCTCGGCAAGCGCGAATCGCGGCGCCTGAAGGGCGATTACGTGATTACGCAGAACGACATCGAGGGCGGATGGCGCGAGCAGCCCGATGCGGCGGTGCTGTGTACCTACATGATCGACCAGCACTTCCCCGATCCGGAGAATACCGCGTTTTTCCCGGGCGAAGAGTTCCTTGCGCTGGCGAAACACAATTTCAACCCGATGGGCAAGTATGACAATGCGGGACCCGGAATCGACATCAACGAACCGTTCCTGATTCCCTACCGATGCCTTTATTCGGTCAATATTCCCAACCTCTTCATGGCCGGACGCGATATAAGCACCAGCCGGATTGCCCTGGCGGCGCTGCGGATTCAAGCGACGACGGCCATGATGGGCGAGGTCGTGGGGATTGCTTCGGCATTGTGTGCGAAACACGCCTGCACGCCGCGGGAGGTGTATACGACGCATCTTGAGGAGTTCAAAGGAATGCTCAGGGAGGGAGTGCCCCAGAAGAATGATGAGGTGCTCCGCATGAATATTCGGTAATGATGCCCGGGCGGGGCGGTAAAATGAGGTTGTATGGCTGGAATAACACATAATAGGTTCTGTTGCCGGATTCTGCTGACATTGTTGGTGGCGGTGATGTCCGGCGGTGCGTGGGCGGGTAACGATGCTGTTCCGTTCCGGAAACTTACGATCGGCGAGGGGCTCTCCAGTCACGAGATAACCTGTATCTACCAGGACAGCCGGGGATTTATCTGGATCGGGACCGACAACGGACTGAACCGCTTTGACGGTTACCAGATTCAGATTTACCGGAACGACCATTCGAACGGGAACACCATCGGCGGAAATACGGTCCGGTGTCTTTTTGAGGACCGCAACAACAATCTGTGGATCGGGTTCAAAGGCGAAGGCATGTGCCGCTTGAACCGCATTACGGGGGCCGTGAGGAACTATGTGCACGATGCGGACGACAACAACAGCATCAGCTGCGACGACATATCCGGCATTGTGGAGGACCGCGACGGAAATATCTGGATCGCCACGGACCGGGGCGCACTCGACATGCTGGACCCCGCGACGGACGTGGTGACCCATTTCCCCGTGGCGGATGCGAATAAAAAGCCGCTCAACAACGGCATTACGGCCATAGCGACCGACAGCCGGAACAATATCTGGCTGGCGTCGTGGGGCGGCGGCGTTTACCGGTTCGACATCGGGGAGAAACGGTTTTACGAATTCCCGGCCGGAAAACCCGTCGGAGGGATCCCGGAATACATTTTCGGGATTTATGCCGACAGCGCCGACCGGGTCTGGCTGGCTACGGCCCACGACGGGCTGGTCGTCGTGGAACCCGGCAACGGCGGGGAAGTCTCCATGCGGCGTATCACCACGCTGGGAAGCCGCTCGGTGAGGGATGTCTGCGAGGACCGGAAAGGGAATATCTGGGTGGCGACCTCGGAAGAGGGCATCAAGGTGCTTTCGGCCGGTTCGTGGCGGACAGTGGCGCATTATTCGCCGGACAACGCCCGGAATATGCTCTCTTACCTTTATGTCGCGATATTCTGCGACCGGGACGGGTCGGTCTGGTTCGGGTCGCACGTCGGGGTGAACTATTACAACGAACTCTCGGACCAGTTTCGGATCATCACCGTTCCCCACGATCCGGTTGACCGGTATTCGGACGGTCAGATATTTTCGGTGCTGAAGGACCGGAACGGGGATTACTGGGCCGGGGCATCCGGCATCTCTACCGGTATGCGCAGGACGGATGCCTCGTGAGCGATTACGGGTCGCTGCAGTTGTGGAACGTGGATATTTTCCAGACGATGGCAGAGGATTCGGCAGGCAATATCTGGATCGGGGCCAATTCGGGAATGCTGGTGAAATACGATATTGCCGGGAAGGGGTTTTCGCGGGTGGCGATCGCCTCCGCAGATGTGTCGAAACTCCCGTACGACAACGTGTTCTGCATTTATGAGGACACGGACCGGACGCTGTGGATCGGGACCGAGCGCGGAACGGTGAACTACAACCCGGAAACGGGAGCGTTCATGCCGCTGTTCCAGAGCGACAAGGTCATCTATCCCGAAGACAAGTCCCGCGCCGTGCTGCGGGACAGTGAACTGAATCTCTGGGTCGGGACTGACGGCGGGCTGCGGCTGTACAACCGCAACCTGGAGCAGATACGCATGTACACCTCCAACAACCCGCGGTATCCGATTGTCAACAACTATGTCATCAGCCTTTACGAGGACCGGGCCGGAACGCTCTGGGTCGGGACCAAGGGCGGGTTGATGAAGTTCGACCGGCAGCACGACCGTTTTGTCCGGGTGAAGCTGTCGTATGTGGATTCGGAGGAGCCGATCCTGGGAATCTGCGAGGATAAAGAGGGTTTTCTGTGGCTGAGCACCACGCTGCGGATGATAAAATACGACCCTGCAACGGAGCGGCACTACTCGTTCGACGCCTCCGACGGCTTTCCCGAGCAGGGCTTTAAGCGGGGTGCGATGACCCGGACCCGCGACGGCGAAATCCTCTGCGGCGGCTGGGACGGGTTCGTCGTCGTCAACCCCGACAGCGTGCGGGTGCATGCTTCGGACAACCGGGTGATCATCTCGGATTTGCAGATATTCAATCGGAGCATAACGCCCGAAAAGGGCGGCATCCTCGAAAATACGATCAGCGAAACGGACCAGATAACGATCAAGCACTCGCAGTCGGTCATTTCGCTGAAATTCATGGCGCTGGATTACCTGGCGCCCGACAAGACGCTGTATGCCTACATCCTTGAGGGGTTCGACAAGGAGTGGACGACGACCGGTTCGGGCCAGCGTATTGCGACCTACACCAACTTGAACCCCGGCAACTACGTTTTCCGGGTCAAAGCCGTGGGGGAGAACATCAACGGGGCGTCGGAAAGCACTGACCTGCGAATCCGCATCCTGCCGCCGTTCTGGCGGACGGGGCTGGCTTGTGTGCTGTATGTGCTGATGGGGTTGGGGCTGATTTACTTTGTCATCCGGTTTTTCGTCGTGCGCGAGCGGGACAAGAACGCCGTGCGCATGGCGAAGTTCGAATCGCGGCAGATGAAGGAGATGGCGCTGATGCGGACCGATCTCTTTACCAATATCTCGCACGAGTTCCGCACGCCCCTCACCCTGATCCAGGGACCGCTGACCCAGTTGGCGGCGAAGTACAGGGATTGCAATCCCGAAAACCGGAAACTGTTCGGGCTGATGGAACGCAATACGAACCGGCTATTGAGGCTGATCAATCAGTTCCTCGATTTCAGGAAGCTGGAATCGGGAAAGCTGACGCTGAACGTGCAGTTCGGGGATCTGGTGCGTTTTGCCTCCGAGGTGGTCAATAATTTCACGTTTTACGCGGCGGAAAAGAACATCCGGCTGAATTTTGTGTCGGAGGTTCCGGAACTCCGAATCCGGTTCGACGCGGACAAGCTCGACAAGGTGCTGTACAACCTGGTATTCAATGCCCTGAAACACACGCCCGAAAACGGGTGTGTTGACGTGCGGCTGGAGTGTTTCGGATCGGACGAAGGGCAGCAGGTGAAGATCGTGGTGGCGGACAACGGCGAAGGGATATCCCCCGAGGCTATCGGGGAGCTGTTCACGGTTTTTTACCAGGAGAAGAAGGCCGGGAAAAACAGCGACGGGTTCGGCATTGGGCTGCCACTTTCGCGGGAGCTGATCGAGATGCACGGGGGCCGGATCGAGGTCGAAAGCGAGCTGGGCCGGGGCAGCGTGTTTACGATCGTCTTCCCGGCGCTGACGGATGACCTTCCCGATGGGGAAGGGGCCGGCGGACCGGCAGGCGGTGTCGGCGGAGACGCGGCAGTCTGGGCGGACAAGGAGGCTGCGGAGGATCAGAAGGAGATCATCCTGGTTGTGGAGGACAATTACGACATGCGGCTCTACATCCGGGGGATTCTGGAAGAGCGGGGATTTGTGGTCTGCGAAGCGCGTGACGGCGTCGAGGGACTGGCCGTGGCCGTCGAGCAGATTCCCGATCTGATCGTGTGCGACGTGATGATGCCCAATATGGACGGGCTGGAGATGGTGGCGCGGCTGCACGCCAGCGATAAGACCAACCACATTCCGGTCATCCTGCTGACGGCCCGCCAGTCGGAAACGCAGGTCGTCGAGGGGTTCAGGCTGGGGGTCGACGATTACATCACCAAGCCGTTCTCGCCGTTTATCCTCGAAGCGCGGATCGAGAACATCCTCTCCGTGCGCAAAAAATTGTGGGAATCGTACAAACACGCCGACAGCATAAGCACCTACAAGAACCTGCTGCCGGAAAATTCGGTGAAACAACAGTTCGTGGCGCGGATAACCGATATTATCGAAGCGCACATCGGCGAACCGCAGTTCGGCGTGGAGCAGCTCGCTTCGGAACTGAACATGAGCGTCACCCAGCTGTTCCGCAAGGTCAAGGCCATCATGGACACGACGCCTTACAATGTGCTCGTGCAAATCCGGATGAGCAGGGCTGTGGCGCTGATGCGCGAGACGGACAAGACCATTTCGGAGATCGCGCTCGAAGTCGGGTATCAGGAGTTGTCCAACTTCAGCCGGGCGTTCAAGAAATTTTACGAGGAGTCGCCGAGCAGTTATATCAAAAAATTCCACTGACCCGATTGCGGGGGGCCGTCCGTCCCGCAATTTTGCGTGAAACGGTAGAAACAGCCATTGAATGATGACTGTTTTTTTTGATTATCAGTCGTTTGTGTGCTTTTCGGGCGCAGAAATAGCTTGTTCGGACGGGGTGGCTGAAATTTTATGATAACAAAAAGGAAATTTACGATAATGAAGATCGCATGTGAGGCGGCTATTTTTGTGAAAGGAAACCAACAAAAACTAACCTATGGAAAATTGTTTACACTAAAACCAAAGCCTGAATTTTATGCGATTCCCGCGTGAGTTCATCTTTCAGATCTCTTTTCACGACTTTCCCTGTCGAAAAAACAATCAAAACAAAACCTTAAAATGGAAAAATCAAGACTGTTCAAAACACGGACGTTCCTCTTGTGCACGTCGTTGCTGATACTCGCTTCGTGTGACAAAAGTCCGGAAGGGTACGGGCCGGAGAGGGACGGCAAGCTTGAATTCAATGCCGCCGTCAGCGCCGTTACCCGTTCGACCATCGACTGGGCCGATTTCAAATGCGATTTCGAGTCCGGCGATGCCATCGGAATATTCGCCGCTCCGCACAGAACCCCGCTGGCCGCATCGGGTAACTATGCCACCAATGTGAAACTGGTCAAACAGGCCGACGGATCGTGGAGCTACGCCGATGAGGACCAGGCGATCTTCTTCCCTGCGGGAGGTGTGACGCTCGATATTTATGCTTACTATCCCTATACGGAGGTTGTGGCCAATCCGCTGGCGTTGGCTTTCGACGCCGGGACGGACCAGAGCGCCGGAGCCCCCGACAGCGAACTGATGTGGGCGACGGAATGGAACGTTGCCGAGGCCGGGAACCGGATTTCGTTGCAGTTCGAACATGTATTCTCGATGTTGCAACTGGAAGTGTCCCCGGCGGCCGATTCGTCGATTGATATGGCGAAGATCACCTCCATGGACGTTAAACTCAACGGCCTCAAACCTGCTGTCTCGCTTAATATAGGTGACGGGACGGCTACGCTTTCGGGCGATGCGGCGCGGATCAGGATGGAATGCAAGGCCGGGACCCGGTTGTTCCGGGCATTGGTCCCCGTGCAGGAGATCGCCGCGGGCGCGATCCTCTTTTCGTGTACCGTGGGGCAGGAGTCCGGGTATACCCAGTTTAATTACGAAGCAGCCCCCAATACCGTACTTGCAAGCGGCGTCGTGAGGCTGTATGACGTGAAACTTCCTTAAAGAACGAGTTCGAACCATAATACTGCTAATCTATGAAAATCGTATCCAATATACTGAGAAGTGTTCCTGCGCTTCTGTGTGGATGTTCGCTCTTTTTCGGTGCCTGCGACAATAGCGAGGAGGCCGTTCCGGGCGGAACCGGCGACGGGCGGGTCAGTTTCCGCTCTTCGGACATCAAACCCATGAAGAGCCGCGTTTCCGGGGCAGCCTGGGACAACGGCGACCGGGTGGGCATCTATATGAAAAAAGCCGGGGCGGCGCTGAACGCCGGCACCATCGTCGAAGGCGGCGACAACAAGGAGTACAGCGCCTCGGCGGCTGGCAGCCTCGTGGCGGTCAGCGATCCGTTGTATTATCCCCTCAACGGCGACAAGGTCGATTTCGTGGCCTACTATCCCTACACGCAGGGCATCGCCGGTTATGCCTTTGTAGCTGATTTCGCGGCTAAGCAGAATGCTCCGCAGGAGATCGACCTGCTTTACAGCAACAATGCCGCGAACAAGGATGCCAACGATCCCAGCGTGTCGCTGTCGTTCGAACATCAGTTCTCGAAGCTGACGATGCGGATCGTCAAGGGCGTGGGCGTCACCGATCTCGACTTTTCGGCGCTGGCCGTGAAGATCAAGGGAATGCCCGGGAAGGTTTCGTTCGACCTGGGGACCAAGGCCGTCACGTCGCAGGGCAACGGCGATATCGTCCCGCGTACGGTTACCGCCGGGACGCTTTACGAGGCGATCGTGGCGCCTGGCAAGGCCGCGGACAGGAAGGTGGATTTCGAACTGGACGGGACGACCTATACGTGGGCGATTCCGGCCGAGTTGGTGCTGACGGCGGGAAAAAACCACCGTTACAATGTGACCGTCAACAAGATCAGTACGATAACCATCGAGGTTGTCGAGGCCGATGTCGAGGACTGGACGCCGGAAGGCCCGGCCGAGGAGATTGGGATCAGCAAGGTCCGGGGCGTGGAGTTCATCTCGCTTCCTGCCGGTGAATTTATGATGGGAAGTCCCGTCGGCGTGGGCAAGGACAACGAACGCCCGCAGCACAAGGTGACGCTGACCAAAGGATTCCGGATGAGCAAATATCTCATCACCAATGTACAGTTCGCCGAGTTTATGAATGCCTGCGGAATCGGTTCCAACGCAAAGTATGCGGGCGGCCTGTATCCCGACAAGGCGCTTGTGAAGAGCGGCTCGTGGGTCGGCGTGCGATGGAAGGACGACGAATGGCAGCCCGAGCAGCCGTCGGTCAACCAGTGGCCGGTGATCAACGTCAGCTGGTACGGGGCCATGGAGTTCGCGCGCTGGATCGGCGGCCGTCTCCCGACCGAAGCCGAATGGGAATATGCCTGCCGTGCGGGAACGACGACGAAATACTATACGGGTGACCAGATCAACGTTGATGAGGTCCAGGCGGTCCTGTCGGGTATCAAAGCCCCGGGCAGCAACGAGAATAAACAATATATCGTGGGTTCGTCCCCTCCCAATCCCTGGGGATTTTACGAGATGATCGGCAGTGTGGAAGAATGGGTTTCCGACTCGTATTACACCTATACCGAGGATGCGGCGGTCGATCCTTCCCATCCGGTCCTGAGCGACAAGGTCGTTGCAAGGGGTGCGGCGTGGTGGCACAGCGCCGCGGATGCCGGAAGCGCATTCCGTCGCGACAAGGCGCCGGACACGATGGGCGACTCGCAGGGCTTCAGAATCGTGCTGTCGGAATAACCTACCTAAAACTGTAATCGTATGAAATATTCCTATAACAAATCGTTCAAGATAATCGGAGGCATCGTGCTTTCCGCCTTGATGCTGGTGGCGTGCGACGACAAGGAGACCAATGCCGGCGATACGGGTGTGGAAGTTGAAGTCTCGTCGGAGATCGTCGCCATGACGGGGACGCAGGCTTCCGACAACCAGTGGAAGGCCAACGACGCCATCGGCCTGTTTATGGTCAAGACCGGAAAGGGCATCGTCGTCAATATGGCGAGCAACCAGAAGTTCGTGACCTCCGGCGACGGCGCATTCGGTCCTGCGCAGGGACGGGTGACCTTCCCGATTTCGGGCGAAAAGGTCGACTTCCTCTCCTATGCCCCTTACAGGGACCTGGTTTACGATTTCATCTATCCGATCGCCCTTGCCGACCAGGCTTCGGAGGCGGTAGCTCCCCTGATGTATGCCGAGCGGGTACGCGATAAGAATGCGGGCGCCCCGCAGGTGAAATTCTCGTTCCGCCACCAATTGGCCAAACTCGTTATGAAAGTATCGGCGGGGGAGGGTATTCCCAACCTCGACGGCCTGAGCCTCCGCATAAAAGGGATGAACACGGGAGCGGAGTTCGACCTGCTGGAAGGTGTGCTCGACGTGAAACCGTCCGTTGCGGAGATCATCCCTGCCCAGGCGGGAACTGCGGTTTACCAGGCATTGCTGCTGCCCACGGAGGCAGACCTGACAGCGGCCCATGTCGTCGACTTCACCATTCCCGGCAACACGTATACCTGGAACATGACCGACGATATTGCGAAGATTGAGAAGGCTAAGATTTACGAGTTCGATATTGCCGTAAACCGCGCCGGAATCAGCGTGTCGGGTACGATTCGGGATTGGGTCGACTCTGAATGGGAGGATGCGTCGGCAGGCAATAATTAGCCCCTTTACGGCAAATAAGCAAAACTACCTGAAAAAGTATCCGGGGAACCCGTCTTAAACGGGTTCCCGCAGGGCTGCATTTGCCGGATACTTCGAATTTTACCATCAAACTATTGCGTGGATGAAACATCAGATTCTATATTTGAAGGCATCGCTCATCGTCGGGTTGCTGGTCTCCGTGATCATGATTCCGGTGTGTGCGGCGGCGCAGAAGGTGTCGGTGACCGGAAAAGTCGCCAATGCGAAAGGGGAGACTATCATCGGTGCCACGATCGTCGTCAGGGATAACACCCGGATCGGTACGACATCGGATGTCTCGGGTGCATTTCGGCTGGATGTCGCTCCCGATGCCGTGCTGAACGTCAGCTATATCGGCTATGTGACCCAGACGGTTGCCGTCTCCGGGAAAACGAATCTCAGCGTTGTGCTCCAGGAGGATGTCCAGACGCTGGAGGATGTCGTGGTCGTCGGGTACGGCGTCCAAAAGAAAGAGACGGTCGTCGGGGCTATTTCCAGCGTCGCCGGAACCCGACTGGTGAAATCGCCCGTCGGAAACGTTTCGAATGCCCTGCTGGGCCGTGTGTCGGGCCTTACGGCGGTGCAGAAATCGGGAGAACCCGGTGTCGACGAGGCGACGATCCGCGTCCGCGGCGTCGGAACCTTTGCCGGCGACCAGAATCCGCTCGTCGTGATCGACGGCGTGGTGATGAGCATCGCGGACATGAACTCGATGGACCCCAACGACATCGAGACGGTCAACGTGCTCAAGGACGCTTCAGCGACCGCCGTTTATGGCGTCCGGGGCGCTAACGGCGTCATCATTGTGACGACCAAAAAGGGCCGGACGGGCGCTCCGCAGATCACTTTCTCGGCCAATATCGGCTTTAACCGCGCCTCGTCGCTGCCGGAACTGGCCAATGCGTATGAATATGCGCTGATGCGCAATGAGGCCTTGACCAACGACGGGACCGTCGACGCCACGCTGTGGTTCGACGACGACCAGTTGTGGAAGTTCAAAAACAACCGAGACTACACCCTGAAGGAGGTAGCGGCGATGACGCACCTGACCGAGGAGCAGCGGGTGGCCCTTAGGCAGAGCCTGGCCATCTATTACGCCAGCCGCGACTACCTGAAGATGATGTTCGACCGCACGGCCCTGCAACAGCAGTACAACGTGAATATGTCGGGCGGAACGGATAAGGTCAATTATTTTGTGTCGCTGGGATACCTGAGCCAGGAGGGCCTGCTGAACAACTTCGGGTTCGACGACTCCCCGGCCGACTCGCGCAACCAGCGTATCAATTTCCGCACGAATTTCGACTTCAACTTCATCAAGAACCTCGAACTCAACCTCGCGGTGTCGGGAACCTTCTCCTACCTGCGCAGTTTCTCCGATTCGGACGGCTCGCTCAACACTGGCGGACGTTACCGCGGCGTGATGGTCAACATCTACGAGACGACGCCGTTTGCAGGCCCGGGTATCGTGGACGGAAAACTCGTCGGCGACTATGCCGGGGAGATTCCCAAGCACCAGTACAAGGGTTACAGCCCGATCGGGGTGCTGCTCAGCCGGAGCATTGCCAATGTCGACAGCAACAACCTCAACGCTTCGCTGCGGGGTAAATACAATCTCGGGTTCATCACCGAGGGGTTGTCCGTCCGGGGCGTGATCTCCTACAACAGCTATTTCAAGAAGACGACGGTCGAGTCGTCGGACATTCCGTCGTACAGTTTTACGCGCAATCCCGAGAATCCCAACGAGCATATTTTCCTGAAGGGAACCAAGCCGACGAAGTCGACCTGGGACAGCGGGTATGACAAGAACTACAAACTTTACGTCGAAGGCGGTATTGATTACAGCCGGAAATTCGGGCGGCACGAGGTATCGGCGCTCGCACTGGTGACGGCCGAGAAGAAAACACTGCCCGGACTGCTCTACAACGTGCCTCAGGGTATGTACGGCGTCGTGGGACGCGTGACGTACAGTTTCGACAACCGTTACCTGGGAGAGTTCAACGTGGGTTACAACGGCTCGGAGAACTTTGCTCCCGGAAAACGGTTTGGTGTATTCCCGGCGGTCTCGGTGGGATGGATCATTTCGAACGAGAAGTTCTTCCCGAAGAACGACATCCTCACGATGCTCAAACTGCGCGGTTCCTACGGCCAGACGGGTAACAGCAACGTCGGAGGACGCCGTTTCATGTTCCTGCCCGGCATGTGGGAGGATTTTGGGTCGTACGGCAAGTCGTTCCAGGGCTATCCGTTCGGATATACGGACGGAACCTACTACCCGACCAACTACGTTGGAAAGGCCGAGAAGACCGTGGGAAACCCCGGCGTTACGTGGGAAAAGAAAGAGTCGTACAACATCGCCCTCGAAGCCAATTTCTTCCGCGACAGGCTGCTGTTTACGGTCGATCTGTTCAAGGAGAAGCGTAACAACATCCTCACCACGCTTGCGACGGTCCCCGGAATCATCGGACTCGACAGCAGCGTGCTCCCGCCGATGAACGTCGGTGCGATGAATAACCAGGGTTATGAACTGAGCCTGAAGTGGCGGGACAATGCCCGGGATTTCTCCTACGAAATCGGCGGTCAGGTCTCCTACTCCAAGAACAAGATCGTCGAGATGGCCGAGGCCCCGTATCCGTATTCCTGGATGAACAAGACGGGCTATTCCTACGGGCAGTACAAGGCTTACCTGAACGAAGGGTTCTACAATTCGCCGCAGGAAGCCGCCAATCACCCCCTACAACGTGTCGGCAGGCAATAAGGCGCAGGCCGGAGACCTGCGCGTCGTGGACATCAACGGCGACGGAATCATCAACGAGCAGGACAAGATCCCGTACGGGTATTCCAACATCCCCCGCTTCGGATTCAGCCTGAACCTCTTTGTGGGGTACAAGGGAATCGAAGTGTCGGCCCTCTTTACGGGTTCGGCGCAGGGTAACTTCGTCATGGAAGGCTACATGGTCAACCCGTTTACGGCGAAGGGTCAGGTGATGAAGTACATGTACGAAGGCCGCTGGACGCCCGAGAGGTATGCCGAAGGCGGGGACATTACCTATCCGCGTATGTCGATGGCCACCAACAACAGCACGCAGAACGGCGTGGGTAATTCGTTCTGGGTTCGCTCCACGGACCACATCAAGCTGAAGAACCTGGAGGTGGCGTATGCCATCCGGGACAAGCGGTGGCTGAAGAAGCTGCGTATCTCGACGTTGAGGGTCTATGTGAACACGAACAACCTGTTTACGATCCAGAAGTCCGACCTCCCGAAGGGCGTCGATCCGGAGCTGGTGCAGGACCAGTACACCTCGGAAGGCATCATTTACCCGATCGCGAGGACTTATAATTTCGGTGTGAGGCTTCAATTTTAATCCAAAAGAGATTTCCGATGAAAAAGACTATAATCAAATTCCTGGCTATCGTACTGGTCGCGGCATCGAATTACCGGTGTGTCGACGAGTTCATCGAGGCGCCGTATGAGATGGGTTTGGACCTGGAAAAGACTTTCAGTTCGGCGAAGAATGCGGAAGGAACCATTGCGCTGGCTTATGCCTATATGCTCTCCTCCGGACTGCCGATGTTCACGTGGTCGCCCCCGCGCATGCCCTTTGCGACGAACGAGTCGTTCATTTCGGGCGAGAACCTGTGCAGCATGTACTACACGTACGAACCGGCGCTTTGCAGCAACGGTATGTCGGCGACCGGGCCGGAGATGTTGAAGGGCGCGGCGCTGAGCGACGATAATTTCACGGACAACTACGTCTACATCCGCCACACCTGCGTCGTGCTGGAGAATATCGATAAGGTGCCCGACATGTCCGTGGAGGAGAAAAACATCGTGAAAGGCGAAATGAAGGGTCTGCTGGCCTTCCGTTACCTGGAGATGCTGAAGCGTTACGGGGGTGTTCCCCTCGTTGACCGCACGCTGACGATGACCGACCAAATGGGCCGCGCTTCGGTGCAGCAGACCGTCGACTTCATCCTGCGGTTGTGCAGGGAGTCCAAGGAGCTGATGGGCGACCACATGTGGTCGAACGAATGGACCGGACGCCTGTTCAAAGGCGTCATCCTGGCGATCGAGGCCGAGACCCTCACCTATGCCGCACGTCCGCTGTTCAACAGCAACGCCCCTTATCTCGACATGCACCCCGACAACGACTTGATCTGGCTGGGCGGGTATGACGAGCAGCGCTACCGCGATGCCATCCAGGCGAACCTCGACGTGATCGAATGGGGCAAGCAGAACGGGTATGTGCTGATCAAGACCGGGAACCCGATGGACGATTTCGGAACGGCGGTCGGCACGCTCAACAGTAAGGAAATCCTGCTGGCCTTCAAGCAGAACGGCAACGGACCCGGCGAGAGCGACGGCATTTATGTCAACTATTCGCCCAACCTGCAGGGAAACAACAACGACATCCAGTACCGCGGAACGAGCTATGAGACGCTCGTGAAGTTCCGCAAGGCCGATGGGACCGAGCAGACCTGGCCCGGCGAGACGCCGGAGCCGTACATGACGGGGTATTACGACAAGGCTTTCGAGATGGAGCCTCGTTGCAAAGTTTCGATCTTCTTCTTCGGCATCGACCCGTTCGGCAACCCGGACGATGACTTCTGGAGCGTCAGCAAAGGCTGGAAGATGTATAAGGCCGATCCGCAGCAGGGCGTGGGGCGCAACATGAAGTTCTGGTACAAGGCCGGCCGCAGGGCCTGGTTCGAATACCCGATATTCCGCATGGCGGAGTTTTACCTCAATTTGGCCGAGTGTTACAACGAGATCGGCGACGATACGAACGCCCGCATATACCTCAACGAAATCCGGACCCGCGGAGGACTTGCCGCGGTCGATTACACCGACCACGATGTGTTGCAGAAGGAGATCGAGCGGGAGTGGTATGTGGAGTTCTACAACGAGGGACAGCTCTATCCGCATGCCCGGCACTGGAAGAAGGGCCACGAGATGATCGGGGGAGCCAAGCATGCGTTCAACTTTACGAAGAACGTGTCGGGCGGGGTCCGGACTCCCAAGGAGTTCGACAAGGTCAGCCTCGTCCCCGCCTACACGAGCAATTACGCCTGGTTCGACAGGATGAACCTCAGCCCCATCGTGCAGTCCGAGATCAACAAGGGCTATCTGGTGCAGAACCCCGGGTATTAATGCATTGCTAAAATTTACTGGTATGACAATGATTCTGAAAGATAAATTGCTGGGTTGTATCCTGGGCGCTGCCATGTCGGTATCCTCCGTCGCCGCGTGGGCCGCTGCGCCGAACGATGCCGATACGCTGCGCCGAACGAAGCCCGGCACGTCGGTCAGGGAGGATATGACCACCTCGGCTTACTCCGCCAGCGGCGCCGCTGGGTCGGAAATAGATATTCCGACCGTGTCGCTGACCAACATGCTCTACGGCCGTATACCCGGGCTTATCGTCACCGAACGCGGCGGCGAGCCGGGCAAGGACGGCGCCTATCTCGACATCCGCAGCATAGGGACCTATAACAACAACGGCTATCCGATCTTCGTGGACGGGTATCAGGTCGACCCGGAGTATGCGCAGAACCTCTCGGCTTTTGAGATCGAGGACGTACGGATACTCAAGGAGGCTGCGGCGCTGGCGCCATTCGGAATGCGGGGCGCCAACGGGGTGGTCTGGATTACGACCAAGCGGGGTCTCGTAAGTGCTCCGAAGGTGGCGTTCCACGCCCGCTTCGGGTTTCAGCAGGCGGCGGCGATCAACAAACCGCTGCGCACCCGGGAGTATGCTGGGTTGTACAACGAGGCGCTGAGCAACGACAACGGTGCATGGACCACGTTTTATGACCCGGCCCAGGTCGGGACGTTGCCTGACGTCGACTGGTACGACCAGGTACTGCGCGACGTAACCCATTACGGCGATGCGAACGTTTCGGTCCGCGGCGGCAGCAACCGGGTGAAATATTACGTGAAACTCGGTTACACGGGTAACAAGGGGTTGTACGACAATCCGGTGAACGACACCCTTGCGAACAATAGCTTCAACCGTTACAGCATCCGCACCAACCTCGATATTGCCGTCACGAAGTTCATCGACGCGCGCATCGAGTTCGGCGGGTATGTCCTGCGGACGACGAATCCCAATACGGACATCAGCGCTCTCTGGTCGAACATGGCGCGTTACCCGAGCCTGATCTACCCGGTGAAGAGCGCGAACGGGGAGTGGTCCGGCACGACGGTCTACCCGAACAATCCCGTTGCCGAGACGCAGGGGACGGGGCGCGTGTCGAGTCACCAGCGGAGCATGCAGTTCAACCTGATGCTGAAGGAGAAACTCGACTTCCTGCTGCCGGGGCTTTACGTCCAGGAGGGGATTTCGCTCAGCAACTGGACCAGCGACGGAGCTTCGAACAAACGGACCTATGCGCGTTACCTGAACGATGTGATCCAGACCACGGACATCAATACACACTACCTGCGCGATGAGAACAGCGGCGATGGGCGGTGGATGTGGCAGCACTACACCGCGACGGTCGGTTACGACGGTTCCTGGAACCGGCATGTGCTTTCGGTGGCTGTCACGGCGTTGTACAACCGCTATAAAACTGATGCCGCGCGGAACGGCGCTGCGCAGAACTTCACGTCGTACTGCTATGCCAACGTGACGGCGGCGGCCAATTACGCCTACGACGGGCGTTATTCGGCGGATGTCACCTTCACGGCCAGCGGGTCGGACAATTACCGGCCCGGGAAGCGCTGGGGCTATTACCCGACGGCCGGTGTGGCGTGGGTAGTCTCCAACGAAGCATTCCTGAAGGAGAGCCGGGTGGTCGATTACCTGAAACTGCGGGCTTCGGCAGGTGTGACGGGATATGACCCGATGGCCCAGCGGCGGTTCCTCTGGGAGCCTTATTACTCCTCGCAGGGCGGCGTCAACCTCGGTTACGGAACACCCGGATGGAACGGCGGTCTGGGGCTGCTGTACCTCTCCAATCGGGATGTTTTTGCTGAGAAGAGCGTGAAGTACGACATCGGGGCGGATGTACGCCTGTGGAAGAACCTCGAAGTCGAGCTCAATTTCTTTCTGGACAAGCGTTCGGGCATCCTGACGCGCGACAACATGATCCCTTCGGCTGCGGGCGCTCCGGAGTCGTATAAGAATATCGGCGAGGTGACCAACAAAGGGTATGAAGCCACGCTTGCGTATTCGGGCAAGGCATCCCGTTTCGGGTACTCGGTCAAGGCGATGGTGTCGTATAACACCAGCGAGATCGATTACATGGCCGAGGCCGTGACGGTGGCGTCGGCGGCAGCGACGGGGCATCCGATAAACACGCCCTTCGGTTATCAGGCGGACGGCTTTTACGACATTACGGACTTCAACCCCGACGGCTCGCTGAAGGAGGGAATGCCCGTTCCGACGTTTGGATTCGTACAGCCCGGCGACATTAAATACAAGGACCTCTTCGGGGATGGCGTCATCGATGAGAACGACAAGACGAAGATTGGCGACGCGAGCATGCCGAAATACAATTTCGCCCTGCAGCTCGGCTTCTCGTGGCGCAACCTGGACTTCTTCGCCTTGTTTCAGGGAGTTGCAGGCCGGGATGTGAACCTGCTGAACACGCCGCAGGCCCGGGCGTTCGTGAACAACTGCAACGTCTATGAGATTGCGAAGGACCGCTGGGCATATTACCCGGAGCAGGGCATAGACACCCGCAGCACGGCTAAATTCCCGCGCCTTTCGTTGCAGGACAACAACAACAATTACCAGCCGTCGACTTTCTGGATGTGCAACGGCGATTTCCTGAAACTGCGCAACCTTGAGTTGGGTTATTCGCTGCCCAAACGCTGGTTGGGGAAAATCCGGATCGAAAGTGCGCGAATCTATGTAAATGCCGTTAACCTGTTCGAAGTGAGCAAGCTGAAGAGCGACTACGGCGTGGATGCGGAGGTGATTTCCGGTTATCCTTCGATGAAATCGTACAATATCGGACTCATGGTGAACTTCTAAAACGAAGCTGTATGAAAATGATTATCAGAAAATATGCGTGGACGCTGCTGCTGGCAGCCGGGTTCGCCGGATCGTGCAGCCTCGACTCCAAGATGGACGCATATCTTACGGACGACATGAAGGACGAGCGTTACGAGACGCTGCTCTCCATGGGTTTCAAGATGTACACGCGTTTCCAGGAGTCGCACGGATTCAATGCCATCGACAACAACCTTTTCGCAACGGTTTCCGACGAGGCCCAGTATGTGACCTCTTCCAGTTCGTCGCAGCGGTTCAACGAGGGTAGCTGGGGTCCGTATTACAATCCCGACAACTATTATGCGGCGGGGTACCAGGGGATCAACGACATCAATGCGTTCCTCGAATACTCGGTCGGCTACAAGGATAAACTGGCTGTAAAGCGTGATACGCTGACGCTCGACGGGAAGCGCAAATACGAGGAGGACGTGTTGCAGGTCGAGCGGTTCATTGCCGAGGCGCATGCGCTGCGGGCGTACTACCATTTCGAACTGGCCAAGCGTTACGGGGCGATTCCCATCATAACGGAAAAGACCAAAGATGCCGCTGCGGCCCGCAAGCCGAGGCAGTCGTTCGACGAGGTGGCGCAGTTCATCGCGGAGGAAACGGCTGGTGTGATGGGCGGGCTGGTGTCGAGCTGGACCGATGTGTCGATGCCTACGCAGAGCGGTCGGGTTACGCAGAACGTCGCCCGGGCGATCAAAGCGAGGGCCCTGCTCTATGCGGCCAGCCCCCTGCACAATCCGGCGAACGACCCGGCGAAGTGGATCGCAGCCGCACTGGCCTATGCCGAGATCATAAACACCAACAAATTCAGCCTTTACAAGGATTACCGGAGCCTGTTCCTCGACGGCGTTTCGGCCGAAAAGGAGAAGGAGATCATCTGGGCCGTGCGGTTCAGCGCCGGTAACAGTATGGAGCGCAAGAACTATCCGATCGGGACGGCCGGCGGAAATACCGGGGTTTGCCCGACGCACGACCTGTTCCTCGCCCACGGCCACAAGACGGTGGATGCGAACGATCCTTATGCGGGTGTCGATCCGCGCTTCACGGCCAACGTGGCTGTCAACGGCAGTTCGTGGAACGGCCGGACGCTGGAGATGTGGCCGGGCGGGGTGGACGACCCGAACAATCCCAACACGTCGCGTACAGGGTATTACCTGAAGAAGTTTCTCAACGAAAGCCTCAACCTGGTCAACGACGAGAAGAAGAATTCGGCCTGGCCCGTATTCCGCTATGCCGAGGTGCTGCTCAGCTATGCCGAGGCGATGAACGAGGCGTTCGGGCCGGACGATACGGGTCCCGGGGAGTATGCCCTTCCGCTTACGGCGCGCGAGGCCGTCAACATGGTTCGCGGCCGGGAGGGGGTGAAGATGCCCGAGATCACGGCGGCAGAAGCCCCGGGGAAGGCTGAAATGCAGCTTTGCATCCGGAACGAACGGCGCGTCGAACTGGCTTTCGAGGGGTATCGGTACTGGGATTTGTGCCGCTGGAAGATTGCGGCGGAGGTGCTGAACCGTCCTGTGACGGGCGTGAAGGTCACCCGGACGGAGGATGCGTCGAAACCCTATGAATATGCCACCTTCGAGGCGGGACGCCGCAAATTCCAGGCTCCGAAGATGTATCTCTATCCCATTCCGCAGGAAGAGATCGTGCGTTCGCAGGGGACGATGGAACAGAATGCCGGATGGTAAAATTGAAAAAACGATGATTATGAAAAAGCTATTATATACGATGTTGCTGGCGGCGGTTGCGCTGTGCTGCTCCTGCGAGGACGAACGGGAGATCGACGTTACGCCGAAGGTGTACATGCCGCAGTCGACCTGGGGCCTGACCTATGTGGTCAACGGGACCAAGGTGAAGGACAACAAGAATTACGAGATCGACAAGGCCAACAATAAGGTCAACATCTTTCTCGGCGTCTATCAGTCGGGCGTGGAGGCCGTGGGCGGCTTCTCGGTGGATATTTCGGCCGGTAGCACGCCGGTCGACGGAACGACGCTGCTGCCCGGGTCGGCTTACGACATGCCGCGGAAGATCGCCGTTGCGAACGGGAAGCGGGAGAACTATTTCTGGCTCGAAGTCGACCTGCACTTCCTGCTGAAAAACCGGAATACGGACTATTCGCTGCCGGTGACTATCTCGAACCTGACCCGGTTGCAGTTCAACGACAAGTATACGACTACTCGGGTCCATATCAAAACGTCGGAACTCCTCTCGAAGGAGAACCTTTAAACAGTCCAGGTTATGAAAAACGTAAAATATCTCTGTTTGCTGGCGGCCTTGTCGGTGTGCAGCGTGAGCGTCGGCTGCAACGACAACGACGCCGACGGCCGGAAGGAGGCGCCGTTCATCTATCTGATCCAGGCGGCGTTCGATTCACCCTACGCCGTGCCGGGAAATTACAAGTACGAGTCCGGCTCGGAAGTCATCAGCGTGCCGCTCTCGATCCATCGTGCAGGGCTGGATGCGCTGGAAGCCTATTCGGTGAAGCTGGAAGTGTTGGACGAAGCGGTCGAAGGAACGCAGCAGCTTCCGGAGGAGGCGTATGTGCTCCCGTTGGCGGTCAACTCGCCCGAGGGGGTGCGGACCTGCGGGTTCAGCCTCGACCTGAAACTGGGTTTCCTGCGGAAAGATCATGCAGGGGCGGTTTACTCGCTCGTGCTGGCCATTTCGGACCCGTCGAAGTATGCCATCGAAGAGTCGATGGCCAAAGTGGCGATCCGGATAGACCCCGTTGCGCTGTTAAAGGATTCGGATCTTTATTACGACTGGGAACTGCTCTTCAGCGAGGAGTTCGAGGGAGCGGGCGTCGATGAGCGTAACTGGTCGATTTACAACGAAGAGTACGGCCATTCCAATATCGGCGTGCTGAAACCCGAGGCGTTCTCGGTAAAGGAGGGTATTCTGAACCTGACGTGTTACATGGATCCGAAATATCCCCGTGTGGTTACGGGCGGCATGAAGCACAAGACGCCGTTCACCTACGGACGGATCGAATTCCGGGCCAAGAGCATGCTCGACCCCGACGGATATGTCGGCGGTGTGATCCTCACGTGGCCTGCCAGCGAGCGGTGGCCGCAGGACGGTGAGATGGATATTTACGAAATCCTTTCGCCCCAGTCGCCCGTGCTCAATACGTTTATCCACCATCCTGATTTCGCGGACCCGAGCAAGGACGTGCATGTGCAGTTCACGCATACCGGGCTGGACCGTACCCAGTGGCATACGTTCCGGGTCGACTGGTTCCCCGATCACCTGTACCTCTATGTCGACGGCAACAAGGTGTGGGAGCTGACCGACGTGAGGCGGATTCCCCAGACGGCGCACCGCTTCGTGATCCAGTCGGGATCGAAGGTCAATGTGGTCAATCATCCAGTGATGCTGGAGGTCGATTACGTCCGGGTGTACCAGGTGAAGGAATAGTTTGAAGGTGTTAGGTAGTCTCACGGCGTACGGTGCGGAATACAATGTCGTTCCGCACCGGCGACCGGGGGATGGTTTGAAATAACTTTAATTTTTTGTGACGAATGAAAGCATACGGGATAATTGCGACTTCGATATTCTCAGTTTTAACGGCGTGGACGGCTTCCGGGGCGGAACCTTGGCAGGACCCGCTGGTCAATGGGATCAATACCGAGCCGGCTCATGCTTACTGTATTCCGTATCGCGGGGTCGGGGAGGCCGAGGCGGGTGGCGACTTGCCGCTGGTGCGTTCGCTCAGCGGGGTGTGGGATTTCAGGTATTGCGTAAATCCCGGGGCGGTTCCAGCAGGGTTTTACAAACCCGGGGTAGCAGGTTCCGGGTGGAACCGAATCAGCGTGCCGGGTAACTGGCAGTTGCAGGGGGAATACGATCCCCCGGTGTTTACGAATATAAAATACCCGTTCGAACCGAATCCGCCAAAAGTCCCCACGGATTATAATCCGGTGGGGCTGTACCGGCGGACGTTTACGGTTCCGGCGGAATGGGACGGCTCGGAGGTGTTCATCCACTTCGGGGGCGTACAGTCGGCCATGTACCTTTGGGTGAACGGTCGTCAGGTCGGGTACCACGAAGACGGCATGCTGCCGGCGGAATTCAACATCTCCGGCTACCTGGCCGAAGGGGAGAACAGCCTGGCGGTGCAGGTATTCAACTGGTCGGACGGTTCGTACCTTGAGGACCAGGATTTCTGGCGTTTCAGTGGCATCTACCGCGACGTATTTCTGTATGCGCTGCCGAAGACCCATATCCGCGATTTTGGGATATATCCTGAGTTGGACGACGACCTTCGGGACGGTAGTCTGAAGCTGAATTTCAGCCTTCGGAATGTTGGAGCGAAGCGCTCGGACAGCAAGGTGCGGGTGACGTTCAAATCCCCTTCGGGCGACCGGGTTTTCACGGCCGAATCGGACCCGGTGCGTGCTCCCGCAGGCGGGGAGGCGAATGTCGGCATGGTCCGCCGGGTAGCCGCTCCCGTGAAATGGAGCGCCGAAGCGCCGGCGTTGTATACGGCAGGCATCGAGTTGCTGGATGTCCGCGGCAATGTGTTGCAGGCGATGGCGCAACCCGTCGGGTTCCGCCGGGTGGAGATTCGCGGCGGGCTGCTGCTCGTGAACGGGCAGCCGGTGAAGATCAAGGGGGTGAACCGTCACGAATTCGACCCCTATACGGGCCGGTATGTGACCCGGGAGTCGATGGTGGAGGATATTCTGCTGATGAAGCGGCACAACATCAATGCCGTCAGGACTTCGCATTACCCGAATCACCCGGAGTTTTACGCCCTGTGCGATCGTTACGGCCTCTATGTCATGGACGAGGCGAATATCGAGAGCCACGGATTGTGGGAGAAGGGGTATTATATCGGCGAGCAGCCTGAATGGAAGACTGCGATCGTCGAACGCAATAAAAACATGGTTGCGCGGGACAAGAACCACACGTCGATCATCTTCTGGTCGCTGGGCAACGAGTCGGGCGTCGGACCCAATTTCGATGCAGCCTGTGAGGCGGTCAGGGCCGCCGACCCCCAGCGTCGCCCGGTTCATTACGAGCCGCAGAACCCTGCTTATGCGCAGGCGATGCCCCGTTTCGACATCATCAGTACGATGTATCCCACTTTCGATAGGTTGGAGTGGCTTTTCAACGGGGACCGGACGCGTCCGATAATCATCTGCGAATATGCGCACAGCATGGGCAACGGATTGGGGAATTTCCGCAAATACTGGGACCTGTTCTACTCGTACGAACGGATGCAGGGCGGCTTTATCTGGGACTGGGTCGACCAGGGACTGCGGTCGAAGGACGACAGCGGCAGGGAGTACTGGAACGTAGTCAATTACAGCGACGGCGCCAATACGAATGATGGGTTGGTCAACCCCGACCGGACGGTACAGCCCGAGATCAATGAGGTGAAGAAGGTGTTCCAGAATTTCAACGTGAAGAACGTCGATGTCAACGAAGGAGCGTTCACCGTGACGAACGACAACTATTTTGTTTCGTCGGAAGGGGTCGAATTGCATTGGTCGATCACCGAAAACGGTTCCGGAGTCGCTTCGGGAATCATCGGCGACCTCGCTATTGCACCCCGCTCGGCGGAGTTCGTCCGGATCGGTTTCGACCGGGGGCTGATCAAACGGGGCAATGAGTATCATTTCAATTTCAGTTTCCGCACCAAGGAGGCCGACCTGGCCCTTCCGGCAGGTTATGAGGTGGCTTCGGAGCAGATCGCCTTCGACTACGCTCCCGACGCGGAGCCGATCGGGGTGGATGATCGAAAACATCCGCTGCGGGTGGCAAGCGAAAGTCGCGGATTGGTCGTTTACGGGGATGGTTTCAGTGTCGTGTTCGATGCCGCGGAGCGGGTGATTGCGAGCCTGAACTACAATGGCCGGGAGCTGTTGGCGGAACCGATGCGGCCCTGCTTCATGCGGGTTCCGACCGATAACGACCGCGGCGGCGGGGACGGCTCTTATTACGGGCGTTGGGAGAAGGCCGGGTATGGCGACTACCGGATTGTGCCCGTGTCGGTAAAAGTGATTGACCAGCCGTCCCGGGTGGATGTTACGGTGCTCAACAGGCTCGAATGCCTGGATGGGGCCATCCTCCACGAAGCAGTCTATTCGGTCTATGCCGACGGTCGGGTCGGGGTGGAGAATACGTTCGAAATCGGCGACCGGCTTCCGCCGCCTGCCCGGATCGGGATGTATGCGGCGCTGCCTGCGGATTACGACTCCGTGGAGTGGTTCGGACGGGGCCCGTTCGAGAGTTATGAAGACCGTAAGGAGTCGGCGTTCGTCGGGCTTTATTCGGGTCGGGTGGCTGATCAGCATTTCGGCTATGTGATGCCCCAGGAGAACGGAAACAAAACCGATGTCCGCTGGCTGAGGCTGAAATCGGAACGGGGTGGCGGCCTGCAGGTCTCGGGCGCCGGAAACCTGCTCAACTTCAACGTGCAGGACTATGCCGACCGCGACCTGTCCGATTCGAGGACGACGCACCTCCTGGAACGGGGCGGTAAGACCTTCCTGCACCTGGATATGGCCCAGATGGGACTGGGCGGGGACGACAGTTGGTCGCCGCGCGTGCACAAGGAATTCGTACTTGCCAATAAGGTTTACAGATACGGCTTTACCCTAAAAGGGGAGTAGCCGAATATTGATAATGAAACGATCATGAATATAATCAGGTATTTTTGTCTTGCGTTGCTGTGCGCTGTCCCCTGTGCGGCGGGCGCGCAAACGGAGGTTCCCATGTTGGGCGGGCAGGTGATTATCGAACCCGGGCAGACCGACCGTGAGATCGAGAGCTGGTTTCGGATTCTCGACCGGAACGGGATGAGGGTTTGCCGGATTCGGATGTTCGAGGAGTATATGCACGACACATTGTCGGACACGTGGGATTTTTCGTTGTTCGACAAGGCGTTTGCCGCGGCCGAGAAGTACAACATCCGGGTTTTTGCGACCCTTTTTCCGCTCGATAAGAACAACGCCGTGTCGCTGGGCGGGTTCAAACTACCCTCGGACGAGGCTCATCTGGCGCGTATCGAAAATTACATCGCCCGGACGGTCGGCCATTTCAGCCGCTTCAGTTCTCTCTACGGCTGGGTGCTGATCAACGAGCCCGGAACCAGCGGCTGGATTCCCGAAGGGGGATTTACGGATAGACACTACCGCCAGTGGCGCGACAGCCTGCCGGAAAACTCTTACAAAACACCGTACCGGCTGCTCGTGAGTTTCGAGCGGCAGCGATTCGTGACCGATTACAATACGTGGTATCTCGGGTGGCTCGCGGCGCGTGTGCGTGAGCATGATGCGCACAGCGAAATTCATGTCAACAACCATCAGTTGTTCGAAAATATCGCCGAATACGATTTCCCGGCCTGGCGCAAGTTTCTGACCTCGCTGGGAACGTCGGCGCATCCGAGCTGGCATTTCAACTATTTCCAGCGGAGCCGCTATGCGGTCGCACTCGCGGCGAACTGCGAGATCATCCGCTCGGGGGCCGGCGACCTGCCGTTCCTGATCACCGAATTGCAGGGCGGTAACAATACGTACAGCGGAGATAAGGCGTTTTGCCCCACGGGCGAGGAGATCACGCAGTGGCTCTGGACCGGAATCGGGACCGGAGCGCAGGGGATTATCTTCTGGTCGCTCAATCCGCGTTCCGTCGGCGAGGAGGCCGGGGAGTGGGCCCTGATCGACTTTCAGGGCAACAACACGTGCAGGCTCGATGCCGTGAAAGAGGTGGCGGCGTGTCTGGACCGGAATCAACCCCTTTTCCGCAATGCCAGGGCGGTGGGTTCTCCCATCACGATCCTCTACAACCGGGAATCGCTGTGGATCGAGAGCAAGGCGCAGGGCATCAACAAGAACGACCTCAATTACGAGGGCCGCAACCAGGGCGGCGTCATGAAATCGGTCGTGGCGTTCTATGAACTGCTGGCCGAAAACGGCGTCAAGGCCAATGTCGGGGAGATCAACGAGCTCGACTGGAATCGGGCGGACTATTCGGGCGAATGTGTCGTGTTCGCCAACCAGGTGGCGATTCCCTCTTATCGCTGGGATGACATCCGGCGGTTTGTGGAGCGCGGCGGCAAATTGCTGGTCGAGGGACTTTCGGCCTTTTACGACGAGAATATGCAGAGCCTTCATAATACCGGATTCCCGCTGGCCGACGTATTCGGGGGAGAGCTCCGGGAGGTGGACTGCCGTCCGGGAGATGAGACCGGAAGCCTGCCGGAGGGGATGCCTGCGCATCTGTGGAAAGGCTATATCCATCCCGGGACGGCCGTCCCGTTCTGCGGCAGCGGGCGTTACATTACCGCAGTCCGGAACAGCTACGGGCAGGGCAGTGTGGTGTGGATTCCGTCGCTGGTCGGCCTCGGGGCTATCCGGACCCAGAACAAGGCGCCGTTGGCGGATTTTCTGCGCAGGGAGTTTGCCGCGCAGGTGGCCAAAAGTGCATTTTCCTTCGGGGAACACCATCCGGGGGTTATCATGCAGACGCTCGCCAGCGGCCGGGATTATGTGACGGTGCTGATCAACAAGAGTGGCGTAACCCAGATCGTTTCGCTGCAAGTGCCCGATGCGGGGCTTAAACCCGAGACGATCTTCCCGGATCGGAAATATGCGGTGAAGAACCGGAAAATCGAGATCGGACCTGAAATGACGATCGTCGTAAAATGGAGCTGATATGAAAAGAGTCGTTTTGTCGCTGGCCGGGCTTTGGACCGTGGTTTCCGCCGGGGCTTCCGGGGTGTTGTCCGTCGACAGCGTCCGGCAGGCGGAAGAACGTGTGGAGGCGATTCTGGGACGGATGACGCTGGAGGAGAAAATCGCCATGGTGCATGCGCAGGCCATGTTCAGTTCGCCCGGAGTTCCCCGCCTCGGCATTCCGGAGTTGTGGATGAGCGACGGCCCGCACGGGGTGCGCGCCGAGATCAACTGGAGCAATTTCGACTATGCCGGCTGGACGAGCGATTACTGTACGGCATTTCCGGCCCTGACGTGTCTTGCGGCCACCTTCAATCCCGAACTGGCCTACGCGTACGGGGTTGCCGTCGGCGAAGAGGCCCGTTACCGCAACAAGGATGTGTTGCTGGGGCCGGGCGTGAATATTTACCGGACGCCGTTGAACGGACGGAATTTCGAATACATGGGCGAAGACCCCCTGCTGGCTTCGCGGATGGCTGTGCCTTATATTCAGGGGCTTCAGAGCAACGGCGTAGCGGCCTGTGTCAAGCATTATGCGCTGAACAACCAGGAAACGTGGCGCCATTGGGTGAATGTGACGCTGAGCGACAGGGCATTGCATGAAATCTACCTGCCGGCTTTTAAAGCCTGCGTGGAGGAGGGCGGCGCCTGGTGTGTCATGGGGTCGTACAACCGGATAAGGGGGCCGCACGGCTGCCACAACGATTTCCTGCTGAACGGTATCCTGAAGAAGGACTGGAAGTTCGATGGGGTGGTGGTTTCAGACTGGGGCGGGGTGCACGATACCCGTGAGGCTGCGCTGTGCGGTCTCGATGTAGAAATGGGAACCTGGACCGACGGGCTTAAGTCCTACGGCGAAACGGCTTTCGACAATTACTACATGGCGGGACCGTTGCTGGAACTGGTTCGCAGCGGCGAAATCGCGGAGTCGGTGATCGACGACAAGGTGCGCAGGCTGTTGAGGCTGACGATGCGCACGAAACTGAATCCCGCCCGGCCGCTCGGGTCACTCGCTACGCAGGAGCATGCCGGCGTCGCCCGTCGGATCGCGGAGGAGGGGATCGTATTGCTGAAGAACGACAACGGCTTTTTCCCGATCGAAAAAGGGCGTTATGAAAAGATATTGGTAATTGGCGAAAATGCCGTCAAACAACTCACTCTCGGGGGCGGATCGTCGGAACTCAAGGTCCGGCACGAAATATCGCCGCTGGAAGGGTTGCAGCAGGAGTATGGCTCCGGGGTCATTGTACATACGCTGGGATACGGCTCGGGGCTTTCGGTCTACGGCCGGGAGGTCGAATCTCCGTACGATGCCGATTCGCTCCGGCGACTGGCTGTGAAGATGGCGGCCGACGCCCATGTCGTGCTCTTCGTCGGAGGACTCAACAAGAACCACCTTCAGGATTGCGAGGCGGGGGACCGGATTTCGTACGACCTGCCGTTCGGCCAGAATGAACTGCTCGAACAGATCGTGGCGGTGAACAGGAATGTAGGCGTGGTGCTCGTTGGCGGCAATGCAGTCGCTATGCCGTGGCTGGACCGGGTGCAGGGTGTGATGCAGGCGTGGTACCTCGGTTCGGAAGCCGGGGCGGCGCTCGCCCGGGTCATTGCGGGCGAGGTGAATCCCTCGGGGAAACTGCCCTTCACCTTTCCGGAGAAACTTGCCGACAACGGGGCGCATGCCTTCGGTGAAAAGTCCTATCCCGGTATCGGGGGCGAACAGACCTACATGGAGGATATACTGGTGGGCTATCGCTGGCACGACACGAAAAAAATCCAGCCCCGGTTCCCGTTCGGGTATGGGTTGTCCTATACGACGTTTACCTGCGGGAAGGCTTCGGCCGATCGGAAGGCCTATGCCAAAGGGGACTCGGTCGTGGTCCGCATGACGCTGGGCAACAACGGCGGCCGGGCCGGGGCGGAGACGGTTCAGGTTTATGTGGGACAGGGACATCCGTTGGTCGTAAGGCCCGTGAAGGAGTTGAAAGCCTTCCGGAAGGTCTTCCTCGAAGCCGGGGAGTCGTGCGAAGTGAGGTTCGAACTGCCTGTGGCCGATTTCGCATTTTACGACGAAAAATCGGGCGGCTGGAAGGTGGAATCCGATAAATATATCCTATATTGCGGTACGTCGTCGGGCGATATTGTGAGTTCTGTAACCATCCATGTAAAATAGATTATCGTGAAACTGCTTCTTTTGCATCTGTTGTGTCTGTGCTGTCTCGCGTCATACCCGGCCGGGGCGCCGGCCGGGTATGTCGGCATCAGCGGGAGTTGTCCGGGCTATTTCGAACTTGACGGCCGCGGATGGATTCCGGTGTCGGTCAACTACCTGCCTGCAGACGGCAACGGGGATGAAGACGACGAACCCGAGTTTGTGGAGGTGGAACGGTATTTCCGGAATTTCGAACGCAACGGCGTCAATGCCATCCGGGTCTGGATCAGCGGCGGTTTCCTGGAGATCGAACACGAGGCCGAAGGGGTGTATGACCCGACACGTTTCCGGCGGATAGACCGTTTCCTGGAGTTAGCGGCGAAATACGGCGTGCGGGTGAAATTTGCGTTACAGCACATCCGTTTCATCGCACCCGAGCTGACGCGGCGCGACGGCTGGGCGACCAGCAAAGCGTTGGCGACCGCATTTGCCGACATCGACGAATATGTGACCACCCAGCGCGGCCGGCAGTCCTACTACAACCGGGCGAAAGCCCTGGCCGAAAGGTATGCCGATAATCCGTCGGTTTATGCGTGGGAACTTTGGAACGAGATGGACGCCGCGGCGTGGAGGAATGCCGGGTGGTATGATTTCACGCGGGAGATGTTGCCGCGTATTCAGGCTTTGTTTCCCCATCACCTCGTCACGCAAACCTTGGGCAGTCTTGATACCGAAGGCGCGGAGAAATCGTATGTGAAGCTTTTCGGACTCGATTCGAACCGGTTCGTCGCCATTCACCGCTACTTCGACCAGGCCGAGCGGACCTATGCACCCGTGAAGGGCGATATCGAGGAGCTTGTGAGTTCGGCTGTCGGTTTTGCGAAGCGCTATGTGCAGGACCGTCCGGTTGTGGTCAACGAAATCGGGGCTGTCGAACCGAATCACTCGGGGCCGTCGAAACTCTACATACGGGACACGCTGGGGGTGCTTATGCACGACATGGTCTTCGCGCCGTTCTTCTGCGGCTCTGCGGGGTCCGGGGCCATGTGGCACTGGGACCATTACATCGAGCGCAACGGATTGTGGTATCACTTCCTGCGGTTCGCCCGGGCCGTTGAGGGCGTCGATCCGGTGGCGGAACAGTTTACCCCGTTTGTCCGCGATGCCGGAAGGTTGCGGTTTTACGGGTTGGAAGGAAAGACGCAGACGTTGATATGGTGTCGCAACCGGTCCGGTACGTGGCAGAGCGAGTTGGTCGAAGGGGTTGAGCCCGGCGTTCAGCGGAATGTCGGAATCCGGGTGGACAGCCTGGTTCCGGGTAAAATTTATTCGATGGCCGGGCTTTACGACCCGTGGTCGGATGTGAGGACGGAGGTGACGGTGGAAGGCGGAGCGTTTGTCCTTCCGGAAGTCGGACGGTCGGTCGTGATCAGATTGTATAATTGAGAAAACAGAATCCTGAAATGAAAGTCAAATTCCTGTTGATAGCCGTTTTCGGCACTATGGCGCTGGCTGGTACTGCTCGTGCGGCCGGAGGCTCCGGAAACACGGAGATGGATAAATTCATCGACAGTCTGATGGGGCGGATGACCCTCGAAGAGAAGGTCGGGCAGATGAACCTGCTGACCTGGGACGGAAGCCTCCAGACGGGTGTCGAGAAGAGCAGGGGAGTGAGTGAAAAGATTGCCCGGGGAGTCGTCGGGGGATTGTTCAACGTCGGGTCGCTGGATGAGCGCATCGAAGTGCAGACGCATGCTTTGCGCAATTCGCGGCTCGGGATTCCGCTGATTTTCGGGCAGGACGTGATACACGGACACCGGACGATATTTCCCATCCCGCTGGGGCTGGCCTGTTCGTGGGATACGGACCTTGTGAAACGGACGGCGCGTGCGGCGGCTGACGAAGCGTCGTCGGAGGGAATCGACTGGGTGTTTTCGCCGATGGTCGACATCGTGCGCGATCCCCGTTGGGGTCGGGTGGCCGAGAGTTCGGGCGAAGACCCTTACCTGGGGTCCTGCATCGCTGCGGCCATGGTCGAAGGGTATCAGGGCGGGAATCTGGCCGGGGCGGATGCCGTGATGGCCTGTGTCAAGCATTTCGGGTTGTACGGAGCGGGCGAAGGCGGCCGGGACTACGATGCCGTGGACATGAGCCTGAATCGGATGTACCAGGTTTACCTGCCGCCTTACAAAGCGGCGGTCGATGCCGGGGCGGGGAGCATCATGACCTCGTTCAACGACATCAACGGCGTTCCAGCTACGGCCAATCGCTGGTTGCTTACAGACCTGCTGCGTTCGCAGTGGGGATTTGACGGATTGGTGGTGAGCGATTATACGGCAGTGGGCGAACTCTCGAACCACGGCCTCGGTAACCTTGGGCAGGTGGCGGTCCGTGCGCTTGCGGCCGGACTGGATATGGACATGGTCTCGGAAGGGGTTTACAAAAACCTAAAAGAGGGTTTGGAGTCCGGGGCGGTAACCGTCGGGGACATCGACCGGGCATGCCGGAACGTATTGGTGGCAAAGTACAGACTCGGGTTGTTTGCCGATCCGTTCGTCCGGCTCGGAAAGCGGGCGGCGCAAAAGGAGGAGGCGCAGAAACTGGCCCTGGAGGCAGCCCGGAGTTCGATGGTATTGCTGAAGAACGACGGAGTATTGCCGTTAAAGAAAAATGCGAAAATTGCTTTGGTCGGGCCGTTTGCGGACAATAAATCCGACCTATTCGGAACGTGGGTGCTTGCCGGCAATGCCGACGAGGTTGTTACGGTGAAGGCCGGAATGGCCGGGTATACCCGGAACCTGAAATATGCGCCCGGGGCCATTGTGACCGACAATCCGAATCTGGCGCGCGTGATCCGCTATGACATCGGGGGACATGGCGATCCGGACAAATTGTTGGCGGAGGCCCTGGAGGTAGCCCGCGATGCCGACGTGGTGGTCGCTGTGATGGGCGAGACTAGTTCGATGTCCGGGGAGTCGGCCAGCATGACCGATATTGGCCTTCAAAAGACGCAGTGGCGATTGCTCGAAGCATTGGCCGATGCCGGAAAAGAGATCGTCCTTGTCCTCGTAAACGGCCGGCCGATGACGCTCGAATGGGAGGACCGGAATTGCGGGGCCATTCTGGAAGCCTGGGCGCCCGGTGTGCAGGGCGGAAAGGCCGTGGCGGACATTCTGTTCGGAGCATACAATCCTTCGGGAAAACTGGCGATGTCGTTCCCCGTGAATGTCGGCCAGATTCCGATTTATTACAGTACGAAGCCCACCGGGCGTCCGTATGTGCCGTATGGGAAATACACGGCGGGTTATATCGACTGTCTGAACGAACCCCTCTATCCGTTTGGCTACGGACTGAGTTACGGCAAGGTGGAATATTCGAACCTGAAGGTCGATACGGCACGTCCCGGAGGGGAAATTCTGGTGACGGTGATGCTCAGCAACATGGGACAGTTCCGGGTTACGGAGACCGCGCAGCTTTACATCGGCGACCCAGTGGCGAGCATTTCGCGTCCCGTAAAGGAGTTGAAGGCGTTTGAAAAAGTTGTTTTGTCGCCGGGGGAGACGAAGGAGGTTCGGTTCGTCATCACGGAGGACGACCTGAAATTTTACAACGAGCAGTTGGAGTCCGTTTGGGAGCCGGGGGATTTTATTTTTGAAGTGGGACCCGATTCAAAAAATACGATCTCGTTGAAAAAACAGATCGGGTAGGTGTTCCCGGAGGGTTTGAAATAGCATGAATGCGGCCTTTGGGTCGCATTTTTTTTGTGTATTTTACCACGCTTCGGTTTGCGAATACAACAAAACGGATATTTTATCGTTTATTTGGGCCTATGTGTTTTTTGTTTTGTAGTTAGCTATTTGATTTATAGTTATTTATTTGTGAATCGTTTTTTGAGGCTGAAAAAGATTGAAATGAAAAATTTGGTTATTCAGTCAATAATTCATACTTTTGTGTAGTAAAAATCGCCTCTTTTTTGGAGGTTGAATCTTTTACAGGGGTTTCGGTGTCGTTCCTGGATCAGGAACAGTTACACCAGGTGTCGGATCACAAGCGGCCAGCCCCCGATTGCCTCGTTGAAAAAACCGTTTTCGCAAGTCGGTTTTTTGCCTGCGGGGGATTGTAAAGTATGCCCTTTAGCAAGCTATGTTCGATAAGAGTGACGAAGAGCACTGGTATGCACTGAAAGTTTTTTACAACCGGGTGTTCGACGTCGAAAGGCTTCTCACACAGGACGGTGTAAAAAACTACATCCCGTTACGTTCCACAGAAACAACCGTCGGCGACAGGACGATTCGCCGACGCGAACCGGCCGTCTCATCGTTGATGTTCGTCCGGCAGGCGGAACGTGCGGTGCTCGAGCTGATGCAGCGAGTGAGGGCTACCACTCCGCTGATGGTATATTTCGACCGGGAGACCAAAAAACCGGCCGTCATTCCCGACCCCGAGATGGAGACCTTCATGCTGGTTACGTCGACCGGCGATCCCGGGCTGGAATACCTTTCCGAAGCGCCGGCGGAACTTCGGCGGGGCGACCGTGTTCGTGTTACGGAGGGCGTTTTCAAAGGAGCCGAAGGCTATATCCGGCGTGTCAAGGGCAACCGGCGGCTGATCGTCTCGATCGAAGGCGTCGTAGCCGTGGCGACGACCTACATTCCCGGTTGTTTCCTGGAAAAAATCACAACGGACTAAACCGTTTCACCCGACTGGGGCTGCCTGAAATCCGGGATTTTCCGTTTCCCGTTCTGTTTGCAGGCTGTATGTCGATAGTTTTTCATTTTCTGTGTCACTGTAAAATCTGCTTACCGCTGTTTCGGCAGGGGTAGTTCCCTGGGTTTCTTATGTTCCGGTTGTTTTGCCGCAAAGGATACCGAATAACTTTTAGCGTCTCCACATGTTTTATGTCTTTATGACCCGTTTCGGGATTGAGAAATACCTTTCGTCGCGGTATTTTTCGTCGTGGTTGATTTTGGCCATCGATACCGTAGTATCTGTTTTTTCGACGTTTGTTGCCTACCTTTTGGTCCGGGGTCTTTTTCCGCATCCTGTTTTCACGGTCTGGTACGGCGTGTATCTTCTGGCAGGTTCGTGCTTGCTGAGCGTCATCTCGTTCATTCTGTTCCGTACGTTCCGGAGCGTCATCCGCCACACGACCCTTCGTGAAGTGTGGAAACTCGGCGCCGCGGTTCTGCTGAAAGACGCGCTGATGTTCGGATATGTCCTCATGCTGCCTCAGAGTCCGGCTCCATCGATGGCCGCCGTTGCCATGGGCTTCTTATTGGATGTCTTGGTGACTCTGTTCCTTTTGCTGGGACTGCGCCTCGGCATGATCGTCATCTACGATCTGCTCAAATTGAAATCCGTCCGACGTAACAGTTGTCAGCGGGTGTTGGTATACGGAACCGGAGATAAAGCGGTAGCATTGGTCACCCGCCTTCAGAACTCGCCCCATTACCGGGTCATCGGGTTTCTGACCTATGGCAAGTTGTTGAAAAACCATACGATTGCGGATTGTCCGGTCTACTATTTCGAGGATGTCGGAAGCGTGGAGTACCTGCGCGACCGTTTCGATATCGATGCCGTACTGTTCGCCACGAACGACGATGCGCAGGAGGAGCAGGAACGCCTGATCAATTACTGCGCAGAAAAAGGCGTCAAGGTGCTGATATCGCCGCCGATCGACGAGGTTATCGACGGCAAGATCATGAAGCAGTCGATCCGCGAGATCAAGATCGAGGACCTGCTGGGCCGCCCCGAAATCAGGATCTCGATGGAGGAGATCATCGCCAATTTCCGAGGCAAGACCATTCTTGTAACCGGCGCCGCCGGGTCTATCGGCTCGGAACTGTGCCGCCAGTTGGCGACGTTCGGTATCCGGGAACTTATTCTGTATGATAATGGTGAGACTCCGATGCACAACCTGCGTCTGGAGCTGGAAGAACGCTATCCGGAGCTGAAATTCATTCCGGTTATCGGCGACGTGCGAATCCCTGCGCGTCTGGACTTTGCATTCCGGACTTACCGTCCTCAAGTGGTATTTCATGCCGCGGCTTACAAGCATGTACCTCTGATGGAGGAGAATCCCTGCGAAGCGGTGTTGGTGAATGTTGCCGGATCGCGCAACGTGGCGGACAAGTGCATCGAGTATGATGTGGAGAAGATGGTGATGATCTCGACGGACAAGGCGGTGAACCCGACGAATGTGATGGGTTGCACGAAACGCCTTGCGGAGATCTATGTGCAGTCGCTGGGGCTGTCGATCGAACAGGGGACGATGAAGGGCAAGACGAAATTCGTGACGACGCGCTTCGGAAACGTGCTGGGTTCGAACGGTTCGGTGATCCCTCGTTTCCGGGAGCAGATCGCCAAAGGCGGCCCGGTGACGGTTACACATCCCGAGATCACGCGCTTCTTCATGACGATTCCGGAGGCCTGCCGGTTGGTGATGGAGGCAGCTACGATGTCGACGGGCAACCAGATCTTCGTTTTCGACATGGGCGAATCGGTGAAGATCGCCCATCTGGCCCGCCGGATGATCGAGTTGGCGGGCTTCGAACCGGATAAGGACATCAAGATCGAATACACGGGTCTGCGGCCGGGCGAGAAGCTCTACGAGGAAGTACTTTCGAATAAAGAGAATACGGAGCCTACATTACATGACCGTATCCGGATCGCTAAGGTGCGGGAGTATGATTACCGGGAGGCATGCGGAGTGGCCGAGGAACTGGAAAACCTCTCCCGTTCGGTCTGTATACCCGATATGATACGGCTCATGAAGAGGACGGTGCCCGAGTTCAAATCAAAGAACTCAAGGTTTGAGGTGTATGATCAGGAAATCCAGAAAATCAAATAAACACTTGATATGAATATAGCAATAGTTGGAACCGGTTATGTAGGGCTTGTTTCCGGGACCTGTTTTGCCGAGATGGGCATTGATGTAACGTGTGTTGACATCGACCAGCAGAAGATCGACCAGTTGCTGAAGGGTGAGATTCCGATCTATGAACCGGGATTGGAGGATATGGTCAAACGGAACGTTGATGCTGGTCGCCTGCACTTCACGACGGATCTGGCGACATGCCTCGACAAGGTCGAAGTCGTTTTCTCGGCTGTGGGCACCCCGCCCGATGAAGACGGTTCTGCGGACCTGAAATATGTACTGGCCGTAGCGAGGACCTTCGGACAGCATATCAATAAGTACACGATTCTGGTTACGAAATCGACGGTTCCGGTAGGTACGGCGAAAAAGGTCAAGGCGGCTGTCCTGGAAGAACTCGCCAAACGCGGGGAGACGGTCGACTTCGATGTTGCCTCGAACCCGGAGTTCCTCAAGGAGGGCGCAGCGGTCAAGGACTTCATGACTCCGGATCGGGTTGTGGTAGGCACAGATAGTGAACGGGCTCGCAAAATTATGTCGCGCCTGTACAAGCCTTTTATGCTGAGCGGCGAACGTATGATCTTCACGGACATTCCTTCGGCTGAGATGATCAAGTATGCCGCCAATTCGATGCTGGCGACACGTATTTCATTCATGAACGATATTGCCAACCTGTGCGAGAAAGTCGGCGCCGATGTGAATATGGTCCGTAAAGGTATCGGCTCGGATACCCGTATCGGCCGGAAATTCCTCTATGCAGGCTGCGGATACGGCGGTTCGTGCTTTCCCAAAGACGTGAAGGCGCTGGTCAAGACCGCAGAACAGAACGGCTATGAGATGAAGGTGCTGAAAGCTGTCGAAGAGGTCAACGAAAAACAGAAGTCGATCCTCTTTGAGAAATTGCAGAAACACTATGACGGAAATCTGAAGGGGAAAACGATAGCTCTGTGGGGCCTGGCCTTCAAACCCGAGACAGACGATATGCGCGAAGCTCCGGCGCTGGTGCTGATCGACAAACTGACTGAGGCCGGCTGCTCGGTGAAGGTTTACGATCCGATCTCGATGCCGGAGTGCAAACGCCGGATCGGGGACAAGGTGACATACTGCAACGATATGTACGATGCCGCAGTGGATGCGGACACACTGCTGCTGGTGACCGAATGGAAAGAATTTCGCGTGCCGAGTTTCTCGGTCCTGAAGAAGGCCATGGCAGACCGGGTCATTATCGATGGGCGTAACATCTACGACAGGGAAGAGGTTACCGAACGGGGATTCATTTATTACAAAATCGGATAAGGGGCGATGAAGATATTGGTGACAGGTACAGCCGGATTCATCGGATTCCACCTGGCAGAAAAACTGCTCAGGCGCGGAGACGAAGTGGTCGGCATCGACTCGATAAATGATTATTACGACCCGAAACTGAAATATGCCCGTCTGGCGGAAAGCGGTATCGGTGCTAGCGCGGAGGCATGGGGTTGTGAGATACGGAGTACGAAATATCCGAAATACCGCTTTATCCGGATGAAACTCGAAGACCGGGAGGCGCTTCAGAAACTGTTCGCTCGGGAGAAATTCGATGTCGTAGTCAACCTGGCAGCTCAGGCGGGAGTGCGTTATTCGCTGGAGAATCCTTATGCCTACATCGAGAGTAACATCGTGGGGTTCCTGAACCTGCTGGAATGCGCCCGGCATAACCCGGTGAAGCATTTTGTCTATGCCTCGTCGAGTTCAGTCTATGGCGGGAATACGAAGACCCCGTTTTCGGAGGAGGACCGGGTGGACAATCCTGTGTCATTGTATGCCGCGACGAAGAAATCGAACGAACTGATGGCGCATGTCTACTCGAAACTGTACGGTATCCCGACGACGGGCCTGCGCTTTTTTACCGTATACGGCCCCTGGGGACGACCCGATATGGCTCCGATGCTCTTTACGAAAGCAATATTAGCAGGAGAACCGATCAAAGTCTTTAATAACGGAAATCTTTCGAGAGATTTTACTTATATCGACGATATTGTTGGAGGAGTGGTTCGGGTCGTAGACAAAGCTCCTGAGACGTCCGAAAATCCCCCTGTGCCAGCTGAAGTCTACAATATCGGTTGCGGACACCCGATGCAGTTGATGGATTTTATCCGCACATTGGAAGAAGCGCTCGGCAGGAAAGCTCAAATGGAGATGCTGCCAATGCAGAAAGGTGATGTATATACTACTTATGCGGACACTTCGAGGCTAGAACAAGACATGCACTATAAACCGAAGGTTGAACTCGAAGAAGGAGTGCAAAGATTTATAGAATGGATACATTTTTCAGAAATTGATTTATAATAATTTCTTATAGGTCAGAACTAATTAGCATGATTCAATCTAAACGTGATTATTTAAGATATATCCATCAAGATGCTGTTGCTTTAGGGAAATGTTCTCGGGGTATTAAGTCGCATATAAAAAATCTGTTATTCCCCCCCCCTATTTGGAAATTTCAACAGACAATGCGAAAGCTTGAGTATTTTTCCAATGTAAGAGGACGAAATATTCGTTTATTTTGGTATAAATGGAGATATCATAAATTATCTATCAAACTCGGTTTCTCGATTCCTATTAATACGTGTGGACCTGGATTGTCTATAGCACATTATGGACCTATTATTATCAATCCTGCATGCAAAATAGGACAAAATTGCAGAATTCATGCCTGTGTAAATATCGGAGCCAGCGGAGGGTCATCGTTAGCTCCTAAAATTGGGAATAATGTGTATATCGGGCCAAGTGCAGTTTTATTTGGCGATATTACGATTGCTGACAATGTGACAATTGGTGCCAATGCAACTGTGAACAGGGATTGTATGGTCGAAAATGTTGTTCTTGCGGGAACTCCAGCTAAAATCGTAAAAGAAAATCAACCCGTCTGGTGGATGTTGAATAAGATTCGTTTAGAAAGCATTAAATAAGTGAAGACCAATAAATACCTGTCAGATATTTCCATTATCAGGCCGATTTGTATATTCTTATTAATTGTTTATCACGCATTCATTATTTACCAAGGAGGCTGGGAAATGCCCCTTGATTTTAAGCCGATTGCCGCATATTGGTGGATCGGTAAAATATCATATGCTTTTATGCTAGAACTCTTTGTTTTCATATCAGGATATGTATTTGCTCTGTCTTTACAAAAAAGAGAACTATCATTTGGGCAATTGCTGAACAGCAAACTAAAAAGATTGATTCTTCCAAGTATTGTGTTTAGTGTCGGCTATTATTTTATGTTTTTATATACCGGCGAATTTCATATATTACATTTTTTGCAAACTATTTTATCGGGAGCAGGGCATATGTGGTTTTTGCCTATGCTATTTTGGGTAACATTATTGTGCTATATTATAGACAGTGTGAAATGTATCCCTAATTGGGTGAAAACTATAGGTATCGGGGGATTACCTATTCTTTCTGTCCTGCCAATTCCATTTCAGATAAACATTGCACTATATTATGCTTTGTTTTTTTGCTTAGGGATGCTAATTTTTAGAAAAAGAGCATATATCAAATCTCATTTCTGCAACAAACCAAGACTTGCTATTTTATGGGGGGGGGTATTTTGCATAACATTTGTCGGGGGGACCTTATTTATCAGAGATATTCTTAATTTTTATGTACAAAATGATTCATTGATTATCAAAGGCGTATCTCTTATTATTCAGAAATATGTGATGATTATATATGCTTTAAGTGGTATAACATGTGTTTATCTCTTGACAAACTATTACATTTTGTCTAAAAATATCAATTTGCCATCGTATGTAATTGAACTAAACTCAATATGCTTTGGTATTTATCTATTTCAACAATTTATCTTGAGAATATTATACTACAATACAAATTTGCCCTCAATTGTAGGTCCCTATTGGCTTCCATGGTTGGGTGTATTCATAACCTTATTGCTTTCAATTGGCTTGACTATCGCAAGTCGCCAAAGTCGTATTGGTAGGTATATATTAGGTTAATATTATTGTGGCTAAATCTATAGTTGTATACATTTGGGCAATGATGTCCAAAATATCTACGCAAGTGATACAATTGTTCTTTATGTTACTCCTTGCCCGATATATATCTCCCGCCGATTTCGGTACAATTGGGGTATTAAGTATTTTTATTACCATATCCAATGTTTTGATTGATTCAGGAATGAGTGCGAGCCTTATCAAAGAAAAAGATATAACAACAGATGATTGCTCCTCTCTATTCACATTTAATATTAGCGTCAGTGTATTATTATATTGTATCATATATATATGTTCGCCCCTTATTGAGCACTATTTCCACATTGAAACGCTAGCTAGGGTTTGCAAACTTATTGCGATCCCGATAATAATCAATGCTATTAGCATTGTCCCCAAAACATTATTAGTAAAACGGTTAAAATTCAATATTATATTTTGGGTCCAATTTATTTCCATGTTATTAAGTTGTGTAATAACGGCTGTTTTTGTCGTTGTTTACGAATGGAAATTAGATGCTCTCATTTTATATTACAATTTATCTGCAATCTTTCCTTCTGTTGGATATGTGTTGTGGATGAAATACATACCCCGGTTCAAAATTAAGAAACAGTCGATTCAAAAATTATTCGGATTCGGATTTTTCAATACAATGAGCAATATTGTGGATACGATATATGAAAATATATTGTCCATATTTATTGGCAAATATTTGAATGTCGCTCAAGTTGGTTACTACTCACAGGCCAAACGTTTAGAGGAAGTCCCTTCGAAATCTATAACAGACCTCATATGTGGGACATCCTTTCCCTTGTTATGCACCAATAATGAAGACAAAGACTGGTACATTCGCAAAATAATACAGATACAACACGTCTTGTACTCGATTATGATCCCGATAATGATGTTAATTATGATTTATGCCAAAGATATAATTAGGTTGGTATTAGGTGAGAATTGGGCGCAGGCCAGTCCCTATTTGATTTTGCTCGCGTTTGCAGGAATCTGGGTTATCATTGAGAATACCAATAGAACGTTTATTAAATCTTTGGGGCGAGCCGATATAATGTTTTGGGCGTCTATATTCAAACGAGCATTGGGTATCATAATTATAATTCTGGCATTATTGCTATCTCCTGCCTATTTGCTATATGCATATATCATTGCATCAATGATTGCGGCATTAATAAATGCATATGCATTATCAACATTGATTCCATATCCATTAATGCAACAATTGAAACTTTGGCTTCAGAGTCTTGTTCCGGCCTGCATATTTTACATAATTAGTATTATCCTTTACAATTCGATCAATTCATATTGTGCACTAATACCATTAACCGGGATTGCAATTATACTATATATAGCAATGCTGCCATTATTCGGCATAACCGATATCAGAGAATTATTAAAGGAGCTTCTATTAATGGTAACGTCAGCTATAAAATGTTAATTTTAATACTATTTATCATATCGTCAATGCTTTTCGGATCGTATTTAATTGGTCCGTTTAGCATTCGAGTGTATGCTGCTATTGCTCTGATAATATATTTATTATACAGAAGAATTGTTCGCAAGGAACATTTTAATTTGCCATATAGCAGTATTTGGATATATCTTTTATTTTTATTCTTCACACTTATTGCAAAGATTTTCAGCGGTCCGTTTGAAATAGATGGTTTTTTCAAGGATTTATTTGCGATGCATCTAATTGCGATAACAAGTTATATTGCAATTGATTTACTGGTAAAACATCCTAAGCAAATACGGGCAATACTAATTTTACTCATTATAATTGGGCTTTTCAATAGCATTGTATCTATTCTACAATATAATGGAAATCCATCGGGATTCATTATCGGTCAATTTTTTGCTACTTCTGAAATAGAATATATTTCTAATCTCGAAACTCGTTTTTTAGTATCTTCTGAATTGCAATTAGGTGCGTTTGCAGTTCCTGGCATATTCGGGCATGGAGCCAGTAATGGAGGAATGAATGCAACCTTATGTATATTGTCATTATATTTCATTTTTAGCAAAGAGAAGCGATTATGGTGGGTTGCCCTTATAATTTTTGCAATAGGAATCGCAGGTAGTTTTGTAGTTCAGGAACGCTCTCCAATGGGACTTTTAGCTATATTCACATTACTAACCATATGGAAATATTCGTCCAAAAAGGTCCTGATCCCCTTATGTGCTATAGGGTGTTTTATCCTATTTTATTTTGATTTATTCTCCTCTTTGGATCCTGAAAAAATAGGCCGCTTTACGGATATTACAAAATTTGACTCCGAGCGTCAGCAGCTTGTCCAAAATGCCATTGTATTTATAGCTGATCATTGGTTTTTAGGAGGAGATTATTTGTATCATCAATTGTATGGGATGACTCCTCATAATTTTATTCTTCACGCATTAATTTATTCCGGTCTTGTCGGTGCATTAACGGTATTTGCGCTATTTATTAAAATCATTATTGATGCAGGACGAATATTTATATATGATAAAATCGGAATTCCGGCATTCTTTTTTGGATGCGCATTAGTTATATTTTTAGCTAATGGATTTATGCATAGCAGTTCGTTAATTACAGGAGATAATATAATTTGGTTACTCTATGCATTGATGTTACGTGATGTACAATTAGAACGAGCATAATCATGAAAATTCTCTATTATTTTAAGGATCAGGATACTCCGATGTATCGATGGCAACATTCTCATATTATTGATGAGTTAAAACGTCACAATTGCTATATCTGTGTTTTTAATCCATTGAAATATGATAACTACGATCAGGCCAACGAGCAGTTGCTGAAATATATAGAGACCAATATGGTTGACTGTTTTATGACGCCTCATATTTCCAGTGAGATCTATATTGATACAATAAAACAAATCAATCATTTAGGAATACCCACCGTATTATATTGCTGTGACAGCATGATGACTCCCAATCGTCATGTTGACATTATGAAATATTTTGATGCAGTCTTGTTATCTCAACATGATAAACACAATTTTTTCAGAAAAATCAATAATAATATCATCTATTTTCCATATGCGGCCAATCCACATTTATTCCCTAGTTTGAACGCTATTATGGAGACTCGTAAAATATGTTTTGCTGGAACTCCATATGGTAGCCGAGTAGATAAAATAAACATGCTACTCAAACATAATATTGAAGTAGATTTATATGCAAATATTTCCGCAGAACCTTCTGCCTCAAAAAAAAAGGGACAAGATACAAGTGCTCATTTGAAAACGATTATAGATTGCTTACGATATGAAGAGGGAAGGCAAGTGCTGAAAGCTGGTATTTTTAAGTTTATGCACTCAAAACCGTTGATGAGAGGTTCAGAACATCTTCAAATATATCAGAGTGTAAATTTTGAAGAAATGAATCGAATTTTTCAATCATATGCATTGTCGTTATCCATATCCGAGGCCAGAAACACAGGTATATTGAAACGTCCTGTTCATGTCTTGCATTTACGAAATTTCGAAATTCCGATGGCAGGCGGATTGCAAATATGTGCATATTTCGATGATATGGCGGAATGTTTTGATGAAGATAGGGAGATAATATTCTACAGAAATGAATTAGAATTAATAGATAAAATTAATTTTTACCTATCCCCAAAACAAATTTCATTGCGGCAGAAGATAAAAAAGATGGCAAGATGGCGAGCTGAAAACGAACATACTTGGTTTTGCCGGTTCCAAAAAGTCTTTGATAATCTTGGACTGAAATACGATAAATAAGGGTTATGCATATTTGTGTTGTGGCAGAAGGCTATCCTTTTGCTCATCGTGCTTATTTTACTTTTGTCAAGCAGCTTTGTGTTGCAATGGCTGATTTAGGTATACGAGTCAGTGTAATTGTACCGCAAAGCATTACGAAGTCGATTGTTCGCAAAGTTCCGATTGCGCCAAAATACAGGAGAGAAAAAACGGCAAAAGGAAATTATGTGGATATATACTCTCCTCGCATTATTTCTCTCGGACAATTAGGAACAAAAGGCGGATTTAAACACTTTAATAGTTTTTGGTTCAGTCGGAGTGTCTGTAAGGTCGTTGAAAAGTTTGAAAATAAGCCAGATGTGTTATATGGTCACTTCTGGCATTCGGCTTACGCCGTATATCCTGTAGCCAAAAAATATAAAATCCCGCTGTTTGTTGCTTCCGGAGAAGCTGAAATAGAATTACATCACAACTATTCTCATGAGCATTTGCGAGAATTTATTGCTTATATCAAAGGAGTAATTTGTGTATCTACAAAAAATAAGAACGAGAGCGTTAATGCTCGACTGGCGACAATGGATAAATGCATTGTGATTCCTAATGCAATCGATGTATCGTTATTTCATAAAAAAGATAAAGACAAACTGCGAGATCAATTTGGAATTTCTCCAACTGACTTTGTTGTGGCATTTGTCGGAGGATTTATTTACCGCAAAGGAGCTAATCGGGTTGCAATGGCGATACAACAGTTAGATGATCCTACCATAAAATCTATATTTATTGGAAAGTTAATGGGGCAGAATAGTACGGATTTGCCAGAATGTAATGGTATCATATTTAGGGGACCTTTATCCCATGATAAGGTTGCAGATTATTTGAATTGTGCCGATGTTTTCGTGATGCCGACCTTGCATGAAGGCTGCTGTAACGCAAATATCGAAGCATTAGCTTGCGGATTGCCTATAATTTCATCAGATCGAGATTTCAATTACGATATATTGGATTCTTCTTGTGCAATTTTAGTGGATCCTATGGATGTAAATGATATAGCAAATGCTATTTTATATCTTAAAACCCATCTTTTGGAAAGACAAAGAATGTCTGATAATGCTTTCGAAAAATCTAAGTCTTATCATATCACAACTCGAGTGAAATTAATTGTCAATTATATATCATCCTGTTTATGAAAACTATAATGTTAGTCTTTGGAACCCGCCCAGAGGCCATAAAAATGGCTCCTCTTGTTAAGGAGTTCCAAAAATATCCGGATATTTTCAAAACAATTGTTTGTGTTACCGGCCAACATCGTGAGATGTTGGATCAGGTACTTCGGATTTTTGAAATTCGGCCTGATTATGACCTAAATATAATGAAACAAGGGCAAGACCTCTATGATATTACAGCTCGGGTGTTAACCGGCATACGGGATGTGTTAAAAGAGGTACAACCCAATATTGTTTTGGTTCATGGCGATACGACGACCAGCATGGCTGCCGCATTGGCCGCTTTTTATCAGCAGATTCCAGTCGGCCATGTAGAAGCCGGTTTACGGACACATAATATGTATAGTCCGTGGCCGGAGGAGATAAACCGTCAGATAACGGGACGCATTGCAACCTATGATTTTGCTCCGACTGCGTTAAGTCGAGAAAACTTGCTGGCGGAGAATGTAGATGCCGACAAAATTACAGTTACCGGAAATACCGTGATTGATGCGCTTTATTGGGTTGTCAAGAAGATGAAAAATGATAAAACGCTTGCTGGAGAATTGAAAAAGATAGTTTCTAAAACCGGATATGATGTTGAGCGACTTTCTGGCGGTAGGAAGTTGGTCCTTATTACGGGACATCGACGGGAGAATTTTGGGGATGGATTTGTCAATATATGCAAGGCTATTAGAGAGCTGACACAAAAATATCCTCATGTTGATTTCGTTTATCCGATGCACTTGAATCCCAATGTCCGTAAACCTATACATTACATATTTGGTGAAGATCTGTCTAATTTGGGAAATATGTTCTTTATTGAACCTCTGGAGTATTTGTCGTTTGTCTATCTAATGGAAAAATCCGTTCTTGTTTTAACGGATAGTGGAGGTATTCAGGAAGAAGCCCCCGGATTAGGAAAACCTGTATTGGTAATGCGTGATACCACGGAACGACCCGAAGCTTTGTCAGCCGGTACAGTAAGACTTGTCGGTACGGATTATCATAAAATCATAAATGAAGTTTCTACTTTGCTGGATAGCGCTAATGTTTATGAAAGAATGAGCAAAGCCGTCAATCCCTATGGTGATGGTTTAGCATGTGGACGGATTGTGGAGGTATTAAATAAATGCCAAATGCGATGAAGATAGCATTAATTATTGGTGGTAATAAATGGTTTTGTCCATTTATTGAAATATATACCAAAGTATTGGCGGCGCAAAATATTGAATATGATATTCTTTATTGGGATAAAACGAATACAGAAAGATCGCCATTGTCGTATAATCTACCTGCAAATGATACCGATTGTTTGTTAAGAAAGTTTATTAACTATTTTAGATATGCGTCGTATTTAAAGAAAACAATCAAAAAAAATGCATATGATCGATTAATTGTATTTAATTCTGTTTGTGGCATTTTTCTGTATTCATTTTTGCGGAAAAAATATCGAAATAAATTCATTTTCGATTATCGGGATTTGTCGATCGAACAATATGTGTTTTTTAAACCGATTTTCAAGCGTTTGTTATCTATAAGTCAGTTGAATGTAATTTCATCTCCAGGGTTTAAAAAATGTTTGCCGGACAATTTTAATTATATTATGTCACATAATTTTGATATTGATATTGTTCGTGATGCTATTTCCAAACCGAGCCTTTTTCAAAAGATAAATTTAGACAAGATAGATGTTTTAACGATCGGAGGAATCAGAGATTTTGAATCCAATATTGAGGTCGTCGATGCCCTGGCTAATAAGTCGGACTTCCATATGCGATTTGTTGGAAAAGGATTGGCGTCGGAAAGCATTCGAGATTATTGTGGACGGCATAATATTAGAAATGTGATGTTTTATGGCTATTATGAGAAAAAAGATGAGGCCGCCTTTATTCATGAAGCGTCTTTTCTGAATATATATTATCCTTCTATTATATCGCATTCTACGGCTTTGTCCAATCGATTTTACAATGCGTTAATATACAAGACGCCGATGATTGTTAAAGCAGATAGTATTCAGGGCGATTACGTCCAAAAATATGGTTTAGGAATTGTGGCGGAAGATTGTGCGGATTTGGATGTGAAATTACATGAATATTTGCGAGATGTTAATTTTGAAATATTTTGCAATAGGGCCAATGCGCTTTTGTTATCCTTTATTAAGGACTATGATTATTTTTTGAAAAAAGTACAAGAATTCGTAAATATATAAATTTTATGTCCATTTTTCAAGACAAAGTCCTGTTAATCACAGGCGGCACGGGGAGTTTTGGCAATGCAGTATTGCGTCGCTTTCTGGATAGCGACATCAAGGAGATCCGCATTTTCAGCCGGGATGAGAAGAAGCAGGATGACATGCGTCATGCGTTGCAGAATCCGAAAGTGAAATTCTACATCGGCAACGTACGCGACAAGTCGTCCGTTGATATCGCGATGCGCGGGGTCGACTATGTTTTCGCAGCGGCGGCCCTGAAACAGGTTCCGTCGTGCGAGTTTTTCCCGATGGAGGCTACGCGCACGAACGTAATCGGCACGGGCAATGTACTCGAATCGGCCATCGAACACGGAGTGAAGAACGTCGTGGTTCTCTCGACGGACAAGGCTGCCTATCCGATCAATGCGATGGGCATCTCGAAGGCGCTGATGGAGAAGGTCGCCATCGCCAAGGGCCGCGAACTGGGCGAGGGCGCACCGACGACGATCTGCTGTACGCGCTACGGCAACGTGATGGCG
>CDYX01012435.1_pt1 | contig 53640 bp, 39 predicted proteins | sample 554871 | NCBI WGS metagenome assembly CDYX01 (sample SAMEA3182061, study PRJEB8094) | gut metagenome | biome: human; feature: gut; material: Stool; isolation source: human stools | place: Canada | collected 2013-01-14 | reverse complement strand
TCCAGCTCCTCGCGGTGGCCGTCGTTGTCCTTGAAACGGTACATCTTCATCAGCAGCACGTCGATGAAGGCGTTGAATTCGGGACCCTGATTGACCGGGTACTGCACGATGACGGGCTTCACGCGCGACGAGGCGCGGATCGACTCGACGGCGGCCTCGAAATTGGCCTTGTCGGCGTCGAGCTGGTTCACCACGCCGATCACGGGTTTCTGCAGCAGACGGGCGTAGCGGGCCTGAATTTCGCTGCCGACCTCCCAGCCGTTCTGGGCGTTGAACAGGAATACGCCCACGTCGCCCACCTTGAACGCCGAGAAGAGACTTCCGCAGAAGTCGTCCGAGCCGGGGCAGTCGATGATGTTCAACTTGCGGTCCATGAATTCGGTGAAGAGGATGGTCGAATAGATCGAGCGCTTGTATTCATGCTCGATATCCGTGTTGTCCGAGAGCGTGTTGTTCGTCTCGATACTACCCCTGCGGTCGATGACCTTACCCTCGAAGGCCATCGCTTCGGCAAGGGTAGTTTTCCCCGTGCCGGGCGCGCCGATGAGTACGATGTTCTTGATCTCTTTAGCTGAATAATTTTTCATATTCCCGTGTGGTTTTAAGGTTTTCGGGTGGTTCGGGGCGTCGCCGGAGGTGTTCCCGCGGGGCGTATTCCCGGTTGCGGAAGGTGCCCTTTCCGGGATTTTCCGGTTAGCCGACTATAAATATACAAAAAAAACGGGATAACCAAACCGGGGCATGAAAAAATCGCCCTCAGGAGGCGATTTTTCGGTCTAAAAAAGGAATGTCGAGCCACGTGAGCTTTTTCCACAGCCACTCGACGGGGCCGTGCGAATGGCGGCGCAGCCATATCCGGCAGAAGGCGTACTGTACGAGGATGATGCCCACGCCCGCGAGCGTGCCGTAGATCACGTCCACGTGGCGGTAAAGCCCCATGCCCCAGTTGTAGAAGAGCGCCGTTCCGAGCAGCGATTGCAGCAGGTAGTTGGTCAGGCTCATGCGGCCGAAGAAGGTCATGCCGTGCAGCGCCCGCCGGAATCCCGGCAGTCCGTACCACAGCAGGACCACCGCCGCGACGATGGCCGTCGCCGTCATCAGGTTGCGCATCGCCTCGAACGGCACGAGCCATGTGCCGAGAATACCGGCAGCCAGCAGCCCGCCCCAGATGCGCCGGTTGCGGCCTTCGTCGTAGAAGAGCCGGTAACGGCCCGCCAGCATGCCCAGCACGAACATCAGCAGCGTCTGCGTGGCGCGGCCGTGTTCCAATCCCCATGCGAAAGAGCTGATCGGCCCGTAGGCGAGGCTTGCGCGGGCGCTCTGGGCGAAGGTTCCCGTGGCGAGGGTCGGATAGAGGGTCTCCATGCCTTCGATGCCGCGCAGCGAGAGCGTATGGCCGCTGAAGTGCTGGTAGAGTTCGAGCGGCTGGATGAAGAGCAGCGCCGCTATGACCCACACCCAGCGGTTCGGGAGTTTGCCGATGGGGATCATCAGCAGCCCGAAAACGGCGTAATAGGTCAGCACGTCGCCGTTGTAGATCGCGGCGTTGACCAGCCCGATTATGAACAGCAGTACCATGCGCCATGCGAACCGCAGCGAGAAGTCGTTGCCCCGCTGTGCCTGATTGTCGCTCTGGATGAAGAAACTCAGTCCGAACAGCAGTGCGAAGATGGCGTACATCTTGCCCGAAAGCAGGAATCCCAGCGCGCCGGCCACGGTTTGCTCCCAGCCGCCGAATCCGGCGCGGAGGTAATCCAGCCCGCTCCAGTAGAGGTTGAAATGCTCGCGGGCGTGGAACAGGATGATGCCCGCCACGGCGATGCCGCGCAGGGCGTCCGCCACTTCGATGCGGGTGTTGGGGAGGTTGGTCGTGCGGTACATTTTCGTCGGTCAGGAGTTAAAAGCGCAGGCAATCCCCGTCAGCGCTTCGACGGCCCGGCGGCCTTCGCCGCCCAGCGAGAGCGAGTAATCGTTGACGAAAAGTGCGATGTGCGCGTCGATCACGGCGTCGTCGAGTTCCTGCGCGTGTTCCTTGATATATGCGCGCGACGCTTCGGGGTGCGCGAAGGCGTATTCGATGCTTTGGCGGATGAGGGTCTCGACCTGCCGCCGCACCGCTTCGGGCAGGCTCCGTTTGGCCGCGATGCCGCCCAGCGGCAGGGGCAGCGCGGTGGTCCGCTCCCATAGCTGTCCGAGGTCGGCGACCAGCTCCAACTGCCGCTGCCGGTAGACGAAACGCCCCTCGTGGATCAGCACTCCGGCGTCGAAGTCGCCCCGCTCCACGGCGGCGGCGATCTGCGAGAAAAGCAGGGGCGTGCGCTCCGTAATCCGGGGAAAAAGGCGCATCATCAGTGCGTTGGCCGTGGTGTGGACTCCCGGTACGGCCACGCGGCGGATCGGCGACCGGTCCCCCGCACGGCGCACCAGCAGCGGTCCGTTGCCGCGTCCGAGCGCCGCGCCGCTGTCCAGCAGCGCGTAACGGTCCGCAACGGCGGGCAGCACGGCGCAGCTTATCTTGCTCACGTCGGCATCCCCGGCCTGCACCCCGCGGTTGAGCGCCTCGATGTCGCGGTATTCGACGTCGAAATGCAATCCGCCCGTGTCGATGCGTCCGTTCAGGAGCGCGTCGAACATGAAGGTGTCGTTCGGGCAGGGCGATATACGCAGGCGGAGCGTCACCGTTTCTGCGCTTCGGTGATGTTGCGCGCGTTCTCCTGATCGCGGTTGCGGTTGCGGTTGCGGTTGCGCCTGCCGCCGTAGCGGCCCAGCAGCCAGCCCGCCGCAAAGGTCAGCGCGAGGACGATGATGTCGATAAATACGTTGGCCAGCCAGCGCTGGATGGCAGGGGCGAACTGCCAGATCAGAATGAAGACGACCAGTATCAGGATCAGTCCCGCCCAAAGTGTCCATTTTTTATTCATCGTTTCCGAATATTTGGGTTAATGTTGCGGTAAGGTTTTCGACGGCCAGCCCTACGGCCCATCGGTCGAAGGGTTCGCCGACATAATTCGACACGGCGCGAATCTGGCAGCAGGCGACACCCAGCGCTTCGCACACGGCGAAGAAGGGCGCGCCCTCCATGTTCTCGATCTCAGGCAGCGCGCTTTGCCCGTCCGTGCCGTCGATTCCGGGCAGCGAGCCTTGTCCGTCCGTGCCGTCCGTGTCGCCGATCGCGGACTGCATGTCCGAGGGCTGTTCCGGGCTGTCCGCCCTCTCTCCGGTAGGTTGCAGCGTCTGTCCGGCCGGGGCCGAAACTGCGTCGCCGGACTTCGTTTCCGGCTCCGGAATCCCATACCCTGTTTCCCGGAACTCCTGTTCCTGCTTCCGCCCCGTCTCCCGCAGGCCGTCTCCCGAACGGTTTACCGTAACGCCCGCCGCGAGGGGCAGTCCCAGATCGGGTCCCGAAGTTTCGTATTCGCGGGCGTAACGTTCCGGAATCCCGGCGATCCGCTCGGTGACCACTTCGACCACCTCGCCGCGCTGCAGGCTCCGGTCGTATGCCCCCGCGATGCCTGCGAGTACGACTAACTGCGGTTTGCGGGCTTTCACGGCCCGGATCGTCGCGGCCGCGATCTCCGCCGCGCCGACTCCGGCCACGAAGACCGGATCGCGGGGCTGGGTGAGGATGAACGCCTTGGCCTCCTCGATGGTGGGGAAAATGAAAATCCGCTTCACGTTACCGGCCCACTGCGGCTTCGAGTTCCTCGACCGTGATCGGAATTTTCCTGTCACCTAGCATGCGGCTGCCCTCTTCGGTGACCAGAATGTCGTCCTCGATGCGGATGCCGCCGAAGTCGCGGTACGCCTCCAGCGCGTCGTAATCGACGATGCCCTTGTAGAGACCCTCGGCGCGGCACTTGTCGATCAGCGCCGGGATGAAGTAGAGTCCCGGTTCGTCGGTCATCACCGTCCCCGGTTCGATGCGCCATGCCGCGCGGTAGATGCAGGTTCCCGACTTGGCGGCGCGGTCGGCGATCGTCGAGAAGTCGAAACTCCGCTCGCCCATCGCCTCGCAGTCGTGTACGTCCATGCCCAGCCCGTGTCCCAGTCCGTGGGGCATGAGCATCGTCATGGCGCCCGAAGCCACGGCGTCGGCGGCCGTGCCCTTGAGCAGTCCCAGCGCCACCAGCCCTTCGGCCAGCGTCATGTAGGCGGCGTTGTGTATCTCGGTGTACATCATATGCGGCTTGACGATGCGCGCTACATGGTCGTGCGCCGCCAGTACGACGTTGTAAATTTCCTTCTGCTTCTGCGTGAACCGGCCGCTGACGGGGTAGGTGCGCGTGTGGTCCGAGCAGTAGCCGTCCACGGTCTCGCAGCCTGCGTCGCACAACAGCAGCCGCCCCTGCTCCAATACGCCGTCGGCGTTGAGGTTGTGGAGCGTCTCGCCGTGCTGCGAGACGATCGAGGGGAATGACAGGCCCGAACCGCTGGATTTGGCGATGCCCTCGATGGCGCCCGCAATCTCGCGCTCGATCACACCGGGGTGGCACATATGCATCGCCAGCGTGTGCATCTGGTAGCCTATCAGGAACGCGCGTTCCATCGCCTCGACCTCCTCGGCGCTCTTCTTCTCGCGCATTTCGGCCACGGCGAACATCAGTTCGACCGACTTGTAGTCGTGCAGCAGTTCGGGCTTGATGCCGAGCAGCGCCGACAGCTGGAGCTTCGTCTCGCCGCGGTAGGGCGGCAGGTAGTGGATCTTGCGGCCCAGCGAAACGGCTTTGCGGAGCCGCTTTTCAAGTTCGGCCATGGGGAACGTCGCCGTGACGCCGACTTCGGCGCCCAGTTCGCGCAGCGTGGGCTGCGGACCGGTCCAGATGATGTCCTCGACCGTGAAATCGTCGCCGTACAGCGCCTCTTCGCCCGTATCGGCGTCGATCAGGCCCGCCAGCGACGGGGTGTTCAGTCCGAAGTAGTAGCGGAACGACGAATCCTGCCGGAAATAGTAGGCGTTGTTCGGATAGTTGTTGGGCGAAAGGGAGTTGCCCGGCAGCAGGATGATCCCTGAGCCGATCTTCGTACGCAGCATGTTGCGGCGCGCAGCGTAGGTCTTAGCTGAAAACATAGTATGGCGTTTTAATTTGCATTCCGTTTGCGGCGCCTGCGGCCCGTCGGCGCAGGGCTTGTGCGGCGGCACATTCTCCACCTCTTACAAAAATAGTAAAAATATGACAAGCCCGCGCCCTGCGGCGGCTATTTTTTGCGGAAAGGCTTCTGCGGAGGGTGCGGACGGGGGTAAATGTCCGGCGGGGCGGGCCTGCGGTCAGAACTCGACGCTTGCGCCCGCATCGTTGACCGTGACGGCGACCTCGCGGCCCATGTAGAGGGCGACGTTGGGGTCTTCGTGGCCTGCGGGGATGCCGAATACGACCGGAATCCCCAGCGGACGGACATAGGCTGCGATGATGTCGCAGGGGTCCCAGACGCCGAAGTGCTTCTGTCCCAGCATGTCCGTAAAATGCCCCACGAGAACGGCCTTGCATTTGGCCAGTATTCCGCTCCGCTCCAGCTGCTGCATCATGCGGTCGAGCCGGTACATCTGTTCGCCGATCTCCTCGATGAACAGCACCGTCGGGGTGTCGAAGTCGGGCTGTTCGGGCGTCCCGATCGCCGAGCAGAGCAGCGAGAGATTGCCGCCCGCGAGCCGTCCGCGGGCCGTGCCGGAGACGTTGAGCGGGTGCGCAGCGGTGTCGATGCGCGTCCAGCGGCCGAAAAGCGCGCTGCGCAACGATTCGTCCGAGACGATCGCTTCGGGTTTTTCGTCGGCGCCGAAACGGAACTTGCCCGGCATCGTGGCGTGAAGGCTTTCGACGCCCAGCCGCCCCAGCGCCATGTGGAGCATGGTGACGTCGCTGAATCCGACGATCCACTTGGGATGTTCGCGCAGTGGCGTGAGGTCGAGCAGCGGGAGCAGGCGCACCGATCCGTAGCCGCCCTGATAGCTGACGACGGCTTTCACGCCGGGATCGTCGATCATGGCCTGCAGGTCTGCGGCGCGCCGGGCGTCGGTCCCGGCGAAGTAGGGCTGTTCGCGGTCGGCGTAGTGCGCTCCGAATTTCACTTTCAGGCCCCACTCTTCGAAGCGTTCCCGGACTTTGGCCGTGTCGGCCTTCTCCTTGAGTTTGCGCGCCGGGGTGACGATGCCTATGGTATCGCCCGGCCGCAGGTAGGGCGGGCGGACGAAAGGTGCGTCGGATTGCTGGGCGGAGAGCGCGTCGGATTGCTGGGCGGAGAGCGCGTCGGATTGCCGGAGGGAGTCGGGGCGTCGCATTCCGAGGCTGTCAGATCCGTGGACGGTGTGCGCGTCGGATTGCCGGAGGGAAAGGGTGTCGGGCTGTAGAAGGGTGTGCGTATCGGGGTGGCGGGCGGCGAGGTTTGCAGAGCAGAGCAGGAGGGCGGCGAGCAGGAACGGATATTTCATGTCGGATCTGTATTCGGGGTGTAGAGGGATGTTTGTTTCGCTTCTTCGGGGTTTCGGGCGGAGATGCCTCCGGTTATTTTCTGCGCCGGGTCAGCCCTTCGGGCAGCGGCAGCCGGATGCGGGTGATGCTGACCACGGCTCCCGTCAGGGCGAACCCTCCCGCGAGCAGGAGCGCCGTATGGGTGCTGTTTTCGGGGACGATGTGGAACAGGAGGGCCATCAGCGCCGCGCCCGTGGTCTGGCCCACCAGACGCGCCGTGGCGAGCATGCCGCTGGCGCTTCCGCTGCGCTGGGGCGGGGCCGAGGCGATCAGGATGCTGTTGTTGGGCGACTGGAACAGTCCGAATCCCGCGCCGCAGAGCACCAGCCGCCATGCGATGTCGAAAGGCGCCGGGTCGTCGGGCAGGAAGGCCAGCAGGAACAGTCCCGCGGCCATGGCCGTAAGTCCTGTGCCGCCCAGAAATCCGGCGTGGACACGTTCGACGAGGATGCCGGCGATCGGGGCCACGACCATGATCACGGCGGGCCATGCGGTCATCAGCAGTCCCGTGGCGACTTCGTCGTAGCCGAATTCGTGCTGCAGGTAGAAGGGCAGGGCCACCATGGCGAGCATCTGTCCCAGAAACGAGCAGATCGACGTTAAGACCGAGACCGAGAAGATCGGGATGCGCAGCAGGTCGAACGGCAGCAGCGGATAGGGTTCGCGCAACTGGCTGCGGATGAAGAAGAAGCCGACGACGAGCAGTGCGGCGATGCCGGCCGAGAGGATGCGCGGATCGAGTCCGTGCGAGAATCCCTCGACCGAAGCCATCAGCAGCCCGAACGTGAGTGCGTTCATCACCGCGTCGCGCCAGTCGAAGCGGTGGGTGCCGACCCGCACGGGGTTGTCGGGCAGGAAGCGGCGGCTCAGCGACAGGGCGACAAGCCCGACGGGAATGTTCACGGCGAAGAGCCACGGCCAGTGGGCGATCGAAAGGATGCCTGCGGCGATGGTCGGGCCTGCGACCGACGACACGGCGACGACCGTGGCGTTGAGACCCAACCCGCGGCCCAGCTGCGCCTTGGGGTAGATGATGCGGATGAGCGTGGTGTTGACCGACGTGACGGCCGCGGCGCCGAAGCCCTGCATGACGCGCGCCAGCACCAGCGTGGCGAGCGACGAGGAGAGTGCGCAGCCCACCGAAGCCACCGTGAAGAGCATCAGCCCGCCGATGTAGACCTTGCGGTAGCCGACCAGCTCGCCCAGCGCCGAGAACGACAGCAGCGAGACCATGATGGCCAGCTGGTAGGCGTTGACGATCCAGATCGAGTCGGCGGACGAAATCCCCAGCTCCTGCCCGATGGTCGGCAGGGCTACGTTGGCGATGGCGCTGTCAAGCACCGACAGTCCGACGCCGAACGCCACGGCCAGAATGGCCCACAAGCGGCGGGGCATCGGCAGTCCGTCCGCAGGCGGCGCTATGTAGGGAATGGTGCTCACGGAGTGCAAAGGTAATACATGCCGTCCGCAAATCAAAACGGGTGCCGGGCTTGCATGAAAACGGAGACCCGGAAATTTCCGGGCCTCCCTCTCACAACTATGAATTTGAACTTTTTACTTTAAAAAACGGTATGGTAGTATGCTTGTGGCTGGTTGTGATTCCGGTTTATCTGCGGTCGCTCTCCGGCACGATCCCGCCCTGCGGTTCGACGCCCTTGAGGTATTTGGCGAGGAACTTCTCCATCGCGCGGTAGAAGTCGAAACGGTTCTCCTCGTTGTGGAAGCCGTGGCCTTCGTTGTTCTTGACCATGTAGTCCACATGCACGCCGCGGCTGCGCAGCGCTTCGACCATCTGGTTGCTCTCGTTGATGTTCACGCGGGGATCGTTGGCGCCCTGCACCACCAGCAGCGGGGCCTTGATGCGCTCGGCGTTGAGGGCCGGGGAGTTCTCGCGCAGCATCTCGGCGTCCTTTTCGGGGTTGCCGACCATCTCGTACATCATGTCGAGCATCGGTTTCCAGTAGGGCGGAATGGTTTCGAGGAACGAGAAGAGGTTCGACACACCCACGTAGTCGATGGCGCAGGCGTAGAGGTCGGGATCCTTCACGATGCCCTGCAGCGTGGCGTAGCCGCCGTAACTGCCGCCGTAGATGGCGATTTTCGCGGGATCGGCGATGCCTTTGCCGATCAGCCAGTTCACGCCGTCCGTGATGTCGTCCTGCATGGTCTGGCCCCACTTGCCGTAGGCGATTTCGGTGAACTTGCGTCCGAAGCCCGTCGAACCGCGGAAGTTCATCTGCAGCACGGCATAGCCGCGGTTGGCGAGGAACTGCGCTTCGGGGTTGAAGCCCCAGTAGTCGCGGGCCCACGGACCGCCGTGGGGATTCACGACCACGGGCAGGTTCTTGGCGTTGTGTACGGTCTTGCCCACGGGCAGCGTCAGGTAGCCCTCGATCTCCAGACCGTCGCGCGAAGTGTAGTTGATAGGGATCATCTCGGCCATCTGCTCCTCTTCGATCCACGGCGCGAGGTCGGCCAGCTTGGTCATCGTGTCGGCCTCGACGTCGTAGAGGTAATAGGTGCCCATCGTGCGGTCGCCGCCTGCATAGACGATGTATTTGTCCTCGGCCTTGTTCGAGCCGGCGATGCCGATGGCATAGCCGCGCAGGTGCTTCTCCATGCGGCCGAACATCTCGCCCGTCGCCTTGTCGAAGAAGTGGCGCGCGGTGCCTTTGTGGCCGGTGTAGGAGACGCCGAGCAGTTTCTTTTGCGCGTCGCTGTACCAGATGTTGTCCAAGTCGTATTTGTCGTTTACGTAGAGCTGTTCGATCTCCTCGCACGTTGCGGGATCCATCAGCACGAGGGCGACCTTGTCGCGTCCGAGGTTGGTGACGGCATAGACCTGCTTGTTGTCGGGGGTGAAGGCGGCGAACGAGACGCTCTCCTTGAAGTTGGTCGTCAGCACGGGGCGGAAAGGCTCGGCTTCGGTTTCGCGGTAGCGGATCTGCGAATTGACGCCGTCCACGATGGCGTAAGCCACGCGCAGGCGGCCGTCGTGGTCGGTCTGCCAGCCCTGAATGTCGCCGGGATTCTCGCACAGCATCGTCATCTCGCCCGTGTTGAGGTTCAGCCGGTAGGGGTCGAAGATCATCGGATTGCGCTGGTTGGTGCCGATGATTATCAGCGAGTCGATCTCTTCCAGCGGGTCGATGATCTGCGTGCGGACGCCCGGAATGGCGGTGTAGGCCTTCGGGTCGCTGCCGTCGATGTTCACGCCGTAAAGCTGGTAGTTCTCGTCGCCGCCCGTGTCCTTCAGGTAGAGGATGCGGTTGTCGCCGGCCCAGAAGTATCCGGCCAGATCGCGCTCGGTCTCCGAGGTGATGCGCACCGCCTGCTTGCCGTCCACGGGCTGTACGAAGATGTTGCGGCGGCTTTCGTAAGGCGCCATGTAGGAGAAATAGCGGCCGTCGGGCGATATCTGGTAACCGGTCTTCTCCGAATTGCGGAAGAAGGTTTCCATCGGCAGCTCAGGGGCCGTCTTGGGTGCGCAGGAGGCGAGAACGGCCGCCGCTGCGGCGAACAGAAGGAGTTTTTTCATGGGATTATTCGTTTGTGTTGTCGTTTTGCTTTTCGGAGCGCAGGGCGTCGCGCCAGATGGCGCAGACCGAGAGGATCAGCAGTACCAGCAACGGCGTGTCGGACAGGTGCGAAGCTTCGGGGAACAGAAGCCGGGCGGCTACCGAGAGCGCGAAGGCGGCCACGACGATGAATACGGCCAGCATGCGGATGATTTTTTCGATCTCCATAGGATGTCTTTTTTAATTTCGACATTGCAAACTTACGAAAGAATTTTTGAAAAACAACTGAAATTTATTGTTTTTCGATAAAAATTTTATGATAAGCGGGTCTGAGTGCTTTCGCTGGCTGAAAATCGTAACGAAAAAAACGCCCGAAGGCGTTTCCTTGATATATATGTCGTCCGGCATACGTGCTGTCCGGCCGGCGCGGGCTATTGCGCATCGACGAATTTATAGAGCTGGTCGCCGCGGCGTATCGTCCCTTGGGTGCGTACCGCGCACAAGGTTCCCTGAGCGACGGACGGGACGGGCTTTCCGTCGGTGTCGTGCAACTCGGCGAGCGTCTGTTCGGCGACGCCCGTCGTGGCGCCCATGAAGAATATCTCTTCGCCCACGGCCAGCGGAGCCGCTTCGACCAGCACTTCGGCCACCGATATCCTTTTGTAGAAGTTGGTCACCTTGCCCACGTAGACCTTGCGCCGCGTGGCGGCCGATCCGTAATGTTCGCTGTGTTCGGCGACGGGCCGTCCTGCGTAGTAGCCTTCCCAGAATCCGCGGTTGAAAACCGTGGCGAGCCGCTCTTTCAGTCCGGCGGCCAGTTCGGGCGTGTATGTCCCGGCTTCGATGGCGCGCAGCGCCTCGTCGTAACACTCCACCACGCGCTTGACGTACTCCGCGCCCCGCGCCCGGCCCTCGATCTTCAGCACCCGGACGCCTGCGCCGATGAACTTGTCGAGAAAATCGACCGTGCAGAGGTCCTTGGGCGAGAGTACGTAGCGGCCGTCCACGTCCAGCGCCGCGCCGGTCTCCTTGTCAGTGACGGTGTATTTGCGGCGGCACAGCTGGCGGCATGCGCCGCGGTTGGCCGAGCAGTTGGTCTCGTAGAGCGAAAGATAGCATTTGCCCGAAACCGACATGCAGAGCGCGCCGTGGGCGAACATTTCGAGCTGAACCAGTTCGCCGCGCGGTCCCCGGATGTCGTTCTCGGCGATTTCGCGGTGAATCCGCGCCACCTGTTCGAGCGTCAGTTCGCGGGCCAGCACCACCGTGTCGGCCCACTGCGAAAAGAATTTCACGGCTTCGGAGTTCGAGATGTTGCTCTGGGTCGAGATGTGGACCTCGACGCCGATGCGCCGTGCGTAGAGAATCGCCGCGAAGTCGGAGGCGATGACGGCGTCGATGCCCTCGGCCTTGGCGCGGTCGATCACCTCGTGAACGGTCCGCAGCTCGTCTTCATAGACGATGGTATTGACCGTCAGATAGGTCTTCACGCCTGCGGCGCGTGCCGTGGCGACGATCTTCGCCAGATCGTCGAGCGTGAAGTTGGCGGCCGACGCCGAGCGCATGTTGAGCTTGCCGACGCCGAAGTAAACCGAATCGGCTCCGGCCTGAATGGCCGCCGCCAGCGATTCGTACGACCCCACGGGGGCCATGATCTCTATATCGGAACGTCGCATGTCAGTTTTTGCGTCCTATCAGGCTTTCGGCGTATTCGCGGATGCGCTGCGTGCGGGCCTTGTCCGCCGACAGCGTATCGAGGATCGAGAGCGCCCGCTCGAACCGCAGCGAAATCTGCTGTTCGGTCAGACGCGGCACGTCGAGCCGGTCGTAGATGGATTTTACCGCGGCGATCTTTTCGGCGTCGGACAGCCGCGCATCGAGACGGGTCGTGCGCAGCGCTTCGCGCGTCGCTTCGTCGGCGCGGCTCATGGCCGTAATCATCAGGTAGGTCTGCTTGCCTTCGAGGATGTCGCCGCCGATGGCTTTGCCCAGCCGGTCGTCGCCGTAGCTGTCCAGCAGGTCGTCCTGAAGCTGGAAAGCCAGCCCCAGCTCGATGGCGAAACGGCGCAGTTTGCGGCAGTCCTCCTCCGAGGCGCCGCCCAGCATGGCGCCGATGGTGACCGAGCCGGCCAGCAGCACCGAGGTCTTGAGTTCGATCATGTGCATGTATTCCACGACCGAGACCTTGCGTTTGCTCTCGAAGTCCATGTCGTACTGCTGTCCTTCGCAGACTTCGAGCGCCATGGTGTTGAACGTGCCCAGTATCCGGGGCAGCAGTTCCGCGGGCACTTCGCTCAGCAGGCGGTAGGCGCAGATCATCATGGCGTCGCCCGAAAGGATCGCCACGCTCGGCCCCCACTTGGCATAGACCGAAGGTTTGCCGCGGCGCACGGCGGCGTTGTCCATGATGTCGTCGTGCAGCAGCGTGAAGTTGTGGAACACCTCGACGGCGGCCGCAGCCGGCAGGGCGGCCTGAAACCGGTCGGTGAAAATGCCGTGTGCGAGCATCAGCAGCATCGGGCGCAGGCGTTTGCCGCCGCCCGCCAGCGAATAGCCGATCGGTGCGTAGAGACGTTCGGGTTCGGCCGGGAACTCGGTCTGGGCCAGATAATTTTCGATTGCTAAGAGCAGTTGCTCGTTCGTTTGCATCATTGTAGTACTACATTTTGGAGCGGAATCTGTCCCAAAAGTAGGAAAAAAGTTTGGAGTAGCCGAATTTTGGATTAACTTTGACCTGATAATTGCTAACTTTTTTAAACCGGACATATTATGAAAAAACTCGCGATCGGCGTGGATATCGGCGGTATCAACACCGCCTTCGGCCTTGTCGATGAGAACGGCGACCTCTATGCCGAATCGGTCATTTCGACCAAGAAATATCCTCATGTAGACGATTATCCGGCTTACGTCGAAGATTTGTGTCAGGCGATGCACGCGCTGGCGGACAGTCTTTCGTTCGAATACGAGCTGACGGGCATCGGCATCGGCGCCCCCAACGCCAATTTCCACAAGGGTACGGTCGAGAATCCCGCCAACCTCTGGAAATTCCGCGAGGGCGACCCCAATCCCGACGAGAGCCGCCGTCTCTTTCCGCTGGCCGACGATATCGGCAGATGTTTCGGCGGTGTGAAGGTGCTGGTGACCAACGACGCCAATGCCGCGACGATCGGCGAGATGATTTACGGCAACGCCAAAGGTATGCGCGACTTCGTGATGATCACGCTCGGCACGGGACTCGGTTCGGGCTTCGTCTCCAACGGCGAGATGATCTACGGACACGACGGTTTTGCCGGCGAGTTCGGTCATATCATCGTCGAGCGCAACGGCCGCGAGTGCGGCTGCGGCCGCAAGGGGTGTCTGGAGACCTATGTTTCGGCGACGGGCATCAAGCGCACGGCTTTCGAGCTGATGGCGACGATGACGGCGCCCAGCAAACTGCGCGACATCGCCTTCGCGGACTTCGATGCGTCGATGATTTCGGCCGCGGCGGAGCAGGGCGACCCGGTGGCGCTGGAGGCTTTCCGCTATACGGGCGAGATGCTGGGCCGCGCATTGGCCGACGTGGTGACGGTCACCTCTCCCGAAGCGATTTTCCTCTTCGGAGGTCTGTCGAAGGCGGGCAAGCTGATTTTCGAACCCACGCAGTGGTACATGGAAGAGAACATGCTCTTCGTATTCAAGAACAAGGTGAAACTGCTTCCGAGCGGTATTCAGGGCAAGAACGCCGCCATTCTCGGCGCTTCGGCCCTGATCTGGCAGCAGGAGAACAAATAAGCCGTATTCTAAGCCGTATTCGCCGGGCCGGTCTGTTTCGCTCCGATTCGGGCCGCCGGTTTACGGGGTATGAGGGAGAAGTCCGCGGACTTCTCCCTTTTATTTATTTCGTTTCGGCGCTGTCTTCCGCTGTCCTCCGCTTTGTCTGCATGCTGCCGCAACTCCGGCTTGTGGCAGTTCCGGTTTGCCGTTGTCCTGAGTTTTGCCGCTGTTCGGGCTTTGTTCCTCCCGCGTTTTGCCGCTCTCCCGGTTTGCCGTTGTTTGTGGCTGTCCCGCGTTCCGCCGCTGTCCTCCGCCTCTGTTGCGTTCCTGTCCGTTGCGTTGGGCGTGCTCTTTCCTTTCCGGCAGGCCGTGCGTGCTGCCGAAAACAGAATTCCCGGTCTTCGCTACGAAGACCGGGAATTCATATGTTCGTGCGGGTTGCAGCCGGGGCGGATTGCCGGAGACCGGTGCCGCGGTTAGCGCATGGCGATCTGCGAGGTGCCGATCAGGCGGCCTTCGCAGAAGAGCTGCACGGTGTAGGTGCCTGCGGCGAATCCGGTGCTGTTGTAGAAGATGCCCACGTCGAGGTCCTGATTCTGGTAGTCCACTTCGCGCATGGCCGAATAGCTCAGGCGTTCGCCCTCGAAGTCGAAGGTCGGCATGGCTTCGGTGGTCAGCACGTAGCCGTCGGGCGAGGTGATGCGCACGTAGATCGTTTTTTCGCCCGGCGTCGCCAGTTCGTTGGCCGTCAGCACGAAGTCCACGCGCAGGCGGGCGGCGTTCTTGACGCGCGATACCGGTTTGCTGTTGGCGTTGAGCGCCGCCAGCGTGATGTCGCGGGCGCGGATCACGGCGCCGACACGTACCTTGTTGTCCAGTTCGGCGGCCTTCTCCTCGGCCATTTCGGCGCGCAGTTTGGCCGACGAGATCTCCTTGCGGTAGCCGACGTTTTCGCTGATGAGTCTCTTGTTGAGCGTATTCAGCGAGTCGATCTGACGGATGTAGCCCTTCATGATCGTACGCAGCGTACCTACCTCTTTCTCGTACTGCTTGATTTTGGCGAGGTTCCACGAACGCTCCTTCTTGAGGCGCGTCATCAGCGAGTCGGCGCGGTCGCGTTCGATGGTCAGCCCCGCCGAGATGCTGTCGTTGGTGACCTGCAGGTTGTCGAAGTCGGTCATCAGCCGTCCCAGATCGTTCTGGATCGAGTCGCGGTCGCTCTGCAGCAGCCGGTTGTCGATCATCTGCTGGCGGTGGATGCTGAAATAGAGCGCCGAAAGGGCCACCAGAATCACTGACAGGATGATGATGACGATGCGGTAGCCGCGGATGGATTTGCCCGCGTCGGGCTGGGGAGTCATGTAGTCGTCGTCCTCGAATTCCGAGGGGTCGTATCCTTGCTTATTTTCTTCCATAAAAGCTGGTTTTTCGGAAATAGGATTAATTTGATGTTCGCCGGGGTAACTTTCGTTTCTGCAAAGATATAAAATTTTTATTTTATCAGGCTCGTCATCGGGTATTTAAGCCCTTTGTAGCCCGAAATATAGGCGTTGATGCTGCCCACGCGCACGGGCGATTCGATGTAAAGCGGGATTTTGTTCTCGTCGTCCGAGATCCATAGCGTGAAGACCGTGCCGTCGGTAAACGAGAATCCTTCGGTGGTGCCCAGCTGGCATTCGAACTTCAGGGTCTTGAATTTGCCCATGTTGCGGATTTTCTTCGTCTCGCGGTTGATGAAGCGGTAGCTCAGGTGCCGGATCGTGTCCTGAAGCACCATCTGGAGCGTTGCCGGCTCGCCGGGCTTGAAGCTGTCGGCGTCGGATCCGCGCATGGTGAAGAAGAGCGCGATGGCGTCCATGCTTTCGGGCGTCAGCGGCATGGTTTTCTCCTGATAGGGCTTCTGGCGGCGGCGCCAGCGGGTGAAGACCTGATTGTTCTCCCAGTCGTAGTTGTAGTAGCTCTGGAACGTATAGTCGCCTTCGTGCAGGTCGCTTTCGAAACGTACGGGGCGCTTCGTCTCCGGGTCGATCCATACCGTGTAGATGTCTTCGAGGTTGAAGAACCAGCGGTAGGTGGGCAGCGTGCGGCCGATGCCCTCGACCTTGTAGTATTTGCGGCCGGCGATTTCGCTGTCGCTGGTCTTGACCTCCACGGCGCCGACCTCGGTGTTGGGGAACATCTTGGCCTTGTAGCTCACGCGGTAGAAGAGCTGCTCGCCCGGATGGTAGAGCTGGGCCGGGAGGGGCAGGACGGCCGAGAGGAATAGTATCGTGATAAGCAATCGTTTCATGGACAGGGTTTTTAAGGATAAACGTTCGGTGGTTTTGAAATATTACGAAATCATGGAAAAATCAATCTCTTCTTGTCCCGAATACTTCCGCCTCAGCTCCCGCAGTCCGCGGTGTTCCGGGAGCGAGAGATCGCGGTCGGCGGTCAGAATGGCCGTCGCCGCTTCGCGCGAGACGGTGAGTATCTGCACGTCGAGCGTGGGGTTGGCGATTTTCAGATCAAATGCCATGCCGCTCTGGAGCGTGCCGTTGATGTCTCCGGCGCCCCGCAGCTTGAGGTCGAGTTCCGCCAGCCGGAAGCCGTCGTTGGTCTCGCACATGGCCTGCAGGCGCGCCCGCGACTCCTTCGAGAGCTTTTCGCCCGACATGAGGATGCAGTAGGACTGTTCGCCGCCGCGGCCCACGCGTCCGCGCAGCTGGTGCAGCTGCGAGAGTCCGAACCGCTCGGCCGACTCGATGACCATCACCGTGGCGTTGGGCACGTCCACGCCGACCTCGATGACCGACGTGGCGACCATGATGTCGGCTTCGCCCGACTTGAACTGGCGCATCGACTCCTCCTTGTCGGCGGGCTTCATCTTGCCGTGGCAGATCGTCGTGACGTAATCGGGCAGCGGAAAATCGCGCGAGATGGCTTCGTAACCGTCCGTGAGGTCTTTGTAGTCCATCGCCTCGGACTCCTTGATGAGCGGATAGACCACGTACACCTGCCGTCCTTTGGCGATCTCCTGTTTCATGAATCCGAACAGGCGCAGGCGCGCCGCGTCGGTGTAATGCACGGTCTTGATCGGCCGGCGTCCGGGGGGCAGCTCGTCGATCACCGAGACGTCCAGATCGCCGTACAGGGTCATGGCCAGCGTGCGGGGAATCGGCGTGGCGGTCATCACGAGGATATGGGGCGGCTGTTCGTTCTTGGTCCAGAGCCGGGCGCGCTGCTCCACGCCGAAGCGGTGCTGTTCGTCGATCACCACGAATCCGAGGTTGGCGAACTGCACCCGGTCTTCGATCAGGGCGTGCGTGCCGATGAGGATGTCCACCTCGCCCGACGCGATCCCTTCGAGCGCCAGCCGGCGCTCCTTGGCCTTCGACGATCCGGTCAGGACCGCCGTCTTCACGTCCATGCCTTCGAGCATGCGCGTGATCGTCGCGAAGTGCTGGCGGGCGAGAATTTCGGTCGGGGCCATCATGCAGGCCTGAAAGCCGTTGTCCACGGCCAGCAGCATCGACATCAGCGCCACGAGGGTCTTGCCGCTGCCCACGTCGCCCTGCAGCAGCCGGTTCATCTGGAATCCCGTCACGGTGTCCTGACGGATCTCCTTGACGACGCGCTTCTGCGCGCCGGTGAGCGGGAAGGGGAGCTTTTCGTTGTAGAAGGTGTTGAAGACCCCGCCGACTTTCATGAACAGAAAGCCGTTGTTCTTCGACAGACGTTCCGTGCGGCGCGACTGGACGTTGAGCTGGATGCCCAGCAGTTCGTCGAACTTGAGCCGGTACTGCGCCTGCCTGAGCAGTTCGGCCGACTGCGGGAAGTGGATGTTGTAGTAGGCGTCGCGCAGCGGGATCAGTCCGTAGCGGGCGCGCACCGCTTCGGGCATGCAGTCCGTGATGTGGTCCTTGACCAGCGCCCATGTGTTGCAGATGATCTGGTACATGCCTTTGGCGCCGAGCACGTTCGAGAGTTTCTCGGTCGAGGGGTAGATGCCCTGCATGCCGCTTTCGGCCTTGCGCGAGAGGGCCTGCTCCATGGTCTCCAGTTCGGGATGCGCCATCGACAGAAGGCCGCGGTAGAACGACGGACGTCCGAAGATGAGGTACTCGCGTCCGACTTCGATGCGTTTTTCGATCCATTTGATGCCCTGAAACCACACCAGTTCGGCCGATCCCGTCGGGTCCTGCACGTAGGCCGTGAAGCGTTTTTTACGCCCCGTACCGGCATAGGCCACCCCCGTTATGCGGGCGCGGAACTGCAGGAGCGTGGGCGCGCCCTCGGTGATTTCGGCGATGCGGTAGACTTTCGTGCGGTCGATGTAGCGGAACGGATAATGGCTCAGCATGTCGCCCAGCGTGCGGATGCCCAGCTCCTTGTCCAGAAGCCGGGCGCGGGCTTCGCCGACGCCGCCTACGTATTTTATATCGTTGTCCAGATACTCCACACGACAAATATAATGAAAGTCGGGCGACAAAACGAAAATTTATTTTCGGACAAGTCCGAAACGCATCCGATATTCCGAAAATATGCGAAAAAACGGATAATCCCCGCAGGTTTTCCGTTATTCCTTCCGCCGATTGTCTGTTGAAGCTGCTTCGGAGAGCAGCGCTTGGGTGTGGCGGATCAGTTCCGGTCCGCCGGGGGTGCCGTGCCCCGGCACGACGATCCGCGCGTCGGGAAACCGCACGAGCAGGCTGTCCAGCGTCGCGGGCCACGCTGCCGGAACGGCGTCCGAGAGGTTGCCTGCGTTCTGCGCCGCCATCTCCTTGACCATGCAGCCCGCGAAAAGCAGTTTTGCCGACGGAATCCAGACGGCGATGTTGTCTTCGCTGTGTCCGCCGCCGAAATAATAGCACCGAATCTCCGTGCCGTGCAGGTCGAGCCGCAGCGAGTCGCTGAAACCGATGTCGGGAACGGGCTTGCCCTCCCTTTGCGCGATGCTGCGGGTGAGGCGGTGGGCATAGGACTTCACGCCCAGCGTTTTGAGATAGCCCAGCCCGCCCATGCAGTCGCTGTGCCAGTGGTTGGGTACGAACGTCGTGACGCGGGCGCGAAGCGTTTCGGCCGCCCAGTCGGTCAGTGTCTTGGTCTGCGCATCGCCGACGGGGGTGTCGAGCAGGACGGCTTCGCCCTCGCGCACGATCAGAACGCCGTTCGACGGCACGGGACCGTAGCCCTCGATCTCATCGACGGCCGTGTAGAGGTAGATGCCTTCAGCAAGGCGTTGGACGGTTATGTCGTTTCCGATGTCGATGCGTCGGGGCGTGCAGGCCGTTGCCGTCGCCGCGAGCAGCAGTGCAAAGAGGAAAGGTCGGAGTGCGGACATGTTTTTGGACATGATGACAGGTTGTATTTCGGCAGCAAAGATACTATTCCCGGCGCTGTTTCGGCAGGGCGGGAATAAAAAGAGCGGTTTTGAACAGCGTGCGGTCTATTTTTTCTCTTCTAGCGTGACGTCTACGCCGGTGCGGGCGAAACCGCCCTCGTACCAGCCGTCGCCCTTTGCCGTGCGGTCGGCTTCGGTGAACGTCACCTCGACGCTCTTTTCGGCGAACTGGCCGCCGTTTTCCGGACCGTCCGTGTCCGTAAAGGTGAGCCATGCCGTTCTGGATGCCGATTCGTCCGCTATGTCGTAACTGCCGTCGGCCATAGTGCGCACCGCCTTGCTTGGGGCGCCGTTGCTTCGGACCTGAATTCCGGGGATCGGATTGCCGCTTTTGTCGGTTACCCTGCCTTGGGTGCGGGTGTCGGCGCGCGGTACCCCGTACATCTCCACCGGTTCCCTGTCGCAGGCGGATGCGAAGCCCAGCAATGACAGCAGGAGGTAGGAAAGACGTTTCCGGAGGGTGGTTTTCATGGCGCGCAGGATTGGGGATTCTTCGAAATATAGCGAATTATTCGCAGTTCGCAAAATTGTGTGTTATCTTTGTGGACGATATTTTCGCACGGACAGGCCGTGTCCCGGCGGTATTCGGAGCAATCCGGCGCTGCGACGGGACGGTGTGGTCCGCTGCGTTGCAAGCGTGAACGATTATGAATCTTTCGGAATACAGCCGCCGTCCGAGCGGCGAAGTGCGCATCGGGCGGGTCGTGATCGGCGGCGGGCATCCTGTCGCCGTACAGTCGATGACCAATACCGACACCAACGATACCGAAGCCTGCGCGGCCCAGATCGAGCGGATCGACCGTGCCGGAGGCGGGATCGTACGTCTCACGGCGCAGGGCCGCCGCGAGGGCGAGAACCTCGCAAACATTGTACGGAAAGTGCGTGAGGACGGTTTCGACACGGCGATTGTCGCCGACATCCACTTCGTGCCGGAGGTCGCCGCCATCGCCGCGAAATATGTCGACAAGGTGCGCATCAACCCCGGCAATTACCGTACGGATCACGGCGAGTTGGAGGCGCTGATCGCCCAATGCCGCGAGCGGGGCGTCGCACTGCGAATCGGCGTCAATCACGGGTCGCTCTCGAAGCGCGTCTTCGACCGCTGGGGCGATACGCCGCAGGGTATGGTCGTCTCGGCGATGGAGTTTCTGCGGGTCTGCAAGGCGCAGGGGTTCGATCAGGTCGTCGTGTCGATGAAGTCGAGCAACACGCGGGTCATGGTCGCTGCCTACCGTCTCTTGGTCGAAGCGATGGACGCCGAAGATATGCACTATCCGATTCATCTGGGCGTTACCGAGGCCGGAAACGGCATCGAGGGGCGCATCAAGAGCGCCGTGGGCATCGGGGCGCTGATGGCCGACGGCATCGGCGATACGATCCGCGTTTCGCTGACCGAAGCGCCCGAAAACGAAATCCCCGTCGCCGAACTGCTGGTGAAGCATTTCGCCCGGCGGCCGGGCAAATTCCCCGTACTCCATCCCGAACGCTATTCGCCGACCGAATACCGCCGCCGTACGAACGTTGCGGTGCCTGTCGTCCACACCGAGCCGCTGGAGGGTTTTTGCGTGATCGAAGCCGTGTCGGAGAATCCCACGGCCGAACTGCGGGCCGCGATCCTGAACCTCGACACGCCCCGGCCCGTCGTGGTCAAACGCCGTTACGGGGAGACTTCGCCGGAGACGCTGGCTGTCAAGGCCGCCGCCGATCTGGGCGTGCTGTTTCTCGACGGGCTGGCCGACGGCATCTGGATCGACGCGCCGGGCTTCGCAGAGGAGGAGATCCGCAATATCGAGCTGATGATCCTGCAGGCGGCGCGCGTGCGCTTCTCGCACACCGAATATATCGCCTGTCCGAGCTGCGGCCGCACGCTTTACGACATTGAGAAGACCCTCGCCGCCGTCAAGTCGCGCACGTCGCATCTGAAAAACCTCAAGATCGGCGTCATGGGTTGTATCGTGAACGGTCCCGGCGAGATGGCCGACGCCGATTATGGCTACGTGGGCGCCGCTCCGGGGCGCATCACGCTCTACAAGGGTCGCACGGTCGTTGAGCGCAACATACCGCAGGAGGAGGCGCTCGACCGGCTCGTCGAACTGATCCGGGACAACGGCGACTGGGTGGAGCCATGACCGTTCTGCCTTTGGCATACCTCCCCTCGGCCGAGTACTTCGCGCACCTGCTGCGCGGAGGGTGCGTCGTCGATCTGGGCGAACACTTCGTGAAGCGTTCGGAGCGCAACCGCGCCCGCATCCTCGCCACCGACGGCGTGATGGAGCTGACGGTGCATGTGCGCAATGCCAACCGGCCCCGCCAGCCGGTGCGCGACGTGCGGATCGACTATTCGAAACGCTGGCAGCACCAGCATTGGGGCGCGCTGGTCGCTTCGTACAAGGGATCGCCCTATTTCGATTTCTACGCCGAATATTTCGAGCCTTTCTACCGCCGGGAGTACGGATTTCTGGCCGATTACAACCGCGGATTGCTCGAACTGCTCTGTTCGCTGACGCATGTCCCGATGCCGGACTTTTCCGAGAGCTATGTCGATGCCGCCGCCGGGGACCTCGACCTGCGTCCCAAGCGCAAAAAAGAGGGTCCGGCGTTTATCGCCGAACCCTATGTGCAGGTCTTTTCCGACCGCATGCCTTTCCAGCCTAATTTGTCTGTTGCGGACCTGCTGTTCGCCGAGGGGCCGGCTGCCGCTTCGGTTTTAGCACGTTGCCGACTCTGAGCGTTACGCTGTCGCACTGCTCCCCGGCCACTGCTTTCACCTTCACGATACCCTGTATTTCCACCGAGTCGGAGCGGTACTGGCAGGCGGCGTATTGGGTCATCGCCACGGTGTCCGCGCCCACGAACAGCGTAGGCGCTCCGACCGACGAATAGACGCTGAACGCCTGCCGGTTGCGGTCGCGCAGGCTGCGCCGCTTGTCGACGATGTGCAGCGTCGGCTTCCGTTCGTTCCACAAAGCCCTGTATAAGTAGTATGCGTCCTTGCGCTCGCGGCGGTCGATCGTCACCAGTCCCTCGCCGTTGATGCCATAGGGACGGCGCGCCGAACCGTAATCGAACATGTTGTTGATCCACGTGCCCCAGAAGAGCGAATCGTTCTGCAGGTTCTTCACGTATTCCTCGTGGAAGCGCGTCTGGCGCTCTTCGGGCATCCAGTTCGAGCGAGGTGCGGCCTGCGCCGTGTAGCTCTTGTGGCCGATGAAGCCGCTGCCTCCGTAACATACGCCCGAACGGAGGTTGGACCAGTTCTTCTGCAGCTGGTTGCGCCATACGGCCACGTCGTCGGTCGAGCCTTTGCGCCAGCCGACGTCTTGCCGCCAGACGATCAGGTCGGTGATGAAGTTGATGCCGCCGTTCTGGTCGCTGCACGCCACCGTCGGACGCGAACGGTCCATTTCGTGGGCCGTGTCGTTGAGCCGGCGCAGGTAGGGCGTCACGTCGTCGCCGCGCATCCAGAGCCGTGAGAAGATACCCCACATCACCACCGAAGGGTGGTTGTAGTTCTGGGCGATGATCTCCTGCAGCTGCTGTATGCCGTTCTGCTCGAACTGCGGCGTGGCGTAATAGGCCACGTCTCCCAGAAACGAGGAGCGGTGCAGCGGAGAGTCGATCCAGACCAGCAGGCCCTGCTCGTCGCAGCGGTCGTAGAGATACTGCGCGTGGGGCATGACGGCCGAACGCAGGGCGTTGGCTCCCAGATCGCGGATCTGCTGCAGGTCGGCGTCGTAATCCTGCGCCAGAACCGCGCCGCCCGAAATGGCGTTGTCGTGGTAAAGCGTCACGCCGTGAACCGGAATGCGCTCGCCGTTGATCGTAAGGCCGCCCGCCGTGGTTACCTGAATGTTCCGGAATCCCGTGCGTACCGTCACGCTGTCCGTTACGGTCTCTTCGCCGATGCTGGCTGTTACCCGGTAGAGCGCCGGTGAGGAGGGGCTCCACAACTGCGGATTGGCGATCGAGAAGGGTATGACGACGGGTCTGCCGTCGAGACGGGTTTTCTGCCGTTTGGTGAAGACCTTCCGGCCGTTGGGGGCCGTGATGTCGAGCGTCAGCATGCAGGTGCTTTCGCCCGCCGAAGTGAGGTATATTTCCGCCTCGCCTTCGACCAGCGCGCTGGTGACCGAATTCTGGCGCACGAGTACGCCCTCCGAACCGAGGTGGAGCGGTGAAACGGCCGTCTTTCCGGTCAGGATCAGCTCCGCTTCACGGTAGATGCCGCCGTAAAGATTCATGTCAGTCGAAGCGGGGAGCACGTCGTCGCGGCTGTTGTTGCTCACCACGACCAGCAGCGCATTGTCCTCGCCGAAGCGTATCTTGTCGGTGATTTCGAAGGTGAAGGCCGTGGACCCGCCGCGGTGTGCGCCGACATGATAGCCGTTCACGAAGAGGTCGGCGACGTTCTGCACGCCGTAGAACTTCACGAACAACCGTTTCGATGCCCATTCGGCTGGTATATACATGTCGTTCTGATAGTTGGCGGTCGTTTCGAGGAAATGGCCGCCGGCTCCCGTGTCGGTGTTCCATGTGTGGGGCAGGGTTACGTGCCGGGCGTTGTCGCTGCTGTTCTCTGACTTGAAGAAGAAACGCCATCCTTCGTTGAGCGGAAATACCTCGCGGGCCTGCACCGAAGCGCAGGCGGCAAGGAGCAAGAGTGTTGCTATGTATCTTTTCATGGTTCCCGAATTTATTATGCGTCCGCATGCAAAGATAATACAACATCGGTTCAAAATCAAATTTTTGAGAGGTGCGCTCTCCGGCGGCGCCGGACGCGAGGCTGTTGTCGGACGGGTGCCGGTAAACGAATAATCGTCGTCTGCGCATCGCCCAGCCGTATCGTGGGGCGGATTTCGAAACGGCGATTGGCCGGACAGACGGTCCGGCCGGCGGCGGAGTCCGTGCCGGCGGCCGCAGTGTGCCGGAGAGACGGAAGAATATTGCGGAGATTCCGGATAAAAAAAGCGGCAGACCGCGCCTCTTCGGTCTGCCGCAAGCAGGAATGTTACTTGAAATGGGAGTTGTTGTTAACCAAAAAACTTTGGGATGTGCTGTTCCTGCTTTAGGGATTTGATTTCCCGCGCTCCCGGCACCGCCCCGAAGGACGGCGCCGGATTTCGCGGAAAAGGGGATTTACTTCTTGATGACGACCGTAATGGTAGTGTCCTTTTCTCCGAGCCAGTAGGTGATCTTGGCAGGGATCGTCACGGTTACGTCTTTCTGCATTACAGAACCGTCGTTTGTGTATTCCAGTTTATTATCGTTAATCGAGAGGGTCAGGTTACCGGTGTTGGTCATCTTGGCCGTATCGAATTCAATACCTGCAGTCGCTGCATTGCCGGTCGACATACTGAAGACTTGATCGGGACCATAAGATTTGCTCTTTGTCTCCTCGATCGTTCCGTCGGCATTGATCCAAGCCGTTCCGTTGATATCGACCAGCGAGATACCCTTCAGCAGGTTTACCTCCAATTTGCCGTTGGGAACATACTGAGCTTCCTGTGCGGCAGTCTGAGTGAAGGTCTTGATGGGATCGTCGGCATGAATCGTGAAATCTTTCGAAGCCACGGTTACCTTACCGTCAAGGAGCAATTTGGCCGTCATCACGATATCTTTCTCGGTTGTCGTGCCGTTCTCCCAAGTTACAGTCGGTTCGGTAGCCGTACCGCCAACCGCTGCATATACGCTACCTACAGGCGTATCGTCTGCAGACTTCTTGATATACTGCTTCTCGATCAGGTTGCTTAAAGGCGAGTAGTAGAAGTAGTCCTTAACGGCGCCGTTGAGTTTTACGCTCCACTTTTCACTGGTAGCATCGACTTCACCTTTGGTTCCGACGATACCGTCAGCGTTCACCCAAGTGTCGTTTGCAGTCAGAACATAGGTCGGCAGTTTCACGTTATAGGTCATCGTTACGGTAACCTTCTGGCCATACCATGTCGTCCATGTAGCGGTCTGTACGAATTTATCGCCGTTAGCGGTGATATCCGCTTTCTTCAGGTCGCCCGTCAGCGTCGAAGCGTTAGCGACCATCTTAGTTCCGTTAGCATCAGAGACAGACGTACCGGTCGGATTTGCCTCATTGAAGAGCTTGGTCTCCGGAGTAACCGTCGGAGGATTCGTTCCCGCGAATATTGCGGCTGCAAATTCCGTATCGCTTGCAAAGCCTGCATTGCCAGCAGCCTTCCATGCGTCGTATACGGTCTTCCATGCACCGGTAATGGCCTTGTCCTCATAGCCGATCTCAACTGCCGGATAGTCATACTTAACTTCTGCAGGAGCTGCGCCGAAGGCGATCGTGCCTTTCAGGACATAGTCTACATTCTGGTAGCTGTAGGTGTATTCGATATCATAAGTCTTGCCCCAAGCATACTTCTTGATCGGAACACTTACCTTGACACCTTGTGCGATATCGTTTGCGAAGGCCGCGAAGCTGAAATCAGCATCAGCAGAAGCATCCTGACCATCGACCTTGATCGACTTGGCGGGAGCTACGCCCATGATATCGGAAAGTTTAACACCGGCAGGAATCGAACCGGCTTCAACCGTCAGGGCGATTTCGCCGAAATTGTTCTCGTCGATAGCAGGCATTGCAGTGTCGCTACCACCATCGGCGCCGATACCGGTCGCTACGAAGTCATAGGTCCAATCTTTCGACAGCTTAGCGAACGCCAGCGTTGCACCGGTCTCGTTCACGGGTTTATAGATGACAGTTCCCGTAACAGCCTCGGCAGCCGCATTGTCGGCAAGTTTAGCTTTGATCGAGTAGCTGAACTCGACATTATTGCCTACCAGAGCGTTCGTACCGTCGGCCTTGAACTGAACCGACGCATAGGCAGAACCCCAAACCTTATTGTTTACATTGGTGATCGTATAATTTGCATCGGAAGCAGTAGGAGTGCTGGTTGTCGTATACTTGTCAGCAGCAATCGTAGCGCCGATCTTCGCCGAAGCGTCGGCCAGTGACATATAAGTCGTACCGCCGTCGAGCGAAACTTTCAGTTCGAGATCTTTCAGAATTTCGCGCTTGCTGTCCTCTTTCGTCGTATTCCAATTGATCTTGATATCGTCGTTTGCATATTTATTGCCTTCGGCATCGAACAATGCGAATTCGAGATCAATAGGAGTAGCCGGTTTCACTACACCTGCGAAATTCGAAACGACATCGTTGGAAACGTTCGTTCCCTCTATGACGGCGTTCACGGCCAGAGCGACGGCGACTGCTTTGTTAGCAGCGGCAGGATAGTTGGCAATCTGAGCCGATACGGCGAAAGTGCCGGCTTCGGCGTCGACAACCTCCACGCCCGTGATCGTTGCGGCGGGAGCGGCCGCGCGGGTTGTAACTTCCTCGGTAACGAGCGAAAGGGCGCCGGCCTCGTTGAGCGCAGCCATTTTGGCAGCCATCGCGGCGGGCGAAACGCGGAATTTCAGCACGACAGCATTGCCGGCTTCGTTACCGTCGAAAGCATAGGTCTCCATCTCGGTCGTACCGTCGGCAAATGCCGGAACATATACAAGCGACTGAATCTGAGCAACCAATGCTTCTACCTGACCTTCGAGAGCATCGATGCGGAGTTCGAGGGCGTCGATCTGGTCCTGCAATTTCTCTTCGAGAGCGTCGAGTTTCGATTTGAGTTTTTCGTCGATAAGACCGCCCTCAGCGAGAGCCGAAGTGATGATGCCGTTTACGCCGGTGAGGAACTCTGTGCATTCTGCGTTATAGGTGCCCTTAACTTCGGCGAGCGTCGTCTTGGCATCGATGGCCTCCTGCAGGCGCTGTTCGAGCAGAGCCAGCGTGCCGCCCTCTTTGGTCATCTCCTCTTTCCATGCTTCGAGCGCGTCGATCTCGCCTTCGGCAGCGTCTACGCGACCTTCGATGTCGGTCTTGAACTCGCCGTAAGCCTCAAGGAACGTTTCGTAAGTCTCCTTCAGCAGGTAGTCGTCGAGCATGGCTACCACGTCAGCCTTGGCGGCGTCGATGTAGCCCTTGATCGTCTGCTCTTCGGGGAAGCCGGCGCAGAGAGCCTCCAGCACCGAAATGGCCTGAGCATTTGCCTGAAGCGCCTCGTTGGTTGCCTGCGTGAAGGCATTGTAGTCCGACTTGTCTACCTTACCGGCGATTTGCTCCTTCATCGTCCCGATCTGCGCCTCGATGGCGTCGATCGCCTCGTTGCAGGCCGTGATCTTGGCGTCTAATGCGGCGATTTCACCTGCGAATTTGGCATCCAGCGCGGCAAGTTTCTGATCGATGATCGTTTTGGGGTAATAGTTGACCGCCAAATCATCGGCAACCTTCTTGATTTCGGCCTTGAGAGCGGTGTTGTAACCTTCGACCTTGCTGCTCAGAGCATTCAGGTCGCCCGTGAGTTTCTTGATGTCCGCATCGTGCGTGTCTTTCAGCGACTTGATCGAAGCTTCGAGTGCGCTCTTCGCTGCAGCCAGATCCGAAGCCTGTTTTTCCAAGGCACTCTTAAGTTCTGCGTCAGCAGCTTTATAAGCGGCTTCAAGTGAGCTAATCGACGAGTTGATGGCGGCAATCTGCTGCTCAACACTAGCGAGCTTGCCTGTTTCCAACTGGTCTAGGCGACCGTTCACTTTGTCGATGTCGTCGTCGTAGTCTTTACAACCGACACTCGCTAACATTGTTCCGGTTAAGAACAGTGCAAGAAATTTTCTGAATAAGTTTTTTTTCATAGTAATGAAGAATTGAAATGGAATTGTTTTTTGTGTTGACGCATTAGTTATCAATAGAGTGACGTATCTATTCTCTTTCGGTTACGGGCACATTTTTTGCAGAGTGACGCAGACTCTGCAGACCGTGTTGCACGTTAATTATCAATAAAGTGACGCATTCTTTATTATATGTGTGACGCATTAGTTTTCAGTAATATCGGATAAATCATGGTATCATATATGATACGCATGGTGCAAATATATATATAAAAATTTGCACAACAAAATTTTTATCCAAATTTTTGAAATGGGAGTTGTTTATGAGGAGGAGGTATCCTATATCTCCTCTAGGATCAGAGAGTTGAGGAGGGAGAGACGTCTGACGGTACAGGAACTCGCATACCGTTGCGACATGGAAAGATCCAATTTGAGCCGTATCGAAGCGGGACGCACGAACCTTACGGTCAAAACGATGTGTATTATATGTAACGCGTTGAATGTGAGCTTGAGGGATGTTATTCGGTAACAGGGATATACCTATATTATATATTTCTGCACCGTTGTAGGAAGAGTTCTTTTTTTAGGCTATTTAGGTAAATTGTCGTATATTTACCAACCAAATGAAATAAGAACCCGCTGTTTGTGAATACAATCGATTTGATCGTCTGCCTTATTCTGGCACTGGCTGTATGGAACGGCTGGCGCCAAGGCTTTGTCATGCAGATATGTTCGCTGGCCGGAATCGTCGCAGGCATCTGGCTTGCTTCACGTTACGGCGTTTATGTCGGGGAGTGGCTGAAGCTGGACGAGACGGTATCCGCAGCCGGCGGATTCGTCGTGGTCCTGCTGGCCGTGATTCTTCTGGTGGCCGTTGCCGGACGACTGGTACGCAAGTTGTTTCACTTCGCGGGATTCGGGATTCCCGACATCGTGCTGGGCATCGCGGTGTCGGTGCTGAAATACATGCTGGTGCTGAGCGTATTGTTCTCGGCGTTCGATTCGCTCAACGAGGATTATACGCTCGTCGGCCCGCAGACGATCGAGAAATCGAAGAGTTACAAGCCCGTCATGCGCCTGTCCGAAGCCGTTTTTCCCTTCTTGGAATGGGTCGGCGAACAGGTGCCGCAGGAACAAAACGAGGATTAGCCGATGGAAAACCGATTTACCGGAACAGTGGTGCGCGCCACCGGAAGCTGGTACGACGTCCTGCACGACGGCGCGGTCGTCCGTTGCCGTATCCGGGGCCGGCTGCGGCTGCGGGGCGTACGTTCGACCAATCCGGTCGTGGTGGGCGACGAAGTGACCTGCGAGGCCGACGCAGGGGGCGATTACGTCATCTGCGACATTTCGCCCCGCCGCAACTACGTCATCCGCCGGGCGTCGAATCTCTCGAAGGAGTCGCATATCATCGCGGCCAACGTCGATCAGGCTCTGCTGATGGCGACGCTGCGTTCTCCTGAAACCGCCACGGAGTTCGTGGACCGGTTTCTGGTGACCTGCGAAGCCTATAAGGTGCCCGTCACGATCCTGCTTTCGAAAATCGACCTGCAGGACCCGCAGGCCGTCGCAGACTTTCATGCCGTGTACGAAAGCGCCGGATACCGCGTCATGGAGGTTTCCTCCGCCACGGGCGAAGGTGTCGGTGCGGTACACGAGCTGCTCAAAGGGCGTACGACCCTCGTTTCGGGCAATTCGGGCGTCGGAAAATCGACGCTCATCCGCGCCATCGACCCCTCGCTGGACATCCGTACGGGCGAAATCTCCGAGAGCCACCACAAGGGACGGCACACGACGACCTTTTCGACGATGTATCCGTTGGCCGAAGGCGGTGCGGTGATCGACACACCGGGCATCAAGGGCTTCGGGCTGATCGACATCGACGATGCCGAATTGTGGCATTACTTCCCCGAAATGATGCGCACGGCCCCCGACTGCCGGTTTTACAACTGTACCCACACCCACGAACCGGGATGTGCGGTGGTCGAAGCCGTCGAACGGGGGCAGATCGCCTATCCCCGCTACGAAAGTTACCTCAAAATACTCGATGAAGATGAAAAATACCGCAAATAAGGGTGCTGAATGGTACGCCGAACGTATCGCCTGCCTTGCGGAGTTCACGACCTCCGAGCGTTATGAAGTACTCCGCCGCACGGTCGCCATGCGTACGCGCTACATGACCGTGCTGGCCGAGAATATGTACCACGGGCAGAACGCCGCCGCCCTGATCCGCCACTGCGAGGCGTTCGGCGTGCAGGAGATGCACACCGTCGAGACGCTGTGCCGCTTCGAACCCAATCCCGACATCGTGCGCGGCACCGACCAATGGGTCGATGTCCGGCGTCATCCCTCGACGGGAGAAGCCCTCGCCGCACTGCGCAGTGCGGGATACCGCATCGTTGCGACGACGCCCCACCGCGAAGACGTGACGCCCGAAACGTTCGACGTCGCCGCAGGGCCTTTCGCACTGGTTTTCGGCACCGAACACGCCGGAATCTCGGACGAGGTGATCGCCGGAGCCGACGAATTCCTGCGCATCCCGATGTGCGGCATGGTCGAGAGCCTGAATGTTTCGGCGTCGGCCGCGATCCTGATCTACATGCTCTCCGAACGGATGCGGCTCACGGTCGGGGAGTGGCGCATGACCGACGCGCAGCAGGCCGAGACCCTCTTCGGCTGGATGCGCCGCAGCGTGAAGGATGCGGACGCGATATTGCAGCGGAAATTCGAAGATTGACAATGAATACCATTTTACGCAAACAATTTCTGGCTCACGTGGGCCAGACTTCGCCGTCGCCGATGCTCGTCGAAGTCGAACGCGCCGAAGGGACGTTTTTCTACACGCCCGAAGGCAAGCGTTACTACGACTTGGTGGCGGGCGTCTCGGTGAGCAACGTCGGTCACTGCAATCCCGCCGTGGTGCGGGCCGTGCAGGAGCAGGCGGCGCGCTATATGCACGTGATGGTCTACGGCGAGCTGGTCGAGACGCCGCAGGTGGAATATGCCTCGAAGCTCGCGTCGCTGCTGCCCGGAGGACTCGAAAGCGTCTATTTCGTCAATTCGGGGGCCGAAGCGGTCGAGGGCGCTTTAAAGCTGGCCAAGCGTTTCACGGGCCGCACGGAGCTGATCTCCATGCGCCGCGCCTACCACGGTTCGACCCACGGTTCGATGAGCATGATGGGGGCGCCCGAAGGCGAGGAGTGGAAAGGGGCTTTCCGGCCCCTACTGCCCGACGTGCAGGCGATCGAATTCAACGATTTCGATGCGCTGAACTGCATCACGCAACGCACGGCCTGCGTGCTGGCCGAACCCGTACAGGGCGAAGCGGGCGTCCGGACGCCCGCACCGGGCTATCTGGAAGCCCTGCGGCGGCGGTGCGACGAGGTGGGCGCCCTGCTGGTCTTCGACGAGATACAGACCGGCATGGGCCGCACGGGCGAACTGTTCGCCATGCTCAAATACGGCGTTACGCCCGATATCGTATGCTTGGCCAAGGCGTTCGGCGGCGGCATGCCGCTGGGGGCGTTCGTGGCGCGGCGCGAAATCATGGATACGCTGCAAACCGATCCGGTTCTGGGACATATCACCACTTTCGGCGGACACCCGGTCTGTTGTGCGGCGGGGCTGGCGGCGTTGAATTACCTGCTGGACAACAAGGTCGTGGAGCAGGCCGAAGCCAAGGGTGCGCTGTACGAAACGCTGCTGGGGAGCCATCCCGCCGTGCGCGAAATCCGCCGCAGCGGCCTGCTGATGGCCGTCGAGCTGGGGGAGTCGGCGAAACTGTATCGCACGATGGAACTGTTCAAGGATGCCGGAATCCTGAGCGACTGGTTCCTGTTCTGCGACACGGCGTTCCGCATCTCGCCGCCGCTGACGATCTCCGGGGAGGAGGTGCGCGAAAGCGCCGCGCTTATCCGGGAGTGTCTCGACCAGCTGCGGTAGCCGGAACAGGCTGCCAAGACATCCGGCGGGACATGATTGCGCCGGAAAACACAATAAGAAAGAGGGCCGGAAGGCCCTCTTTTCATTTTCGGGTGCAAAGCTGTTTCCGGCGCGATACCCACTCCGCCGGGCGTTATTTTTCTTCGGCGAACGCCTTGAGCATGGCGATCTCCTCCGGCCAGCGCTCTTCGTCGGGCGTTTCGAGGATCAGCGGAATGCCGTCGAAACGCGCGTCCTGCATGATGTAGCGGAAACACTCCATGCCGATCATGCCTTCGCCCAGCGGCGTATGACGGTCCACACGGCTGCCCAATATCTTCATGGCGTCGTTCAGGTGCATGCCTTTCAGGTATTCGAACCCCACGATGCTGTCCAGCTCCGCGAACGTCCTCTCGCACGCCTCAGCCGTACGCAGGTCGTAACCTGCGGCGAAAGCGTGGCAGGTGTCGATGCAGACGCCCACGCGCGACTTGTCCTCCACGCGGTCGATCAGGTAGGCCAGCTGTTCGAAGGCGAAGCCCAGATTGGAACCCTGTCCCGCCGTATTTTCGATTACGGCCGTCACACCGTGCGTCTTGTCCAGCGCGATGTTGATCGACTCGGCGATCCGGTCGAGCGACTCTTCGGGCGCAATCTTCTGCAGGTGGCTTCCGGGGTGGAAGTTCAGACGGTCCAGTCCCAGCTGCTCGCAGCGCTGCATCTCGTCGAGAAACGCCGCGCGCGACTTTTCCAGCCCGTCGCGCTCAGGATGTCCGAGGTTGATCAGGTACGAATCGTGGGGCAGTATTTGGGCCGGGAGGTAGCCGTACAGGTCGCAGACTTTGCGGAAAGAGTCGATCTGCGCCGCCGTCAGCGGCGCGGCGACCCACTGCCGCTGGTTTTTGGTGAAAAGCGCGAAGGCCGTGGCCCCTATCTTGTGCGCATTGGCGGGGGCGTTCTCCACACCTCCCGAAGCGCTTACGTGTGCTCCGATATATTTCATGTGAGTATCTTTATATTAACTTAAGACAAAGTTAAGGTTTTTGTAAATAATTTCATAAATTTGCAGTGTAATTTTCCAGATATAAATACTTCACTATGAAACCTTTTTATCTCATATTGACGCTTATTCCGGCTCTTCTGATCGGCCGCACCGTCTCTGCCCAGATTTCCGTCGACGAAGTCGATGCCGGGGAAGAGAGCGTGACTTTTCAGGACAAACTGAAATCCATACCCGTAGATGTCGATTATTTCAGCCGCGCCCGTTACAAGGCCGAGCGCGCCGCGATCCGCAAGGAGCGCAACTACCTCGAATTCAGCAGCGGGGTGCAGGGCGCGCTTACCTCGTACAACGACCCTTGGATCTCGGTGTCGGGCGGTGACAACTCCATCGCGCTTACGGCGGTGATCGGCCTGCGCCATGTTTTCACCAAGAATCTTTTCACCATCGAAACCAAGTTCAGTGCCAAGCTGGGCTATAACCGGATGAAGGTGGAGACGCAGCGTCTCGATGCCGACGGCAATCCGATGGTCGACGACAGCGGCAACAAGATTATGGACAGCGAGGGCGTCTGGTTCAAGAATCAGGACGAATTCGTGGTCTCGGTCGCCCCGTCGTTCAAGATGTCCGAAAACTGGTCCTACGGTTCGATCCTGAACTTCCGCAGCCAGTTCGTCAACGGCTATAAATCGCGCACGGAGCAGAAAAAGGAGCACCTCAAGAGCAAGTTCATGACTCCGGGTTACCTCGACATCTCGCTCGGTATCACCTACAAAAGCCCCAAACCCAAATTCCCGATCGTGATCAACCTCTCACCGATCGCCCTGAACGCCACCTTTGCCGAAAACGACTGGATCCGCAGACGGCAGGTGGAAGAAAGAGTAGACAGTGAAGGCAAAAAGACAGAGACTGAGATAAAGCCGGCATACAACTACGGTATCGAAGATCCCGACAAGACGTCGAAATACGAAGGCGGCTCCTCGATCCAGATCGACTTCGACCGCACGTTCGGCAAAACGGGATTCCTGCGCTACCGCACGACGCTCTACTCCTTCTACGGCTGGATCACCGACATCGGCCAGAAGAACAAGATCAGCGACTATACGAAGTTCCGCCATGCCTACGAAGAATGGGACAAGACAGCCAATAAAGACATCAAGGACAAGCCCCGGCTGCCGATCCATCCGATCGCACGCTGGGAAAATACGCTCGACATCAAGGCAACAAAATATCTCTCCACGACGTTAAGTTTCCAGCTCTATTACAACCGGGCGCAGAACGTCGATGTGCAGACCCGTACGCTGCTGAGCGTCGGACTGACCTATACCTTTAAGAACAAATAATTTACAGCCCGACGGCGGCGTGCCGTGCGTCGGGTGACCGACAATGTACAAAAATTCGAAATACACCATCCTCTTCCCGCTGCTGCTGGCAGCGGGCGTCGTATTGGGCCTGCTGTTGGGACAATACATGGGCCGCAACAGCACCACTTCGCAGATCAAAGGCATGCTCCGGCAGATGGCCCTGCCGACCAACAAACTGACCTACACGCTCTCGCTGATCGAGAACCAGTATGTCGATTCGGTGGCGATGGATTCGCTGGCCGAACATGTCATACCGCTGCTGGTCAAGGAGCTGGATCCGCATTCGGTCTACATTCCGGCTGCCGAGATGCAGCAGCTGAACGAACCGCTGGAGGGCGAGTTCGACGGCATCGGCGTGGTCTTCAACATGGCCACCGACACGGTGATCGTGCTGAACGTCATCCCGCAGGGACCGAGCGACAAGGCCGGAATCAAGGCCGGCGACCGCATCATCGAGATCAACGACACGCTCGTGGCGGGACAGAAGATTCCGCAGCGCGACGTGGTGAAGAAACTGCGCGGTCCGCGCGGCACGACAGTGCACCTCGGACTCGGACGGCAGGGAATCGGCGAGCTGGTCGGCGTCGATGTCGTACGCGACAAGATTCCGATCAAGAGCATCGAATCGGCATTCCGCATCGCCGACGGCATTGGTTACATCAAACTGGGGCAGTTCGCCCGCACCACCTCCGCGGAGATGGAGCAGGCGCTGGCTTCGCTGCGGGCGGAAGGCGTCACCAAACTGATCTTCGACCTCAGGGGCAATTCGGGCGGCTATCTCGATCAGGCGATTCTGGTCGCCAACGAATTCCTGCACAAGGAGCAGCTGATCGTCTATACCGAGGACCGCCATCACCAGCAACAGCGCGAATATGCCGACGGCACCGGTTCGGCGCAGGACATGGACGTCGTGGTGCTGATCGACGAGGGGAGCGCCTCTTCGAGCGAAATCCTCGCGGGAGCCTTGCAGGACAACGACCGTGGTACGATTGTTGGACGTCGTTCGTTCGGAAAGGGACTCGTACAGCGTCAGATACCTTACAGCGACGGATCGGCCCTGCGGCTTACGACGGCACGTTATTACACGCCCACGGGCCGCTCGATCCAGAAGCCCTATACGATCGGCGACGACGAAAGCTACGAGGAGGACATTTGGAACCGCTACCGGAACAACGAGTTTTTCTCGGCCGACAGCATCCACTTCGCCGACTCGCTCAAACGGACGACGCCCGGCGGCAAGGTGGTTTACGGCGGCGGCGGCATCATGCCCGACGTTTTCGTGCCGGCCGACACGACCGACGTGACGAAATACTTCGTCGAGGTGGCGGGACGCAACATCCTCTACCGCTACACGATCGAGTACGCCGACCGTCACCGCGAGGCGCTCAACGCCGTGAAGACGATTCCCGAACTGCAGGCCCTGCTCGACGGCGACCGGGGTCTGGTCGAGGACTTCATCCGCTATGCGGCGCGTCAGGGCGTAGCTCCGAATTACCGCGACATCGCCCGTTCGCGCAAACTGATCGAAGCCCAGCTCAGGGCCTACATCGGCCGCAATACGGCACTGGAGGACAACGGATTTTACGCCAACATCTATCCCGTGGACAACGTGATAGTACGCGCGGTCGGGATATTAAACGAGACACGAGAAAATGATTAAAAAGCTTATCGGTATTATTGTGGCAACGGCCGTGATCGTCATCATCGTCATTGCGGCTATCCGGCGCGACAATTTCCAGTCGATGGTACTGCGCGACGAAATCGAGGACCAGACTTATCCGGAACCGGTCGCGTCACAACAGCCTGCGGCGCTTGCCCCCGGCGAAACGGAGACGACGGATTCCGTATCCGTTGAAGTGATCGATTCGCTTCGGTAAGCCGGAAACTTTGTCGGACAGCGGTCCGGAAACGGATGTCCGGCAGATCGAAAAACGGACGGCGGCTCTTTCGGGCCGCCGTCCGTTTGCATGCATATGCCGCCGTTCGCACGAATCTTTCTCCTTATCGTGCAGTATTCGAAGCTTTTCTGCGTTTAATATACAGAATCAGACAATCCCGGTTTGTACGCAGCCTCCGTACTATCCTCCGTTTGCATTAGAAGTTCCGGCTGCGACTGCAGCCGGGATTTTTCATTTCCGAAGAGCCGCCGCTCCTTCCTGCCGCTTTCCGGTTGTTTTTCGTCGCCTTCTGGTTGCTTTCCCATTGCCTTTCCACCGCCGCCCCGCTTGCTTTTCCTGTGACTTCCGGTTGCCTTTCCGTCGTCTTCCGGTTGCTTCCCCGCCGCTTTCCGGTTGTCATTCCGACACCTTCCGGTTGTCTTCCCGGTTGTCTTTCCGTCGCCGTCCCGTTGCAGCCTTTCTTAACTTATGCCGACGATTCAGGGACGCGGATATTGTAAGGCCGCGGCCTTTTTCCGGCAATCCGGTTGCCCGGCAAAACAAGTTGCCCGGCAAACCGTTTGGTTTTCCGGCAGAGTGTTCCGGACAACCGGTTTCTCGGTCGGCCGGCAACCCAACGAAAAGCAGCAGTCCGAATCCGGACTGCTGCATACCTCGATAGCTCTTGCAGGCGATCAGTAATACTTGATCTCCCTGCCTTCGATAGCCGAAAGGAGGTTGTTCGCGGCAGAAGAGGCGCCGATGCGGAACATATCCGTATTGAGCCATTCCGGGCCGAGAATCTCCTCGACGATCGTATAGTAGAGGGCGGCGTCCTCGGCCGTGCGAACGCCTCCTGCGGCCTTGAATCCCACCTTGCGGCCCGTCTTCTGGTAGTAGTCGCGGATCGCCTGACACATGACCACGGCCGCTTCGGGCGTTGCGGCCACGTCGATCTTTCCGGTCGAGGTCTTTACGAAATCGGCTCCTGCGAACATCGAAAGCAGCGATGCCTTGCGGATCAGATCGGGTGTTTTGAGCGCCCCCGATTCGATGATGACCTTCAGCACGACGTCGGCGTCCATCTCCGAGCGGATCACCTCGACCTCATTTGCCGCCTCGTCGTATTCTCCCGTAAGCATGCGGCCCACATTGAGTACGATATCCACCTCGTCGGCGCCGTTCTCGATGGCCATCGCCACTTCGAGCGCCTTTACTTCGAGGAAGGTCTGCGCCGCGGGAAATCCGCCGCCGACGCTCGTGATCTTCATCGGAGTGCCGTCCACGGCCAACCCGACGGTCTCGACGAATGCCGGATAGATGCAGATCGAAGCCACGTTGGGAATATGCGGAAATTTCTGGTAGAATTCGGCCGTCTTGCGGGCGAACTCGGTTACCGAGGTCACCGAGTCGTTGCACGACAGGGTCGTGATGTCGATGGCCGAGTAACACATTTTATATACTTCCGCATTATGATTGCGCTTCGCGGCTTCGCGGATGCGGGCGACCTCTTCGGCCACCTGCGCTTCGCTCCATGCCGGAGCGTATTCATTCAGATGATTGGCGTACTCCATAATGTATCCCTGTTTTTTACAAAATTAGGAAAAATAATTCACACCCGCTATCTTCGGTCTGCAAATATTTTCCCGGTATCCTGCAAAAAAAGGGCCTGAACCGATGGCTCAGACCCTTTTCTCTTATTCTGACGGCGATTATTTGTTCAGCGCCTTCAGGTTGATGTCGTTGGCAGCCTTCTGAGCCAGTTTCGGGTTCTTCGAAACGGCGCTCTTCAGCTGAGCCTCAGCGGTCTTCAGGTCGCCCTCTTTAGCGGCGATCACTGCGCGCAGGTAGTCGGCGTCAGCCGAGTTGTCCTTGGCGATAGCCTTCTTGGCAGCCGACAGGTCGTTGTTCATAACCTGAGCGACAGCCTCGTTGTAACCGTCGAGGTTCTTGGCGGCACTCTTGTAATCACCCTCGGCAGCTGCGATAGCGGCCTTGGCCTGAGCGTCGGCAGCCTGCGCGTACTTCTTGGCCTCGGCGGTGTTGCCGTTAGCCAGATTGGCGAGGATGAGGTTCTTGTTGATCTCGCTCGACGAGTCGGTCTTGGCGGCCTTCTCGAACGACTTCAGCGCAGCGGCTTTGTCACCGGCCTTGGCCTGAGCGATACCGAGGTTGTTGTATACGCGGGCGTCGTTGAACTTCTTCGAAGCGACGGTCAGGATGGCAACCTGCTCCTCGGCACCGTTGGCCAGCGACTCGGCAGCGTAGAGGTACTCCTCGACGGTCAGGTCCTGACCGTTCTTGAAGGCAGCCATGATCTCGGCGTCGGTCTTGCCCTGAATGTCGGTGCTGTTGACGATCTGCGAACGGCGCAGTTCGGGAAGGATCTCCTCTTTCAGTTCGTTGAATACTGACGACATGTTCTTGATCTCGCTCTCACGCTCTGCGGACGAGTTGTAGAGGCTCAGCACCTGCAGAATGAGGTTCTTGTCCTTGATGTCCGACTTCTCGACCAGCTCCTTGAAGCCGTCCCAGTCCTCGCCGTAAGCTGCGGCGTCGACATCCAGACCCGAATCCTTCAGCAGTTTGGCAACGACCTTCTTTCCCGATTCGCTGCGGGCTTTCGACAGCTTGTCGTTGAACTTCACGGGACCGTCGGGCGAAGCATAGCCCTTCACGGCGATGTTCTGCGTTGCGCGGTCGTTCTGCAGTTTGGCGTCTACGTCGGCCTTGAAGGCGTCGAGATTGGCTTTCTTCTCGTTCTTCTTGGTTACGACCGAAGAGTTGATCGCATAGAGCAGATCGGTCTTGTCAACTACGGTGTGCACCTTCTTGTAGTTGTTGGCCATCGGAGCCATCAGGTCCGAATATTTGAGGTCCTTCTGCAGGGTGTTCAGACCGTAAGCGACGGTCAGGCCGAATTCCTTGGCCAGAGCGGCCTTGGCAGCCTCGTCGTTGCCGGCCAGCACGGCAGCCTGCTCCTTGGTCGGGATGGCGCCGGTGTTCAGGTTCACGAGCGTGAACTCCTTGCACTTGCCGCCCGGACACTTGATCTCGGCGCGGAGCTGCAGAGCGCACTTGTCCATGCGGGGATCGTACGGGAACTCTACGTGCTGCGTATAGCTGCCGCCGTTCTTCTTGTCTACTACGGTGTAGTTCTCGTCCACTTTCGAACCTTGGAGGTATTTGGCTGCGCCTGCAACCTCGCCGCCCTCGAATACGATCACGGGAGTTACCTTGATAACGGCTTTCGCATTGAAGTATTTGACCGGGAACGTAACGTTGATGTCCGCGGCTACGATACCGTTGTTCAGCGTCAGAATTTCGGGAGTGACGGTCAGGTTGATGTCGTCCCGGTTCTTAGCCATCTTCTTGAAGCAATTACAACTCGAGAATGCCAGTGCGGCAGCAACGAGTACAACGCTCAATTTCATTAGATTTTTCATAATCGTAAAATTAATGTGTTTATTTAAATGTTTGCCTTTTTCCTGTTTCTTTCGCGGAAGTTCCGATTCGCAAGACGCCGTTCGCACGTCCGGGTTTCGGAATTTAACCCGCTGAACAACGCAAATATAGGAAACTCTTGGTAATTGTGCAATATTTCGGACGTAATTTCGATACTTTTTCGTCCGAAATAGGCACATTAACAGTCCGTTTACTCCTCTTTGCGTCCGGGACGGTCGCGGCGCTCGCGGCGTTCGCCGCGGTCGGGGCGGTCTTCGCGGGGACGACGCTCGCGCTCCACATAGCCTTCGGGCTTGGGCAGCAGCACCTTGCGCGACAATTTGAGCTTGTTGGTCTTGGGGTCGATGCCGATCAGCTTCACGTCGATCTCGTCGCCCTCTTTCAGGCCGGTCTCCTCCATGGTTTCGAAACGCTTGTAGTCGATCTCCGAAATATGGAGCAGGGCGTCCTTGCCGGGCATGATCTCGACGAATGCGCCGAAGGTGACGATCGAACGGATCTTGCCGTGGTAGGTCTCGCCGACCTCCGGAATCGCAACGATGGCCTTGATGCGGTTCAGCGCGCCGTCGAGCGCGGCCTTGTCCTGTCCGAAGATGTCCACGATACCCTTGTTGTCCACCTCCGTGATGGTGATGGTCGTGCCCGTGGTCTTCTGGATGTCCTGAATCACCTTGCCGCCGGGGCCGATCACGGCGCCGATCATGTCCTGCGGAATGGTGATCTGAACGATGCGCGGCACGAAAGGCTTGTAGTCGGCGCGCGGTTCGGCGATGCACTCGGTGAGTTTGCCGAGGATGTGCAGGCGTCCCTTGCGGGCCTGCTCCAGCGCGGCGGCCAGCACTTCGTACGAAAGGCCGTCCACCTTGATGTCCATCTGGGTGGCGGTGATGCCGTCCTTGGTGCCCGTCACCTTGAAGTCCATGTCTCCGAGGTGGTCCTCATCGCCCAGAATGTCCGACAGTACGGCCCATTTGCCGCTCTGGGAGTCGGAAATCAGACCCATGGCGATACCCGACACGGGTTTTTTGAGCTTCACGCCGGCGTCCATCAGGGCCAGCGTACCGGCGCAGACGGTAGCCATCGACGACGAACCGTTCGATTCGAGGATGTCCGACACGACGCGCACGGCATAGGGGTTCTCCTCGCCCAGCGGAACCATCGGCTTCAGGGCGCGCCATGCCAGATGGCCGTGGCCGATCTCGCGGCGGCTCAGGCCGCGTGCGGCCTTGGCCTCGCCCGTCGAGAAGGGCGGGAAGTTATAGTGGAGCACGAACTGCTCGGTGCCCTGCACCAGCACTTCGTCCTTCTGCTTTTCGTCGAGTTTCGTGCCGAGCGTAACGCTGGTCAGCGACTGCGTTTCGCCGCGGGTGAAGATCGCCGAACCGTGGGCGGCGGGCAGGTAGTCCACCTCGCACCAGATCGGACGGATCTCGTCGGTCTTGCGGCCGTCGAGACGCAGGCCCTCGTCGAGGATCATGTTGCGCATGGCCTTCTTCTGCACGTCGTCGTGGAAGTATTTGTGGATCAGCATGGCTTTCTCGGCCAGCTCCTCCTCCGAATAGCGCGCGGCGAATTCGGCTTCGAGGGCGTTGAACATATCCTCGCGCTCGTGCTTCATCGTACCGCTGGTGGCGATGGCGTAGGCCTTGTCGTAAAGCTCCTTGACGATGAGCTGGCGCAGCTCCTCGTCGTTCTCCTCGTGGCAGTAGGTGCGTTTCACGTCCTTGCCCAGCTCTTTCGAAAGCTCGATCTGTACGGCGCAGTGCTTCTTGATCTCCTCGTGTGCGAACTTGATGGCTCCGAGCATCACCTCTTCCGAAACCTCCTTCATCTCGCCTTCGACCATCAGGATGTTGTCGATCGTACCGCCGACCATAATGTCGAGGTCCACGCGGTCCATCTCCGAGAATTTGGGGTTGATGACGTACTCTCCGTCGAGACGTGCGACGCGGACCTCCGAGATGGGGCCTCCGAACGGAATGTCCGAAACGGCCAGTGCGGCCGAAGCGGCCAGACCGGCCAGCGCGTCGGGCTGAATATCCTTGTCGGCCGAAATGAGGTTCACCGTCACGTAAACTTCGGCGTGGTAATCCGCGGGGAACAGGGGACGCAGGGCGCGGTCGATCAGACGGGCGACGAGAATCTCACTGTCGTTGGCGCGGCCTTCGCGCTTCATGAAGCCGCCGGGATAGCGTCCGCACGAAGCGTACTTCTCTTTGTACTCCACTTGGAGCGGCATGAAATCGGTGTCGGGTTTTGCGTCCTTGGCGGCTACTACCGTGGCCAAGAGCATCGTATCGCCCTGCTTGACCACCACCGAGCCGTCGGCCTGCTTGGCCAGTTTGCCCGTTTCGATCTCGATCTGGCGTCCGTCGGCCAGCGTAATGATCTTGCGGACTGCATTGTACAGCTTTTTGTCTTCCATAAAAAAATTTAACCTATAGTGTTTTTCGAATCGTTGTCTTTACGAAAATGAAGGCAACCCCTTCCGGGAATTGCCCTCATTTCTTCCTCGCGGATTACTTGCGGAGGTTGAGCGTCTTGACGATGGCGCGGTAGCGCTCGATGTCGACCTCCTTCAGGTACTCCAGCAACGCGCGGCGCTTGCCGACCAGACGCAGCAGCGAACGCTGCGTGCCGAAGTCGTGCTTGTTGCTTTTGAGGTGTTCTGTAAGGTGGCTGATACGGTACGAAAACAGTGCGATCTGGCTCTCAGGAGAACCCGTGTCGGTGTTAGACTTGCCGTACTGGCCGAAAAGCTCTTGCTTTTTCTCAGCTGTTAAATAAGCCATTTTTTTTGAAATTTATTCAGTTCCACTCTACGACGCATTCCCCTTACCGTGAATAACGCCAGAGCGTCCGGCAAAGTTACGAATTAATTGGAAATTAAGTATTAAAAATCAAAAAATTATTGCCTTCGGACCGAAAAACGTAAAAAATCGTTCGTAGATGCTATTCTTCGGGAGCCGGGAGAGGCTCGCACGGGGCCGTGGCGTCGCTGTTTTCCAGCCGTTTACAAAGCCGGATCCGATCCCGGAAACATTCGTCCGGCGCTCAAACCGGTGCGGCAAACGCATCGGCCGCAACGGCCGTTCCGCCTGCGCCGCACGCCGCGGAGCAATCTTTTCGGCGGAAATTTCCCGAATCTCCCGGAAAATGCTATTTTTGCGGCTGACAAGAGCACGTTATGACAGAAAAGCTGATTCGGAAAGTCTGGATTGCGGTGTCCGCGGCCATCCTCTGGGGATGCGGGGACGCCTCCTCCTATACCGCCGTGGACGGCGTGATGCTCGGCACTACGCTGCATATCACGGCCGACGTGCAGGGCGTCTCCGCGCAGGAACTCTACGCCGCGGCGATGGAACTCGACCGCGAAGCCAAGGCGTCTATGTCGATCTTCGATCCGGGTTCGCTGCTGAGCCGGCTCAACCGCAATGAGACGGACAGCATAGACCGCCATATCGCCTTCAACCTGCATCTGGCCGACAGCATCGGCGCCCTGAGCGGCGGCCGCTATGACGTGACGGTCAAACCGCTGGTCGAAGCGTGGGGGTTTGCCGGCAGGCAGGCCGAACGGCATCCCGACGTCGATTCGATCCTCGCATTCGTCGGCCGCGAAAAGGTCCGTGTCGAGGAGGGCCGGCTGGTGAAGGCCGACCCCCGCGTACAGCTCGACTTCAATTCGATCGCCAAAGGCTACACGGTCGACCTGCTCGCCCGGCTGGTCGAATCGTTCGGCGCCCGCAATTATATCGTCGACATCGGCGGCGAAGTCCGCTGCAAAGGGGTCAACCGGCAGGGCGACCCGTGGCGCATCGGCATCGAAACCCCGTTCGACGGCAACATGTCCGACGGCGAATACGTGCAGAAACGCATCCGCCTGACCGACGGCGGTCTGGCCACTTCGGGCAACTACCGCCGCTTCTACCTCGATGCCGACGGCAACAAGGTGGCCCACACCATCGACCCGCGCACGGGGCGCAGCGCCGTGTCGCGTCTGCTCTCCGTGACCGTCGCCGCGCCGACCTGCGCCGAAGCCGACGCGCTGGGGACCATGTTTCTGGCCATGGGGGCCGACGATGCGCTGGAGGCCGTCAGGACGATGCCGGACGTGAAGGTCTATTTCATCCTCGCCGACGGGGCCGACGGCTACGAAGAGTATATTTCACCCGCCATGGAGGCGATGATCATGCAATAACGATCCCTATGAAAAGCGCTGTTTTTCTCTACAACACCCAATCCGGGAAATGCAAAATCGAACGCTGCACCGAAGCCGTCTGCACGGTATTCCGGGCTTACGGCTACGATATCAAACCGCAGCTGATCGACTTCGGCGCCAATCCCTTCGACGGCAACGAGCAGATCGACCTGATGGTCGTGGCCGGCGGCGACGGCACGGTCAACTACGTGGTCAACGCCATGAAAAACAAGGGGCTGGACATCCCGCTCGGAGTGATTCCCGCCGGTACGGCCAACGACTTCGCGGGTGCGCTGGGCATGTCGCGCCATCCGCTCGAAGCGGCGCGGCAGATCGCCTCCGGCGCGGTGGACCGCGTGGACTGCGGATGCGTCAACGGACTCTACTTCGTCAATATCTTCAGCTTCGGCATCTTCACGACCACCTCGCAGCGCACGCCCGACCAGCGCAAGCACAAGATCGGCAAGCTGGCCTATCTGATCGAGGGCGTCAAGGAGCTGCGCGCAATGCACGCCGTGCCGCTCAAAGTGGTGGCCGACGGACAGGCTTTCGACTTCAACTCGCTGATGGTGCTCGTCTTCAACGGCGAGACGGCCGGCGGCTTCCGCCTCGCGCGCCGTTCGTCGGTCAAGGACGGTCTGTTCGACTGCATCATGCTCGAAAAGAAGAACTTCCTCCGCTCGACACTGGCCATGGGCCGCTATCTGCTGCGAGGCAATCCGAAGATCGTCCGCCACCTGCGGGTGCGTTCGCTCGACATCGTATCGACGGTCAACGAACCGACGGACGTCGACGGACAGAAAGGGGCCGAATTCCCGCTGCATATCGAGTGCATCGCCGGAGGTCTCCGCATCATGTGCCCCCGTGGGGAATAGCGCCGTTTCAGGCGTTTGAAAGGCGTTTCAAGACGGTCGTTTCCGACGCCGACGCCGGTCCGGCTCCGTTATTTTTCGTCCGGCCTATTGCAATTTCGGACGAAAATTGTTACATTTGTCCGAAAAACCACGACGATATGGCGGATAGCATCAAAACGACACGCGCGACGCGGGAAGGAGGACGTGAGAATTTGCGGAAAGTTTCGATCTCACGCATTAAAAAGGAGATGAGCGACGTCTTCTACCTGTCGGACGATCTGGTTATCACCACACTCGACGCGCAGAACAACACGACGTCCGACTACCCGGCTTCGATCGACGGTTTCTCGGCCATCATCATGATGACGGGCGAAGCCACCGTGTCGATCGACATGCAGAACTACAACGTCAAGCCCAACACCATCGTCTTTTTCAATCCGGACAGCATCATCCGCACGGTGAAATGTTCGTCGAACGCCGCGGCTTATTTTCTGGCGTTCTCCAAATCGTTCGTCAATGAGATCCAGATCGACCTCTCAACGTCGCTGCCGGTCTACATGCGCTTCGGCAAGGCCCCCGTGCTGGAGGTCACGCCGCAGGACGTGGACCAGATACGCCAGCTCTTCCAGCTCATCAAAACCATGCTGCGCAGCGACAAGGAGCGTTACCGCCACGAAATCATCCGCACGCTTTTCACCACGGCGTTCTACATCATCACCGAAATCAACCAACGCGAGCAGCCCGGCGAGATCAAGCAGGGTCGCTGCGAAGTGCTCTTCGACGAATTCATGTCGCTGCTGCAACAGTACAACAAACGCGAACGCAACGTCAGCTTCTACGCCAAGCAGCTCAATATCACGCCGAAATATCTCTCGTCCGTGGTCAAGGAGGTGAGCGGCAAAACCGCCGCGCGCTGGATCGACGAATCGGTGATTCTGGAAGCCAAGGCGCTGCTCAAATACTCCGGCATGAGTATTCAGGAGATCGCCTACCATCTCAATTTCTCGACCCAGTCGTTCTTCGGCAAATACTTCAAACAGCACACCGGCACCAGCCCCTCGCGCTACAAACGCAAAGGCTGAGCCGCAGATACGGCACGAAACCCTCTCCCGGAGAGGGTTTTTTGTTGTCTTTCTCCGAAAGATCCGACAATCACTCGTTGTTTGTCAATACCATATAAATTCAGAACGGCCGTTTTTTCCTGCTGTTCGACGCTCATTATGTAAACCATAGCGTAAACCGGAAAAACATGAAAATCCCCAAGGCGACCGTCACGGCGGTCCTTTACAAATCGAAGACCCTCGCCAGCGGCGAACACCCCGTCATGATAAGGGTCTGCTACAACAGCAAACGCCGATACAAAAGCACGGGACTCTCCTGTCCGGCGAAATGGTGGAACGCCGCGAAGCAGGAGGTGCGCGAACGGCATCCGCTGGCCCCGAACATGAACGCCATCATCGGTTCCGAACTGACGGCGCTGAAAAACAAAGTGCTGGATTTCGAGCGGCAGGGGGTGCCCTACTCCGTGCAGCGCATATTCGAGGCTTCGGTGCGGAAACCTCCGTCCCGAAAAACCCTGTACGACCTTTTCGAAGAGCGTATCGCTTATTTCAGGGACACCCTCCAGAAACACAACACGGCCGCCGGCTACCAGACGCTGCTCCATATCGTCGAACGGTTCTCGCAGCACCGGACCGTCGAGCTGTTCGACGTGGACAGCGCATGGCTCGGCGAGTTCGAGGAATACCTCCATGCGCGTTATGCCGATACGAGCATCAAACGGTTTTTCAGCGCCCTGAAAGCGCTGATGAACTACGCCTGCCAGAACGGACTGCTGGACGCCAATCCGTTCGACCGCTTCCGTCTGAGCCGCAGGCTCGACGTGCGGACCGCCAAACGGGCGCTCGCGACCGACGAACTCGACAGCCTGATCCGTTACTACCTCGATTCATATTATTATAAGACCCGGAAGAGGCCCGATCCCCGGACGATGAAAAGACGCTGCTGGCGCGTGCCGAGCTGCGGATGCCGGGGCGAGGAGCGGCAGGCGTCGTACGACGCCGAGCAGTTCGCGCTTTCGATGTTCATCTGCTCCTATATTTTTCAGGGGCTGGCGCTGGTCGATCTGGCCCGCCTGAAGTGGAAGGACCTCGTATGCGTGGAGATTCCGGACCGGGAGAAGTACGACCGGGATTGTGCGGCCTACGGCCCCCCGGTATGCCGAAGCGCATAAGGAGACGGTCGCTTTTTATGAAATCAATTTCGTTCGCGCCAAAACCCTGCATCCGATCCGCATTCTGGTCGAACAGCGGGTAGCGTGGCCCTATATGAAGCCGTTCGCCCGCACGGCGAAAGGCGGCGCCGGAGACGACTTCGTTTTTCCGATCTACTTCGACGACGACCCCCAACGCCGGTTCGAACGCATAACCTATGCCAACAACGTGATAAACCAAGGGTTGCAGCGTGCGGCGAAGCGCATCGGCCTGTCGCGGAAAATCACCTTCTATTCGGCCCGTCACACCTATGCGTCACGCCTTTATCACGCCGACGTGCCGCTGCCCCTGATCGCCCAGAACATGGGGCGCAACCCGGCGGAAATCGAAACTTACCTCAAGGAGTTCGACACGGACAGAATCATCAGCGCCAACAAACGGGTCTGGCAAATTCCCGATCCAGCCCGCAAAGACCCGAAAACCGGCGCCGGCTTGTAAACCTCCATGTAAACCGAGTCGTTATGCGAGGTTGTAACATCATAAATATCAATATATAACTTGACATGTATTTTGTTCTTAACCGGAACAATGTTAGCCGGTGTCGGTTGTAAAGACTACGACGACGACATCGACGACCTGAAGGGTCAGATCAACGACTTGAAGGGTCAAGTCGAGTTGAAGGCCGACGCTTCAGCCCTCAAAGCTGTTACCGACAAATTAAACGGGATAGATTTCTCGTCTTTCGTTACCAACAGCGGTCTCCAGACAGAGCTTGACAAAAGGCTGGCAGACTATGCCAAGAAGTCGGATCTGAAAGATTGGCTGACTAGCGATGAGGTGTTGAAACTTATTAAGGCTCAGGGATATCAGACCAAGGCTGACGTTCAGAAACTGATCGAAGAGGCTACCAAGAATCAGCTGACTGCCGACGATGTCAAGAAGATTTTCGAGACGATGATCGCTTCGGACGAGACCATGGGTAAACTGCAGGCCGAAATGCAGAAGATCATCCAGCAGGCTCTGGTCGACGGCAAGTACGTTACCGAGCAGCAGATGAAGGATTTCGTCGAGGGTAAAGGTTACATCACCGGTGCCGATCAGCTGTCGGCGATTCAGATCAACCAGATCCTTACCGCTGTCGCCAATTCCGTATCTTCGGAGACGGCTACGGTCACCGATGCCATCAAGAAGATCCTCGGCGACAACTTCGCTTCGTACATGGCTGAGTACATGAATGACGAGACGGTCAAAGCCGAAATGGGCAAGACCATCACCGATACGATCCTCAAGGAGCTGACCGATGCCAACGTAACTCTGAAAGAGGCTATCGAGGCGATGATCGAGGAGGGTGTAAACAGCAAGCTGTTCAACCCCGACGGCAGCGCAATCTACCTGAAAGAAGCCGATCTGAAGGATCGTTTCGACAATTACGACACGCAGCTCCGCAATCTCTGGAGCGCTATCGCAGACCTCGCCGGCCGCATCCAGTCGCTGGTTTACGTTCCGACTTCGCTCGAAGAGGTATCGAACAATGTCATTTCCATCGAGGGACTTCCCTATATCGCGATGGTTGACGGTGAAGGTGAGGACTACAAGTTCTATCTGGGCAGCGACGAAGGCGGCAACGAGGCCGCGATCGAAGCTACTTTCATGGTTTCGCCTGCGGCTCTGGCAGTCAAGATGACCAAGGAGAACGTATCGTTCGTAACGGAGGAGATCAAGACGCGCAGCGCTGCGTCGTTCGAGGTTGTAGACGTGATCGATCAGGACGTCGTGACCGGTAAGTTTACCGTTGTCGCCAAGACTCAGTACGAGTACGGAAACGGCAAAACGCTGGCCATTGCGCTGAATGTGAAACTCGCAGGCACCGGTGTCGCCGGAGCTACGCCCGAAGATGCCATTTCGGGCGAGGATTTGGGCAGCGATTTCACCAGTGCCTTTATCGGTACGCAGTATAATGCAGGTGGCGCGATCAACGCCGATCTGGTTGCCGGCCGTATGAAAGAGGACGGAAACCTCGAACTGGTAGTTGACAACGATACCCAGTTCCCGGAATTCGAGGGCGACGGCGGTCTGAAGTATAACGACGAGGAAACCGTCGTTGAGTTCTTCCATGATGTGAAGATTTACTACATGAAAGACGGCAAACCGCAGGAGCTTGCCGCAATCTGGGGCGAGGATGTTCCCGTTCTCAAGACCGTTGTTCCTGAAGACGACGCCGTAGCGACGGTAGATCCCGAAGATAACAAGGACAGCTATATGCTTACGGCAACCACGGCGGCGATCAAAAAGGGCAAGGGTGTTCCGGCTCTGATCGACGACGTGATTACCTCGGAACCGTTCTCGTTCGACCTCGTATCGGGCGAATACACCTGCCGCGTGGTTAAGAACGCCAAATCGCAGTTCACCATCATCAAGGACAACACCGACGTCATCGTTTCCGAGCCGCAGACGGTAACGTGGAACTATGCAACGGTTAGTGCCGGCGACGATTACGAGGCTGTGGATTACCTGCTGAATCCCGATCCCACGAAGCCGCAGATCGGCCACGTGATTTACAACGCACTGAAGGATGGATACTTCGAGGATATCCAGATCTTCGACGGCGAGACCGAAATGACCGACGAGCTGCCGTTCGATGTCGCTGACATTATCCTTACTAGCTCTCCTGCTGACGATCGTGCAGAGCAGCATCTGGAACTTGTCGTAGCCGGCAACAGTGCAATGACGAGCGGTTCTTACACGGTCAAAGCACGTTACAACTATGAGAACACCGATATTACGATTACTCTGCCCGTCGTTATCGAGGGTATGCCTGAGATCACGATGGCTCCGGAGACCGTAACGGTGGATTACTTGGCGGGAACGAGCGAATACACGGTGATCGAGACGTATGCCGAGAAACTCTGGAATAAGGATTGGACTCCGAAGTACTTCGCCGACAAGCAGACGTTCGTAGATGCGATCTATGCCGCTACATTCGAGGCTACTGCCGATGAAGCGGAAGATGGAACCGAACTCGTGCAGGCGACCGACGATGCAAAGAACATCGCTATCAAGCTCGGCACCGGAGCAAAGGAGAAGAGCTACGAACTCACGGCTAAACTTACTGCCGACTGGGGTCTCGATGTAACGGTTGCCGTTACGGTTAATTTCGAAGGCTTTGCAGGCGAGCTGGTACAGGGCGACAACTATGCGAATCCGGTGCGTCTGAACGCAAAACTTACGACGACGGCTTATGTGCCCGATGGACTTAACCTCGACAACACTTGGGTTGCACCCAAAGATTCCAAGGGCAATGAAATCGGAAAGGTTGTCTTCTCGGTAGACGCCGAAGAGTATGAAGGCGCTTCGGTAGACGCCGACGCCAAGACCCTGACGTGGGGTACTGAGTACAAGGGCCTGAACATGGCGCTCAGCGTAAAACTGATGCTCGATTCTTATGTTCTTGACGAGCAGGAGCTTAATGTCGAGATTCCCGACCCGATCAAGGATAAGACGATCAGCCTGCGTAAGAATGCCGCTACTACGATTTCTGCGAGCGATGCCGATGCTTCCCTGACTGTGGGCGATCTCCTCCAGCTGGCGAATATCAACGGCAACAACGTATTCGAGGCTGCGGCTGCCGATGAGAATGCGGTTCTCGGAGTCGCTGTCAAGTACGAGGTGATGAATCCGGAGGTTCTCGTTGACCGAATTACGATTGCGGGCGATTTCGCAACCACCGGTACGATTACGGTCAAGGGTAATGCCGACAGCGAATTCGTAGGCGAGAAGACGGTCAAGGTGAAAGTTACCGTATCCTATGATTACGGTACGGACCGCGTTCACAATCTTGATATCAAGGTTAAGCAGAAAGCCAACTAAAAAGAATCCCCCTTTTCCGCGAAATCCGGCGCCGTCCTTCGGGACGGTGCCGGGAGCGCGGGAAATCAAATCCCTAAAGCAGGAACGGCACATCCCAAAGTTTTTTGGTTAACAACTCCCACTTTTAAGTAACATTCCTGCTTGCGGCAGACCGAAGAGGCGCGGTCTGCCGCTTTTTTTTATCGTTCCGACCGTTGCTGCAATCCGTCGGACCGGATACGATAAGCTGTTGCCGGATCGGGTGCCTTTGTCCCGACTTATATGAAAAATCAGCCGCAGTCAATACTGCGGCTGATTTGATTTGAGTCTATTTTCCGGCATTTCCCGGCCTCCTTCTCCGGCATTCCGGTATTCCGGCATCCGGATTTCCCGGATGTTCTTCCCTTGTTCCCCGGTATTTTTCTGCGTGTTCCCGGTGGTTTCCGGTATTTCCCGGCGTATCTCCGGCATTTTCCTGCGTGTTTCCGGCGTTCCCCGTTGCTCCTCTCCTGCCGTTCCGTCCGGGGGCGCAGATGCCATGCGGGCTTATGGGTGTGTTTGCGGGGCTGTCTGGCTGCGTTTCATGCGTCAGCCTTCCGCGTCCCTCATCGTATCCCCGGAGGGCGTGAAAGACCCCTGAATCCGTTTTTCTGCAATACGGACAGCGCCGCGTCGTCGGTGCTGATTTCGGGCGGGATTTCGCGGGTGTTTCGTGCGCGGGCGTATTAGATGCTGCGCCCCGACAAAGCCTGTCCGGCGCTTCCTTCCCCCCCCCGTGTTGCGGCGGTTTCAGCCTTATTTTGCCTTGGCGGCTTTGGCGGCCACTGCTTGATCCAGCTCGATGATGAAGTCCGAAAGGACGTTCATGTAGTTGATGAAGGCGTCGTATGCCGAGTCGTACGGGTTGAAGTAGGAGTGTACGTCGCCGTCCGAGAGCCATTTGGTCGCCATGTAGTAGAAGTGGTCCGAGGTCTGCATGAAACTCCATACATAGTCGAAATCGGGGCTTTTCAGGGCGGCGACCTTCTCTTTCTGGGCGTAGAGTTTCGAGAAAGCCTCGTTCTGCAACTCGTTGCCGAGCCACGCCGTCACGTCGCGCTCCTCGTCGGCCCACGACATTACGTGCGGACAGTGGAGTACGGACACCGGCTGGTACTTCTTGGCGGCCTCGCTTACGGTGGCGAACTCCATGTCGTTCTTCTTGGCGAGGATCGCTTTGGGGAGCGCCCGCATGAATTCGAAGATTCCCGTATCCGCCGTCTGATGCTCCCCGAACGTCTCGTAGTCCATGAAGAGGTTGATGACCTCGCCCGGCGTTTCGTCCGAAGAGAGCCATTTGACGTATTTGTCCGCCGTCAGCGGCCATTCGTCCCAGCTGCGGTTCGAGAAACGGAACGCAATGTCGTCCGAGAGCTTGTAGTTGCGCAGCAGCAGGCGCAGTTTCTGATTGATGGCGTTGGCATAGACGTAGTTGGGCGATTTCCATCCCAGCACGTGCTTGGCGCCTTCGGCCAGCATCGTGCGGAAGCCCATGTCGGCGACCATGGCGCCGATCTCGTCGGAGTAAATCAGCTCGGTGTTGCGGAAGGCGGTGGGCTTCACGCCGAATTCCTTCTTGATCATCGCCGTATGGAGCTTCACCTGTTCGGTGAAATCCTCTTTCGACGCCAGCGACGCCAGCGAATGGGAGTAGGTTTCGGCCAGAAACTCGACGCATCCCGTGGCGGCCAGCTCCTTGAACGAGTCGAGCACCTCAGGCGCGAAGGCGCGGAACTGCTCGACGGCGATGCCCGTGATCGAGAACGAACAGCGGAATTTACCCTTGTTCTCCTTGATCAACTTCAGCAGCAGGGCGTTCATAGGCAGGTAACACTGCCGGGCGACTTTCTGCATGATCGAGCGGTTCAGGAGGTCGTCTAGGTAGTTGTGGTCCTTGCCCATGTTGAAGAAGCGGTACTTCTTCAGTCGCCAAGGCTGGTGTACCTGAAAATATAAGCAGACGGTTTTCATAGGGTATCTGTATTTTTATTGTTTTTTGTTCTCTTCAATGACCGCTTCGTATACGGCTTTGATCTTCGCCGCGGCGTCGTTCCACTTGAGGTTGGTGACCTCTTCGAGTCCTTTCGACGCGAACATGCCCGACAGGGCTGGGTATTGGATGAGGCCGTAGATGGCGTCGGCCAGCGCGTCCACGTCCCAGTAATCGACCTTCACGGCGAAGTCGAGCACTTCGGCCACGCCGCTCTGTTTGGAGATGATCACCGGCACGTTCGAGCGCATCGCTTCGAGGGGCGAGATGCCGAAAGGTTCCGAGACCGACGGCATGACGTATACGTCCGACAGCTGGAACATCTTGTGTACGTCCTCGCCGCGCAGGAACCCCGTGAAGTGGAAGCGGTCGGCGATGCCCAGCCGCGCCACGCGGCGGATGACGTGGTTCATCATGTCGCCCGAACCGGCCATCACGAAGCGTACGTCGGGTACGCGCTTGAGCACTTTGGCGGCCGCCTCGACGAAGTAGTCGGGACCTTTCTGGTAGGTGATGCGTCCGAGGAAGGTGACGATCTTGTCCTTCACGCCGCGTTCGGGCATTTTGCATGGGCCGCCGGCGAAGCGCACGGCGTTGTGCACCGTCACGACCTTTTCGGCCGGAACGCCGTAGCGGTTGATGACGATGTTGCGGGTAAGGTTCGAAACGGCGATCACGCGGTCCGCGGCGTGCATGCCCGCACGCTCGATGGCGTAGACCTGCGTATTGACGTTCTCGCCGCTGCGGTCGTATTCCGTGGCGTGCATGTGCACGACGAGCGGCTTGCCCGACACGCGCTTGGCGGCGATGCCGGCGTAGTAGGTGAGCCAGTCGTGGGCGTGGATCACGTCGAACTGCCCTTCGAGGTCCTTGGCGACCTGCGCGGCCACCACGGCGTAACGGGCCACCTCCTCCATGAGGTTGGCGCCGTACTTTCCCGAAAAGGTGTAACGCTGTTTCCATGCGTCGGTCGTGGACCAGACCTGCTGACCCGATTTTACATAGCGTTCGTGGTAGACCTCGTACTCTTCGGGGGAGATGTAGGGCACCATGTTCGAGTCGATGTGGATGAACGACAT
>CDYX01023772.1_pt1 | contig 55246 bp, 88 predicted proteins | sample 554871 | NCBI WGS metagenome assembly CDYX01 (sample SAMEA3182061, study PRJEB8094) | gut metagenome | biome: human; feature: gut; material: Stool; isolation source: human stools | place: Canada | collected 2013-01-14 | reverse complement strand
CCGATGAATGTACCTAGTCGAAATTATTTAAAATCAACATTGATATTATTATCTGTGATAGTGATTTTATTAATAATCATCCTTAATGTTTTCTGCTGCTCTTCGATATCCATGTAATCCCATGTTTCTGAAAGATTCGTAACAAGTTTCGCTGTTTTCATCTTTCTTGAAGAGTCCTCCACTTTTAATTTTTCCACTTCAATTTTTTTCTCTGTATCTGCAAGTTTCTTTTTCTGCTCGTTAATCGTATCGAGCAGAATGTCATCATCTGACTCTGCATATAAATTATATAAACGTTTTATCTTTTTTTGTAGCAGCTCCCTTCCTTCCTCTAACTCTTTTAAAACATTTGTCTCTATTATCAAGGTGCTTTCATCCAGATCATCCCCGTTATCATCCTCTTTTAATGAAAACAGATAATTTAAAATCGTATTTTCAACTTCGTGCGCCCATAATTTCTCTTGCGGACAATTTTCATCCTTAATTAAATATTTTTTTGTCTTCTGATGTGAATAACAAATTAGCTTGCAGCCGCTTTCTCCCCACTTCTGATATCTTATTTTTGCTCCACAATGACCGCATACAAGAAGTCCTGTAAGAAGATGTTTTGATGTCGGGACACGCCTCTCTGATCTCTCTTTCATGCAAAGCATCGCTTTATCGTATATCTCTTTAGTTATAATCGGTTCGTGCCTACCACGATATTCTTCTCCGTTATATTCTATAACACCATAGTTGCTTTTTCTCTTAAGGATTTGAGTGACAAGGCGATCGTATTTTAAGTCAAGGATATCCGCTATTGCCTGCTGTGATTTTCCCTCAATGTACATATTGTATATTTTTTTCACTTTATCTGCGTCTTTGTTTGGAACAAGAATACCTTGATTTCGGTCATAATCATATCCGAATGGTGTACGTCCGCCGCCCATCCAGTATCCGTCTTTTACACGTTCTTTCATTCCCATCCTTGTACGAAGCCGGATATTTTCACGCTCTAGCTGGGCGAATGCTGATAAAATTCCAATCATCATCTTACCGGTTGGTGATGCTGTATCAATTGTCTCATTCAGTGACACGAAACTCACATCGTTAGGGATAAAAACATCCTCAATCAGATATAAAGTATCTTTCTGTGAACGCGATAACCTGTCTAGTTTATATACGATGCAATGTGATAATTTATGTGCTTTAGCATCCCTTATAAGCCTTTGAATCTCCGGTCGATTAATACTACTTCCTGACCATCCGCCATCTATATAAAATTCATAATTTTTAATTTCTTTTGAAATACAGTAAGCTGCAAGCTGTTCTTTCTGCGCTTCGACTGAATATCCTTCCTCTGCCTGTGCATCTGTCGAAACACGGACATAAATTGCGGCTGTTTTTAATTTTTTTTTGCTCATCTCTGCCCCCTAAAATAAAATAGACACATCGGTTTGATGTGCCTATTTTAACATGCATTTTTGTGTTTTTCAACTACCCTCGGCTTTGGAAATTTTTGTCGAAAACTCATTGATCTGCTTTCTCTTTTTTCGCATGAAATTAAGATAATCGCGGTTTGATAATGTCGGCTCTGTCATAATTTTTCCATTTTTTGTAATTTTAATATTATACTCTATAACACTCACCCTACTTTCTCTATGTAACAGTTATTTCCATAATTTTGAAATTTATTCCATTTTTTGTTCTATGGATTTTTCATAGCCACTAATATTTTTTCTGCGCAACTTTGGCAAATATATATTTTTTTATATCCAGACCATTTATCATGGACAAAATTTCGCTTGGATAATTTAATCTTTATTTTTTTGTCCGGTTTATTATTTTTGCAAATGTCGCATACTTCTACAATCACGATTTACCTCCCATCATTTCATTTAAACAGATATTAAAGCCAGCCTTCATCTCATCCGTCCAGTAACTATTTTCGTAACACGCTTGAGGATAAGTGGTTTCTTTCTTCTCCGGCAGTTCCCGGAGCGGACACCAATCTGGCTTTCCAACGTTATATGCATCTTCTTGTGTCACGCCACATATTAAATTTAATATTGGATTGTCCCTTTCAAAAAAACTGCAAGGACAATCAGCACAACATTCCGGCATATCCATTACCAATACTGCTTTAGCCATATCACTCACCTCCTAAATTTCAGTTCAATTTACAAATACCTTTATTTTCATCAAGTGTGACTATATTTCTTCGCGCAAGCACTCTCAATGTTGTTATTTGACAACTGAAAATTGGAATGTTGCTGTTATGATCTTTGTGAAATTCACAATTTTCATATGTCCAAAACCCATGTTTTTTTATCAAAATATTTCCATGCGCCTTCATAACTCGTATAACATCTTCTTGTGCTCTTGATAAATCTTCATAACCATAAGCCATCTTTTATCCTCCGCTAAACTTTAATTTTCTTCCGGTTTCTCGCACCGCTCAAATTCGATAGCATTACTTGCATAACACATACTTTTTATATGCCTCCTGATAAGTAATTCCGTCAATTTCAGCTATCCTGGCAAGTGGAATTGTTTTCGTGATACTCCTATTTCTTGTTTGCTCTTTTCTCGTTACCCATCTGCAATTAGACGGTTCATAATTTCCATCATTGTCGATTCTGTCTATGGTTAAATCATCACTATAACCGTTCTCCATCGACCAGTCATAAAAATTTTGGAAATCACTATCCCATTCTGGGCAAACACGTATTCCTCTTCCACCATATCTCTGATAATTCTTGTTGTTCGGTCTGGAACACCTGTCTCTCATTCCAGTCCAAATGTTCCAAATCCTTGATTTTGCCATTCCATGTTTTAAATGCATTGTTGCTTTAACTTCTTTTTCAAGGCAGCCGCAACTTTTAGTTGTTCCGCTTACCAATGAATTCCTCAATATTTCTTTTTCGTTTCCACAATCACATCTGCAAAGCCATATTGATTTTGAACCTTTTCCATTGCCTTTTGTTCCAACCTTTTTTATCGCGGTTAATCGTCCAAATTTCATACCCGCTATATCTTTAGGATATTTCAATATTTACTACCCTCTTTCGCCCGAACCATTTCGGTATTGAATAAAATCGGTTTAATTGCCATCTACTCCACCGCCTTTCTTCTCGTTTCTGCCCTGTGTTTTGCATCATATCTGTTGTGGCATCTCTGGCATAACGCTCTAAGATTACTGTAATCGCAATTTTCCGGTGTATGGTCTAAATGCGCTATTGTCAGGACAACTTTTGAGCCATTTTCGCGGATAGCATAATTTTCGATTCCACAAAATTCACATTTGTTATCCGCTCGCTTGAGAATGTCTTTTCGAATATCCTTCCAGTTTACCGGATATCTTTTCTTATTTTCTGGTTTAATTGGCATCCGATTCACCTACTTTCTCAAAATAGAACTTAATCGGTTCTCTGTTTTCCTGCACCATGCCATATCGCAGCGCAATGTTGTATGTACACACATCTCTTTTCAGCCTGTCCGGTATTTTCTGCAACTGTTTGCGGAAATTTTCCAAATCCATTGTTGATTTATAACGATTGCATGAACCGCAGGATGGCATAAGGTTGTCGATGGAATGTACATCTATCTCCGTGTATTCATATCTCCTAAGGCAATACAGATGATCTACATTAAAACCTTTCTCCGGTATCTCACAGCCACAATAAGCACAGTGACCGTTGTATTTCGCATACACTAATTTTCTTACCGACTTAGGGATTGGCTTACGCATCTACTCCACCTCTTTTCACAATTTCGACTGCTCTTCCAAGACCCCTGTAATGCCAGTCATCATCTTCCGATAATCCATGTTCCTCTGCGTAAATTTCAAAATCCGCAGATGACAGTTCCTGTTCGTCTTTTAACTGCTCCACCACCTTATTCAAATCATAGGCAGTCGGCGCACTCTCAATTTCTGAATAAGGAACATATGTAATTTCTGTTCCATCTTCACGAATATCCGTTACTGTCATCAAATTTTCTGCATCAATCAGTCTCATCGTTTAGCCTCCTTTCCCGCATTTTAGCGACAATCTTTTTCGTTTTTTCATCTGTTCTTTCATATCCACAGAAATAACATCTCGCCGCATATTCCACACTACTAGATTTTGTCATCTTTGAAAAAATCATGCTGTTTTCCCTAAGTAGCTCTAAATCACTTTGCCTGTATGAAGGATGATATTTCATGATTGGCCGCATAATACCGCCACAAGCCGGACATGACTTAAGTTCTCTAATTTCCTTACCCACGCTCTCTCCTCCTCAACCATCTCAATATCAGTCTCTTGATCCAGTGCGGCAGAAAACACATTAACTCATACTTTTCACAGTAAAAGTAGCAGCCTTCCTCGTACTCCCAGTCGTCATTTCTTCCGCACCACGATGCAGGGCAGTTTCCACATATGTCATATTTTCTCATTCTTCATCACTCCAATCTAATTTATGACCGCAATGACTGCACCAATCTCCAAAATGTTTGCTTATCCCCCTAACAGTCGCACCGCAAATAGGGCAATCTGCTATGTTTGTCCCTTTATACGTTACAGGTTTCTTTGCTTTCTGTTTTTCCACAGCCGCCCGGCATTCTTCCGGTGTGCCGATTGCCCTGTACTTCTGCACCTCTTCCAGTGCCTTGATTGCCATTTCCATAAGTTCTTGCCAATATTCTTCATTTACAAGTTCATCCCAGTGAGGATTAAACCTGATAATGTCCAAATCCCTGATTGCTTCATTCTCTGTCATTCCTACACCTCCAACAGTTCCGGATTATCAATCTCGTTTCCAATGACATCTATATAATCCGGATTGAACTCTGCTAAGGAAACACTTACGTCAGTAAACAGGGATACGGCTTCCCAACTCAACGAATCATCTGACCATTTGATAACGTAATCTTCATCTTCGCACCGGAAGATATCTTTCTCGTAGATTCCCTCGTATCCTGTACACTGGCAGACAGTATCAGGAATACACGGGCAAATTCCTTTCCAATTACCGTTTGTCTCGCAAATCGCTACACGTCCATCCTGTGCATCTAGTCGATTTCCAACAACCCACTCGCCATTATTGATTTGTTTTCCACGGTATAAATATCTATTCTCCATCACTCTTTCACTCCCTTCGGTGTTATCTTGATCTTCTTCACACAATCCGGGCAGAAATCAAACTCGTTCACTCTTGTGGTGCATTCCGTGCAGATTTTCTTATCACAGGTCATGGTATAACTTTTAAATCCGCTTCCCCGTGCATGTGTAATAACTGTATTTACAGTCATGTCGCACAGCAAAGTTGATTCCCTTTTTTTACAGAACGGGCACAGATCATCTTTCGGTATATGTTTAACTACGTCTCCCATTACGCTCCACCTTTTTCCCTTTACAAAATCCTCTGTGTTCATGCACGGAAAATGAAATACTTCCGGTCTGTTTCATGTAAGTCAATTTTTCTCCAGTCAACTCACATTTGTGTTTACGTTCGTTCAAATACTGACATCTTCCATCACAATACATCGCTTTCCCCCTCCATTTCCTTCAGTTTAGCTTCAGCTTCAGTTTCTGTGAGGAATACCGTTTCGCCAATATCAGTGAAATATATCTCTGTAGACACATAAGGGCAATCATCCCTGTCATAATGAATTTCTGCCATGTTACACCAATTTCCATTTCTATCCCTATAATTTCCCAAGAATATTGTCTCAACCGTACATGGTTCAATAAAGTTTTCGCTTATCTGATATACCTTATCTCCAACCTTGCACGGCAACCGCAGAAGTAATCCCTGCTCCTCGGCTTGCTCTCTATTTGCAAGTCTTTCCGCAATCTCTTCCAGGGCTTTGTATCTTCCATCTTTCGCAAGTTGGGTAATGGTAATTCCCTCATCATCCGGTAAATCTGCTGGATGAAATAAAACTTCTCCATTCTCGGCCACATATGTTAATCTCTCCATGCTATTCCTCACTTTCTGCCCGAAGCCACTTTAATAAGCACTCGTAACAATTACAATTATCATTTTTGTCGCAGTCAATTTCGGCTAACCCATTTTCATTCGGACACATCATATTGGTTGCCAGTTCCTCGTCCGTCATGCTCCTGATCCGGTCTGCGTTGGTCTGCTTGCTGTCATAATTCTGTATAGTCGCAACTTCTGTAAAAGCTGTAAGCATATCTGCAAAGTATTTTAATGCGCTATCTCTGTCTATATTGTGTGCATCAGATATACGACATATTTCTTTCAATACCTTATTTGTCAGATTAATAAAATTTTCTATTTCCTTATCACTCAAATCTTTGTTCATTGTTCTTCCTCGCTTTCCCGGAACGGCTCTGGCAGTGGCATCCAAGCAATTACATCCTCAATCCAATCGTGTCCGCTATCCAATGCATACCCATCATTCACGATGCAAGTATCAACCCACACATATTTCCCGTTTGTCGCAATGATTTCCTGCTCATCATCCGGCATCTTGCAATCGAGATAATATACAATGTCATTAGAAAAACCTCCTGCCTTTCGTTCTTCCGCTGTCATTACATGATATTTAACCGGAATCCACCTTTGTTCCGTGACCGTTTTTCTTGTCGCTTCTGTTCTCATACATTCAAGCATCCTACCTGCTCCTTTCCCTTTTCGACTTTCTCTGAATGCACGTCAAGGCATGTTTACAGTCCTTTGTGCATCTCTTATTTTCTTCGTATGGACATTTTTCCATAAAATCCTCCTATGCAAACCGAAGCTGTCCGGTCCGTTCTGCCTCTATTTTTATGTTTCCAGTTCTTTTACACCTGCACAGTTCCGGCAGATTTTCCTTGACCAATGCGGCAGGTATCGGTGGACATACAGCATTGCCACACCGCTTGACTTGTTCTGTCCTCGGATACGCCTTGCCGGTATAATCATGGTCGATGATGTAGTCATCCGGAAAACCTTGGCATCCATACAGTTCCTTTGGTTCCAACATCCTTAAGCCGATATCTACAATCTGATAATCCACGCCCTCAATAGTGACCAAGCCAAATCTGTCCTTGGTCGTGACCGTATCAAGTGGTTTCTCTATATCCTGCCCTGTAGCATCTCCGTAATATTTAATCAGAAACGCCCTAACCTCGCCAAAGTGTCCGGCTGATGTCGTGATCGTATGTAGCGGCTCTCTTGCATCCTGTCCGATGCCTGATTTATAAAACTTGCTTAAAAATGATGTGACCAGTCCGTATCTGTTAGATCCGTCCACCGTCATGATCGGGTCTTTTATTGTCTGCCCTCGGACTTCATTCTTAGATGTTTCAGAATGGTACTGGATCAGTGCAGGACTGATAAGGCACTGTTGGTTGCCCGTTGTGATCGTATGTAGCGGCTCTTTACAACTTCCACCCGGATGATTTGTTGTGTTAGTTCCCATATACGGAACCAATGCCGCTTCCACAAGCCGGTTATGATCTACGGTTGTAATGGTATCTATCGGTTCATCCGCCTTACTGCCGCTGCCCTGATAATTTCCGCCATAGGCTTTATCGATAACCGGTGCGAGCATCGGCTCTACGATTCCAAAACCGTGTTTTCCGGTAATTGTCCCCAGCGGCTTGCTCAAACTCTTGCAGTAATCTGACTTTGCTCCACTGTGATTAACCTGTACGATAAATGGCTCTTCGTTATCAATAACGAATTTCTTAAGTCCTTTCGCAATTCTTTCCATCGTCTTCGGGGCAAGCGGTCTCACTGCCCGGATTCCGTATTTTTCTTTGATCTCCTCCGATGTGTCAAAAATACTCGGACATGGTCTGCTGAAATCAATCTGCGTATATGCTCCAACATACGGCTTTAATAATCCGGCTTTCACTTCCTCGCTGTCTGCCGGTCCGTGTGTCGGTTCCGGCCAGATGATCGGCTTGCCGTCACACCGGGCGATCATAAAAAATCTCTTCCGCATGGTTGGCGCTCCATAATCAGCCGCCACCAGTTCCCGGAACTGTACCTCATATCCTAAATCCGTAAGCTGCTACACAAACTTCTCAAAAGTCTTGCCCTGCTTTGCTTTAATCGGATGATGCCCTCTGTTCAACGGTCCCCATGTCTTAAATTCTTCTACGTTTTCCAACATGATTACTCTCGGTCTGACGAGCCCCGCCCATCGGCAGGCTACCCATGCAAGACCTCTGATATTTTTATCCTTGGGTTTTCCGCCCTTTGCCTTGCTGAAATGCTTACAGTCCGGACTAAACCATGCGATTGCCACCGGTCGCCCTTTACACACCTCTATAGGGTCTACATCCCACACATTTTCACAGTAATGCTTTGTGCTCGGATGGTTTGTTTTGTGCATTCGTATTGCCTCCGGATCGTGATTAATTGCTATATCCACACTGATTCCGGTTGCCATTTCCATTCCGGTTGATGCCCCGCCGCCTCCGGCGAAGTTGTCCACCATTAATTCTCCGTTTATCATGCCATCACCCCCGGAAAATCCCAATCTCTCTTATATCCTCTCAACGATACATGCCATCCTGTATTCTTTTTTACTTCTGGAAAATCATCTGATGGCTGTCTATCTGTAAATTCGATATGAAAAAAATCATATCCGCAATGCTTATCCACTATACACGGATAGTCTTTTCCCTTATAGTGGAATACCAGGCTCTTACCGACTGCCGGCTTTGTATAACAGATTCCATTGAGTGTCTTTTCATCAAGAACATCAAAAAGGCTTACTTGACCTTCACACTCATAATTGAATTTATCTAAATCACTCATTTTTCCGTGTCCCGGCTCCTTTCCACTAATCTATAAAATCCTCTAAGCTCATCTGCCCTTTACAATTTTCGCCAATGGTTGTAGGGTCCCAATCAACTCCAATGTAGTCCAGTACCTTCGCCCATCCGTAGTCATTTCCGTCTTTGTCTTTGCACATGTGGAACATCAAATAATCCCACTCTTTCGGATTGTTCTCATGCAATAGATCAAATCTGTGAGGACGTTTCTCCATGTGGATCCCGAATCCGCACATACTGCATCCGGTACGCTGTGCTTTAGTCGTGTACAACGTTCCATCTGGTTTTTTCTCGATGGTTCCATAGATTTCCGGAATGATGCTGTCAGGCATCTTAAAACTATTTGACAAGCAATTTTCTTTTAGTAACTTTTCATGATATTTTTCTTTAAGACCACCTTTCCAGAGTGTGTCCATTTCCAAAGCAAGTTGTAAAATATCCTGCCGATGGAAAATGGCAAACGGTGCTGATCTGATAGTCGATTTTCCAAAATAATTACACCCATTCATTCGCAGGCTTCTTGCACGTCTGCCGCCCTCGGATGCCATTAAACCAAGATACGGTACACTGTTATGCTCCTTACCCCAATCATCACAGTTCTTTTCTTTGAGGTAGTAACAGCATTTTGATGACACTTTGAAATCCGGTTTTTCATAATCACATCCTTCGTTCTCATTTTCATATCCACCAAACAATTCAAGCCATTTCTGCTTTAACTGCATTTTGGAGTTTTTTTGCCAGCCGCCGTATGCTCCAGTCTCTCCGGTTATGATTGCATGGCGCACTGTTTTATTTTTCTCGGTAGGATTCTGCAGCAATTCAATCTTTCCTGCTACCTCCTTGGATATGACTGGAAACCCAAACTCCTGTATGACCCTTGGCTTTGTCCAGTAAGTCCCATCCTCCCTTTTTAGTGGTGGAACATTTATGATTCCAAGTGCTTTATGTACCCGCTGTATGCTTTTATCTTCCAACGTTGATGCACTCACACCCGGAGCATTGATATGGCAGACCTCATGCAGAAACAGATATAAGACGATGCTGTCCAATCCTCCGACAGACACATGATAATTCAATCCTCTGCCATCGCACTCACTTGCAAACTCCTCTGCCCTGATCTGTGCATATTTTCGCTTAAATTCATACGGCTGTTTCTCCTTCTGCATGAAGGTTGCAATCTTTTCTTTCGTTCCAAGCCGCTCCATTCTTTCCTGTACAGATTCCATTTCCTACTTCTCTTCCTTCTTACTCGTAACGATCAGCTTCTTGCCGCCCGTCTTTACCCACTGCTCCTTACGGAACTTGGAGCAGACCTTTTCCCATTCTGCCACGTTTTCTGCTCCTCCAAAGATGCTGTACAACTTACTCTTTCCGTCTTTCGCCATATTTGCCATTTTTAATTACCTCCCTGTAGTAACCTGCGCTCTAAATCCTCATAATCGTATTCACGCTGATTAAAATTATTAAACTTGCTTCCGGCAGGCTTCTTTCCGTCTGCTGTCCGCTTCGGTTTCTTGTAGTTTTCCGGCAAAAAATCATCGAACACGCATTTGCTGATGAAATTATTCGGATAATAAATTTTGTCGATTTTCTGAATCTCGCAATACTCTGCGTAATTCTTTGCAGCAGCTACCAACTGCTCCTCTGTGACCATCCCGGAAAGAATCATGTCACAATATGCTGTTTCCGCCATTGAGCGGCGGACCTTGTTCGGGTAAACATCCCAGAACTGCTCAAACGATTCCGCGGGGGATATAGGGGGTATAAATACCCTTTCCTTTACTTTACTATCCTTTTGTGCTAGTGAATCGTCATTTACTCCTAGTGAATCGTCATTTACTCCTAGTGAATCGTCATTTGCTCTGACCGATTCCTTAATTTTAGGTACAAAAATAACACCTTGATAATCCTCTTTTTTATTTTTATCAAGTAACCAGTATTCGCTATATATCTGAGTGCCGCTCCTGTTTTTATTTTTAAGGACAACCAAATAATTTTTTTGAATACCCCTACTGGTAAGCACTCCCCACCTATCGAACAGCCCTTTGTCAAAAAGACCAATCCGTAAGCAGTAGTCCACGGTCTCACGGACCGTACCGGCACCCATGCCCCCGCCCATCTTCCTCGCGGTCGTTGCACAGAGGTCATAGCACCATTCATAGAAGTATCCGTCGCCACCGAATGCCATCTGGCAGAGATAAAAATACACTCCGAATCCCGCCCAGCCCTGTGCGTCCAGCAACTTGTCTATTTTTGTATCGTTGGAGAAAATGTCGACGGACCATCCGGAGTAATCAATCCTCTTTTTAGGTCTCCCTGCCAACTTTCTACTCCTTCCACGCTTCCGGTAAATGCCTTCCACCCGACAGGCAGCACTCTGACGCACCCCCTCCTGCAAGCAGCCGACACACAGCTTTACGCTGTACCCGCACCAACATATCAGCCCGATTTCTCACACCGGATATGCAGCACTGAAAAGCACTTTAAAAAATAATCTTGTTCTAAGCGGTCTCATTCTCGGATTCCAACTGAAAATGCTCCAGCGCCCGCTTGTGGATCCGATAAATCTGTCTCTCAGAGGAATGGAGTTTTTTTGCTATTTCTTCAAAAGTCATCTTCCTTAGATAATGCATTTTCAAAACAGTTTTCTCCAGTTCATCCTCCATGTTCTCAATCCTGCAGTAAATTTCTCCGCATCTTTTTACAGCCCGTTTATAATCTTCTTCCCACTTACATAACAGGTGTTCTTCCTGTTTAAATTTGTCTGAAATATCAGATGCATTATGAGTTCGTGGGGAATCTCCATAAACCTGTGTTCTGGTGCTGTACATTTTCTCCCGGAAAGCCTTGATCTGCTCTATGAGACTTTCAGATTCTGCTGAAAGTGTTGTGTAAGAATTGAGATACACTTTCTTTTTAAGACTTAAACTGTCCTCCATACGCTTCCTTTTTTGTGTGATATATTATTACTAAGCAACGTTTCTTAAGGTGTTTCAACCATACTAGATCAAGCCTGCTTTCCTCTTCGCTTTAAGTTCTGCAAGTTCTTTGACGCTAAATCCGGAAGCCTCATACATTCCCAGCTTATCAATCGCATCTCCAAAAGCAGCTAAGGATGTCTTGGAGCCGTCTATCCGAAGAGTTCCATTATCCATCAGCGGCAGTCGGTAAGTGCGACCGTCCGGGTTGATCCGCGTCATAATCTTGGATGTAACCAAGTCCGCAGTCGGCAAGCGATAACCCCCTTTCTGTCTGTAACCGTGGTCTGCGAAGCGTATGTGATATTATCAGTCGTGATGATCGTGTCTGTCTTGTCACCATACACGATGTTTGCGGACGAATCCTTATCATGGACTTCCACTCCGATACGCTCTGCTCCGACCTGCTGGGCGAACTCAATGAGTGCCCTTTGAATCTTTAAAAAATCAACTGTTTCTTTGCTCATTTCCGAGCTTATGATCTGCTCTGCCATTGCCATACCTTTCCTCCTAAATAAACTTTTTACTGCAACTGAAATTTAGCTGACACTTTCTTGTCGATATCTTCTAAATAACAGAGTATGTAAAGTAATTTTGCAAGGATCATTAATTCATCATCTTCAAAAAAACTTTCATCCAAAATCTGCACATTCCCATCCAATGTAGTGAGCGGTCCATCTACGGCTCTTACGATTTTAATATAATCTTCATGAACACCATTCTCATTTGTCTCTCCTTCATCAAATGCAATGATATTAACTGACCTGGATATCGCACTTCGCAACATCCCGAGTAAATCTTTATAAGTTGGCATCACTGTACCTCCTACCTGTTCTCCTCAAAATACATAGAAGTCAGGTCTTCCTCTCTCGCTGTGCTCCAGAAGTTCTGCCAGATCTCTTCTACACTCTCTTCCTCATCTGCTTCGTTAAGGAACGAAGCCAGGTCCTTCCAGAAAATATCCTGATGATATTTACAGTCAAGCAGAAACTCCAGTGTTCTGATGCCATAATCGAAATGAGCCAGCCACTCGACCTGCTCCACAATATGATCTGTCCGGTTTTCTAAAGCCTCCTCAACTGCATTAATGTTTTCCTCGGACACTCCGTTATTAATTAAACGGCTTGTAACCTCGTCCTGTAACTCTGTGATAAATCTCTTCATAATAAAATACTCCTTTCGTGTTTACCTACTCTACCATCCTTGCTTTTCCGATTTTCCCCATTTATAATATTGTTACAGGCATGGCTATGCCGAGCGAGTACACAATGAGGGGAGGTTCGTTATGACAAAAGAAACCTTTCAGGATGCTCTTGATGATGTTATTGAAAAATTTAATAATGATGCCGGTGTTGCAATTAATTATTGTCCTTCCGATGAGATTTCTACTCCATTGGCTCAAACTCATGAGGCAATGACAACTGCTTTAAAATCTATCCGGGACATCCTTGTTGCTGATAAGCAATTTTAACTATTTGGCAGTTTCTTTGGATTCTGCCAAATTAAGCTCTTCTAACATCTGCATCAGCAGTTTTCTCCTTTTTAACTCTCGCTGATAATTTCTCTTGCACCTGTTTTGCAGCTTTCTCATGCGTTTTTCCATCTTTCTCAAATAAATACGCATTTTTAAATGCTGCCGATCCAGTTTTCCCCGGAACGAAGACTGTAAATGATAAATACATTTTAACTGACCATCGAATTCAGCCAGTGAACGATCTGTATTTAATCTGTATTCTCCGCTTTTTATCTCATTTAGCAGAAAATCCTTTACTTTCATAGTCACACCTCCCTCCTGCTTTCTCAAAGCACATTCATATTTTCTCTTTTTTTTCTTCACACTGCGTGTTATCCTCTTCCTACAGGGTGTTACAGCACCCCAGTATAAGGAAGGGAGATACAGACCATGGATAAAAAGCAACTTTCCGTTGAGCAAAAAGCTCATGACCTTGCTGTAGCTTATGCGGCAACCTCTATGTCCAAAAGTGGCGAGCACTTTGAGATTGAGGACTTGTATCAAGAGTACGACCGAGCTTATGATGAGTTCTTAAGAATCGTAAAACACTACTCCTGATGATTTTCTTTATAAACGGCGAACGGTTTGTCTTGAATGCAACGTTCGCTGTTTATTTTAAGTCGATATGAAAGTCTTGACGGAAACCCTTCCGCTTCCCTAACTGTAAAATGTCTTTTCTCCATTTCTGCCATAACCAAATCCAGCAGCTCTTTCTTTTCTGGAGCAAGTATCGGATCACTCATTCTGCACACCTCCTTACGCTGTCTGCACTTTCATCTTCTCCACTCTGGTATCCTCGGCGTGAGAAATGTAACCGGCGATATAATACTTTTCGCTTTCCTTTAATGCTGGAAATTCGGTTGCGATTTTTTTCAACAACTCTTTTTTTCTATCTTCCATAAAAACACCTCCTCGTTATAGTTGCTCGTCTGTTGTCTATGGGTACATTATAATCCCCTTTGCCATTATTGTCAATACAAAAATCCCCTTTGGCAACTTTTTTCTTGATTTTTTAGAATTTAAGTGATAATATGAGGTCAGATAGAGAGGAGGCTTTAGATGAAAAACATTAATGACAGAGTTAAAATTTTACGAAAAGAACTGGGATTGACACTTGAAAAATTTGGAGAACGACTTGGAGTCGGAAAAACTGCCATCAGCAAGATAGAACATTATGAACGCGGAGTGACAGATCAAATGATAAAATCAATCTGCCGTGAGTTCCATGTCGATTATATTTGGTTAACCACCGGATCGGGCGAAATGTTTCAAGATTCAGACGAAGTTTTTCTGGAGCAAATCGACCGGATTATGGCAGGCGAGAACGAGCTGCACAAGACAATCTTAAAAGGAGCTGCCAGCTTAGACATTGAAGATTTAGAAGCAATAGACCGGATAATACAGAAATTTAAGAAAATTCGTGAAGAGAAACCGTGATGCGACGGTTTCTTTATAATTAAAAAGGAGGATCATAAAATGAGCAGATTTAAAATTATTGAAATTCTTATTGAAAAAGAAACAGGAAGGATTGTAAATGGACAAGCCGTCTGGGAGGAACTGGAAAAGGCTGTCGGTCAATGCGAGGATGAGGATGGACTTGTCACAGTTACCGGGAGCGATGATCAGAAAGAACGCTGGGAATATAATATTGAGCTTCATAGAAATTACGATGAAGAAACCGGCAAATGTGAAACGGATATTAAATTATTAAGCATTTCCATTTTTAATAAAAAAACAGGCAAATCTGACACGATTAAAATACAGGGAGCTGTGCTTTAATGGAAAAAAAATACTATTTTATGGTAAAATATTGAAATTTTAGCGATATATGTATATACTGGACATTAGAGATTCTTTCTCTGGGGAGTAAAATTCAATTCGATAATCTTCCCCCTACAAAAAATAAAAACAGTATAAAGGAGAAACGAGATGAAGAAAAACGGAAAATTGAAGTGGGTAATCATCGTGATCGCAGTGATTGTCGTGTTCGGGGCACTTGCAGGTGGCACTGACGGAGGCGATGATACAAAAGAGGCTCAGACAACCTCAACAGAAGCCAAGGACACAAAGGATAAAAAAGAGAAAGCGGATAAAAAGGATACGAAGAAAGAAGAAGTTGCTGAAAATACAGCAGCAGAGTCAGAGGAAGAAAAAATCCCGACAGAATATAAGTCAGCCTTAATCTCAGCAGAGAATTATAGTGACGTTATGTTTATGTCAAAAAAGGGAATTTATGATCAGCTTGTATCTGAGTATGGAGATAAATTTTCCGCAGAAGCAGCCCAGTATGCAGTCGATCATATGACTGCTGATTGGAAAGAGAACGCATTAAAATCTGCACAAAATTATCAGGAGACAATGGCTATGTCCCCTGAAGCAATCAGAGATCAGCTGACTTCCGAGAGCGGAGAACAGTTCACACAGGAAGAAGCCGATTATGCTATCGAGCATCTGAAATAAATTATTATTAGCTATCGCCCTTACGGTTCGTAAACCGAAGGGCGATTTTTTATAACTCTTTCAAATATAAAAACAAAGCCAGTTTATAAAGCCGTTCAAGACTTGAATCTTTAGAGATATTTTTAATCAACTCACACAGAGCTCTTTTGTAGTCTTTCATAACTGCCCCTCCCTTCTTGGATGTCATTATAATGCATCCGGAGGGATTTTTCTACAAAACAGTATTAAAAATCCCTGATATGGGAAAAATTAGTACACCCCCTCTCTATCTCCAGTATCCTGATTAATTTGGTATTCTTTCAAAAGTGCTACTTCCCTTTAATTTGGCGTATTAATTTCCACTTTTGCCACCAACTTAAAGTAGGGTTTCTCTTTATAAGTTCTATATCCTCTTTCCCTGGCGGTGGTAATAATCGCATGGCGGCGGTTAATGCTTCTGCTGCTTCTTTTACCGTTGTTCCGTATTCATTAGGCATCGCTTGTATTCTCCATTCTTTGTTTAATAGCTTGGTTAATATATTCGTTCACGCTTTCCCCGGCTGCTGCTGCCCTTTCCTTAATAACGGCTTTATCTCCCTTTGGTACGGTCAAGTTAATACGATCATATTTCTCATTTATAAACTGGTTTTGATATTTCAATTGGTCGAACTCTTTTTTTGTTTTTGGCATCCATTGCCTCTTCCTTTCTCTTGCCTTATGATATATAATAGTTTTACAGTTTGGGCGGTTTTGGCAAGTCCACCGCCCTTTCTGCATCCCTAAAGCCTATTTATCAGGCTTTTCTTCATTTCTTGGCTTTGCATCCACAATTCTTCGGATTAAATCCAAAATCTCATGTTCGCTATGCCCTTTCTCGTCACACCACTCAATGACTTCTTTAATTTCTTTCTTGTCCATATCTTCCATGTTGTTCTCCTTTCTCTGCCGCCCAGGTACTCGTTAGGTTTTATGTATCTCCCTTAACTGTCTTTATTATATAACATATTACGCAATATGTCAATACATATTACGCAATATTTTCAAAAAGTTTTATTTATAAGAAAAAGTAATAAAAAAATAAATCCCATATATGGGATATTATATTTAAAAAGATACTGATTTACGGGATTCAGTAAAAAAATTATTTATAATCTGAATCAAATAAGTCAGTGATTTTTATATTCAATGACTTTGCTATCTTCTCCAGATATTCAATCGGCGTATACATTTGACCGCATACGATCCTATGTAGTGTTGATTTACTGACCCCGCTTCTTTTGGCAAGTTCCTGATATGTAATGTCTTTCTCAATCATGACTTCTCTAAGCAGTATCTTCATATTAAACCTCACACTCTTATTTTACTCTGTTTTATAAAAAAGCGGAACCGGAAATGATTTCCACTTTTTTTGAAATTTTTTTAATTTTCCTATTGACTTTATACTCCCGGGAGTATATAATATAGTCATAACAAAGAGATAGGGAGGACAAAGAAATGACAATTAAAGGATGGTTTTTAGATAAGAATTTTTCACAGAACGAGAGATACATCATCAACTTAGCAATGAACGGTGACGAGTTAGAGACCTTAAAAGAGACAGAGAAAGCAGTCCAGTTAAGAGCAGACAGTGATTTCGGAACACTGACATTCTGGTGCCCGAAGTCCTGCATCTTAAAAGATGGCGAAGTAGACGAGCAGATGGTTAAAAAATATCAGAGAATGGAAGCCGGATTAAATTATAACGAGAAGCTGGTAGCTTTCGCGAAAGAAAACGGAATCAAGGGAATCCGCAGAGGAATGAAAACACAGACCTTAATGAGACAGATCACAGAAGCCGGATTAAAAATCCCGGCAAGAGATTAAAAATATGCTATAATAACACAAGGAGGACATAAAAATGCAGGAATGGAAATTAGAAATTGTGAAGGAACTGGACAAAAAATCAGAGGAATTAAGAGAGATCCGCTTTTATGATGTAGCCCGCGAGATGGGCTACAATCACATAAAAGTAAACGATGTGAAGGACATCGCGACACGCTTTTTAAAAGAGCATCCGACTTATAAGGCGGTAAGGTTCGTAAAGGACCCGAAAAAGGTCTCTTCTACCGAGAGTCTTTTCACTACACTGGTGCTTACCGAATGTGAATACGAGACAGAGGAAGAATTTCTTGAGGAAATCAGCTTTTCCGGAAATGCCGCTACAAAAGCCAAGAGAAAATATCGCGACAAGACATATGACCGGATGGAGTTATCGTTGCCGAAAGGCTTAAAGGATGAGATCGCTGACAGAGTGAAAGCCGGAAAAGCAAGCTCTAACACCGCTTATGTCGTAGAAGCGATCAGGGAGAAGATGGAACGTGATTAAATACTTTTTAAAAAACGAAAGGCTGTGAAGATCACAGCCCTTTGTTTTTATATATGTATTTTAGATCATCCCAAGCAGAGACTTCCACGTTTTCTTCCTTGCCGTGATCTCTCCGTCAGAGACACAGCCGTGATCACTCTGATAAGCCTTGACCGCTCTTTCCATGCCGCCGCCAAAGCAAGGTGTCTTGCCCTGATCGGCTTCGATGGCACCGGTGTAATAACCGAGAGCCTTTAAGCGCCGCTCTAACGGTGTTACAACCGCATGATTACGGTTTTTAGACCTGGAAACCGTGACGGTGTTACTGATTGTCTCATTGCCCGCCTTTCCATCCACCTTAGAGCCGGTGCAAGCCTGCACATCACAGATAAACTGTGTCCGCTCATATCCGGTAGCAGCCACATGATTAATCTTCACTTCTGCGGACTTTCCTGCCGAACCTTTCCATGTACGCATAAAATTCTCCGGGGTGCCGTACTGTGCTTTCAATTTTGAAGTGGTGCTGCCCCACTGCGGCAGATACAGGTGCGGCTTGTCCTTAAAGCTCTTCCAGTCACCGCCCCAGGCTAACCCGATAGACTTTGCCAGATCTGCCACCTGTTTAAATAATCCGGTGGAGTCATTGAATGCATCGTCCGCTTTCTGTCCATCTCCATCGACATCCATGTCCAGATAAAAGTCAACTGCAACTCCCCACTGGTGCTGTGAAGAGTAAGAGCTTCCTTTGGCTTTTGTAACAATTTTTCCCGGTGCTGTTCTTCCTTTCGCATATAACGCATCCTGTTCCGCTTTCGTTCTCAAGCATTCACTGTAATTAATCGAAATCCCATGTGCTTTACAGATTTCTTTCAACTTTGCTGCTGCAACCTGTAAATCCGGGTGTAATGCTGTGATATCTCTTGCCATGTTTTAATCCTCCTTGATCTCCGGTAATCCGGCTACTGATGTTAAAATTGATGCTACTCCTGCCAGTGCTGCAGTTCCGGCAACTGTCATCCAGTCTACCTGTGACAGCGTTGCTGCGGCAGGCAGTAAGGCTACCGCTGTCTGTGCAACTGTTTTCACTGCACGGATTCCGGCAGCCTTTAACCATTTCTTAGATTTTTTACTCATCATCTTCGTCTGACCTCTCTTTCTCTGTTGTCTCCGGTTCTTCCGGCATGTTAAGGACCTTCTCATATAGTGCTGTCGCTACGTCATTTCCACCTAAGTTATGATAAGCATCATATACTCGCTTAAGAGATTCTTTTGCGTAAATGGGGCAATGCTTCCTGTCCTGATGGTACTTATTGAAATTTGCTACAATATTTTCGCGTAAAAGGCTCTGTACTCCTTCCGCAATGGCATCGCTTTTCGTTTTCTCTTCCATGAGACGTTTTCTTACGTCCCGGTAGAGACATCCGAGAATGAACGTTACAATTGTAAAAAGAAGATCTAATAAGTTATTTTGTATATATGTCCAGACCACTGACTTGTCCTTTCCGGGAGCTTATAAAATAGCTTCCCTGAGTTCTTCTTTTTCTGCATCCGTCAGCTTGGGATAACCGGCCAAGATATCCTCAAGCTCTTCGCCCTCTGCCATTCTCCGGCGGATGACACGGAGCATGATGTTTTTCGCTGCATTACTCATTACATTTCACCCCCTAACAATTCTGCTAAAACCTCGTCCTGCTCTGCCTGTGTCTGTTCAAGACTTTCAAAACGAAGTTCCGTCTTTGATTTAATGTGCATGGTAACCATCACGGTTCCGTCTCCATAGGCGGTCGCGGACTCAAAAGACAGGTTTTTATATACACCGTAAACCTCCTTATTCTCGTCTGCCACGGTAAGCTCCGTGACCGGTCGAAAGGCTTCCTCCATGTCTGCTACTTTCTGATGCACAATTAAAAATGAAATACTGTCAATTCCTGTAATTACTGAACTGTAGGCGTACTCTACGCCATTTGCTTTGATATATTCCATGATTCTACCTCCTTATTATCCTTTTTATCCTTTAATTCCATAGATTCTAAGCGGAATGCAGGTACCGTTCGCAAGTTTATATGATGATCCCGCTGCGAATGCTCTGTAATAACATGGCTCAAATGTTATGACTCTGTTAGGCGTGGTATTATTTATATAAAATTTTCTTTTTGCCCAAACAAGATCGTATGTGCTACTGTTAATATTTAACACATGGGTAGTTGTGATTTCTACCCCAACGGTGTTACGAATACAGCATACGGCTCCGGAATTAAAAAATATCATAAATGCATCGTATTTTTCTGGAGCAGCAACATTCTGATTCTCGGAGTAAGAGTCTGTCATATTAAAGTTGCTTCCGGTATTGTACCAGACCAAATCAAGTCCTCTGATATTGGCAATCTGATTTGCCAATGTTCCATCAATCGTCGCATTTTTTTCTGTTGCCGGTAGTGCCAATCCGGTGCTGTCTGTAACGGCTGATGAATCACTTAATTTAACATGACCATAGACACCGGATGCTGCTTTTAACTCTTCCGCTTCTTTTCTCGCCTGTATATCGGCATCAATCTGATCCAGTGTCTGATTATATTCTGTCACATCATAGAATTCGTCTACTCCGGGTTTCGTATATTCAAAATTACTCGTTTTCGTTGACATGACTTAAAACCTCCTCTCTGATCTGCTTGTGCGTATATTTTGAAAGTTCTTTATGTGTAAACGTTTTCAGCGTAATATGCTGATTCCACATAACCTGAACGTTATAAGTCATATTAAGAGGCAGAATCTCCTCTAATAACTCTGTGACATCTGATATCATTTTCTTAGAAGTTAATGCAAGTTTTATCTGAATATCATCATGTGCCGCAGAAATCAGCATCGTATACCCTTCCGGGCATAATACATTTAATTTTCGGACAAGGACCCTGTAAGAATAGGGCAATCTTTCTAATGCTTTCGCCTTTACACGGAATCTTCTATCCTCAACGGTATCGTTGTCCTGGGGTGTTATCTGCAACATTTTTTCCCAGCGGGCAATCATCTGCTCCCCCATTTTTTCAAGAAAAATGTTGTTTTCCAATGTTTCAACTGCATTCTCAAGCTCTGCTTCCTGTGAATCGTTTATCTTGTAAATTTCTGCAATGTCTTTAATATTCATAATAATTTCCGGGGCATTAAACACTGATATGCACCTCCCCCAGTACCGGGATCTTTTTATGATCCAGTGACAGGTTCGCAGCGACTTCATTTAATGTTGTCTCGGAAACATCTAAGATTCCCTCTACCGACAACACTTTTGATTCAATCTGACTGATACGGACAATCATATGATCAGTTTCAAGACTCTCCCACGTTTTTCTTAATGACTGCAGATAATCTTCTATGACACTCTCAATCTGGGAACGGCTCGTTTCTTCTGAATAACCGGTATCAAACTGAATTTTAACGGATAAATTAACAGCAATTTCCTCTACCGCAAGGATCTGAACCTGATGGCAGATAGGTGCCATCCCATCGCCCTCTCCATGACTTTGCACCGGATCGACTGCTGTCTGTATTTCTGTGATCAAAGCATCCGACGGTGCTTTGAAATCAGAACTTATAACATAAATGTTGATCCATGGAGAGCCCTGCTCGCGTCTCTTCGGCTTACAGCCGCCGACACCCTGTATTGCATTTACATATTTTCTGTAGTCTGCTTTGTTTCCGCAAAAAGCAGTGGCTTTAAACGTTTCAAGAACCTTTTGGCGGAAGCTCTCAATATCCTCATCCTCTGTTCCTGCCACAAAAATATCTGTTAATTGTCCGCCTTTATAATCATCGATATAATCGACAGGCTCAAGACTTCCCCTGTTCGCATTTGCAGCAACGCCCTCCGTTTCACAAGTTAATTTATAATTAAAATTTTCAATTAACTCTGTAACTTCATAAACATAACCATTACAGTAAAATCTCTCTCCAATCTCAATCTCCTGCTGAAAGACACCTCTGACCACCGGACATGTCGCATATTTATATTCAAGTCCGCGCTCACGGCCGTATTCGATCAGATGGCTGTCATCCTGCGTATCCGGGAGCAGATTATCGTTTATCTCATCCATGTCACCATAAATTTCCTCAAGTTTTTCAGCAATTTTTGCACACGCATTATAAGCCAGCGAGCCTTCATCCGTTCGCACTTCTGCTCCAAAGGTTTCCATCATCTCCTGCATGATGTTATCGAAAAGTCTGTCATCAAACACTTAACTCCCTCCTTCCATACACCGTATCGATTGTAAAACTGACGGTAAGTTTCTCATTTTGCATGGAACTTGAAAAATCTGTGACATCCAGAATGTTCTCATCCGTCATCAGAGCTTCACTGACCATCCGCTTGACTTCACTTTCGATATAATCCTTATCGTAGTTTTTGCCGATCAGTTGGTTCAGCTCCGCTCCATGGTCCCAACTATATTGAGGATAAAAATAACGGTCAGTGTTCAGGACAATCCTTGCCCTCTGTATGATCGCATCAAGACCCGTGATAATCCTCCCTGTAAGATTCCCTGTTTCAAAATCAATCTCATAATCTGCCGGTTCTTCTGCTTCTTCAACCTCAACATCGACTTCTTCATCTTCTATGTCAAAAGGAAACATTATAACTCACCTGCCTTTGCTAAAATTGCAAAAGTTTCTTCTGATATCTGTGTGATCAGAACAACATCGCCCGCCTGCAGCTTTCCTTTTAATGTTTCGTTCACGATCAGATCATCTTTATCAAGTTCTAACGTTCCGGTTCGACAAGAATCTTTACCGGTCATTTCCGCAAGTTTGATCAAATGATTTTTCTTACTTCTAGCAGCTTCTTCACGGATAATCTTAATGAACTTTTCATATGCATTCATAGCACTGCCTCCTTTAAGTGATCCAGCATTTTGAACATGGACGATACTTGCGTTTTCCTTTGTTCTTTCCGCTTTCAATACGAATTTTCTTCATCTGCTGCACAGTCGATTTCTTTGTACTTTTCCCTGCACAGGCAGAACAGGAAGTCGAGGAATGATAAATAGTTGAAGTCGAAAGATAATAACACTTCGCCTGATTTTCCAGTTCCTTCTTTCCGGAATCTTCCTCCGCTTCCGCTCCTTCCTCCATCTCGTTTACTCTCGACAAAGTCAATGTCATCGTATGGACTCCGTTAGAAAAATTGTGACGGTCTGCCGTGATATAGAAAGTTCCTTTTAATCCGGTTGCTTTATCATCGATTTTGATGCTGCGGCCGGATATCGCTTTAAGATTTCCCGGAGCTTCCACAGTAATTTCGCTTGTGACACCGACCAGCATGGACTTGGCTTCCGCTTTAGCATCCACACCGGACTCTTTTGTATAACCGGCTTGATATATGCCGTATTTTGACACATTCTTCTTATTTCGAACCTGTCCCAGTTTCTTCATTTTCGATGAATAAATGTTAACCGTATTAATCATGTTATCAGTTGTATCGCTGTAAGTTGCTCCTGTAATATGAACCCCTTGTGTTAACTTCACACCGGAAGCCTTGCCTTTTTCAATGACGCAGACTTTTGAGCCGTCCATCGTTGGCATATAATTCTTTCCGGTTTTTGCTCTTGCTCTGCGGTACCCGGAAACAATAATGTCATACATTTTTTGATCATCAAAAATAAGTTTTGAAATCTTAAAATTTGTGACAGCAAGACTTCCTGTCTTTATCTTTAAGTCACTACATACTTTTCGCGTCATTTTTTCCGGTGTCGTATTTTTAAATTTAAAAGTTCCGGAAGAGTTGAGTAGATAGTGCATAAAATCCTTCGCTGTATAAGTTGCTGATCCTGTTTCAGCAGATCTCTCCCGGTTTGTAACAGTCCCGATAAAAAAGCGTTTTTTATCATATAAGTAAATCAGATCGCCGAGAGCAATCCCAAGCTGTTCAAAGGTCTTATCGTAAGGGTTGTTTGGAACAGAAAAAGCCACTTGACGGGAACACTGATTGTCCGTCCCGCTCCAGTCGACAGACACAAAATCGATCCATTTGTCCTTCCATCTCAATTTCACCAATCCAAAACCACCACCTTGTAACCGATTAATGCCGCGTTTTCTTTCTTCTTGGGATGCTTTTTCTTAGCCTTTTTAATGACAGTTGCATTCCTTTGTTTTGTTATTTTCCATGTTTCTGATGAACCAAGGCATTTTTTTGTAACCTTTTGCCAGGTATCGCCCTTTTTCCAGACGTATACACCGGTCTGCGGTGTCTTGGTAACTCTGGAAGACGACCCTGCCCCTGCGGCTCCGCTCCCACCGTATATCTTTTTTGTGGTCTTCTTTTTCTTAACAGAAGAGGACTTGATCGCTCTGAATTCTTTTAAACTCAGGCTGTATGAAACATCCCCATTCTTTTCCTTATTTCCATATGTAAATGATTCAATCGTAAAAAAGCCGTTAATGCTTGTTTGGGTAATAATTAAATGGATCGTAGTATTTTTCTCAAACAGCTTTTTGAGTTTTTTTATGTAATACTCATACGGATCATGATATGCTCCTCTTGAAAAGCTGTATTTCTGGTGCGGGAAAAAGGACTCTAATGTGATGGTCCAAAGACTTCTCTTACCTTTTAAATTAATTTCTCCAAGATTATGAACAATGACAGACGTATTGTTCATAGAATCTGATAGCTCAAATCCCTCCGGATTGATCGGAAGCAAAAACCCTTTTTTATCAGAATCCCATTTAATATAAATATCCAAGTTCCGCACCTCCAAGATTTTTCGATGTATCACTGAGTTTATTTACAATTCTGGTAGCGATCTTATCAATATCCGCTTCTTCCCGAACGACAATGGTATCTGCCAGTTTCGCGATGACGATCGAGGAGCCTCGGCTGCTTTTAGCACCATCACTATATGCTTTTCTGACTGTTTCATCATGAGGATAAACGCGGCTTCCTTTCGGTAAGTCGACGATCTCACCACCACGCTCTGAAATCTGCGCAAAACCACCACGCCAGTTCTTTGTACCGATTGCAAGCATTGGAATCTTTGGGATATTAATCGAAAAATTTTTACCACCTATCTCTGGTACCCAGTCCGGTATTTTAAGCCCCAGTTTGTTGATTCCCGAAATGGCACCGTTGATCATACCGATCACGGCATTCATCGGCAACTTACACAGGCTTTTCAGACCTTCAAACGCACCGCCAAAGATCTCCTTGACACCATCCCACGCTTTTGACCAGTTTCCTGTGAATACTCCGGTAATAAATTTAATTAGACCATCAAATATCGACATGATTCCTTTGACAAAGCCGGTAATGCTTTTAAAAAAGGCTTTTATGATACCGACTGCCTGTCCGATTGCCACACCGAAATATGTACCGAACACAAGTTTTACCATATCCCCGTATTTTTTCAAATATGGCTTGGAAATCTTCCACAGTTTTTTCGCATGCTTGGCGATCGACTGGAATTTCTCCCCGATCGGTTCTAACTGCTCTTTCACATCTTTTCCGCTAAGTCCCATATCTTTAAAAACTTTTTTAATATAAGACCACATTTTTCCACCGGCTTTTTTAATCTTGTCCCAATTTTTGTACACCAAAACGCCTGCAACGACGATGGCAAGTAAGGAAGCAACAACGATGGCAGAAGGAGATTTTAATAGTTTCATGAAGCCTCCGGCGTTTCTGATCGCCTTGCCAAATTTACCGATATTGGTTACAGCACTTCCAATATGTTTTGTAGTTTTCCCAAATATCAGAAGGAAAGGTCCCATAGCTGCTGCTGCTAAGGCAATCTTTATGATCATATCTTTCTGCTTGTCAGATAAGGAATTGAATTTTTCTGCCAGTTTCTGCAACCACTCTGTTGCATTTTTTACATACGGTGTCATCCGTTCACCCAAGCTAATACCGATGCTCTCAAGCGTAGATTTTAATATCGTCAACTGACCCTGCAGATTATCTTGAGCAGTGTCATACATCTTCTTACAAGCTCCATCTGCGTCATAAATAGAATTAGATAGTTTTTCAAAATCTCCATCTGATGAATTTACGATAGCAAGTAAGCCGCTCATTCCCTGCTTTCCTGCAATCGTGGATGCATATTGCGATTTTTGTGCTTCGGATAATCCGGAAAAACCTTTCCTTGTATCCTGCATCACTGTTTTAAAATCTTTCATGCTTCCGTCAGAATTTGTCAGGGAGATTCCGAGTTTTTTCATAGCAGCTTCCACTTTATCGGTCGGGTCTGCCATTCTGGACAGCCAGGAACGTAAAGATGTTCCAGACATCGATGCTTTAACACCACTGTTAGCCATTAAACCAAGTGCAGTGGATACATCCTCGACATTATATTTCAGTGCTCCTGCTACCGGTGCGACATATTGAAAAGATTCTCCCAACATACCGACATTTGTATTGGAGTTATTCGCAGTTTTTGCTAAAACATCAACAAATCTGTTCGTATCTTTCGCTGACATCCCGAAAGCAGTCAGAGCGTCGGTTACAATATCGGATGTCTGAGCAAGTTCTTCCCCTGTTGCTCCTGCAAGATACATGACACCTTCGATTCCATCCATCATCTCTTGCGTGTTCCAACCGGCCATTGCCATATATTTAAAAGCATCCGTTGCCTCTGTCGCAGAGAATTTTGTCTTTGCACCCATTTCTTTCGCTTTGTCGGATAAGTTCTGGAGTTCTTTCCCTGACGCACCACAGATAGATTGCACGGTGCTCATTCCTTTTTCAAAATCACTTGCAACTTTAAGACAGGCAATCCCTGCTCCGGCAACAGGGACCGTAATACTTTTTGTTAAACTAGAACCAACATTCGAGATGTTTTTCCCTGCGTTCTGAATCTGCCTTCCTGCTTTTGTCCACTGATTAGCAGTTCTCGTTAATTTATCTTCTGCATTTTTCAACGGACCGGTAATTTTATCAATTAATCGAAGTGTTACATCAACGTGTTTTCCTGACATCTAGTCTTTCCCTCCTAGCACCGCTATCTCTTCCTGCATCTCCTCTAACTGGTAATCCATGAATGCCTGTAACACAATTCTCTCTCCGTATCCGATATCCCGGTACTGACTTGGAAGGATATTGTGAAAGCGAAAAAGGAGGTACATACAGCGAACCTCCTTGTTCGCCTTGATTAGTTTTTTACCTCTTCCTCATCGTTATCGGAAATCCCGGAAAGTTCACTGATCGCATCGCTGATATCAGTAATCTCGTTTCCAAAGAGCTTCTCGCAAAGCTCACTTGCACTCTTGCACTCAAAATGTTTCTGTAAAGCTGCATCTCTAAGATTAGGGCTTACAATTCCCTCCACACACATCATGATCTTTGCATCGAAATTTTTTGAATAATCAAAACTTCCATTTCCCTTAAGCTGATAGGAAACAATGTCATTTAATCTTCTGGATGGAACTTCTTTGATTTCAACCGGAACAGCTTCCTTTTCTCCTAAGATTTTTGCAAGTCTTTTAGACGAAAAGGAACCGGTTTCCAGTTCTTCAGCTTTTTTTACATCTGCTTTTAATAATCTATCTACTACATTCATTGTAATTTTCCTCCTACAGTGGTTTGATCGTATCTAAAAGTTCCCAACCGGTAAATGTGAATGGGACACTCTCTTCGCCAAGTTTTTTTGCTTCCCAGTCTGCCAGAGTCAGTTCATCAAAAGTGCACCCTGTCAATTTAATTCTTTCTGCACCATCACTTTCCGGATCAGCCAACTTTGAGATAATGGTGCAGACCGTTTCTTTTCCTTTTTTCAAATTTTCAGAAAGCAGCCTGATAAAATACGAGGTCACTTTGTTATATTTTAATGTTCCCTTGCACTCTAAGCCGGTAACCTTGTATCCTTCTGCCAATGTTCCGGTCTGATTCACGGAATCTTTCTTTAAAGTAACCTTTGCCTGCAGTCCTGTTACTTCTGCCATATAATAATCATCAACCCAAACTTCTCCAAAGGTTCCATTGATAGTTTTGTTTGTATTATACATAGAAGCCCCTCCTTAAATCGTAATTGGTAAAACAATATCCTCAATGGCATCCAGAATCTGTATCGTAGCCTTTAAAAATACACTGGAACCCGTATTTGCTGTTTTGATATCATCATCTGACATAGCATCGACATCTTTTCCTTTATCTTTTAAATAAGCACGGTTGGCGTCAACATCGATTTCGATGCTATAGCCGGATAAAATATTATCCTGTTTCACTTTCTCAAAATAATTGCCGATAGCAGACAACAGCAGACACTTGTTATCATAAGTGTTCGCGTATCTTCCGAGATAATTATCCTCCGCTGTTCTCTTGATATCATTTTCAATCATGTCCATGGTGTCCACGATTTTGATTTTCTGAAACTGTGAATTCTTCGCAGCGGTCAACGTTGTCAGGCTGTTCACACCACGCGCTGTCTTGACTTTCTCTCCATCAAACCATACGATCATCTTTCCTGCATCCACCGCTGTATCCATCTCTGCTCTCGTCAACCTGGAGCAGTCAGTCAATTCCGGCAACGGAGCATATGTACAGGACATATATAACGGTGTTCCGGCGATAACCCCGGCAATTCGTGAACAATACTGCTCAGTCGTATATGTTTTACTGCCTGCAATCACTTTTTCAGTAGCAAAGTTCACAATACCCTCACAATCCGCGGTTGTATTTGGAAGAACTGCCTTGATCAGTTTTCCCGATGCACGTTCAGATTTCACATAATTAACAATTGCTGTAGTCTGCTTATCTGTTTCTGCTGATGGTGCAACAAGATAGTCAAACTTAACTGTCTTAAAATAATTTAAAGCTGCACTGTAATCTTTTGCATCTGACGCAACTATGTATGCCAGAACGCGGAGCGGGGAATTAACATACCCTTTGAGTGCAAGTAAAATCTGTTCTTTCGATGCACTTGACAATGACGCCGGTACATCAGATTCGGTCGCACAGACTATTGGATTTGTGGCAGGAACTGTATCTTTTAAAATCATGGCGATGATTCCTCTTTCCCCTCGACTGACTGCTGTGTTTCCTTTTTCCGTAAATGAAATCGAAATACTTGGCATTCCCATTTTTAAGAATCTCCTTTCTCAACGTTGAAGTCTGCCTTTTCCATAACAGGCAGATTATTTTTATGTTCTATTTTTTCTCCCCAAAGCAGGTCAATTCTGATTTCGGGGATATTATTTTCTTTTCCTATGAAATCCCAGTCCATATTTGTGACATGTATTACCCGGTTATTGATTTTTACATATAAACCGAAAATATCCTGTATTTTTTGAATAATTTCAAGGCTTTCCGCTTCATCCACCGACCGTTGAAAAAAAGTAATATAAAGTGTTGCCTGCATATTTCTGGAGTTATAATTTCTCGGACTGGTATCAGTCGGTTTTAGCTGTGTAAAAAAACACGGCCGCTGAAATCCCTCTGACACTGCTGTACTGTAATACTTATATTTTGAAGCCGGAAATGCCTCTTTCATCTTTGCAAGCAAGCCCTTTTTTACTTCCAACAAAGTCATCAGATAAAACCTTCCTCTCTCAATAGCGTTTCTATCATCGCTTCCGTCATCGCTGGCACCTGTTCCTGGTACTTCTTAATCTCATTTTCCATGACATGTTTTCCCGGTACAAAACCGATGGTTTTCTTTTTGTGTGTTTTTAAGACATGTCCATGCTCTACAAGATGAAAGTGTGGGGATTTTGCACTCATCTCTACATACTGATAGGCTCCAAGCCCCTGAACCTGTGACACCTTATAATTTCTTATTTTCCCAAGTGATTTTTTATTTTCTGCGCTGATATTGGTTTCATGCCGCATCCCGTTTACTACGTTTTTTCGTAGTCCGATGGCTTCTGCATGGAGAAGATCACCGGCTCTGTCAGGATATTTTTTTACTAAGTTTTCAAGATTTTTTCTTAATTCTTCCAATCCTTCCACTTTCAAGGTGTGCTCATTCACTCGGCATCTCCTCCTTGTTTGTGTACTCGGAGCATAGAATCTCAAGCATCTTATTTTCAAGATTGACATTTATAACACTCTCAATAGAGTAAGTTTTGTCCTTATAGCAGATATAGCAGTTTGTATCAATCCCGGAAAGATATCGAACATAACACTTGTGAGTAACTTTACTCTGGATTTTCTGTATCTCATAAAATTCTGTTCCTCTTACCGGGTAAAGGGATCCCCATACAGTCCGATAAGGTTTTAATATCTGCACAGTTTGCCCGAGACTGTCCTCGGAATCTGCAAGTTTTAAAAAAGTGAGTCTTTTATTCAAGCGTCCGATATTTAATACTTTCATAATTCCTCCTAAGAGCACTAGAGCAGATTCGTGGAGTGCATCGACAGGATGCTCTCCACCGCCTTATTTACATTTGAGGCTTTCCCTTCGATATAGAGATTTCTGTTATCGAACATGTCCATAACCAGTAAGAACAGAGCCTGTGTGATGTCTTCGTGATCATCCAGTTTTTCTTCATTCAGTCCTGTATAACTTGTTATCCATGCAACTGCACGTTTTTTCATGTCTGCAAGCTCTTTTAATTCTATTTCTTCCGGCTCGTCAATTCTTGCATATTCTGCAAGGACCTCTTCTGTAACCTCACTTATTTTCATGCTCCGCTCTTCTTTCTGGTCGTCTTTTTCGGCTGTTCTTCAATCTCTGTGACATATCCTGCATGGAGCAGGTCGGTAAGGGTTTCCCCTTCCGGAATGTCCCTAACCTGCCCGATCGACATTGATACCTTTCCGCTAAAGTTCTCCATAGCTTTTACAATCATGTCTGCTCCTCCTTATGAACCGCTCTATGAAGCTGCTTTCATCGTTAATCCGGTCAGCTTCTGTGCATTCTGGATCTTTGCATCTAATTCAATCCATGAAATGATTCCTACGGCATGCTGGGTGGCGAATTTCTCCTGCAGAACCTGAATGTTCATGTCCTCCGAAATCTTAACTGCCAGTCCGCTCATGTCTCCATAAAGAATGGCACGTTTTCCTGCCGCCATATCCGGCATATTCTCTGATGTATATACGTCTTTTCCGAAAAGCGTATAACCCCACTTGCTGGTCGCATCTTTATTTAAGATATAATTTCCATCAGAATCTTTTAATTTTCTGATAGCAGTTCTGGTCTTTTTACTCATGATCCAGATAGCATCTGCCTGATAAACATCCGGTATTTCTTCCTGAACATCAATGAGTTCATCTGCTGTAACTGCTGCCTGCGCTGCGGCAGTCAGAGTTGTAACTTTTGATAATCCATCAATTTTATCTTTAGTTCCATTTAAAAGCTCTTTTTCAATCCACCTTGCAACAGATTCTGCCATTTCATTAATAACAAATGGCACAATGTCAAAACTGGAATTGTTGATCAGAGATTTTGAAACCTTGCTCAATGCTCCTGCAAGGAATCCTTTTAATTCAATGCTGGCAAACTTACCGGATGTGCTCTCAAGATCCGTAAATTCTGTAGCATAAGCCATCGTGATCTGCTGTGAGCTTTCATCGTAATACGGAATAGACAGGTTACCGGAAACATGATATTTTTCTGCCAACTGAAAGATTGGAGAAATGTCATGTACCTTTTTAATGATCTTGTTTGCGATGCTGGACGGAATTACTGCACCATTATCCCCGGTGGTCATGTTCACATCGGCTCTTTCCTCTAAGACCTCTCCTCTGACGTAAGCAGCAAAAGCTCTTTCCTCCAATGCTTCCGGATCATCTGATTTTTCTTCTTTTTTCTTTGTTTCTGTCGCATTTAACGGAATATCCCGTGCTCTTTCCATTCTTTTTAAAGTATCATCCAGTTTTTTGATTGCGCTTTCCGTCTCATCAAAGTCCTTTTCCTCTTCCTCTGTAAAGGCTCTCTGTTCTGTGTCTGCCTGCTGCGTCAGAGCTTCTAATTTTTCAACTAATTCGGCTCGCTGTTCTGCAATGCTTTTTAAATTCTCGGCTCTGTTCTGCATTTCCTGTTTTGCTGCTACTCTTTTTCTGTTTTTATTCATCGTCTCTTCCTCCTTTGAGTTTCAAGATGCGTTTTTTATAATGTTCCAGTGATGGCTTGCTCACCTCTGCCCGCTCAACATAATCTGTTTTTACTTCCATTACATCTGCTTTAATAAGTTCTTCACTCTCTGCTCTGGTTTCAACACTCGTTCCTTCATAAGCCGGAATCTTTTTTTCATCAATCAATGACACCTCGGCAAGGATCATATCCTCTACATATCTTCTTGTGAGTCCTGATTTTGTCTCTTCTTCAGATGCATCTCTTTCTTTAAAACCAAAGGACCATCCTCGGAGTTTCTTGTTTTTTGCCTTTTCAATGACTTCCGGGTCCGTAATCTCCGCTTCTGCTCTTAAACCGATGTTGTCCTCATACAACGTCAGGTTCGTTTCCGTTGAACCAAGCTCCCGGCTATGATCGTGATCAAGTAATAACTTTACTTCGTTTTTTGCAAGGGCTCTTTTAAAAGTGCCCGGAACGATCTGCTCTACAAAACGCTTCCCGGTTGTCTTGTCCCGAATCGGTCGGGAATCTCGCCCTACAGCATTTACATACCCTTCAATGTAAACACTGTCATTTCTCAACTCCACTTTCATTGTCTTTACCTTCTTTCTTTAACGGCACACCTTTAAGCTGCTTCATCTCATTTGTATTTGGTGTGTAAATCATATTTGTCTTTGGATCATAAAGAACGCTGTCCAGTCCTAAGCGAATCCAATTGATTCCAAGAGGTTCATAATCCTCTTTTTCTCTGACCTCATCTACTTGTAAGAAATTATTTCTTAATCCCACTTCATACGCTTTATATCTTTCTTCGATATTTCCGCGGGTAAGTTCTTTTGTATCAAAGGCAAAGTATCTTGAACTCTTTTCGCTTTCAAGCAGTAAGTCCCTGTTTAAACTGCACTCAAAATCTGCCAGAAGCGGTGTAATGCAGAATTTTATAAAACTCTCCCTGTCCTCTTTTGTAATTCCCTTTCCTGTTAAAAGTGAATACGGAACTTTAAAGAGCCCTGTTATCTGCGTGTTGTCCGTCTCCTTGTTCTCATTCATCTGCATTTCCACAGAAGTATTGGATGCTTCCTCGAACTCAAGTCCGTCATTCAGGACAATTACATTTTCACGATTATTTGTATACAATCGTCGAAAGCTGTCTTTCAACTTCGTCATAGCTTCTTCGGACAATTTTCGCTTGGATTTCAAAAATCCTCTTTTATTTCCACCCTTTTTAACAAGATTTTCCTGATAAATCAAAGTGTTGTACGACACCCCGAATATCAGGTCGTTTTCTTCCACAATAGAGCAGGATGTGCAGCCGTCCGTTGTTTTTCTAAGAAATTTCAAAAATTCAAACGGATAATATTTATTGTCATACACATAAATGTCATAATCTTTAAAAATCGGATGCTCATTCTTTATGACAGTGACTTTTGAATCTTCAACATAACGAATGCTTCTTATTCTTGTTCCGGCTCTCTCAATATACGCATATCCTCCGCTTCCAAGGTAATAATCTTCAAGGATTGCCCGCCAGAACTGCTTTGCGGTCAGTGTATCTCCGGTATCCTGATTTAAGAGATTTACTCTGACATCATCTTTGACGATTTCAATACCCTGTTCCGTTTTTTGATACAATCTGATTGGAAGACTATCTAGCGTTCCCGCAATAAAATCCAGGCAGGCAGTTACCGTAGGTATTTTTTTTGCTTCTTCCCTTGTGATCTTTTTCTGTCCAAGAATAGCGGATAAAAGCATATCATCTGTCATCGGTTCATGTGAATCTGCTGTATCTGCTCTGACCTTGTTTGTTTTCTTTCCAAATAAGCCCACCTTAATCCTCCTTATGTCTGTATCAGGAAATCGTCTGCTCCGTATAACAATTCCTGCTCAATGAGATAAGTGCTGTTGATGTTTCCGACAACCTGGTCGACTTTATCCACAGACTTTTTTTTGTTAACATATTTATTTCTATTCGTATCTTCCGTGCATCTCGCGTTTTGAAAATTAATCTCCAGCATAAGATTTTCGTCATAAAAAAATCGTTCTGAGAGGATGCATTCTTTCAGCCATTTTGTCGGCATATGAAGAACACTGGAATGCTGCTTGATTTCAACGCACTCATAACCGGCTTTCTCAAATTTCTGCACGCTTGACAGCGCATTCCATTTATCGTATCCTATCTGAATTATTTCCACACCATATTTTTCTTCCAACGTCAGCACATACTCTTCAACCTCTGTGTAATCGATAACTTCATCGCCACAGGCGATACAGTCACCATTTCTTATCAGTGCTTCATAATCAACACCTTCTTTCTTGCTTTTCTGTACAATTTTTCCTTTCGGGATGAATCCCATCGTTTTTGTATATAAGACCGCATTATCAAGGTCTGTTCCCTCATAAGTTTTCATATCAACGCAGACGTTATCTTCTGTCATTGATAAATCAATTCCAAGCCAGACGCGCCGTCCTTTCCACCAAGCATCATTCCGCTTTCGTTTGCACTTTCTGACTTTCGTGATTTCTACATATCCCTCAACACCAAGTCCTTTGTATTTAATGTTGTTGTGCTTACATAAATAATTTTCTCGCTTGTTTTCATATGCAATGGCATCCGTTCTTTTTTCGACAATAGCATTAAAAATTCTTTTGTTCGTGCAGGCAACAGGGTTGCTCTGATAAATACACCTGTCATCAGTCTGCCATATATCTCCCTGCCACAAATAGTCATCTGGAACATAAATTAGCGAGAACATTCTTCCATTTTCTCTTAATCCGTCTAAGATTTTCTTGCCCTTATCCACTTCATCAAGCATCACATTGTTATCGTTTGGATACTCCGTACTCAAAATGATTCCAAGTGGATTTATCAGTGTGACCTGTCCTGACCTCATTGCTTCGATGGGGTACGAATCCATTGCTCCGGCTTCATCGGCAAGAAACGCCGCCGGCAGTTTTCCATCCATTTTGTCCTCACTGTACGCCAGCGGAACATACTCACTTTCTGACCAGTTGCATCGAATCTCACTTCGTAATGTTTTAAATGCCGGGTCAAGTTCATCATCCAGTGCTGGGCTTGATTTTATGATTTTTCTTAATGCAATCTGTAACTCCTTCGATAATTTTAAGTCCGGTGCTACCGAAAAGAACCTTGAAAAGCGCGGCTCCATTATCATCAAGATAATAAATATGACTGCTGCATTGAATGTTTTAAAATTCTTTCTTGAAATTTTTAAAACTGCCGTTTTATAATATCTGACCTCGACATTATCATCAGGGTCTATCATTTTTGTGCAAAACACAGCAATGATAAAAAACATGGCGTAATCTTCTAGAGATTCATCTAATGTTTTTTTTAGATCCGGATGTATCATAAAATGCAGTATCGTCATGATTTTTTTATAAGTAGATTCACTTACATAGATAGACGGTTCCTTTCCATCGACGATATTTTTCCATGATTCGCACTGTAATTTCACATAGTGCGGAACCATATCATTGTTTTTTTTTAACGCCCATTCACAATATTTATACGCTCTGCTTTCTTTAACATTATTCACTGCAGAGCACCTCCAGTAGCGGGTTAGTTCCCTGCTCCTGTTTTTTAGGAATTGTCCGGAGCATTGCTGCCATGGTCATTCCTGATTCTTTTTCAATAGCAAGCAGCATTCCCCTTTTCTTTTCAATCTCCCTGTCATATTTAATCAACGTATTCGATAACTGAGCGATTTCTCTTGCGAAATCAATATATAATAACGCCTTAGCTTCCGGCTCTGCTTCTGCTACGATATTTTCTTTAAAAAGTTTTATCATATGCTTGATATTTACGGAGATTGTTTTCTTTAAATCTTCCAGTTCCCGGCATTCTGCCAGCATCAAACAATATCGATTAATGACCGTCTCATACATTTTATCATTCTTTTCGATGCTATCTAAAATCTTGACAACACGGTCGAATTCCCGGCTTGCTTTCGTGTTATTTTTCACTTCCGTAAATTTGTCAATTCGTTCGCCAGAGAGCATTTCCTGTTCGGATTTCTGACGAACTGCAAGCTCTTTTTTTGTCCTGTGAGACTTTTTCTCCATCTGAATAACGTTTACCGGTTTTGCCGGTCTTGCCATGCTCTCTGCCTCCTTTTTCTTCATTTTGGGAATTTTTTTTATAAAAAACTTGGGCGTCGGTCTATAAAAAGACGTCTCAAAAAACTGAAACACCCCCGGGGGTACTTCCTATTGTACTAAAAATCCGACATCTTCCGAGGTTTTTGGAAGTAAGGACATCTGCTGTTCTCGGCTGATAATTCCAGCCTCGCACATCTCGTGATGCACCTTACATATCGTGATTAAATTATCATCTGACAATCTAAGATTAAAGTCCTCCTCTATAGGAATGATGTGGTGTACATCCAACTCTTCTGTATTAAACTTCTTATATGTTTTCTCTAATCCAGCCTGACAACACAGGCACATATAATGGTCTCTCTCTCTTATCTCTCTGCTCTTCTGTGTCCATTCATATGACTTTCTGAATCGAAACGCTTTGGTCTCCCTCTTCTTTTTCCACCTTTCTTCCTGTGCTTTTTTCTTTTTATCACAAATATATTTTTTTTCATGAATTCTCCCGCAATACTGACAACTCGTTAACACTTTGCTTGTCCTTCCTTTCTTTAGGAGTACCGCCGCCCTGTTTTTCATGCGGCGGTTTTTATGAAGGCACATAGGTATGAAGTTCTGGTAACCCCAGTAACAGAAAAAGAACCGGAGCTTTCTCCAGTTCTTTCATGATATATATTAGCACATATGTTTTTGCCAAACAATGACAACTTGGTGAGATATACATATCTTTAAATTCTGTTCAACTACTTTTTATTTTCGCACTTAATGGAAGAAACGCGTTTTTCTTATCAGCAGTTATACATCGACTTTCGATATGTTAAACTGTACTTTTAAAAAAAATTATCTTCGCTTGAAAGATATTTTTTTAATCGCTGCATCCTGCATATCCTGTGAGATTCCGATATAACGAAACGTTACCTCAATAGATGAATGGTTAAAGATTTTCTGTAAAGTCACAATGTCATGTGTCTGCTGATAAAAATGATATCCGAATGTTTTTCTCAATGTGTGAGTTCCAACATGATCTACCCCAAACTTCTGACCAGCTTCATTCAGTATTTGATAAGCTCTGACTCTCTGTACATGATCGGACCCTTGTCTGGATGGAAACAGCCACTCATAGTCTGCCTTTCCTCTGATGTATCGGTTCAGTTCCGGGCGAAGCTCTTCATTAATCGGAAATCGTTTCTCTTTCTTCGTTTTTTTCTCCCTGATATAAATATGCGTTTTATCCCGGACATCTCTGACCTTTAATTTTAAAATATCACTGATCCGGATGCCGACATAGATTCCGAAGAGAAACATCATCCTGTTACGCTCGCTTGTCTCTCCAAGATAATCTGCTATGTCCCAGACGGTGTCGATATCTCGGATTGGTTCCACGGTATTCATATAGATTCCTCCTTTCTCTGTAATAAAAAAGAGCAGACGGCTTTGAACCATCTACCCTTTTATTGCTATCACTTTATCACATTTTTTTATGTCAAACAATGACATCTTCTTGCGATATATCGATTGTCCGTTTATTCGATTTTATATTAAAGGATTCCCTTCGCTTTTTAACTCCGGTTTTCTGTAGCAACTCATTATATGAGTTGCATCCCAATTTCTCAATTATCAGTCTGATTGCCGGTGTTCCAGGTTTCCTATACAGATCATAATCTGCATATTTAACATACAGACCACCGCGGATTGTGTTATAATTATCCAGAAAACAATCTAGGAAGTCTTTCTCTGTGAACCACCAATAATGAGAATTCTTATTTGTCCCTTTATAGTGTTCCGGAAAATAGTGCTGTTCAAATTCAACAAGCGACATATTAAATATTTTTTTTATAGTCGGACGGCTTGGAAGTGCATCGTCAAAATCTCCGCGTGTCGGGAGTCTGCCGTTTTCCTGTATGAATTGAGCGAAAGCATCTAGTACACTATTTGGAGTCCATTGAATTATCGGGAGCTCATCGTAAATCTCCCTTAATATCTTTACAGTCTGCTCATTTTCTTTCTTTTTGCTCAAAATCTCGATTGCGTCTAAAACCGCTTGTTTCCTAGTCATTCCGGCTCTCCTCTTTCCGTTTTCGACTAGGTACATTCATTCCGATGATCATCGGGGAGATTCGAAGATACCTGCGCGACAACAACTCGATCCGTGTAAGCCGCTCTTTGCGTGACACTGCCTATAAAGCGATCCATGCGAAAGAAATCTTAACGAGGACTGCTTCTACGGAACCGACATTAGAAGATATTGCAAAAGAAACCGGTATCCCAAAAGAGGATATCGTCTTTGCACTCGATGCCATTCAGAGTCCTTTAAGTCTCTATGATCCGGTCTATACTGATGGTGGTGATGCGCTCTATGTCATGGATCAGATTAGTGATAAGAAAAATAAAGAAGAAAAATGGATCGAAGAGCTCTCTTTAGGCGATGCCATGGATCGTTTAAATGAGCGTGAAAACTATATTATCCGGCTTCGTTTTTTTGAGGGCAAGACCCAGATGGAAGTTGCCGAGGAAATCCATATTTCCCAGGCACAGGTCTCCCGTCTGGAAAAATCCGCCCTAAAAAGTATGAAAAATTATCTTTCTGTGTAGATTTTGATATAGATCAGCGATCCCATTAACGATCCCATTTTTCACACAGTGCATTGATCTGGTCCGCAAATTTTGCCATATCTTTATTTGCAGTTCCTTCATTTTTCTGGATGACCGCTAAGAGTCTCTCACCGGCTGCTAACAGTCTTGCAAAGACGTTCGAAGAAGCCTTGCTGCTCTTTGTCTTTTTCTTCACAAGATCTCTTGAACCCTGTGCAGTCTGCTGGTTCAGCACCAGATCAAACGTATCCCCACTGTATGGTGCTACGGCATCGAGTCCTAATTCTTCCCGCAGATATGCAGCAAAGCCATCGCAGACCTCATCATCCCCATGCACGATAAAGACCCGTTTTAACGGTGTCTTATAGGCTTTGATCCATTCTGTCAACATTCTCTTATCCGCATGACCGCTCAATCCCGGAAGGTTCATGATTTTCGCGTGAACTTCAATCTGCTCGCCAAACAGTTTTACCTCTTTGACACCATTAAGCAGTGAATGTCCTAACGTTCCCGGCACCTGGAATCCGACAAACACAATTGTGGAATCCGCTCTCCACAAATTATGTTTTAAATGATGGCGGATACGGCCTGCCTCACACATACCGGAAGCAGATATGATTACCTTGGATTTTTCGTTAAAGTTGATCATCTTCGATTCATCACTTGTAATCGCCATCTTCAAACCGTCAAAACGAATCGGATTGATGCCTTTTCCAACTAATTCCAATGCCTCTTCATCGAAACATTCTGCTACATTTTTATGAAAAATCCCGGTTGCCTCCACGGCAAGCGGACTGTCAATATAGACTTCAAAATCCTGATACTCTTTCATCAGATTTTCGGTCTTGATCCTTCTTAAAAAATAGAGTAATTCCTGTGTCCTTCCTACAGAAAATGCCGGGATCACGACATTTCCGCCCCGGTGAAAGGTTTCGGTGATCACTTCTGCCAGTTCTTTTGCATAGTCGACAGACACCTCATGCAGACGGTCTCCATAGGTGGATTCCATGACTACATAATCGGCATCCTCGATAAAATGCGGATCTTTGATCAATGGTTTGTTGCCATTGCCAATGTCACCGGAAAAAACGATCTTGGTCTTTCCGTCTTCGTCCTCTGCCCATACCTCGATGGATGCAGAGCCTAACAGGTGTCCTGCGTCCACAAAACGGATGGTAAGTCCCGGTTCGATCTCAATTTTTTGTGCATATGGACATGGTACAAAATGCTCCATAACTCCCATTGCATCATTGATATCATAAAGCGGTACCACTTCCGGTCTTCCGGCACGCCTTGCCTTCCGGTTCTTCCATTCTGCTTCAAACTGCTGGATGTGCGCACTGTCTTTTAACATGATCTCGCAGAGTTCTGTGGTCGCATTCGTCGCATAGATCTTTCCGCGAAATCCATGGTTATAAAGCAGCGGCAGCAAGCCGGAATGATCGATGTGTGCATGTGTTACTAACACATAATCGACTTCTGAAGCATTGACGGGTATCTCCTGATTGACATATAGATCTGCTCCCTGCTCCATTCCACAGTCGATCAGGACATGCGTCTGCCCCACTTTCAGATAATGACAGCTTCCTGTTACCTCATGATCTGCCCCCAAAAATTCCAGTTTCATATACACTTCTCCTTTTACGTTTCCTCTGTATGCAGATTATTATATGATTGATAGGATCATACTTATCGCAGTACCTCTCAAAAATCTGAGATTTTTATTATTATACCATATTTGTTTCGGAATTGTATATGCAATTACTCGAATTTTACAATTTCTTTTTTTAATCTTTTCATGATCTTCTTTTCTAACCGTGAGATATAGGATTGAGAAATCCCAAGCAGATCCGCCACTTCTTTCTGGGTCATTTCCTCTCCGTTTTTTGTTCCAAGTCCAAAGCGCAGTTCTACGATCGTCCGCTCCCTGCCTGAGAGTTTTTTGATCGCTTCCCGTAAAAGCTGCTCCTCTACTTCGCTTTCTATCCCACGATAGATAATGTCTTCTTCGGTGCCTAATACATCGGATAGCAGCAGTTCATTGCCATCGTAGTCTACATTTAAAGGTTCGTCTATGCTGACCTCTAACTTTGTCTTATTATTTCGCCGCAGATACATCAGGATCTCATTTTCGATGCAGCGGGAAGCATAGGTTGCCAGCTTGATATTTTTTTCCGGATTAAAGGTATTGATCGATTTGATCAGACCGATCGTTCCGATCGAGATCAGATCCTCTACTCCGACACCGGTATTGTCGAATTTTTTTGCGATATAAACGACCAGCCTTAAATTGTGTTCTATTAACATGGAACGCGCCTCTTTTAAGCTCTCCTCTTCTCCATTCACCAGTCCCTGTATGTAATGTGCCTCATCGATCGCATCCAATGGAGGTGGCAGAACTTCACTTCCTCCGATGTAGTGCACTTCATTTTTCTTTTTTAAAAACATAGAATAGAAAGACGGTATGATCCGAATTCCCATTTTTCCCGGCAGATTCATTTTTATGTACATTTTCTGCTGCTCCTTTCCTTTACCATAATCGCCCATTTAAAATTATCCTGTATGTACTGTCTTTTAAAAATTTTTCTTCCACAATGGCAAAAACTGCCGGCTGTATCGCAATTTCTTTTTTTTCTTTTTTAATATAAAGGGAATCCAGTATCACCGCCTGCACCATGCCGTGCTCTTCTCCAAGTGATACAAATGGTATATAGCGGTACAACACCGGCTCCTCCCCTGTAAGCATCTCTAACGTGTTCTTTTCTATAAGGCTGACCGGAAGATTACTGTACGGGTCCATAAGCAGATTTCCCGTATCGAAAAAACCCTTTGTGGAAACTTCTTTCCCTTTATGGCATACTCTGATATCATAGATTTTTTCTTCCTCCTTCCGGTCCTGAAACAGGAGTAAAAATATAGTCACCACTCCTGCTATGCCTCCCACAACCCATCCAAAGAGATTCCTTTGTCCTAAGAGCCGGCAAAGCCACTCTACCGAACCGCCAAGCAACAGCATGATCAGATATCCCGCTGCATAGTCTGTCAAAAATTCACGAATACTTTTCTGCTGAAAGCAAAAATAGAACATCAGCGGATTGATAAGAAGGTGTACAAGTATTTTATAAATCCCTGCATTTTTCAATAAAAGCATACTGGCAGCCGCACTCAATACGCCCAACAATGCCATCACTGCCATTCGTCCTGTTTTTGTCTGTTTTCTTCTGACTTCCCGAATAAGGAAGAGGGTCAGGTAGTCGAAGAAAAAGTTGGTCACGATGTATGCATCTATGTAAAACTCATAATGCACCTGCTACCTCCATTGCTGCTTTTGAAATCTCTTTGATCGGTACGAACCTATTATATGAAATATCAGATGCTTTTTTTGTCAAAATCAAAGTGGCGAAATACAGGAATCATCCTGTCCTTTCGACAGACCTTCCCATAATATCCGAAAATCCCGGATCGTTACAGAACGGTAATTGCGTGAGAAATTTCTTATAAGGATCAGGGTGTCAAAAAACTTCAAACCGCCTTTTGACACCCTGATCCTATAAAACAAAAAAGAAAGCAGATCTCTCTGCTTTCTTTTACGTTATCTATCGTAATATACTTCCCTGTTACTATTTGCGGATCTTGAAGCTCTTGATCAACTGCTCTAACGTTCCTGCCTGATCGCTCATTTCCTGACTTGCTGCCGCACACTGCTGTGAAGTTGCGGAATTTGTCTGAACAACACTGTTGATCTGCTCAACTCCCTGATTGATCTGTGTCATCGTTGCTGCATCTGCCTCTAATGCTACCGCGATCTTGTATACTTCTGCAGTCGCTGCTTTAGAGCTTTCTACAACCTGCTCTAACTGTTTTGCAGTCTCATCTGCAATGACTTTACCTCTCTCAACCGCGGATACGGAGGTCTCGATCAGATCACGGGACTCTTTGGCTGCTTCCGCACTCTGTGCTGCAAGAAGGGATACCTGATCTGCTACCACGGCAAATCCTTTTCCTGCTTCTCCTGCTCTTGCTGCCTCGATGGAAGCATTCAGTGCTAACAGATTGGTCTGTGAAGCAATGTCATTGATCGCTGCAATAATGTTGCCGATCTCCTGAGAGGTATTACTGATCTCATCCATGGCTTCGACCATTTCCTGCATCTTCTGGTTACTGATCATAACAGCTTCTTCGGAAGATTCTACTTCCTTGCTGATATCTTTTGCATTCTTTGCATTACCGGATACGCGCTCGCTGACTTCGTCAATCGTTGCCGTAAGCTCTTCTGTAACACCTGCCTGCTCAGTTGCACCTTCTGCTAAATCCATGGAACCTGCTGCTACCTGTTCTGCTCCGTTGGTTACCTGATCTGCAACGCTTTGAACGTTTGTGATCATATCTGCCATACTGTGCTCAAATGCTTTAAAGGATGTTAAGATTCCTTTGAAATCTCCCTTCCATTCTACGGATGGATTGACAACAAAGTTCCCTTTTTCAAATTCCTGCATTGAAGCACCGATATCGTCTACATAAGAAGATAAGGTTGCTATAGAAGATCTTAAGCTGTCTGCTAATGAACCCAGCTCATCATCTGCCTGATAATCCAAAGTGCTGTGAAGATTTCCTTGGGACAATTCTTTCGTTGTCTCCTCCAATGCAGCTAATGGTATCAAAATAGATGCAATAATACGTTTTCCAACTACTACTGCGGATGCGATGCCGATTAAATTGAATATGATAATACCAATAATATTGAAAACTGCATCACGCTTACTTGCAAACATCAGTTTGTCCACTTGTTCATCTGTGATCTTTTGTATTTCTTTTGCGGTATCTACTGCTTCGGATAATGCCGGTGCACATTTTGTCAGTATCTTTTCCGTTGCATCTTTCTGATTTCCTGCTTCAATCTCATCGATAATATCCATACCGATGGTCCCCCACTCATTCATCTGGGTCACATACTGATTATAGAGCTTGTCCTCAATGACCCCTGTTTTTTTCATTGCATCTAACTCTTGATCAATATTCTTTAAAGCATCGTCTACATTTTTCTTATATGTATCATAACTTGACTTATCGTCATTTAACGCCATCTCACGGATATTTCTGGCTGCAATATTTACATTCAGTCTGCACATCTGAACGGCTGTGTCAGCCCGCTGTACTTTGTTAGAATAATTACTGAGATTTCTAAGCAGTATCGTCTCTCCTACGATTGCTAAGATTCCTGAAAATACCATCAGTACAATCACGATCAGATAGCCGGTTATCATTTTTTTTCTGACAAGCATTCCATCTAATTTTTTAAACATATGCTTCTCTCCCTTTTTGTGTATTTTTGTATTCTCTCATATACGATTATTATAATCAGATTGGTAGGCTTTTGCAATATTTTTTTCGTCATACTTTGTCAAAAAATGCAATTTTTTACACTGCTTTTTATAAATATCCAAAGTCCGTCAGAACTACCGTTCCATGCAGTCTGTGGTGCTGTCTATAATCTTTCTACACTGTTTTTTTAACTCCTCTGCTGTCTGACTGCATACCAGCTCTTCTAATACTTCGTAGGGTTCTTCCTCCTGTGATGCACTGCCTCCATCAAGTGTCTTGCTCTCTCATACGAGACGGAGCTGCTCTCTGCTGAGGTGAATTTTTCTGTCAGCTCTGCTACTACGGGGATCAGTTCTTCCATTCCATAATCGATCTGCTGATCTGTTTTCTGCTCTGTATTCATGCCTCATCCTCCCGATATTTTCCGATATATTTTTTCGTACCGGTCCGCACCTCTCTTGCGAATGTATCAAGTACCGTTCCCTCTAAATAATCAAGATCTCCGGCACAGATTCCATCAAATTTCTCTTTCATGTACTCTAACAGCTCATCATCGGTCAGTTCATCTAAGGATTCATTTTTATACAGATAAAAAATATCCTGTAACCGCATCAATGTATCCGCATAGTTTTCCTGCATGATAAACGGGGAGTCGCAAAAATGAAAAACCAGCTTTTTTAGGATTCCCTCCCCAAATTCTACTCTCTGCTACTCCCTTAAGCTGTTTTTCCGCTCCTGTACCAGCAGTTCTGCGTCCTCCCTGCTCATGCAGGTAACGTGCTCCGTGCGTATATCATCCATCAATTTCCAATGGATATCACGGTTGGTATGATGATAGATAAATCCGCATTTTTCCTGTACCCGTTTTGATTTCTCATTTCCATCAAAATAGCCACACCAGATCCTGTCTAACTTCAAATCTTCAAAACCGTGCCTTAACAGTTCCTCCACAGCTTCCGGTATCAGTCCCTGTCCCCAGAACGGCACTCCGATCCAATATCCGATCTCTCCTTCGGTGTCAGGAATATCTAAATTACTTGCAGACCCGATCATCAGTCCTACACTGCCTACTGCCTGATCCTGATCTTTTGGTATTACTGCATAGGTCTCATCCGCAGATAATACATTCTTTATGATCTCTCTGCTGTCTTCTACACTTGTATGTATCGGCCAGCCGGCAATGGGGCCAACCCTTGGATCTTTTGCGTATTCATACAGGCTTTTAGCATCTGATTCCTGCCATTTACGCAGTATCAGTCTTTTGGTTGTTAATTCCATGAAAATTCTCCCGTTCTTGTATTGCTATGTTTTTTATTCTACCTTGATCGATACTTTAATCGTACGGCTGGCATAGGTTCCTTTTCCCTTTGCCTTTACGTTGATCGTATATTTTCCTCTCGGTGTTCCCTTTTTGATGGTTACCTTTCCTTTATTGTTTACCGTAATATATTTCTTACAATTCTTGGACTTACTGTAGGTTACCGTTCCCTTTGCCTTTGTGACACCGATCTTAAAGGAGTAGTTTTTTGCAAGTTTTCCGGTAGATGCCTTGGCTTTGTAAGTCTTTGACTTAACTTTTACAGTCATTGGATTCTTTTTTTGGATCACCAGTTTTGCAATATTAGACTGTGCACTCTTATGCGTGTCAGTCGCTGCAACTTTTGCTCTTACATAATAAGTTCCGACTTTTTTCGGATAGTTTTTCAGCTTCTTTTTGCACTTCGCATCCGTATAATAGGTGTAGGTTACTTTTCCTTTACTTCCGGTTACCTTCGCCTTACCGATCTTGATCGCTTTGCCTGTGTAAATGGCATACTTGTCCTTTAAGACTACTTTTGAGGATTTTTTCGTACTTGTTTTTCCATTGACTTTGACTTTTATTTTCACAGAGGTCTGATAGTATTTCGTTTTACCTGTGATCGTTACATTTCCCGAGCCGACAAAGGATACCTTTCCTTTGGCATCTGTTTTCGCGATCTTCGTATTGCCGGATACCCAGGTGATATTCTTACTGCTAAATGCCACCTTTTGTCCAAATTCCGGATTAATCAGCCACAATTTTGCCTGTGTCTTTTTTCCAACCTGACATTTTGCACTATCAATCCCAATACTAAACTGATATGTATACTCTTTCGGCGTATTCCATATGATCCCCCTGCTTGTGATCGCTTCCGAAAAAGTGCCGTTTGGAATATACATCGACTGACTTACCGTCTGATTCGCCGGTTTTGCTGCTGCCTGCGGATTCTCGGCATTCCCAAAGCACTGCGCCCATGTATAGACTCCATCCATATAAAAACATCCGATTCCTATCGTTGTGGCATCTTTCGAAAGAATATTCTCTCTATGACCTTCTGAATTCATCCAACTGTTCATCACTTCTGAAGCTGAACGCTGATTGATCGCAACATTTTCTGCGATCATAGCTGCATTTGCCGAAAAACAGCCTGCACCATCCGGTCTTGTATGGGAAAACAGCACTTCCTGCTCTCCTGCTCTGATCATCGCTGTTTCTAATAAGCTGCTATCCATCGTCAATGCCGACAAACCATTTTCCGCTCTTTTTTTATTTACAATGGAAAGAACCTCAAAGGCTTTTTTATAATCTCTGGTACCGGAAATGGTGATCTTCTCTGCATAATGAAGTCCATTTTTACCAAACTTCACAAGTTCTTTATTCAGGCAGTTTACCTGTACCCCTGCCTCAAAGGCGTTCTCATCTACATACTGTGTAGATGCCGGAAGCGTAATACTGGTTAAAGAAGGGCAATTTGCAAATGCCTGTCGATAGATTGTTTTCACCTTTGACAAATTTACCGTTTCTAACGCATAGCACTGTGCAAAATCAGCATAACCGATCGTTTCTAAGCCTTTTGCCGTAAACGTTTTCAGGCTGCTACAACTGTTAAAAACGGAACCACCCCATTTTTTCATTCGATCCGGAAGTGTGACGTTCACTAAACTGCTACAATCGCAGAAAGTACGCATACCCAAGGTCTGAAGTCCTCCAAAATCAATCGTTTTAATGCTGCTGCACGCCTCAAACATCCTGTAAGGGGACTCTTTCAGTCCTTTCCCGAATTTGACGGATGTAATCTCTGTACAACTATCGAATGCAAAACTGCCAGCCGTTGTTATCTTATCGGTAAGTACCAATGCTCCTGATAATGAGGAATCGTAAAATGCTCCCTCCCCAAGTGTTGTTACATTGGAAAAACGAACGCTTTTCAGATTACGGGTCTTGGAAAAAGCATAATCTCCGATCTGCTTTACACCGGTCGGCACGGTAAATTGTGTAACCGCTTTATCCACTGGAAACAGCACTAACGTGGACTTATCTTTTGTATATAAAACACCATCTTCTGCTATAAAAGCAGTGTTGCCGGATGCAACTTTCAACTCGGAAAGGCTCGTATTGCCAAATAATATCTGTGGCGAAAATTTTGTCATTTTTTTAGGAATTTCAAAAGTAGTAATCACGGTCTCCTGCAATGCATAATCCCCCATTGTGGTTACTCCGCTTGCGGAAAATGCTGCTAATGAAGTACATCCTGCAAATGCTCCGCTCTCTATGGTTTTGACATTCTTAGCAAGTTTTACTCCTGTAAGTGATGAACACTCATAAAATGCTGCCTCTTTGATGGTCTGTAAGGATTGTGGAAAGCTAACCGATGTAATGGAACTCATTCTGCAAAAGTTCTGCTGTCCGATCACGGTAATCCCCTCACTGATCACTACACTCTTTACATTGAGTTCGCTCCACGGTGCAGGTTCTGACAGACTTGCATCCGGCATTGCACCGGAACCTGTGATCGTCAGTGTCGTACCTGATAATTTCCATTTTACATTGCCATATGTACCGCTCTGCGCAGAAGCTCCTGTCGCATTCTGAGTCAGATCATTCGTTCCGGTACTTTTTTGTTCTTCCTGATCCTTTACTTCTATGTTCTCTGCTTCTGTACTCTTTGTATCCTGACTCTTTACTTCTGTATTTTTTGCATCTTCGTTCTCTTTTGGTTTGTATTTTCCCGCCGGTGAGATGTCCTGAGCTTTCCCTCCGACTAATTGCCCGTCCTCTTTTTGGAGAGATGCTGCTGCCTGTACGGATTTTGTGGAAAATCCAGACATTGCGTATAAAAGACAGCATCCTATGAACAGTCCTAACACTAATTTTCCTTTTTGTTTCTTTTTCATAGCTTTAGACCTCCTTTTTTAGTTAATTTTCCAGTAATAATATATTATTTCCCTACTTTTTCCAGTGATCCTATCAATCACCCTTTCAGTCACCTTTTCAGTCACTTTCCTATTTCAAAATCTTGTATTGTTATTGCTTTATTTTACCACATTTATCTGCCTACCGGAATATATTTGGAATAATCAAAAGAATCAAAAAAGACATTCGGACTCCTTTCAGAATCCGAATGCCTAAAATATTATACGCTATTTCCGTAATTGTGTTTGCATTGGTACAAATTCAATTTTTAATTGCATCCCCATACCATGAGCTAACCGCTTCAAAAGTTTTAAAGATGGATTTCTGGTTCCATTTTCAAGTTTACTTATATCTGCCTGATCTATTCCCGTACGCTTTGCAAGCTCTTTTTGTGTTAAATTCTGTTCAATGCGTGCATCGATCATGGCACGAATAACATCCATTTCCGGCTGCATGTCATCCCATTCCTTTTTAAATTCAGGGTCTTTTAATTCTTCTTGTAATAAATTTTGAAATTCACTCATTATTCACCACTCCTTTCTAAAAAAGCTTTTCTGCATTTCTTTGCATATTCAATTTCACTTGGCGGTGTCTTTTTCGTCTTCTTAACAAAACCATGTGTTAATACTATTCTCCCTTCATAATAAAAGAAATATAATACTCTTGAAATATCTGTCCCTACTTTTGCTCGCAATTCAAATATTCCATCACCTAAAGGTTTACTGTATGGTTCTCTTAACTGATTCCCATACTGCTCTAAAATACTAACTAAGCCAAATAATTTTGCCTTCATTTTGGGATTTTGTGAAAGCATAAAATCTTTCGCGGGTTTCTTTCCCTCCTCTGTTTCGTAGAATTCTGCTTTAAATTCACTCATAACTTTCCTCCGATGTGATTTCTATATCAATATAATATGGTGTTTTTACCATATTGTCAAGCAACAGGACACGCCTTGATCAAAAACAAACCATAATGTAAATTATGATAAAATGAAACCAAGTCCTCTCCCCATGGAATCCCCCACGGGTAAAGGACTTGCTCTCTTATTTTCTTCTCTTCACATTTCTTAGCAATCAGAAAATGCAATCTCTCCATTACTCTTACAGGCTCTAAAAGCTCTGTTCCGTAATCTAACATCATAAATTCATCACCACCGTAACGTGCCACAAAGATGTTGTACTCTCCCGCAAGCTGTATCATGCACTCCGCAATGGATATCAGTGCATTGTCTCCTTCTGCATGACCATACTTGTCATTAATCTATTTGAAACGGTTTGCATCTAAGAGATAAAGGATCATCGGATGCTCCTTATCTGCCTGTGGAATCTTCGTTTCTAACATAAAAAACAGACGTTTCCGGTTATTCAGCCCGGTCAGTGCATCATTATAAATCTGCGTCCTTTGTATATAGACAAAAATGATAAATAATGGTGTTATGATTGCCGGTGCTAAAATCGGCGTATTTCCAACCATCATCTGTACCATACCCGCTAATAACGGAAATAGTAAAAAAATCCCCAACAGCCAGCACAATGTCCGCCTTTCCTTATTCGTTTCCCGGATACCATACTTTACGGCATAGATACAGACTACAAGACTATACAGATATTGCAGGGATGACACAAAAACGAACAATACGCCTCTTTGGTATGTACCATCTGCCGCAATCTGAAATACCCAGCCGGTCCACGGTGTCGTCAGACATAATACCATTGCAAGCCCGATCGGTATCTGACAGATCAGATAGACCAGTCTGCCCGGACGTTTATCCGTTCTTCTAATGCGTGCCATCGCAAAAAAAATCTACCCCGATATATGTTACTACCATTTGCAAATTCACAGACTCTCCCACCTCTTTCTGTTATATCCTGCTTCCTTCTCCTGTAAAACTATTCCTAATCCTTAGATTCGATTACTACTAATCTGCCTGTTCGAAATTCAATCTCTGCCTGTTCTCCTGTGATCTCATTACTGATCCCGATCGAATGGCAGTGATCTAACGTATAATCCTCTAATGGATATTTCATTCCCTTTAATGTAATGCCTTCCACAGCTCCCATAAACGGAAGCAGTGAGACATATTTTCCATACTGTGTTTCTCTTTTGATCACGGTTCTTTGATCTATGACCTGTACCCGGTTATGTGCATCTACAAGATAAGCCGAAATTCCCTCTTCCCGCAGCAATCCCAGCAGATAGACATTTGCAAGCATATGGTCTAACCTGCTTCCGGTTCCTCCTACAATATGAATCTCTTCTGCCCCAAGCTCTGCCGCAGTCTGCACTGCTGACTCGGTATCCGTATCGTCTTTTTCCGGACGTAATACTTTCCACTCAATGCCGTCCATTTTTCGATACGCCTCTAATACAGCCGGGTCTACGGAATCAAAATCGCCCACGATCATGTCCGGTTTTTTTCCGTACTTATATAAAAACTCCATGCCGGAGTCCGCAGCAATAATATAACGAAATTGTTGTTCTTCTATATATTTTAACATAAAAGATGCCTCTATGGCACCGCCTGATATTACCAATATCTTTTTTGTTTTCTGTACCATTTCACCCATCCACTCTTATTTCATCAGAGTTAAAAAATCCTGCACATTCTGCGCAACATCACCTTTGAACACTGCACTTCCTGCCACAATGATATTCGCTCCTGCATCCATCACCATTTCCACATTGTCCAGATTGATTCCTCCGTCCACCTGAATGTCGGTTTTTAGTCCCTGACGCTCGATCATCTCCTTTAACTTACGGACTTTTTCCGTACAATAGGAAATGTAGGACTGTCCGCCAAATCCCGGATTGACTGTCATCAGCAATACCATATCCACTTTCGGCAGGATATACTCGACCGCTTCTAACGGCGTTGCCGGATTCAATGCTACTCCTGCTAAAATATCATGCTCTTTGATCACTTCAATGGTGCGGTCTAAATGTTTACACGCTTCTGCATGAACGGTAATGATATCCGCTCCTGCTGCCGCAAATTCGTCAATATAACGAATCGGTTCCTCGATCATCAGATGCACATCAAAAATTCTCTCCGTCAGCGGACGGATCGCTTTGAGCACCGGAAATGCAAAGGAGATGTTTGGGACAAAACAGCCATCCATAACATCAATATGCACATAATCCGCTCCCGCTTCATCAATCACTCGGATCTGCTCGCCTAAATTGGCAAAATCAGCAGATAATATAGACGGTGACAGACATTTCATAATTAAGTTCCTCCTAATACTTTTTCGTATCTTTTATTTCTTCATATAGGGTACAGTAGTTCTCATACCGCTCTGTACTGATCTTTCCTTCTGACAGTGCTTCCTTTACGGCACAGTCCGGCTCATGGATGTGACTGCATCCCGTAAAACGGCATTGTTCTTCTAATGCCACAAATTCAGGATAGCACTCTTTTAAATCCTCTTTTTCAAATCCCGGCATATACATGGAACTGAATCCCGGCGTGTCCATCAGATAGGTGTTTTTCGAAAGCGGTATGACCTGTGAATGTCTCGTCGTATGCTTTCCTCTTTCGATCTTCATACTGATCTCTCCGGTCTCCATCCGGATCTCTGACTGCAACACATTCGTAAGCGAGGATTTTCCGACACCGGACGGACCGGCTAAGGCAAAGGTCTTTCCCTCTATCTGCTCTTTGACAGTTTCTATACCGATCTGCTCTTTCGCACTGATAAAACAGATCGGATATCCGGCTGCGGCATAGATGTCCTGCAGTCTCTTTCGTTCTTCTTCATCCACTAGATCTGTCTTATTAAAGCAAAGCACTGCCGGAATATGCTGATATTCCATCATCACTAAAAAACGGTCTAACAGATGGAAGTTCGGCTTTGGCTTTGCCGCCGCAAAGACCACCAATGCTCCGTCAATATTGGCAACTGCCGGCCGGATCAGTTCGTTTTCCCTTGGTAGGATTTTTTCGATATTTCCTTTTTTCTCATTTTCATCTAAAATAGCAATTTCCACGTTATCTCCGACTAATGGTTTAATTTTCTGATTGCGAAAACTACCTTTTGCTTTACATTCATAAATTCCGGCTCCTACTACATGAATGTAGTAGAACCCGGAAATTCCTTTTACTATCTTTCCCTGCATATCTTTCCTTACTGCTTGTTAAATGTAACGTCCTGTACCTGTTTCTGCTCTGTTCCGTCAGAAAGTGACCAGGTAATCTCAAGTTTTCCGGAAGACATTTCTGCGATATCTGTTTTCTGGATCGAGTATGGGAAGGATTCGATCGCAATACTGTTCCACTGCTCTAACACTGCTCCATTAGAGTCCTTTAATACAATACTTGCACCTACCACACTGTCATTATCTGCCGGTGCCGTAATCTTGGCACTGAACTTATAATAAGTGATCTTTGGTCCGTCACTGATGACCAGGCTGATATTGCTTCCCGCATCGACATATTTTCCATCTGCGATACTCTGACTGATGACATTTCCTGCCGCAACGGTATCACTGTTCTCTTTGGTAACACTTGTTACCGTCAGTCCTGCTCCTGAGAGTTCGTTTCTGGCATCTGTCTCCGATTTTCCAACCACATTTGGAACTACGACCGGTGCTTTTCCCTGAGATACAACAATACTGATACTGTCACCCTTCTTTGCCTTGGCACCTGCATCCGGTGTCTGGGAGATGACCTGACCGCTTGCTACCGTATCACTGTTTGCGTAATCCCTTGAATACTTAAATCCGTTATCCTGCAGTTTATTAATGGCGGATGTTTCATCGAGTCCCTTGACATCCGGAACGGAAACTTCACCCACGCCACTGCTCATCACAACGACAATGGTTGTATTTTTCTTGATCATATCTCCTTTGTCTTCACTCTGCGAGATGATCTCTCCTGCATCATATTTTTCGGAAGCCTGTGTGCCACCGTCTTTGATGCCTAGATCAATTTTATTTAATGCTTTTTTTGCTTCCTCATAGGTCATTCCGGTGACATCGATCATCTCGACCTGTTCGCTGTCTTTCTCTGTTTTTGTCGCCTCTTTTGTATCATCCTTTTTACCGGAGGAACCAAATTTTACGATCCCACTGACACTTAAGATCAGCCAGATGACAATTCCGACAATGATCACACCTGCAACGATCCCTGCAATGGACATAGCCTTTTCCATCTTCGGATTGAGTTCGCCTTCGGATTCTTCCTCTTCTTCGTCGTCCTCATCCTCTTCCGCTTCTTCCTGCGGATCATAATAAACGCTTTCTGCTTCTTTTTTGATGCGCTCTAAATCTTCATCATTATATTTTCTTGTCTCGCCGCCGACATTCGGATCTACCAATGTCACAAAATCTTCATCCGGATTGATCAGGGATTTCTTTAAATCCAATAACAGATCGCCCATGGTCTGATATCTTCTGTCTGCATTCTTCTGTGTACACTTTAAAATAATCTTTTCTAAGCTGACCGGAAGATTTGGTGCATAAGCACTCGGTGCTACCATTTCTTCCTGCAAATGCTGGATTGCCACGGCTACAGTGGTATCTCCGTCAAACGGTACACGTCCTGTCACCATTTCGTACATCACGATTCCTAAGGAGTAGATGTCACTTCTGCCATCCACAAAACCGTTTCTTGCCTGCTCCGGGGAAGAATAATGGACAGAACCCATCACATCCGAATTAATGGTATTTGATGTTGCCGCTCTTGCAATACCAAAGTCCATGACTTTGACTTTTCCCTCTGTGGAGATCATGATATTCTGCGGTTTGATATCCCTGTGAATGATATTTTTCTTATGGGCAGCCTCAATTCCTCTGCCTACCTGAATGGCAATACTGATCGCCTCTTTAAAAGTAAGCTGTCCTTTTTTCTCAATATAAGTCTTTAAGGTAATGCCTTCTACATATTCCATGATAATGTAGTACATCCCCTCCTGACTTCCTACGTCATAAATATTGACAATATTCGGATGCTCTAAGCCCGCTGCTGACTGCGCCTCAGTACGGAACTTTGTTACAAAATTAACATCCTCTGAAAATTCCTGTTTTAATACTTTAATCGCAACGAAACGTCCTAATGTATGGTCTTTTGCCTTATAGACATCCGACATTCCGCCCGCACCTATTTTTCCTACGATCTCATAACGATCATCTATAAACATTCCTTCTGTTAGCATTCTTTCCACCTCGTCTAAAACGGTTCTATAACAACCACCGTGATATTATCCTTTCCCCCATTGTCATTTGCTGTCCGGACTAATCTCTCCGCGCACTCCGCAACGTCTCTCTGACTGTTGATGATGCTTCGGATGTCCTGGTCCTCTACCATGTTTGTCAATCCGTCCGTACAGATCAATATGTAATCCTGCGGTTCTAAATTCACCTGAAAGAAATCCGCTACTACTTTGTCTGCTGCTCCTACAGCTCTTGTAATGATATTCTTGTCGGGATGATCTTTTGCTGCATCTTTTGCAATCTCGCCCATGCGTACCATTTCCTCTACTAAGGAATGGTCTCTGGTCACCTGTTTGATCTCTTTGCCGACAACATACATTCTGCTGTCACCAACATTGGCAACCCATGCCTTTTCCCCGATTACTGTCACTACAACAACCGTAGTCCCCATGCCGGACATTGCCTCATCACCGGCTGCTTTTTTTATCAGTTCCTCATTTGCTTTACAGATGGCATGCTCGATGACCTCCACCGGTTCGGTTCTCTCATCCTTTTCAATACTCTCTACGATACTTTCTACCGTATATCTGGATGCATACTCACCTGCTTTGTGTCCGCCCATCCCATCTGCTACAATAAAAAGGTTCGGCAAATTTCCAACGGCATTCTCCGATGTATACATATAATCCTGATTCATTTCTCTTCTCTTTCCGATGTCTGATATCGAAAATGTCTTCATTCCCTGTTTCGCCTACCCTTCTGTATATCTCTTTCTCAATTGTCCACAGGCACCATCTATGTCTCTGCCCATTTCCCTTCTAATAGTAACATT
>CDYX01002070.1_pt1 | contig 58976 bp, 46 predicted proteins | sample 554871 | NCBI WGS metagenome assembly CDYX01 (sample SAMEA3182061, study PRJEB8094) | gut metagenome | biome: human; feature: gut; material: Stool; isolation source: human stools | place: Canada | collected 2013-01-14 | reverse complement strand
TCTTTCGCTAAATCTGATAAACGGCGCCCAGAGCTTCCTTGTCCGTATCGAAGCGTGTCTTCAGACAGTGTGCAAGCTCGTTCTTGTCTGCTACGGGCGGCAGAGGAGTTAAATCTACGCAGTTCATGATCCGGCTTAGGTCTGTCTCTTCGTACAGGTGTATCGGTGCATGTGGATCATCATCTTTAGGCCGACGCAGGATTTGTCTTAACGGCCTATAAAGGGCCGGCTGTTCTTTGTCCAGCTGAACCGACAGCTTGGCGGTGTTGAGTGCCGCAAGTATTTGTTCTGTCGTCATTGGGCTGCCTGCAAGCTTGAGCTTCTTGCTTAATATTCGAAGCAGGATGAGAGCCAGAACGCAGATCAAGACCTGTGCTTCAATGTGTTCATCTGTGTAGACATACATCGGCCTTAAATTGAAGTTTGTCTTCATAATCCGGAAGCATTCTTCAATCTGCGCCTGCTTTTTGTATTGTTCGATAATCTCCCAGCCCGACAGTTCTTTCTTTTCTTCTGCCGGAAGTTTTACCCATTCCTTGTCGAACTCTCGAGAGTCTTTAAACAAATAGGCGTAATAACCGGCAAGCTTCTTATCTTTAGCGAGCTTCTTCTCGTTGATTTTCTGGGCTTTATTTTTCCCGGTCTCAATGTATTTTTTCCAACCGAATGTGGCCAGCGGGAGCTTGGCATGATGAGCAATAGCTTCTCTGGCACCTTGCTCATGCATTTCAATTTTGAACATGTCTTCCCGATACCGTTTCTCGCTCCAGCCAATGACCATTCGGTAATTGGTTTGAACGACTCCGTCTTCATCGATAAGACTTGAAGGAATGATTTTTATCTTTCGTTCTTTTTCCTTATCCCATTGCCAGCCTGTGTCTTTAAGCCATTCATCTACAGAACCTTGCTTGGCTTTGGACAAGCTGTGCGCCAGCAGGAAGCCCTGATTTTCTTTGACCAAGCGGATCAGGTTCGCATTCGTGTTGAGTCCGTTGTCTGCAACAACAACGGCGTTTGTAATCTTGTAAGTTTTGGCGAGTTCGTCGATCGAGCACTTCATCGTTGTTTTCTCCGAGCTGTTGCCCGGATAAACTCTGAAGTCGATAGGGATTCCGTCCCTGTCGACAACCATCGCTATGGAGACGATCGGATCCTTTCTGCATTCTTTCGACGGTCCTCTCATGCGTAGAGAGCTTGTTCTGGCTCTTTCAAGCTTCTCAATGAGCTGTCTTCTCTCTTCAGAGGTGGCTCCTGAAGGAAGCGCACTGAGCTGCTTTTCTACTTCCATTGCCCACTGGTGCTCATCGTCCCAGACCGTTTCAAACCAGGTATTTGTTACGTCGTAAAAGACCACGGATAAATCACGAGGCATTGCTTGATTCAAAGCTTTATTCAGACCTCGCAGAATAGGTTTTTTGATCCGAGCGGCAAAGGAAAGCATCCGGTAAAGGCTTCTTAAATTAGTCTCGGCCAAGGAATTTCCAAGCCAATTCGTTTGAGAGCGGTAATGTTTCAGATGAGAGCTCGGGGAGACGATTCTGTTGACAACCGTCTGCCAAAGCAGTGCCTCGGCATCAAATTCAATATCGGTCTTGGATTGCCGATACCGGACCAAAGCTTTTAATTTGAGAGTTTCATTCCAGATTGGCTTGAGGATGTAGTTTGCGTAACAAAGCACCGGCTCTCCGGCATACGGAAGAGACGGACGCTTCTTCGGAATTTCCTCTAAAAGCTGCTTTGTTCTCTCGGTAGCTTGATTGGGTGCGGATCTTTTCTTTAGTTCAGCGCGGAGTTTCTCTAGAGCCAAAGGATCCTTAGCAAGTAACTCTGACTTACTTCCCAAGGCTTTCCCGATGCAGCCTTTTGTGGACTTTTTCCCGGACTTAGTCGTATAGACGATCGAATAGCCTTCGTAGAGCCGGTCTCCTCGGATTACTAAATACATAACGATCCTCGCTGTTGTGCACGACTAATTATACCACAATTCGCTATAAATTCGCCATCATAAAATAATTTAAAGGGTGGGCTAAAGAAATTCGGAGTTCCCTTGTTGAGATACTCCGAAAATTATTGAGGTCTATTTAGCTGTCAAACGCAGGAACTAAGCGCCTGGGCACTTTTCTCGAGCTCAGAATGGTCAAGCCGGTCGATGCAGACCACTTCACCATCTGTTGTTAACAGAGCAGCACTGACGCAATTCTTAGCTAAATCTATACCGATGGCTTCGTATTCGAGATCTGTATCGATAGTTTTTGCGAGTATCCTTCTAACTGACATGGAATCACCTTTAATGAGAATTTTGTCACTTTCATTTTGCTCCCTCTATCTCGCTGGGAGCAAAGGGGTTCCATGTCATTAAATTGAACTCCAACTAGGTCACTCCTATCTCGACTCTTCCTTAACGGACAAAACATAGTCAAGTTTGTTGTTGGTAATCTCGCTTGAGAAAACATCGGCCGTTTTCCGGAAGCTATCCCAAGTTGAGAGAATTGAAATCGCAGACTTGAGGTGCCAAACTATCAGAATAGAAAGAGAGCTGTTGCGTTAATCATTGCTGACGCATTTGAAACCAACACAACAGCCAATACTTTCATCAAACCAATCAAATCAGAACAGTAATCGCAGTAAAAGCTGACAGAAAATCAAGCCTATGACAACCGTACATTTCAAGCTTTCTGATGCCAAACCCTGGACTGCGGAAGAACTCCAACGAATCAAAAGCATCAGAGACGAGGATATCGATTACTCTGACATTCCGCCAACTACGCCAGAAGATTGGAAAAAAGCCGTCCGCGGAAAGTTTTGCAAGCCTGCTAAGAAATCGGCCACCCGGAAGTGATTGCCTAATGCAAATGCGGCGGCTGGCAAAGCCGCCTCACAAATTCCAGTCAGGGACTTTTTTGAGCTTCTTTCTGCCCTCAATTTCCTGCGGCGTCAAAGGACTGCCGACCAATTCAACCAAAGCTTGATACTGGTCTTCAGGCAGAAGAATCGTTTTCTTCTCTAAGAAATTTTCTTCAAAAACACTTCTCAGAGCGGATAGAACGATCTGTGTTTTGGTCGTGCCTTGCGTTCTTGCCAAGACCTCTAAGCATGCCATCTCATCGTCCGGAATTCTGATCTTTAACACTGCCATACTGTCTCCTTGAAGAACTGCTGCAAAAAGAGGCGTCCGCCTGAAACTAGGGCTCGATAGAAAGAAAGTATGCTGAGAAAAACTACAAAAAATTATCCTCGCAACTAACGAGACCCTTCACTTTTGAGACCAAGCATCTGCGCCATTTCTTCAGATGAAACGACGTCTTCCCGGCCATCGCGTATTCGTTGTACTACCTTGTTAGAAAAATAGATGTCCTCCAGATCATCTAAATAATGATCCAGAGCTTCTTTGACTAAAGCAGTCTCTGAGCGACCCGTTTCTTTAGCAAACCGACACAGCCGCGCCTCAATGCATTTCGGAAGCTGAATTTCTAACAACGAACAATCCCCTGAAAATTTTCGATTCCTTCAAGAAGAAAGAAATCATCCGAGAAGAAAAACTCTACGGATCTCCTTCCTTAATTATCCTTCCGAGGCCGAATTAACACAGCCGCTCAAACTTGGTATCGCAAAAATCTTCACGACGACCATGCGGCTAAAGATCAATGTCTTCTTCTAAACGTCTCTTCAAGAAGCTTATAAGCCGCCTCTTTCATTTGACGAGAATGCTTGATGTCTGACTGAATACTAAAAATCTTCGGAATATCATCCCCGATGCCCAAGCAGACAATCTCAATACCGGCGCGTTTCAAATCTTGCTCAATGTCGGTTAGAAGTTCGGCATCGGAACACAATCCGTCCGTGATCAAAAAGATAATTTTGCGGGACTCTCTTCGACTAACAAGCTGAGCCGCCGCTGAATTGATGGATTGTCTGACTGGTGTATAGCCGAAAGGCCTTAAAGCGCAAAAGCGTTCCAAACAGGACGCAACGGGCTCATCAAAACGTTTGACCTCTAAAAGCGTCTGACGTTCAACGCCCGGAAAAGCATAAACCGAGCTTCGGCAGCCGCTCACGGAATCAGCCATTCCAGCGATTGCCTGAGCACACAAAGAACCGGTTCTCATGTCTTCGCGCGTCATCGATCCGCTTCGGTCTAAAAGAACGCACATTGCTACAGAAGGACGGAGCACGGATTCTTCGCATCGAAACACTCTAGTGTCCCCGACATACAACCGGCTCAGTCTCTTGGACTCCAAATCCCTGCCGCTTCTCGCATAACGCGTGGGCTGGAAACTGAGTTCCTGCAAGAATCGATGAAACTGCTGTGAGCCTCCGCGAAGCAGCTTTTCCGCTTCCGCTTTGAATTCAGGATCAACCCGAGGACTGAGTTCACTTCTGACCGTCGGCCAAACCGCGGCTTTGCCGGTCGGATTCTCGCCGGTGGCTCCTCGATAGTTTTTATAGTCTTCTTCTATGGCACGGTGGATATCGGCGTCCTTAAGATCATCGCTCTCGAACAAGGCATCAAACTCGTCGGACTTTTGCTTGTCTTTCTTCGGAATTTTGGCTTTGCCCTTTCCTTCAGAAGAAGCCGATGCTCCTTTTGATGAAGAGCCGGCGCCTGGTTGATCGGAACTGCACTTGTTCTCTTCAGAGAATACCTTTTGAGAAATCGCCTGACTGAATAGTTGTGCAATCTCTCTTGCGCATTGAATAACCGCAGCGGTATTCGGGCTTCTGACCGATTCTTCTGCCTTCTGCATAATCCGCTCAAAGAGCTCCTGACCGAATCTCTGTACAAAAGCATTCTTTGCTTCTTCCGAATAATGCTTTGAGCAGTCGTATTCCAGCATCAGTGCGGTCATGCACCAATAGCAAGTAAGGCAAAGAAGCGCGCCCGGCGAAGTATGTTCGCTGATATCCGGAAGCTGCCCTGCCCGAGCCATCTTAGAAAAGTGTTCATTGCGCCAAAGATAGCCGCCCGGATATTTTTTATATCCGATGGCATCAATGCGAACGTCTTCCAGAGCATTAACGAGCGAATGCAGTCCTCCGAGCGAAGCCACTTCATCAAAGTCACTGTACAAAACGTGATGAATCTCATGCGTCCCGTGAGACAGGTAGGCATCCAGCGCATCCTGAGACTGAAGCAGCGGCTCTCCTAAATAAACGGTCTTGCCGTCTGTGCAAGGCGTGCCGGCAAATACCACTTTGATTTCTTTTTCCCCAGAAAGAGAAGTCAAAATGCCGTTTACCGCTTTTAATATCGCGGGTAACGCAATCGTTATCTGAGACAAAGTGAAATTCCTAAAAATTATTCCGGAACCGTGTCCCAAGGCTTTCGCCTTGAGACACTGAACAGGAAGTCGGTTAACCGAAAGGAAAAAGCGATCGGCCGCGAGCAATCATGCCCGCTGCACCGGTAAGCACCTCGCGCCTTTCCTCAACAGAAGGAACGGTCACAAGAAGCTCGGCCTCTTCCGTCGTGTTCTGCTCGTGGGCTGCACCCGCTTGCGCAAATGCTTCCCGAGCGTTCTCCAGGCACTGAACAAACAGCTTCTTGTTTCGGCACCAGACATGAGTCCGGCCGCCTTCCGCAAGCGCTTCTTCCAGTGCGGCGGAAGCAAGCGCAAATCGGGTTTGAGAACAGCTCCAGGAACGAACCCGTTCATAAAGCGTTCTGACCCGACAGACAATCGCTTCCGTGACGTTGGCAGATTCAAGCGCCGCACAGATGAGATCAGTCTCATCGGCAAAACGCTCGGCCAAGCCGTCCAGAAAAGCATCCTTTGAGCTTCGCTTGCCCGTGCCGTGGGCGGCCAAAACAAACGCATCAAACTCAAAGCTGATCCGACGCAGAACAAAATTCGTCGGAGGAAAAACGGCATCCTTCGAACATCCCGGAGGAATGATACCTTCGAGCCTCTGAGCAAGAATGTCTTCATAGGCCGGCGCAAAAACCTCGTCGCGCCGCCGGCAGAATTCTTTTCTCCAAACACTCAGGGCCCGCTCTGCGACGGCAGCATCCTGCCTTCGCATCACGAAACCGTTGAGATAAGGTTCGCCCATCTCCTGACACAAAGCCTTGGCACGCGCCCTGAAGTCAAGAAAAGGTTTCAGCATCACGCCGGGAATGATTCGTCGGCGCTTCATAAACTCCGCGCCTTCCTCAATCGAGGTCTGCTCGGTCGTCGTCCCGCTCCAGACACTGATCTGAAAACAAATCAGCACCAGATCGGAATCTTCCGTTTTGCCTTCTTTCTTTTCGGTTGATACACAACCGCTGTCTTGCCAAAAACCGCGGTTACCAAACAAATCAGCCATAAGGCCTCCTTAAATAAAAAAGAGGGCCCCGTGGCCCGTCATCCGAGGGCTTCAATGGCCCTCGAATAACGATGGGTTGAGATGACCGAAATCATCTCGGTATTAAAAGAACGATCGGTCCGTTAGAAAACAGCCGCTAGGCAATATGCTTGCCGATGTCGCCGATTTCTAACTCGACCAATTTTTCGACCGCCAATGCACCGGCGTCTTCCAAACAGTCCGTCAGCGCGATTTTCATCGCACGCCTTAAAGCCGCTCGAGGCTCATTCTTCATCACCGGAGATCGATAGCTCAGAAGAAGCAAGTCTCTGAACCGCAGCAAGACTCGGGTCGAAATCGTTGCTTCCGCAACGGCTCCGTCCTCCGTCTGACGGCAGTAAGCCTGACGCACTCTATCGGCCGCCCTTCTCAAACGAACAGAAAATTCTTTCCGCCACGCTTCAAAGGACATGCCTCGGACTTCAAGCTGAGGAGTTGTCGCTTCTAATAAAGAAACTTCGGCCTCTTCGCCCATGTAGTCCATGCGCATTTTCCAAAAGCGGTCGAGCACCGCCGGATCCTGACTAAACCGCCCCACATAGCGTGAGCCGTAATCTTCCGTCAGACCCCGCAGATTGTCGGTCATGACAATGCGGGTTCTCGGATGCGGATGAATCACTTCTCCTGTCTCCGGGATATAAAGCGGAGAACCTTCCAAGAGTTCATTGACCGACAGCCAAAGATCCGGCGGCGCTGCCGACATCTCATTGACAAGAAACACACAGCCGTGCCGCCAAGCCCGCGTGAGCGGACCGTCGGCAAAGCGCATGCTTTTGTCCTTATCAATGACGTAGCCGCCGATGAGATCCGTACGGTCCAAGCGGGCGCGCGCGGTAATCGAAATCACCGGCGCGTTCACTCGGGCGCAGTACTGGTTCACAAAACTGGTTTTGCCCGAGCCGTGCGGGCCGCTGATAAACAGCGGCTCACCCGATCCGATTTCAAACCAGGCGCTCATGATCGACAAAGCGTCCTTTTCAAAAACATAGGAAGGATCCAAGCGAGGAATCAGGCACCGGAGTTCCGGTTCAATATCCTCTAATCGGTATCCTAAAAGTGATCCGTCCTGCATAAATCCGAAAGATTCCAGCGAAACGAATTCGTTTAATACCTGTGACATACAAAGCTCCATATAAAAAACGGAGCCTCGGACTCCCTGCGGGGCACAAAGGCCCCGCAGGGTTAAGTAAAAAACGATGCACACTATGTTTTTGCCAAACAAGCCTGTGCACCGAAGCTTGTTTGGTTTTGAGCCATGAGGACGTCGTTCCAGTCTGAACCCGATTGCTCGGGCAGACGCACTTCGACCTCAATGTCGGGATGCCGCTGTTTGATTTCAGCGGCGCCCGCATAAGCCTCCCTTTGACCGATAAAGTTCTTGTCCGAGTCACCGAAAATGATGATTCTGCGGATCGACTTCGGCGGCACAAAGTTGCGGAAATTAAATGCGGCAACCACCGACCACACCGGAACCCCGAAGAGCTCCGACGCAGACAGCGCCGTCTCAATTCCCTCGGCTAATCCGAGCACGCCGGATTCGTCCGTTTCGGCCAGACGAACCGCGCACCCCGAGAGCTCCTTGCCGAGTACTTTCTTAACCGCCTTAACGGGGGCCTTCCGGCCTTTGTCCAGATAAGTGCGATGAAGACTGACTCGGTGTCCTTCAGAGTTAACAATCTCGGCCACAAGTCCTTCATAGAAGGAGTGATCCCATGACCGTCCGTCCTCGGAAAGCTGCGCATAACGAAGACGATTCGAGGCACGGAGCGCCGCCGGAAAACACTTTTTCAAGCCTCGGCTTCGAAGATAGACATAAGCACTATCTTTCTCGCCTAAGGCATGAGAGGCAGCCCATACTTCTTCTACCGGAGAAGACTGCTCTTGTGTTTTCGTAACTCTGTAGGTTTTCTCTTCGTGAATCGGAAGATTGAGAAAGCGGGCCATAAAACGCAGAGCGTCAACGTAACCGAAATTCTTGATTTTCATCAGAAGATCGACTCCGCTGTGGTAACCGCAGTGACGGCAGAAACTGTCGCCTTTCCCAAACTTGTCGGTGTAGGAGAAACGATCCACACCCGCGCACCAGGGACATTCCAGATTCTTGGTTTGGAAGATCATTTCATTCGCACCGGCGGACAGAAGAATACTTTTGTAATGGCCTTGAGCACGAGAAAGGATGGTGTTCACCGTGCTTTGGCTGATACGAAGTTTGTGGGTAGTAAGTTCCATCGGATGTTTCCTTTTAAAGAAAATTCGACGTCCCGCTCTGTCCCCGAATTTTGGCGAACACGGCGGTTCGCCAAAAAATGAGAAGATATTCGAAGGGTGGTAAATCCTTCTGAACAAGTTTCGAGTAAATCGAAATGACGTGTCTTGTCTTAACACACGAGCTTATGAAGCAGCCACACATTCAACGCGCCACTATACGGAGATTTTTTTCTTTTTATATGAGCGTTTACCACTAATATTCATAACTTTTTCTCCCCTCTTTCCGTCTTGAGAACAGCTTTATTCTTCTCTCTTAATCATTATTTTTTATCCTTTTGTTTTAAAAGGAATATTTTTAAGTTAAATTCCTCTTTTCCAAGAGTCTCTCTTCTCATTCTCCTTCATTTAAATTGTGAGTTTTTGCTTCAGAAATGTTGTATTGATGCTAAAAGAGGCCGATTTACTTAAATTGAGGCGCCCTCCTCCCTTTACTTCTCACGAGAAGGTACAGTAACGCCATTCATTAGGGTTTCTTCTAACCCAATCATAAATGAGGATATAGAAATGGCTGAAACAAAAAGCGTTGCAGGTACACAGACTGAGAAGAACCTCGCAACTTCTTATTTGAATGAATCCCAGTCCTACGCTCGGTACACTTTCTATGCACAGAAAGCTGCGAAAGAAAGCTTCTTCCCGATCGGATATGCATTTAACGAAACAGCCGCGAACGAACTCCGTCACGCCAAGATCTTTTTAGGCTTCTTGCCCGGCGGTAAGCTTGTTGCCGAAGTCCCGACTGATTCCGTAGCCATTGGTTCCACCGAAGACAATCTTAAGATCGCCATCGACGAAGAAAGATTCGAAGGCGTTAAGGCATATCAAGCCTATGCCGATGTCGCCGACAAGGAAGGCTTCCCTGTCATCGCCTCTCACTTCAGAGCAATCGCTCAGATCGAACAGCACCATCTCGATCGTTTCCAGACCTATCTTGACCAGCTCCAGAAGGGAACCATCTGGAAGAGAGAAAAACCGATTCTTTGGCAGTGCCTGGTTTGCGGTTATATCTATGAAGGTACAGAACCTCCTGTTAAGTGCCCTGCTTGCGATCATCCGTATCAGCATTACATCGGCTTGGACATTTACCAGTAATTGGCAAAAAGGTTTGAACTTTCAACGTTCATAAGTCCTGAATAGCTTGAAGAAACGGCACCTGTTTTGCAGCGGGCGCCGTTAATTTTTGCCCTCTTCTCCGAGGTTTTCTAATCTTCGAGGCACCCGGAGTTTCCTAAAAGCCATTGCTAAGTGAAATGGTGCTTTGACTTCGCAATCATCGCTGTATCAAAATTTGTTCTTCTGTTCTTGCTTCGACCTCTAATTATTATTTTTGCCGCAGACACTTACCTCTGATGAAAATCCTCTGTGCTCTCCTCTTGCCTATTCTTCTTCTGTCCGGCTGCGCATCCGTGACGGTCTCTAACATTAACAGTGAAGAGTATTTGGTTCAGCGCCGCGGCGACGTCATCTCTCAGGGCCGGTTAAGCGATCCTACTAATACGGTTCTCACAGCGCTAGGCCTTACGGACTGCGAAAACAGAATGCAGTTCTGCATTAACTCGGTTGGTGAAAGCTCTGTAACGGACAACGAGTCCAAAATTTCCGCACTGGCAGAGATGTGGCTTTTTAGGGCAATGCGTGCACAAAAGGATGCGCAGCTCCTTAAAGATGCTGGGGAATTTCAAGACGAGCAAAAACTCAACGCCCAACTTCTAAACGACTTCATCCAGACAGCTAAATATTCTTACGCTTATTTGTTTTTCTCCGGCAGAAAAATCAGCGACCGTGCCCTTGAAGATCGGCAAACACAGGTGAAGGACTATTACAACTTCGCAGTGCAAAATGTCATCGAGCAGCTCTATCGAGCAAATAAAGGCAAGGCTTTAACGGATTTTCCTGTTCGCGAAGGCAAATGGAACATCTATATCAGAAATCCTGAACAACTATCGGAACACGCGGAAACGGTTAAAGAGTTGGTTCCGGACACCGTCCTTTCTTTTAAAGGTCTTAAAAATCAATATTCAGCGGACGGTCTCGGTGCCCGCATGGTGCTTTCCACAGAGGGATCGGCAAAGGAAAAAGATCAGCCTTGGCGGCTTATGCCTTATTCTTCGGTTACGGCAATGATTTCGTTTCCCGGAAAATCTCTGAATCAAATTCTTAGCGCTGACGATGTCGTTGTCTCAACGTACGATCCGTCCTTTGTACAGAGCGTCAAAATCGGGAAAACCGTCGTTCCGCTGTCGGCAAATTTCAGCGGCGCTTATGGTCTTTGGCTTGCCAACTCCGACTTTGCCTCTAACTCTCTCATCACGATTTTCGGACACGGAAACATTATCGACAAGCCTACCGTTTATTTGATGCGTCCTTATCGCAAGGACCTTAGAACCATCATTCTCATCCACGGCTTGGCCAGCAGTCCGGAGGCATGGGTCAACACGGCTAATGAAATTATGGGAGACAAACTGCTTCGCGATAATTACCAGATTTGGCAAGTCTACTATCCCACAAACATTCCGCTCCTAATCAACCGCCAGGAGATTGCGCAGGCAATCAATCGAACCATTGATCATTTTGATCCGTCACGTACAAATCCGGCCAGTAAAGACATCACGCTTATCGGACATAGCATGGGTGGGATCCTCACGAGACTCCTCGTTTCCGACTCAGGCAACACGATCATCGATGCCCTAGAGCAGAAATATCCTCAGGCATCTGAAAAAATCAACCAAATGGATCCGAAATTCAAGAGTATTCTTCGGTTCAAACCCCTCCAAGGCGTATCAACCGCAATATTTTTAGCGGCTCCTCATCAAGGAACTCCTTACGCTGACGCAAGCTGGGCGAGATACCTCGCATCCTTTGTCAAGCTGCCGCTCTCAATCGTGAATAAGCTTGGAGAAATGACGCTGATGATATTTGGTCAGGACTTACCGCGAGAAATTAACATGACGGGCGTGGACAACTTGTCTGCCAAGGATCCTACGATTCGTGTTTTGGCCAAACTCCCAATATCTCGAAATGTGACGTACTACTCCATCATCGGACGAGAAAACCCTGAAGGTCCATTGGAAGAGTCTTCTGACGGAATCGTACCTTACTGGAGTTCTCATTTGGACGGTGCGGCCAGTGAGAAAGTCATCGTTTCCGGCCATTCCGTCCAGGAAACGCCCGAAGCAATTATTGAACTAAGAAAAATTCTGAGAAATCAACTCGTTGATCAGAATGTCTCGCAACGTACAAAGGCCGTGAAGGCTAATTGATGCCGGAGATTTTTCCTACAGCGGTTTTTCCAGACCTGAGCGCTCTGTTCGTCCAGATGACAAAACCTCAGAGAGAATGGAAAATTTCTTCTCTCCTAGGAATACGTCCAACAGCAGCTATAAATGCGGCATTCGGAATTTTTTAGAAGTTTGCTATCGGTTCTGCCAAGAAATCCACAAGATTTCTTACCTTGATGCCCTCAATGTCTCCTGTCATCAAATCTGACAAAGTGAGTACGAGTTTCGGGTAGTTGTCTTTGATCTGCTTGAGCGGTGCTATTTCTCGCTCTAAATTTTCCGGTGTTAATTGGTAGCAGACTTGAACATAGAGAACCTCCTCGTCCTTTGAGGCCACAAAGTCCACTTCTAATGTTCCCATCTTTCCTACGGAGACTCGAAAACCTTTTTGTCGCAGATTGAGGTAGAGGAGGTTCTCTAAGATGCCGGCGATATCCGACGGTCGATACCCGAGAACAGAATTTCTGATCCCCACGTCTGCAGCGTAGATCTTTTCTTGCGTCTCCAGATACTTCTTGCCTTTAAGGTCAAAGCGTTTCACACGTTCGATGACAAAAGCATTCTCTAAGTAGTCGAGGTAGTTATAGGTAGTTTCAACGCCTAATTTTCGACCTTGGCTCTTCAAGAAGTCTGAGATGTTTTTGGCGGAAAAAGTACTGCCGACGTTGTCAAAAATGAATTGGATGATTCGATTCAATAGTTCGGTATCGCGGATGTTATTTCGAGAGACGACGTCTTTCAGCAGAACGGAATTGAAAACATCGTTGAGATATTGAGCGGTAGCCCGAGGAGATGCCTGAAGCTCGTGAAGTCCCGGCAAGCCGCCGAACCTCAGAAAAGCATCGAAGGATTTATGAATGTCTTCGCCACTATCTTTTCTGAATTCTAAAAACTCGTCAAAGGAAAGCGGAAACATCTGAATTTCAACATAGCGGCCGGCTAAAAGCGTTGTTAACTCTCCCGACAGAAGTCTTGCATTCGAGCCGGTCAGAACAATTTCGCACTCACAATCGACCCGCAAGGCGTTTACGGCCTTCTCCCACTCCTTAACGTTTTGAATCTCGTCAAAAAGCAAATGCATTTTTGTTCCGGCTTGAGAAGAGAGTCCACAGACATAATCATAGAGGGGCTGAGATTCCGTAAGGTTCGAGTATTTGAGAGATTCAAAATTGATATAGACAATATTCTTTTCCTCGATTTTCTTTTCACTAATCAGCCAATCTCTGTAGAGTTTGAGCAATGAACTCTTTCCTGAACGTCTCATTCCTGTAATCACGCGAACAAGTTCTGAACCGTGAAAAGAGGTGAGCTGATTAAGATAACGGTCACGAGGAAAAATCGTCATGATTCTTTCATACAAGAAAATTTAGGCCTGATTCTCAAAAGTTTCTTTTATAAAAGAAATTTTCTAAATTATAAATAAAATTTTCGATATAAAAGAAACGTCCTCTTATCCAACTATAAGGAGATAGAACTTTTCTTGAAAAAGGCAGCCCCTGATGAAGTTTTCCCTTCCGAAACGATTTGTAAAATTTAGGTGTATACTTTCGTCACATTTCGACGAAGTCCCTATCGTCTAGAGGCCTAGGACATGACCCTCTCAAGGTCAGAACATGGGTTCGAATCCCATTGGGGACGCCACAAAAATCACGAGTCTTTTTCCAATTCCTATCCATAGACTTACCGTCATCCCATGTTTTCTGCTTGAATAATCCAATTAGGAAACATCAACTTTGGGAAATTTATATTCTCTACCTCAGCGTTATAACTAATTCCTTTCCTAACGCCCTTAAGGCCTTCTGGATCGTATCTATTTTTGTAGCATGACGGATATCTGTAAGTCTTGTGACTTCTTGAGGTTTGACCTTCATTTTTCTAGCCAAATCTATAGGACGCACATTTGCTTGAACCATAGTATTCAGCAGCAACACCTTGGCAACCACGGAAGCAGGCAACTCAATTGCAATTTCTCCGCTTTTAACGGTGGAACCGACCGGAAAAGCCTTCCGATCTTCTATATAGAAGTCAATAGCCGAAATCAGTGCATCGCGAGCATTGTTTTTAAGCTCTTCTAAATCCCATGCTTCGGTAATAGCTTCCGGGACATCACGGAACTTGGCAATGAACCCGCCTTCATTATTCGACTCGACGGTTGCCGGATAAAGATAGTTTGACAAGTTGGTTCCTTTAACCTTTGGCGCGGCGCCCCAAGAAAAGCCTTACTCACTTCAGAGGTCTATCTGATTCTTTCTACTACAACCAAAAAAAACACTTCTCACATTAACCGCAAACTTATTGTTTGGATGCTTGACCTGCGGCTCTGTGAAGATAGTCTTCTTCGAAGCAGAAACAAAATCCGGCACCCTCCTAAAGCCGAACCGTTCTCAAGCTCAGTAGAAGCTATTCGCATAATTGTTATAAGCAATTTTGTTTATTTTATAATCTTTTTGGTTTATAGGATTCTCTTTAATTTTTTATCGTTGAATTAATTCGGGTTAAATCCAACAACAAAGACTACATTCCCTATGCAAAATGTTTCTTGTTGTTAATTGCAGATCAGGCTAGGTCTTGCGCATCTCCGTGCAAGTTCCTTCAACGTTCGCCGTCGTTGTGATCATTATTCATCGCTGCGAATGTTGAGGACGCATCGTTCGCAGCGTCACGGAGGCTTTAAGGGCCCCACAGACTCGTGGTTCGGCATATTTTGATACCTGATTTGTCGGTGGAAATAGAGGGCCCATCACGGCTGATTTCGGAATAAGAGAAACGGAACCAAAGATATTTCTCCCCAAAATTTACCGTATCGTTTTTCCCTATGATGCAACTTATCCGACTCCGTTACAATGGGTTATTACAGTGGGGGAACATAAGTGTTAATCAGGCGCGGTTTCAAATTTCAACTAAAACCAAATGGGATGCAGATTCAACTGATGAAGCAATTCTGTGGCTGCGCCCGTTACGTCTACAACCGCACCTTATCTCTTGAAAGGTCGATCTACAAGAAAGACAACAAGCACTCCTTCAAATACGCTGAGGCCGCAAATAGACTGCCTGATTGGAAAAAGAAAAACCCTTTTTTAAAAGACTGTAACGCTCAAGTTCTTCAACAATCATTAAAAGACTTGGAGCGAGCTTATAAGAATTTTTTCGGGAAACGAGCGAATTTTCCCAAATACAAAAAAAAGTACCGACATGACTCCATTCGATTTCCCCAAGGCGTTGAACTTGATGAAGTTAAACAACAGATAAGACTTCCGAAAATAGGCTGGATGGGATATCGAAAAAGCAGGGACATCATCGGAACCATTAAGAATGTTACTGTCAGCCGACGCGGGGAGAAATGGGATGTCAGCATACAGACTGAGTATGAAGTCGTCTCATCTGCTCCGAACCCTTCCGAAATAGGCATAGATATGGGAGTAAAACGTTTTGCGACCCTGTCAAACGGTGACTTCGTTGAACCTCTCAACCCTTTCAAGCAGGAGCAGGAAAAACTTGCAAAACTTCAAAGAAAGCTTGCGAGACAAAAGAAAGGAAGCAGAAACAGCAGAAAGACAAAGCGAAAAATTGCTCGATTGCACCGCTATATAGCCGACAGCCGAAGAGATTTTCTTCACAAGATTTCGACAAAGATAGCTAAAAACCACAGCATCATATACGTCGAGGATCTGAAAGTCTCGAATATGTCCGCTTCTGCCAGTGGAACAAAAGAATCCCCGGGCAAAAACGTTAGGCAAAAAAGCGGACTGAATCGATCCATTTTGGATCAGGGATGGTATGGCTTTTTCCAGATGCTCTCCTACAAATTAGAGCAGAGAGGAGGAAAGCTGATAAAAGTTGATCCCAGAAACACGAGCAGAACTTGTCCGCGGTGCGGACTTGTCTCGGCAGAGAATAGAAAATCGCAAGCAACCTTTGCATGCATTGGCTGCGGTTACCGCTCCAACGCAGATGAGGTCGGAGCGATAAATATATTAAGGGCCGGACGGGCCCGGTTAGCCTGTGGCATGAGTGGTGCAGTAAGGCCGCTGTCAGCAGGAACCCAAAGAGACCGACTGCAGCATTAGGCTACGGCCGCTGCAGAGGTAGTATGGAATCCTCGTCATTTATGACGAGGAGGATGTCAATCGTCTTAACAAATTCGTTTTAGGAAAGTCCGCCAAACCGAAAGACCAGCATCCTGAGGAAATTAGGATCTCGGTTGATGCCGACAATGCATCGAAGGACGATGCCGATCTCTTCCTTCAAAATGATTGCGCTCTAAAAGACATAACCTCAGAAGTTCTTTTGACTGTCGTCTCACCAATGCTAGACGGAAATCAAACAGGCTGGCGCTTCAGTGAAGGGGATGGCAGCTCGGAGTTTGCAGCAGACGTTGAAGACGCCGATTTTCTCCAAACAGTAAGAACCGGCAAAGTTTCTTGGACCAAAGGAACATGTGTATTGGCTTCCCTGAAAAGTTTGCAAGTCAAAACAAACGACGGTGCCAAAACCAAACGTACTGTCCTGAAGATCAAAGAAGTAATTCAGCCTTTATCATCTGAGTAAATTAAGTAAGCCTTTTGTAATTTTTTTGCTGGAAGCCCTGGTGTCTGATAACTCTAAAAGTAAAAAGCGTTCATGGACCGCTAAATTAATCCTTTGCGCCTTGCTCGCTTTCTTTTTATTCGAGCTTCAGTACGTAGGCCGAATCGTCCTCTTCGACTTCGTCAATCCGTCTTCTAGTCCCTACATCCGCGCCGAACAGGAAAGACTGCTGGAAGAAGGCAAGCATTCGGTCCTTTACCAATGGGTCGACTACGATCAAATTTCTCCGTATTTGATCCGAGCCGTCGTAGCCGCCGAAGATGCGGATTTCATGCACCATCACGGACTGCGCTGGGACGCCATTAAAACGGCGGCGGAAAGAAACCTGCTCTCGGACAAGCGCGCCCCCGGCGGATCGACCCTGACTCAGCAGACTGTAAAAAACCTCTTCCTGTCCCACGACAGAAGCTACTTCAGAAAAGCCCAGGAAATCATCCTGACGCCGATCGTTGAAAGCATCTGGGGTAAGAAAAGAATCCTTGAGATCTATTTAAATATCGCTGAGTTCGGCAATGGAATCTTCGGCGCTCAAGCCGCTGCCCGCTATTACTTCAACAAAAACGCGGCAAATCTTTCGCGCGCCGAGGCCATCCGTTTGGCCTCGATCTTGATTAACCCGAAAAAATATCAGTTCGTGAAATCCGCTCCGCTCATCAATCGACGCGTCAACAGAATCTCTCACGACTTGAACTTGGTCCAAATTCCGCAGAGATGAAAAAAGCGGCCGAAGCCGCTCTCAAGAACAACGTTCTTTCTTACTGCTTGTCTTCGTTTTCCAACGAATCTTCGTACATGCTGAGGATTACACCGGTCGTGATAAGCTCAATGTCATAGTCCATCGGACCTTTCAAAGCATCCTGGAAAACCGTGGCCATTGCTCCGCCGCAGTCTTCGCAGACGTGCATACGGTGAGCCGGATCTTCATCGGCGTAAACATACTTGAGCTTGTTGCTGTTGGTGTTGCCGCACAGTGCGCAGCGAATGCGCTCAAACGGCCACTGAGTTCCGCAGCAGGAACAGAACAAATAACGATTGTTGGAGTTGCCTTCCGTACCTTCGCTGACAGAAGAAATCGCAGCCGGAGCTCCGCAGGTCGGACAGCCCAAAGGCGCATCGCCGGATTTGGCTTCGTCAACTTTGGAAAGCTCGTGCGTCATGTCTTCGCCGAGATTCTGGAAATATCTGCGAAGAACGTTCAGCAGAAGACCGGCGATAACAGCCATCATGTCTTCATCGGCTTCTTCGCCTAAAACTTCTTTCGTGGCGACTTCGTAGAAGGCTGTCGGATCCTCACCGGCAAGTTTGATTGTTGCGTCGGTAAGTTTGTTCCAATCCAGAGCTTTCAGCTTGGCAACCTGTTCATCAACATTGATGACGCCCTTTTCGATAAAAGCGTCCTGAAGCTTCTGAAGATCCTTTCTGAATTCGGCAGGATTAATTTGAAGCGGGCGCAGCGTCAGGTACGGAGTCTTGCTCTTGATAGCCTTTTGAGCTGTCTCGGAATCAAAATTATCTTCTACCTCTGCAATCTCAAGCTCGTCTCTGACGTCATACATAGAATTGGCGTAATCGGTCAATCCTTTCCAATCAATGCCGTCATCACGTTTCAGATATCCTGCAATTGCAGCCTGTCTCGAACTCTTTGTCATGTTTTTCCCAAAAATTCAATCAGATGGTGACGCTCAATTCTAATTCAACGAATCAACTTTCACCTTCGGTTATTCGGACTAGTACTTTTGTCTAATCTTAAGTTTCTCAAAATCAAACCGTATTAGAGTGGCAGTAGTATCCGCTTTTTCTCAAATAAGGACTTCAATTTCATGCAATCAATTGTTTCCCGCAGAAAGATCCTCATCGCTTCCTTAGGCGCTGCCGCCGTCGGCTTAACAAGAACTGCTCAGGCCGCACCCGCAAATGTACCCTCCATTTGGGACGGAAAGAAAATGTATGACTCTTTCCTTAAAGACGGTACCGGTTTCAGCTTCCCGCACAAACCCAACGCTCCTGTCGCCGTTGTTGCATTCGATACCCAGTGCCCGGACTGCATGCGTTTGTTTACCCGAATTAAGCCCCTGCTCAATGACGTCGATGTGATTTTCTACCCGATTTCATTCATGAACATCCATTCCGAACCGCAGGGAACGACAATCCTGATGTCTAAGGATCCGGCTAAGACTTTTGAAGAACAGCATGAACACTTCAAGGATCCGGACTTCCGCGGTATCCGCTACGACGTATCCAAACTGCCGGAAGATCTGAGAAACAAAGTCTGGACAAACACCAAGCTGCACAGACGCTCCGGCTGCCGTGCCGTCCCCTACGGTGTCTTCAAGAACAGCAAAGGTGAGTACGTTCCCTTCGATGAGAACCTCACGACCGAAGAACTGAAGAAAGTCTTCGAACTGAACTAACAATTCTCGAGCCTCCTGACGGAGGCTCTAATTTTGTCTAGGCTCAAGACTCATCGCCTTGTAACTTATCCATTGCGGTAAAGAAAAAACAGACTAAATCTTTATTTCGTTGCTGAATAACTTTGCAAGTGCAATGTAATGAAGTAATCCTAAAACTGCATTACCATAATAAATATCAAAAAAACAAAGAGAAATGTAATGGCTCGATCAGTCAACGTTAACTTTCGAATGGACAGCGACTTGAAGAAAAATATGGAGAAAGTCTGTATGGATATGGGACTTTCAATGACAGCAGCTTTCACTATCTTCGCTAAAACTGTCACTCGCGAAAAACGGATTCCTTTTGAGGTCTCTGCTGATCCTTTCTACTCTGCCAGCAACATGAAACACTTGCAACGCGCAATCGCCGAATTAAATGCAGGTAAAGGCGTCGAACACGAAATCATCGAGGACAAATCTTGATCTAAGTCTCTATCACTTCCTTGGCATCCCAAAAAACAAATGGCTCGGATCTTCCTCGGATCCGGGCCATTTCCTATTGCTCAAGAAGCTGTTTCGAACTTAGTTTTCTTCGCCGAACCACTTCTTGTAAATTCTTTGGAACTCACCGCTCTTCTTAAGAGAAGCAAGAGCCTTGTTGATCTGAGCCACAAGCTCTTTATTGCCTTTTGTCACGGCAATACCGTATTCTTCGGCTTCCATCTTCGGGCCGACCAAGCGGCCTTTATTACCGCCTTGGGCAACATAGTAAGCCACAACCGGGAAGTCCTGAATCACAGCATCCACACCGCCGTTTTGGAATTCCAAGAAAGTCTCGGCGGCATTAGCGAAAGTGACCACTTTTGCACCGGGAACTTTTTCCGCTCTGAACATACCCGTTGTGCCGACCTGAGCACCGATCTTCTTGCCTTCCAGATCTTTAATAGATTTGGTTGTTGTATCAGACGACGGAACCATAATGATCAAACCGGAGGTGTAGTACGGATCGGAGAAGTCGACGAACTTTTTACGCTTTTCGTTAATGGTCATGCCGGCAATCACAGCATCCACAATACCGGTGCGCAGTGCCGGAACAGTCGCGTCAAAACCCATGTTCTGAACCACGACCTTGTATCCGAGTTCTTTACCGATCGCACGGATCAGATCCATATCGAAACCCGTGAAATTCTTACCGTCTTCGGCCAAAAACTCGAACGGAGCAAAGCTCGAATCTGTACCGACAAGGAGGACGCCGTCTTCAATAGTCGGAGACTTCGCAAAAGAAGCCGAGACGGGCAGCATGCTTAAAGCGCAAAGGAACGCCAAAAGATTTCTTCTGAACATTGATAATTCCTATAACTAACGTGATGAGGTTATTGACAAAAAATAGTTTAGTAAATTTATCCTTACAAATTCCATTTTTGAAAAGTTTTTGCCTCATCCTTACGGATGATGAAAATTTCAGGTCAAACTTCTTATTCGTTGAAAAATCTCAAAAATTGAGTTTGCTAAACTTCAGATACTGATTTTTTTAGCAAACTCCGTTCTTGCTTTCAACTATCAGAACTTCATCAGATTTTCTTTTTTCTCTTTCCATGTTGTCGTCCCGCCTTCCTTTCCAAGCCCGCTTTATTCTTGCTTCCTTTACAGCAGTCTCTTTAATCCTTACCTCAGGCTGCCAGTCAATACATGACAAAAAGGAAGTAACCGTTGAAATTCTGCATACCAACGATATGCACTCTCACTTTGCGGGCAGTAAAAACGGAAGCGCCTGTATCACGGAAAACGACTGCGAAGGCGGTTATGGCCGAGTTGCGGAATACGTAAAAGAAGTAAAGGAAAGAAATCCCAATGCCATCTTCTTGGATGCAGGTGACCAGTTCCAAGGATCTCTGTTGTATGTGAATTATCATTCGCCGTTAGTCGGCAAAATCACAGACAAGATGCGGTACGACTTCGCAACCTTTGGCAATCATGAATTCGACGAGGGCTGCAAAGCTCTGTCCGACTACGCTAAGAAGGCAGACTTTCCCTTTCTGGCTGCCAACCTCAAACCGTCGCCGGGCTGCCCCTTGAGCATGAACAGCATCTCTCCTTTTACCGTCATTGACGGGCCGGACGCGAAGATAGGAATCATCGGCTTAGCCAATCCGGATGTCGTAAACCAGTCAAAGGCCTGCAAAGACACAAAGTTTGTCGATCCCGTCGAAGCAGTCAAAGATTCCGTTAAGGCGCTTCAGGCTCGGAAAGTAAATATCATCATTGTTCTGTCTCATCTCGGATTACCTTTCGATGAGGAGTTAGCAAGAAACGTCAGCGGAGTAGATCTGATTGTCGGCGGCCACACGCATGATTACATCGGCCCCGGTTCTCCTCTAGGCCCTTATCCGATCGTTGAGAAATCTCCGAGTGGCAAACCGGCTCTCATCGTGACAACTTCCGGCGAAGCAAAATTCTTGGGTCATCTGGAAGTGAGCTTTAACAAGGAAGGCATACCGACAAGTTGGAACGGTGAACCTGTACGTTTAGGCAAAGCCGGCGGCTCATCTGAAATCACGAAGATCATCAATCAGGCAGCAGAACCTGTCATCAAGAGAAATTCAACAGTCGTCGGAACCAACCTTGTCAAAATGAGAGACGGCCTGGATCCTTGCCGCGAAGGTGATTGTTTATCCGCGATGGTCACCACAGACGCAATGCTGGATTACGCGCGCCCCAAAGGGGCAGTCGTTGCGTTGATTAACGGAGGAAACTTCCGCGCCGCCCTTCCTGTCGGAAAGATCACGCAAGGCGACATCGATAATCTGCTCCCGTTCAAAGATAAGGTCTTACTCAGAAAATACACAGGCAAACAGCTTTTCGAAGCCGTTGAACACGGCGTCTCGGACGTTGACGGAATCGGACCGAGAATGATTCAAGCGTCGGGATTAAGGTACACCTATAGCCCGACTGCTCCGGTTGGCCATAGAGTCAGGTCCGTTGAAGTGCAGGACAAGAACGGCAAGTGGAAGCCGTTGGAGTACAACAAGGTTTATGTTGCAGCGGTCGGTGCTTTCCTTGCTTCAGGAGGAGACGACCATAAAGCTCTGGCCGGCGGCATCCAAATTTCAAATTCGGGGCTTCTCGTTGCCGATGTCCTGAAAGCTTATTTAAAGAAGAAGTCTCCAATCAGCCAAACACCTCAACCAAGAATATCAACGGTGAAGGAACCTTCTGGAGAGTAAAGAAATGAGAGAGGCTGCAATGTCACTAAACAAGCAGCCTCTTCTTCTATCTAAAATTTCTCAACTATGCATTCGGCAGCCAAGAATCTCTTTGACGAGTGTGCCTCGGCGCCAAATGCTGAATATCCATAATTCGGTGCATGGAGTCTGTCCGCGTGCTGTTAAAGACGAGATACAACGGATCGAGCGTTACAGATCCTGCTTTGTCAGAAGCGAACTTAGCTGTTCCACTGATCATTGCATTCCAGTCCACAAGTTTCACAGAAGAACGCTCTGCGTTTTCTTCAGCTTTCCACAATAAAGCATTTCTTAAAGGAATCAGCGGAAAGAGGAAGACGTAAGCCGCCAGCGAGAAAAGAACCAGGACAACGCCGTGGTTTACATCAAAACCGGAGGAAATCCCAAGTCCTTGGAAGAACCAAGGCTTTGTGGAAAAGTAAGCCAATAAACCAAAGAAGATAAATGAGAGGATTAAGTATGGAAGGTAAGCTTTGAAGCCGGTTTGGAATTTGTATTGACCGATTTCATTGGCAATCATGGCCTCAATCTCAGAAGGATTAAGACGTTCAATAAGGCTTTCGGTCACAATAACTTTCTTATTGGTTCCGAAGCCGGAGATAAATACACCACTGCCTGAACCGAGGCGATCAGAATCCGCAGCAAAGACGCCTTGTGATTCAAAACCAATCTTTTCTAAGAACTTATCCAGCCTGCTTTTTAATTCTCCGTCAGCCAATGGGTGTACCGGGTAAGCGACCGTTCTGCTGACCATCGAAGCACCAATCACAAGAGCGGCAGAAACGGCCCATGCAAGAATCCACCAAGAAGAAACTCCTATAGACCAGCATGTGAGGACAGCGGAAACGATTAGCACAAAGAAGACAACATTACTTACTTTGCTGCGGGTTGAGCCGAAGTTTCTAAGGATCAAATATGAACTGTTCTTTTCAGGATTCTTTGCAATGGCAAGAAACAGGGCGTTAATTACCAAGAACGCTAAAGCAACAACCAATGCAAAAAGAATCTGTGTGAAAAGACCACTCCCAAGCTGGTTTGTCAGCAACGTAGAAAACCAAGTGACTCCGCCGCCGAACGTCAGCAGAAGCACTAAAACTAAATTTGAGAGATGTCGAATCTCGTTAACCTTATCTGCATACAGCCGAGCATCAGAAGCGGCCTTGTGAGCGTCAAGAGAAACAAGACCGGAAAACACATGCGGAACTTTATTCCGGTGCTCTCTTATGGATTTAGCCTCTCTCAAGTAAAGGTAAAAACCCAGTGCGATATTCGCAAAGAGGAATATTAAAAACAAACTTTCAAAAATCAGTGCGTCATTCATCTTATTACTTAAACCCTCTCGAAGAACGCTTTGTCTTGGTTCGTAAGATAGCGAATTTAAGTAATGAGAGAATAGAAATCACACCATTCGGAGCAAGCTCATTTCACGCAACAATGTTAGAAGAGCTTGCCGCAACGTTTTGCTCTTGCCTTCTACTCGTCGAGCCTCTTGTTTTTGCATGGCTCAGGATTTTTTTTAAGCTCCTTCGACGCCAGAAGCCATCGCATTTGTTGGGAATCTCAATTTCCTCAAGATAAGTTCAAAATATTTAAGTGGCTCTGACCGCGCCTAACTTTCCTTTGTCTCAGACGCGGAAAAAAAGATGTCAACTTTGGAATTACGGCAAATCGGCGATGCTGTAGTCCTGATTTTGCCTCAGGCGCTCCTTGAGCAACTGAATGCAAAACCCGGCGATTCACTTAACTACAACTTCGGGGACGGAAAACTTGTCATTAATCAGAAAAGAAAGCTTAGAAAACTTCCAAAGTATGACCTGAATATGTTGCTGACCGAGCATAAACAAATCTTGCCTTTTCTGGAGTCTGAGTATGAAGCTTGGGGCATTCAAAAACCAGAAGGAACCGAGATGCTTTGAAAGGCCATTGACAAACCGAATTGCGAGGTCGTCAACATCAAAGAAGACAATGCCTAACACCTAGCCAAAGGAAATTTCGACAATGACAATGTTCAATCCGCCGCACGCCGGAATGTTGATCACAGATGTGATCGAAACTAAAGGAATCACTGCCCTGGAGCTTTCATCTGCCATGAAACTCCAAGATTAGTCTGTCGCAAAACTTTTGAACGGAGAGCTCAACATTTCAGAAGAAATGGCACGCAGGATCGAAGAAGTCTTGGATATTGACGCTCAGCTTCTTCTAGACATTCAGAATGCTCATAATCTTTGGAGAACCAAACATCTGAAGAACTTCCTTGATAAAAAGCTCGAACCTTAATCTTCTTAACCATACCAACCTAAAAGTCGGGGAATAAATACATCTTGATCCGAGTCGGCTAAATATTTCTTAAAAACCTATTGAAAAATATAGTTTTTTCTTGACTTTTTAAAATGTGTGTATTATAATTATAAGCATATTTAAAGAAGGTTCCTGATCATGTCTAAGCCAATAACCGGAAAAACTACCACCTCTGTTTGGAAGCAAAAGCGTAAAAACGGCGATATTTACGTCTGGGAAAGACAAACTGTTTACATTCCGGAGACGCGCAAGACCAAGGAACTCTCCCGAAAACTGCTCGGCAAGATTCCTGCCGGATCGACCGACGGAGAAATCGTGCCCACCAGGCCCAAACGCAAAAAGACCGAGGATGCAGTACCTCAGTCCTCGACACGTTCAAAAATTGGATCGACTTCGCTTCTGCGTTGGGTCGGCGAGCAAAGCGGTATTACAGAAGATTTGCTCTCTTGCATGGATGAGGGCTCGGCTAAAAAGGTAGACACGATTGCTCAGTTTTGGTTGGCTAATCAGGGTGACAGACTGCAGAGAATGCAGAAGTGGCAGTTCCTTCATCCCACTCCTTATCCGGAGCCGATTTCAAAGGACGTTTACCACGACTTGTTTGAATATCTCGGATTAAACGAAGGCATCGTTCAAAACTACTTCCTTGCCAGAGCTAAACGCTGCCATAAGGAGGGCGCGGTTGCCTTTGACTCTTCAACCGTCTCTTCATACTCCCGATACATTAAGGAAACTCGTCAGGGTTTTAACAAGGCCGGTGACGGTCTGGACACCGTTAAGCTTCTCACGTTATTTGATTTAGCGACGCACCAGCCCATCGCATTTGCACGCGAACCGGGAAACTTGGCCGATGTCTCCGGCATAGAAAACGCTCTAAAGCAGTTCTCGTTCTTAAACATCTCCAAGGCTCAAATCGTTACCGACAAGGGGTATTACAGCCAGAACAATATCGGACAGATGCTGCGCAAACACATCAAATTCCTGACGGCTGCGTCTATAGATCTGTCTTGGGTTAACCACCACCTCCAGAAAAACAAGTCCGGACTGGAAACCGCCTCAAGCCTTTGCCCTTGGGACTTCAACATCCATGGCATTACGGTTCCGGTTGATGCTGAGTTTACCTACCAAAGACAGCGGAACAGAGGCGAAGCAGCCAAGGGCGATATTCTCAGTGAAACAAGGCGGTTATACCTGCACCTCTATCTGAACCGCGAAAGGGTTGGAGAGGATGAAAAACGCCTTGCGACAGATCTTATGTCCCTAAAGAACGATATTGAAAAAGGCCTGTGGGATGAGCTCAGTGAATCAGCTCAGAAGAAGGCAGAAAAATATCTCAACACAAGCCGGCTCGGCAGAGGCGGAAAACTCAAAGTTACGATAAACGAAGAGGCCTACGCCCAGGCCAGGAAAGATTACGGCTACTTTGCCCTTGTCTCCAACAAAGCTGAGGACTGCTTCGAGGCTCTAAGAAAGTACCGTCTGCGCGAAAAGATTGAAGAAGCATTTAAAGACACGAAAAATCGCCTGGACGGTTCACGCACTCGCGTCTGGGACGGAGATACCCTCAAAGGACGTATGTTCTGTCAATTTGTTGGGCTTGGATATCAGTGCTTCCTGCACACGAAGATAAAGGAACTCAAAGAAAAGCTTGAGTCGAGCCTCGGTGACAAAAAACTTGCGGAAAAGGACAAAGATCAGAACGCCGATCTGCTCAAATGGCTGAAAAAACAATCGATGCAAAGTTTAATCGACTGGTTCGACTGCATTGAATTGACGAGCCTGAGGAGCGATGACGGGACCGTCACACAAAGAAGCAGCGATACGAAACGTGCCCGATTGTTCTTTACCTTGCTGGGGATACCGGGGTTTGAAGATAAGCCGCAGACTCAGCTAAAGGTCAGTCCGTAGAATTCTGATGTGACCTTTAGCCTACTTTTAGGATAGAACCGCTCGTGCGAGGATGGCTTCTTTTGGGCAAAGAAAAAGCCGGACTCGGCCGGCTCAAAGATTCTGATTGTTAACTCAATAATTGTTCTTTTCTGCTGCAATGGCTTTTTCAGCCAGCTCTTTGTAGAAGGCGTAGCGATCGGGATCGATCTCACCTTTCTCTACAGAAGCCTTAACAGCGCATCCCGGTTCATTCAAATGGCGGCAGTTCGTGAACCGGCAGTATTCCACGCGATCTCTGATCTCGGGCATCCCGCGCATGATGTCGTTTAGCGTCAGATGCGAGAGACCGAATTCTTGGAAACCCGGAGAGTCGACAATGGCGCCGCCTTCATAGTTGAACCAGCGGGCGGCAGTCGTGGTCTGCTTGCCGAGATTTAAAGCAACCGAGTATTCCTGAGTCCTTTGATCGGCGTTTTTAACCAGCAAATTCAAGATCGTGGATTTGCCCATGCCTGACTGACCGATTAACAGCGTCACCTTGCCTTCAAAAAGCGGCTCCAGCGTCTTAACCGTGCCTTCGGGATCCTTGGTCGCAGAAACTTCTACAACCTCGGCTCCGAGCTCTTTTAGCTGGTTAATGAACGGTCGGACTTCCGGCTCGTCTTTTGTAAAGTCCGTCTTGTTCCGAATCATCAGAATGTGAATGTCGGCGGTTTCCGCCGCCAGCATGGCCTTCCAAATGAAATGAGGATTGTAGGAAGGGCGGGTGGCAAAAACGACTGCCACCTGATCAATATTGGAGGCAAGAGGTTTGGTTCTCAGCTCGTCGCTGCGGTAGAGCAGGGAGCGGCGCGGTTCGATTTTTTGAATCGAGACCTGCTCGGCCGAGGTCTGCAGACAGTCGACGATGTCGCCGACAGCGAGGTCAACCTTTTTACCCTTACGGGTTGCTTCGAGCACTGTGCCGTCTTCTTTTTCCACAAAACTATGGCGGCCGTGGGAGGAAATCACACGGGCTTTAAACCAAACCTGCTCTTTCATACTACTTTCTCATTTCGCTCTGAATGGTTGCAATTCTGATCGCTGCGTCCGGATGGGAAGAATAGAAAGCCGAATACAACGGGTCAGGTGTCAGCGTAGCCGCATTGTCGGAGAAAAGCTTCACCAATGCACTAATGAGGGCACCTCCGTTGCTGTAGCGTACGGCAAAAGCGTCGGCTTCAAACTCATGCTTGCGGGAAAAAAGGCTTGTCAGCGGAGCAAGCGGGAATAAGAAGACGGGTACGGCGATCGAGAAGAGAATTAAGGCAACACCGTGGCTTGCACCGTGAGAAAGCGTGACGCCTAAACCTTCATAGAACCAGGAGCAGTCGGCAAGAACGGACAGAATCCAGAAGAAAAGCAGAGAAAAAGCAAAGCTGAACGCCATCATCTTGTAGATGTGGTGAAGCTTATAGTGGCCGAGCTCATGGGCTAAGACGGCTTCCGTTTCTTCCGGCGTCATCTTATTGAGCAGTGTGTCAAACAAAACGATGCGCTTGTTTCTTCCGAAGCCGGTCATGTAGGCATTACCCTTGGCACTGCGCTTAGAAGCATCCATTACATAGAGGCCTTTAGAGGCAAAGCCGATTCTTTTGAGTAAACCCTCCAGACGAGTTTTGAGTTCTCCGTCAGGCAGAGGCGTGAATTTGTTGAAGAGCGGAGCGATAAACGTCGGGTAAATCCACTGCACGGCAAGAATGAAGAGAATATAAGCAAGCCAAGCCCAGAACCACCAAAAGTCCCCTGCAGCATTCCAAATCCAAAGAACGGCTGCAAGAATAGGAATGCCGAGAACCAAACTTAAAACAGCTGACAGGAGCAAATCCTTGATAAAACGAGCCGGCGTAGTGGTGTTAAAACCGTACTTCGCTTCAATCTTGAATGTCGAATACCAAGAGAAGGGCAGGTCGATTAAAGAGGAAAGGAAGCCGTAACAGAGAATAATGACGATCTGCGCCCAAATGTCGCCTCCGAGCCATCCGGAAACTTCGCCGTAGATCCACTGAATCAACCCTCCTATGGTTGCGATTAATACGAAGCCCAGGTCGGTGATTCTTGCCAGCTGTCCGAACTTGATTCTTTCAACCGAGTAGTCAGCGGCTTTCTGATGGGCCTCTAACGTTATCTTGCCTGCAAAAGCAGCAGGAACGGCGCCTCGGTTGATCTGAATCGACCGAACCTGGCGTCGGTCCAGATAGTATTTGAGAACAAAGTTCCCGAATAAAAATAAAAGAAAGACAATCTCAAAAACTTCAGCTGAATTCATTGTTATAAAAAGTTAAAAATTGATCCGAAAATTATAGGGGACTCGATGTTCTGCGCTCAAAGTATGCACAGAGATGAGCGGAGCATCGCACCGAAGCAGCGGCTCTGGATATACTGAATTTTTGGTAATTAATAGACTTAAGGAGGTCAATCGTGATTTCCTTTCAAAGCCTGAAACTCTTGGCGGCTTCCTCATTGCTTGCGATTTCTGTTTCCTTGCCGTCGCACGCCGGTGTGCACGTCAATGTCAACGTCGGCATAGGCACACCCGGCTACTATGGTGTTCTCCCGATTCAAGGCGTGACGCCTTCTTTGTGGAATGCAAATCCCATTGTGGCGATCGGCGCGGCTTTGGCCGGTGCTCCGATTTACCTGACGGTGCCTGATAATCATCGTCGTCATTGGAGACGGTACTGCGCGGAATACGGTGCATGCGGCGTCCCTGTATATTTTGTGAAACGCAGCTGGTACAACAAGCATTACCGTCATGCCGCTCCTCCACCGCCGCCTCCTCCCCCGCCAAGACAACATGCTCGTCCAAAACATGACAGAGGCCCTGGCTGGGACCATCGTCCTCCGCCTCGCGGTCCGCATGCCTGTCCCAGACCCGCGAAAAGTCATGATTGGAACGACCATCGCGGCCCCGGACGTAAAAGAGGACATCACAAAGACGATTAAGATTGAGCTGAGTGCAGCAAAGAAAGGATCCGGCCGTTTCGGCGGTTCGGATCTTCTTGGTTTGTTCTAAAATGCCTCGAAAGATCGATTAATACAAAGAGAGAGATATGAGCAATAACGGTTTTGCAGTCGAAAGAGATCCGCTGTTTAACGAGAACAATCTGATTTGGATGGACCTGGAGATGACGGGCTTAGAGCCCCAGATCAACCGCATTCTTGAGATGGCGGCTGTCATTACCGATCCTCAGCTCAATGTGATTGCTGAAGGGCCGGTGGTCGCGATCCACCAGGATGCCGCGATTCTCTCCGGCATGGACTCCTGGAATACCGCTACACATACTCGCAGCGGTCTTGTTAATCGCTGCCTGGAAAGCAAAGTCACGGAAGACGAAGCTGCTCAAATCTTTATTGATTTCTTCTCGAAGTACGTGCCGGCCGGCAAGAGCCCGCTTTGCGGAAACTCCATCGGTCAGGACCGCCGTTTCATGGCCCGCTGGACACCGCGTCTGGAGCAGTTCTTCCATTACCGCAACCTCGACGTTTCCTCCTTCAAAGAATGTGTCAAACGTTGGGCGCCGGAAGTAATGAAGAAATATCAGAAGACTTCTCGCCACGAAGCTCTGTCCGATATTTATGACTCCGTCGAAGAACTTCGTTTCTATCGTCAGGAAATCATGAAGATCTGATCGATTTCTCGAAATCAAAAAACGAAAGCCTCGGAAATCCCGAGGCTTTCGCGCTATCAGAAGCGATTACGACTTCTTCGGTTCTCTGTTGAGTCGGAGAATGAGAGAAGAAGTATCGAATCTTCCTCCGCCCATATTCTGAACTTCAGCATAGAACTGATCGACAAGCGCTGTCATAGGAAGATCGGCTCCGGTTTTGCGGGCTTGTTCTAAACAGATACCTAAATCCTTACGCATCCAATCCACTGCAAACCCGAAATCAAACTTCCCCTCGATCATCGTGTCGCCTCGGCGCTGCATTTGCCAGGACGAAGCTGCGCCTTTACCGATGACATCCAACACGGTGTGCATATCGATACCCGCCGTCTGTCCGAAAGCAATGGCTTCGGCCAGCCCCTGAACAACACCGGCGATGCAGATCTGATTGCACATCTTCGCGAGCTGGCCGGAGCCGACCGGGCCGATTCTTCGAATCGAACAGGCAAAAGCATCGGCGATCGGTTTGACGCGTTCAATGATCTCAGCGTCTCCGCCGCACATGACGGTTAGGCTGCCGCTCACGGCGCCGTCTTGTCCGCCGGAAACTGGTGCGTCCACAAAGTGCAGGCCGCGAGACTGTGCTTCGGCAGCCATTTCTTTGGCCACTTCGGCAGAATCTGTCGTGGCATCCCACAGGACGGCATCTTTCTTCATGCCGGCAAAAGCGCCGTTTTCTCCGAGCAGCACGCTGCGCAGGTCGCTGTCATTGCCGACACAGGTAAAGACAACATCCGCATCTTCTGCGGCTTCACGAGGCGTGGCAGCAGCTTTGCCGCCGAATTTTTCTACCCAAGCTTGGGCTTTGGAGGCCGTACGGTTGTAAACGGTGACCTGACAGCCGGCATGCAGGAGGTGCCCTGCCATCGGAAAGCCCATTGTGCCTAGGCCGATAAAGGCTACTTTGGTTCCGGTCGGAACCGGGGAATAGTCTTTAGCTTGAAAATACATTAGCGAACACCTCTGATTTTTGTGATCTCTCCGGCAACTTTAACGACGCGGCGGGCAAGAGACGAAGTCGGATCGACGATGGCGGCATGTCCGTCCCCGAGCTTGAGGTTGTCCGTTTCCTCAAGAATTAAGGGCAGCTCGGTGCAGCCGAGAATAAGGGCTTGAGCGCCTTTATCTTTAACTAAATGCTCTGCTGCCTTAAGCAGAACTTCTTTGCAATAACCGTCGGTGTAACCTGCCTTGACGCCTTTTTCGCCGTAAATGGCTTCCATGACCATTGCCTGGTGCTCTTTATCAGGGACGACCATCGCAAGTTTCATAGATTTGGCTTTGCGGCCGTAGATGCCGGTCTGAATCGTGCCGTCGGTTGCCATCAAGCCGATGACGACATCCGGACCGAATTTGTCGCGTATCTCTTCCAGCGTTACCTGCTGCATATTGATGAGCGGAACGCTTAAGTGAGGAACAATGGTTTCAAAGTAAGCGTGCGCGGTATTGCAGGCAATCACGATTGCGTCAACCGCATCTTTCTCGAGCTTGCGGCAAGCGGCATACAAAGAAAGTGTGGGATCCACGCCGCCGTAAAGCAGGTATTTGGTACGGTCAGGAATCTGGGGATTCTGTTCGACGGCAACTTTGATGTGTTCCTGGTCATTCTTAGCAGGAGTTGCCTTAGTAATTTTGTCGTAAAGGTCGACAGTGGCAGCCGGTCCGAGACCGCCGACAATACCGATCTTGAAGGGTTTAGGAAGTTTTTCCCAATCGGTGAAGCAAAGGTAGGAAACGTAGGCACTCATGGAATCCAAAACGTTGTAACCCTCGGACTTCAAAGCGGCCGTAAATAATGCCTGCATGACGCAAGTCGGGAAAACCAATTCGGCGCCTTCGCTCAGAAGGTTAGAGCAGACTTTGCCGAAGAGTTCACAGGCTTTCTTCTGATCGGGAATCACTGCACAGTGAGAGCCGCTTTCGAGTTCGTCGAACACTTCGAGCATAGCTTCGCTCGGATAAACCCATTCCACAGGGACTTCGCGGCTGACGGTTTCTGTAATGAGTTTGGCTTTATCTGTACCCGGACGGCCGAGATAACCGAGTTTCTTAACAGGATTCTTCTTGAGCTCTTCGATGCAGGCCTGAAGGATATCCGTCACAGGAGTTGTGATTTCTGTTTGAACTTCATTTAAGAAACTGATGTTTCTGAAGTTGCACAGTGCGATGACTTGAGCGCCTTTTTCAATGAGCTGATACGACTCTTCCAAAACGCGAATCTTAACGTCGCCTTCTTGGACTAACTTCGGAGCGTCTGCATCCGGAGAAGACCAGTCGAGATCTACAAGTTCAATGCGGGGACGTGAACCGTCAGGAAGGAAAGCGGATTGGAGTCTTTCCTTCAAGGCTCTGACGAAGGGGGCGGGACTAAAACTTTGGCTGATGCCGATGACTTTATGGTTCATAGTTACTCACCGTTGTTAGATTCGGATAAGTATAGAGCCGCTGTAACGTTTTGACACCTCTAATTTTCCTTAATAGCTTCGGCGCCAGGCATTCATCGGAGAAACAAAAGAATTGAGCCCGCATATTACGGGCTCAAAAGCAAGAATCATCGAAAAAACCGAAGTCTTCGGTCATGAAAAACATCGTTCTCTATTTTTGTCCGTCATTCTTAGGCTGGCTGTAATGATGGTGGTTAGAGCTTCTCTGTTCTCCGGTGACGTCCGAAACGATGTCGGATTCAATCGAATTTTTAGACAGCTTCTTAAGAACGGTCTCGGTTTTGGCGGTCGGCTGGTCTTTATCGTTGACCGTGGCAGAAACGGACAGCCAAGTCTTGCTCATCGCAATACCAACGGCAATAACAACCGGTCCCAGAATAATGCCCATGAATCCGAACGCCAGCACGCCGCCGAATACGCCTAAATAGATGAGCGACAAGGGCAGGGAAGCGCCCTTGGAAATCAGGATCGGCTTTAAGAAGTTATCCACACTGGAGACTGCAAGCGAACCCCAAAGCACGAGGAAGATCGCCATGCCGACTTCGCCTTTGTAATAGAGCCAGAATGCAGCAGGACCCCAAACTAAGGGAGGCCCGATAGGAACGGCAGATAAGACGAACACTGCGACACCCAATGTGATGGCGCCGGGAACACCTGCGATCCAGAAGCCGATTAAGGCAACGACGCCTTGGCCGGCAGCACTTCCGACAATGCCGAAGACGACGCTGCGGGTTGTGTTGACGATAATGTCGCGAACTTCGGCACCGATGCTGCCGCTCATGCGCGTTAAGAGTGCCAAAGATTTTTGAGAAAGGACTTCGCCGTCGCGATAGAAGAAGAAAATCACGAACAGCATGAGGAATAACTGGAGAAGTCCGTCGCCTAACATCACGGCACCTGCAAGAGCCGCGCGGCTCACAGGATCAAAGAGCTTTTGTGCAATGGCGGCGAGCTCCTCTTTATTGCCCAGCAGATGTGCAGCTTGTGTGTAGGCCCATTCACCGACAAAGGGAATTTCCTTGAGTTCTTCTGGAACAGTAAAGCCAGAGGCAATCCATTCACGCACATAACGAATTAAGGTCGGGATTTCCTGGGCCGATACTAAAGATAATCCGGCAATCGGAAGCACAATAAGGATGGCCAGCAGGGACACCATGATCAGTGTCGCAACAAGATTCCTGCCTCCGACTTCCTTTCGGACTCGTTTAAAGAGAGGCCAAGAGACGATCGCGATCACAGCCGCAACCGACATCGCTGTTGCAAAGGGCCAAACGACTAAAAAACAGCCGATGGCGATGAATGAACCGAAGAGAAACCGCACCACATAATCGGCACGGTCCCTGAGGGAAGGCAATAGCATGGCTCTCAATAAAAAATGATTTAGGAAAATTTTAGTTGAAATGAGCGTTGCAACACGGAGTTGTTCTGATTTTAGGCACTAGGGAGCTTCTTCATCGAACAGCAAGGTTTCGTCCCTTGATTGAGCAGGTACTGACTGCCCCATTCGTACATCGACTCTAGAATCGGCCGAAGAGAGGTTCCCAGCGGCGTTAGGGAGTATTCAACTTTCGGAGGAACGACGGCATAAACCTTTCTGAGGAGCAGTCTGGCATCTTCCAGCTCTCGAAGCTGCTGAGTTAGCATTTTTGGCGTTGCCGACGGAATCAGCCGACGCAGTTCGGAAAAGCGCAGTGTCTTGCCGATGAGGTTCCAAAGAATAAGCGTTTTGTATTTGCCGCCGATCAAAGAGAGTGTGGCTTCAACGGGACAATGGAACTCTTCAGACTGAAGAGCTTCAGAGGGTTCGGATTTAACTTTATCCATAGTATCTAAAAAGTAACTATCTATCAAAAACGGAAGTTCTTGCGTAAAAGATAATAATACTTAGAATGATTTCGTTCGACAACGGAATTAAATGTCAACTACCTCGGCCTAAAGGCCGAGGCTTGAAAAAGCCTCTAGTTGACTAGCCTCAGGCCGTCGTTTGGCGGACTACGTTGGTCGGGAACCTATAGGCACCGCGAGATGCAGATCCTAGTCCCGCGCTCTGCGGCCGATGGTTAAAAGCTCTGAGAGGTAGGAGCGGTGCTGTCGGCTTGAAACCCCTTCCAACATTGGCGAAGGATCACAACCGGTCGAAAGACCGAGGAGATAAAACTTGAGAGTATTTGTCCTAAACAAACGCGGAAAGCCGCTTATGCCTTGTTCTCCGGCAAAAGCACGCCTTCTGCTTAAAGAGAAGAAAGCTATTGTGAAGAGGCGAACGCCTTTCACTATTCAGCTGACGATTGCGACCGGCGAGGCCAAACAGCCCGTGAGTCTAGGTATTGATGCCGGGTACAAACATGTCGGCCTTTCTGCATCAACGGAAAAGGCTGAACTTTATGCATCCGAAGTCGAACTGCGGCAGGACATCACCGATCTGCTCTCTGCTCGTCGCGCGTTACGGCAGTCGCGCCGTAACCGCAAAACGCGCTACCGCGCACCGAGGTTCGACAACCGCATCAGCACCAAGCGCAAAGGCTGGCTTGCTCCGTCGGTTGAAAACCGAATCAACGCGCACTTGTCGCGCATAGAAGCGGTTCTTCGACTGCTGCCGGTCACAAAGATCACCGTGGAAACGGCGTCTTTCGACTTGCAGCTGCTGAAGAATCCCGACATTTCAGGGAAAGAATATCAGGAGGGAGAACAGCTCGGCTTCTGGAACATCCGCGAGTATGTTCTTTGCAGAGACGGGCATGTTTGCCAGCATTGTTACGGCAGATCGAAAGACCCGGTGCTTAATGTTCATCATCTGGAAAGCAGACGTACGGGCGGAGATTCACCCGGCAACCTGATTACGCTCTGTGAGACGTGCCATAAGGCCCTTCATCGCGGTGAAATCACGCTGAAGCCAAAGCGCGGACAATCGTTCCGCGCGGAAGCCTTCATGGGAATTATGCGCTGGGAGGTTTTGGGCCGCCTGAAGGCGTCGCATCCTGAGCTGGAAGTGAACAACACCTACGGCTATCGGACTAAGCACGCACGGATTGCGAACGACATCGCTAAGTCGCATTGTGCAGATGCTTTCTGCATCGCCGGCAACCTCGGCGCCGAAAGGCTCGGCGAATTCTTCTTCCAGAAGCAGACGCGTCGGAACAACCGGCAGATTCATAAGCTTTCCATCCTCAAAGGCGGCATTCGAAAGCGCAATCAGGCTCCCTATGAGATCAAAGGCTTCCGCCTTTTTGACAAAGTTGCCTGCCAGGGAGAAGAAGGCTTCATTTTCGGCCGTCGATCATCTGGGTTCTTTGATGTTCGGAAGGTTGACGGAACCCGAATTTCGGCAGGCATCAGCTACAAGAAGCTGCATCTGCTGGAAAAGAGACGAACCTATTTAACAGAAATTCGAAAGGAGGAGGTGCTTCCTCCCCTGCCTGAAGGCAGGGGTCTCCGCGCCTAAATTTGATGAAGAAGAATTTTGATGTCATCGGAATGACGTGTTCAGCCTGCTCTAATCGAGTAGAGAAGGCTGTGTCGCACGTACCCGGCGTTGAAGACGTGAACGTCAATCTGCTGAAAAACAGTATGACCGTCGATTACGACGAAACTAAAACCGGACTGGAGCAGATCATTCAGGCGGTGACGGACGCAGGCTACGGTGCGAGCGAAAAGCAGGCTGCAGGTTCTCCTGCTGCTAAATCCGTCGATCCCGCGCTGGCGGCCAAAAAGGAAGCCGCACAGATGAAGACTCGTCTGTACGTTTCGCTCTTTTTTGCGGCCATCCTCATGATGCTGGCAATGGGTCCGATGGTAGGGATGCCGCTTCCGGAAGTCATGTCCGGAACAAAGGGTGCACCGATCAATGCTCTGACACAGTTCCTTTTAGCTCTGCCGGTTGTCTTCGTGAATTTCAAGTATTTCACGGTCGGATTTAAGACGCTCTGGCAAAGATCTCCGAACATGGATTCTCTTGTGGCGATCGGATCTTCGGCCTCCATGTTGTTCGGACTCTTTGCGCTTTACATGATGCTCTATGCATTAGGACAAGGCGACGAGGCAACACTTCATCATTACGCGCACAACTTGTACTTCGATTCTGCCGCGATGATCCTTACCCTGATCACATTGGGCAAGTACTTCGAATCCAGAGCTAAACATAAGACGACGGACGCCATTTTCCAGTTGATGTCCTTGGTTCCTGATAAAGCTGTCGTTTTAAAGGATGGCAAAGAGACGGAAGTTCCGGTCAGTGCCGTTCAAGTCGGAGATATCGTTGTATTAAAAACCGGCAGCCGAGTTCCGGTCGACGGAATCGTCGTTAAAGGCTCAGGTGCGTTGGATGAATCTTCCCTTACCGGCGAAAGCATTCCTGTCGATAAAAAGGAAGGAGAAGAACTCTCTGCTTCAACGCTCCTGACACAAGGCTATATCGAAATGCGGGTCACGAAGGTCGGAGGCGATACGGCTTTAGCTCAGATCATTAAATTAGTGGACGAAGCTACTTCCACGAAGGCGCCGGTTGCCCGTTTGGCAGATAAAGTCAGTGGAATCTTTGTTCCGACTGTAATCACCATTGCTGTTATAGCTGCAATCGTGTGGATGCTGTGCGGGTACTCCTGGGAGTTTGCGCTTGAGATTGCCGTATCGGTTCTTGTGATTTCCTGCCCGTGTGCTTTGGGTTTAGCTACACCCACCGCCATTATGGTCGGAACCGGCCGCGGTGCAAGAAACGGCATTCTTTTTAGAAGTGCGGAAGCGATAGAATCCTTAGAAAAAGTCGATGCCGTGGTATTGGATAAGACAGGAACCGTCACTTCAGGCAAACCTTCTCTGACGGACGTCATAGCTTTCGGGAACGTAAAACCTGAAGAACTTCTAACGCTTGTCGCTTCTGTTGAGCAGAAATCCGAACATCCTCTGGCGACTGCCATTGTCGAAGGTGCTAAAGCGCTCAATCTTTCTTTGAAGGAAGCTTCTGACTTTGTCCAGCAGCTTGGCAACATTTCCGGGACCTGCGACGGCAAATCAGTCCGTATCGGCAATAAGTCGGTGATTTCTTCGGAAGATGCTAAAACGAAAGAACTTGCAGACGGACTTGCCGACGAAGGAAAAACGCCGCTTTACGTCATCGCTGACGGCAAAATGGTCGGACTGTTAGCGATCGCGGATCCGATTCGTCCGGACAGCAAGCAGGCGATTGAAGCCATGCAGGCTAAAGGCAAAGAAGTTTGGATGCTGACCGGCGATAATGAAAAAACCGCCCGTGCCGTGGCTACTTGTGTCGGTATCAAGAACGTTCGAGGCGAAGTCAAGCCTGCCGCCAAAGAAGCCGTTGTTCGCGAACTTCAGGCTCGAGGAAAGAAAGTTCTTATGGTGGGCGACGGCATTAACGATGCTCCCTCACTGGTTAGAGCAGATGTCGGTGCTGCTATCGGCGCCGGAACCGACGTAGCAATTGAAGCGGCGGACGTTGTGCTGATGAAGAGTCGTTTGTCTGACGTGGTTAACGCTTCGGCCTTGTCTCATTCGACAATGCTCAATATTCGTGAGAACTTGTTCTGGGCGTTCATATACAACATCATCGGCATTCCGGTTGCTGCAGGCGTTTTCTACACGGCTTTCGGATGGATTCTGAATCCGATGATCGCGGCAGCAGCGATGAGCATGAGCTCCGTGAGCGTGGTAACGAACGCGCTTCGTTTGAGAGGCTGGAAACCGGTACTGAGAGATTCAGGAAACAGTGATAAATCTTCTGATCAAGTATTGCTTCCCTCACTCCGGCAGGTGGCCGATGTTGCTGCTGAGGCTGAACAAAAGGACGCATCTGGCTTCGTTTATAAAGTAGGCGTCGAAGGAATGATGTGCGAACACTGTGTCAAAGCAGTTAAAGGCGCATTAGAAAAAATTCCGGGCGTTGTTTCTGCCGATGTTTCATTGGAGCAAAAGAATGCTGTCGTCAGCGCAGATCGTGCCTTGTCTGAAGCACAGGTCACGGACGCGATCAAGGCAGAAGATTATGAAGTGACGTCTTTTGAAGCAGTTTCCACTCCGAAAGAAGCCGTCGCAATCAAGATTGACGGCATGATGTGTGAACACTGCGTGAAAGCTGTAACAAAGGCACTTTCCGGGATTGACGGCGTTACGGTGCTGTCGGTTTCTCTTGAAGACGGATTGGCCAAAGTAGCTGTTCCGGAAGGTTTTGATACTGAAAAACTGAAGGCTCCGATTGAGGACGAGGGTTACCAAGTCGTCAATATTGAGTAACTCATTAATTAAGTAAATTTATTGGGCCGAGTAAGATTTAATTCTCCTCGGCTCTTTGTTCAACCGGATTAGCCAAGATCGTTTCAAAAGCTCGCTTAACGTAGGTAAGAAGTTCTTCAGTGAAAGGCGGTTTATGCGCGGAAGATGCATAAACGGCCCAAATATCAACGAGGATGCCTCGATATTCAGGAAGAACGACTTCCAAGCGGCCTTCAAGAACATCAAGAAGGGACTCAGAAATCGGAAGATAAGCAATTCCCTGGCCCCGCAAACAGGCCCGGAAGAGAGGTTCACTGTAATTACAAGCAAACTTAGGTGCGACTTTAAGTTTTTCTCGTCTATCGCCATGCGTGAACCACCATGTGTAGACTCCGCGTCCTTTGACATGAAGCAGCTCTTCACCTAAGTCCTCGTCAATCACAAGGTTGTGCAGAAGGTCTTGTCTGAGTAGGTCTTTGATCGTTTCCGGTCTAGAGTGAGTGTCTAAATAAGAGGGTGAAGCACACATCCATGAATTAGATTTCCCGAGGCTTCTCTTGATATAGAGAGGATTGACTTTGCCTCCTATCTGAAACCTCAGGTCAATTCTATTTTGAACAAGCGGCAGAGGAGAGGCCGATAGCAGCAGCTCTATCCTTAGACCCGGATGTAACTTCTGAAATTCTTCGATTAGCTCGGGAAGCTTGAAATTCGCATACGTTGTCGCGATATTGATGCGGTAAAGACCGTCGTATTTTTTTGTGTGTCGTGGAGAATGGAAAATATCCGAAGCCATGTTCAGCAGTTCCCGTGCTCTCGGCAAAAAACTTTCTCCTGCAGAAGTCAAAGAAACTCTTCGTGTATTCCGGAACAAGAGCTTTTGATTTAAATCCTTTTCCAGCTCTGCCATTAATCGGGTGACCGTAGGTCTTGAGAGGTTTAAAGAACGTGCCGTCTCATAGAAGGAACCGGTTTCTGCGATCTTGGAAAACACTTCTAACTTTGTTAGCCGATCCATTTTCTATTATTCCAAAAAATGAAATAGTCTTATTACTTTCCAATCGAATTATTTAATTAATTTTACTTAGTATTTCCGACAGAAAGGCAACTTAATTTTTACCGTTCTTCTGGTTTAAGACGCAATTTCCATTTAAGGAGTAAAAATGACATTCACCAGACGGAAATTTTTTACTTTCAGCGGATCTGTGGCAGCCCTCTCTTTATTCAGTCAAGCAGAGGCAATGCCCGTTGAACCTCCGACAAAATACGACGGGGATTTTGATATTGTTATTGTGGGCGGTGGCGGCGCCGGTTTGTCAGCAGCCTGCGCGTCATCAGAACTAGGCGCTTCAGTTCTTGTTCTTGAGAAAAGACCTTTTCTTGGCGGATCCTCTCTTATTACCGACGCAATGTTTGCCGTCGGAGGAACGAAATTACAAAAATCCAGAAATATTAAAGATTCTCCGGAACTCTATGCGAAAGATTTGTATGAAGTCGGTAAACATTTCAATCAAAAAGGACTTCCGGAAGCTCTTTCCCAAGCAGCGTTAAAACAGTATGAGTGGATGGAAAATGTGTTAAATGTCCATCCCTTCACGCTGGAGCATCAGGGCGGCCAATCAGTTCCTCGGTCACATCAATTTAAGGCACCGGAAGTTATCGAAGCCATGACGAAATTTGCTCGAAGTCACGGTGTGAAGATCTTGACCGGAGTTTCAGCCAATCGTTTGTATTGGGATGAAAAGGGAAAAAGAATCTGCGGTGTTAAAGCGGTTAATGCTAAGAAAGAGATTCTGAGTTTTCATGCCAAACGAGGCGTTATTGTCACTTCAGGCGGATTTGCAAGAAATCCGCAGGTCCTTCAGCGTTTTGCTCCGTATCTTAAAGATGTCCAGGTACTTTCAGGCACAGGTTCTTTAGGAGAAGGAATGTTAATGGCGCAAGCCTATGGTGCCGATGTTAGAGATACTTCCTTTATCGCTGCTACCTTCGGCGCCAAGAAAGGCATGACAGACATAAGTGAATTGTCCTTCATCCAATTTAACGGAGGCGTTTTCGTCAATAAAGAAGGGAAGCGATTCGTTGATGAATCAAAAACCTATATGGAGATCAGCGAGCAGGCGGTCAAACAGCCGGAAGGCAAAGCCTATACGGTTTTTGACAGCAATATTGTTAGAGAAGCAGTAAAAGATACTCCGGCACTTTCGAGGATGTGGCTCGCGATTCCCGAGGGCAGGATACCCGATTACGTTTACTCAGGAAATACATTAGAGGAAGCAGCGAAAAAGGCTGGTATGGATGGCGTCGAACTCGAGAAAACAATTAAGAAGTACAACGAAGACGTAGCAAAAGGCACAGATTCAAAGTTCGGTCGGCAGTATTTAGAAGGAAAGGTCGGGAAGCTCGTAAAAATCGAGAAAGCACCGTTTTTCGTATTCCCGACATCAAGCGTTATTTTCGGAACCTACTGCGGCTTGCTTATCAATGCGTATGCACAGGTTATAGATGTGTTCGGAGATGTTATTCCGGGACTCTATGCGGCAGGAGAGGTAACGGGCGGTCTCCACGGAGCGGGCTACATGAGTGGTTCAGGGTATGCAAAGGCTCTCAGTTTCGGAAGAGTGGCCGGTCAAAAAGCTTTTCAGGCTAACTGATCTAAACAGGAAGAAGTTAGCTGTTGTCAATAGTGACTTGCAGAAGCTCTTACATTGGTTAATTCGGAGCTTCACTAGATTCTCGCAGGTCCGCATTATCACATAGGAGAAAGTGATGGAAGTTTCAAGAAGAAATCTTTTCAAGGGAATGACCGTCAGTGCATTAATGATGAGTGCACCGGCATTTGCTCAACTGGAAGCTCCGCAAAAATGGGATGCTGAATATGACATCGTGATCGTGGGAGGCGGCGCTGCCGGATTATCAGCTGCAACTGTGGCAGCTGATGAAAAGCTCTCAGCGGTCTTATTTGAAAAGCAGAGTTTCCTCGGTGGTTCCTCTGTACTTAACGGCGGAATGTTTACTGTTGCAGGGACAAAGGAGCAGGAAAAACAGGGCATCAAAGATTCTCAGGAACTGTTTTTCAAAGACATGATGCGTGCGGGTAAGAATAAAAACAATCCTGATGTTGTCAAAGCTTTTGTTAAAACAGCAAACGAGCAATATGACTTTATTCTGAACAAGCTCAAACTTCATCCTGACATGGTGGTCCATCAAGGCTATCAAAGCGTTCCGAGATCCCATCATTTCGTGACTTCTCAAATTCTGACGGCTATGGCCGCTTACGCAAAGAAGGGCGGCGTCAAAATTGAGACAGGAGTTAAAGTACTCCGCTTGGTCTGGAATAAAGATCACAGTCGGATTGCAGGCGTTGAAATTGAGAGCAAAGGCAAAAAACAATTCGTATTGGCGAAAAAGGGTGTTCTTTTGGCTGCCGGCGGCTTCTCAAGAAATCCCGAATTGCTAGGCCGTTATAATCCTCCGCTTGAAAGTGCAGCTTCAATAGCCGGCGCCGGCACACAGGGTGATGGAATCTTGATGGGACTTTCTGTCGGGGCAGACATGCTTGATGTGGCTTATATCAAAGCGACATATGGATTCAGATTGAATCCGAAGCATATTGACGAGCAGTCTCAGTTGTACTGGTCCGGCGGCATTATCGTCAACAAAAACGTCAAGCGTTTTACAGACGAATCTCAGTCATACAAGGTCTTGGCAGACTTTGCTTTAGCTCAGCCTGAAGGAAAGAGCTATATTGTCTTTGACCGCCAAATGGCTGAAAACGACTTCAAGAACAATCCCCAGGGACGTATCTTGATCGAATCTATTGTTAAAGAAAACAAAGTTCCTGAATGGATTTTTGCGGGCGAGACAATCGAAGATGCGGCAAAGAAAGCCGGCCTTAATCCAAAAGAATTGGCGAAGACTGTTAAAGAATACAACGAAGGAATCAAGAATGATTCGGACGCATTCGGGCGTAAGACTTTGGTGGACACTAGCGGCAAACCTATCCCGTTAGATAAAGGACCGTTCTACATCATGCCCGCCACTGCGGCAGTTATCGCGACTTACTGTGGATTGAAGATTAACAAAGATGCCAAGGTTCAAAATGTATTCGGTGAAGTTATTCCGGGTCTCTGGGCAGCCGGGGAGATGACCGGCGGAGTTCATGGTGCGGGTTACATGTCCGGATCTGCCTTTGGAAAGGCTCAGACTTTCGGTCGTATTGCTGCAAAGGATATTGCTAAACAGAAATAAGTAACTTAACTTAGGCGGGGATTTAGTTAAGTCCCTGCCTAATCATTTGATTGGAGTCAAAATGAAACATCGCGTGAAAGTAACTGTGTTGGATACTCTGCTTTATGAAGATCTTCAGCGTGAGTATTGTCAAAATCCTTGCTCAGGCAAATGCCCCGTCTACAACAAAGGCGATGTTTTTGTCTTTTACCGTGAAGACGGTAAAGATAGTTTTTGGCAGTGCGGTTTGAATACTTTAGTGTCAACAGAAGGTGATCCGAAGGAAATCGCAGGTGGTCCGGATAAACCATTTTGCTCTGAGGCTTGGGATGCTATCTCAAGGTATATCTATACCGGTCTGCAAGGCGGTTCGATTATGAAGGGCTGGATGAAGGAAGAAAACACCATGATTGCTTGTTGTTCTGATGGGACGAGACCCGTCATTTTTAAAATCGAAAGGATCGATATATCCGATTAGAACATATGGGATTCTTGGCAATTATTACAAGAAATCTTGAGAGGTAACTTAATTACGAATAAGATTTTTCCAGTTGTTGCCGAGGGAGGCCAAACAAATTGACAAGGTAATTTGAAAGCAAGAAAGTTGTAATAAAAGTAGGGATCAAACTTTAGAAGTTATCCTTGAAGGTATTGATGTTTTATAGTTTTAACTTGGAAAACAACTAGTAAAGAAGCGACTTAATTCTTTAATTATCCTAGATGAACTTAAAACTTAGTGTCAAGAAATTCTTGCTGTCAGGTCTTTGTATCCTTCTTGTTGCATATGGTTCGAGTGTTGCGCTTTTCGGAAGTGGCTTCTTAGCGGAGTATTTATCTTATTTCAGTTCTGCATCTGGAGGAGGGTATAAAAATTGTATTCTTCCTCTCTTAGTTTTCTTTTTGTTTTCTGTTTGCTGTTTTTTTAGTAAATACACCTTTTGGTTTTTCCTTTTCCCGATATTTTTTCTAATGGATGCCTATTTTCCTATAGGCATCGTTTTCGGAATTCCTAACGACGGACAAGTCGCTTCAGCTTTTAATACGGATCCGGCAGAGGCAATAGAATTTTTTAAAGCAGTATTTGGCTGGACCATTGTTTTTCCAATCTCGGGGATTTTTGCCATCCTAGGCGCTTATTGTTTTACCTTTAAATTCAAGCTTGGTTGGAGTTCAAATAAATTTTTGATTTTTGTTCTTGTGACATCAATAGCTATATCGGTAGGAGCTTTTAAACCTATTCACGAGGGGTATAAGCATACTGTCACGGCCTTGAAGGGAATATCGGAATTAAAGAAGGCGGAATCCATTCAGTCGAAATGGCAAATCAAAACTGCACATCCCACTAAACAGATTTATGTATTGGTTATAGGCGAGAGTGCTCGAAGAGATTACATGCATGCTTATGGGTATCCCATCTCCAATACTCCGTTTATGGAAAGCAAAGGCACTTTGATAGAAGGGGCTGTCTCTGCAGATGACTACACCATCCCATCGATTCAAAAGATGCTGACTCTTTCGAAAGCAGCGAATCACTCTAAGGACAACGCTAATCTTGAATACAACGTTATAGACGCGGCGAATTTGGCTGGATTTGAAACTTATTGGTTTTCCAATCAAGGGAAGATCAATAAAAAAGATACACCGATCACAGTAATTGCGAACCGAGCTCGCCACAAGCAGTGGCTTAAAGAGTCTATGGACAGGTCAGAGAAAGTGTCTGATTCGCAATTAATCCCTCTTCTCAAAAAAGCTGTTAAATCAGATGATTCTGGTAACAGCCCCAAACTCATTGTTCTTCACCTTATGGGTTCGCATTCCGCCGTTTGCGAACGGCTTATTGAGCAACCTCTTTTAGGGGCTGTTAAGAATCAATATTTCCAAGATCCTCTATGTTACGTTTCGTCAATCAAACAAACAGACGGTCTGTTGGAAAAAATTGATCAAATACTTACGGACAGTGGAAAAACTTATTCTGTCGTTTATTTGTCAGATCATGGCGTTTCACACAATGAGATCCAGGGAAAAATCGTAATGAATCACGCATCCCCCGCTTCGAAGCACAGGTCAATTCCCTTATATAAATTTGAAGATGGTGAGGCCAATCTTCAAAAAATAAAAGCGCGAAAGTTTATGTCTAATCTGACGGAGGGGATTTTGTACTGGTTAGGTATTGACACGAAACAAGTTAGCAACCCAAGAGACCTGTTTTCTGGAGAAGATCAAAAAGATGAAAGAAATGAGCTAGAGAAGCTTTCGGGCAGAAGATTGGACCCCTATATAGATATTCGAGGAAAATAAAAAAACAGTACGTCCGGAGGTCCTATAGAGAAGAGGTCTCGGCTAGGATTCCCAGATGGCTTAAGGTAGGAAGGAAAAGTTGGGGTTTATTCGTTCAAACCTTTTCTGACGATAAATTCGCTGATCGCTCTTTGGGCTCTTGCCTCTTTGCCCATTTTTTCCTGTTCCTTGGAACAGTGCTCTGCTTTAATGAGTTTGTCATCCTGCCAGCCATAGCATTCTAATTTTTTTCCGTTAAGAGTAACCATGCCTGGCTTTCCGATAACAAAGCCTGAACCAGACCAGCCTATGAAAGAGACCGCTCCTTCTTCGATATCTTTAGCAAAAAGATTCCTTCCTTTTTCGTTTCCCAGAACTTTGCCGGTAGACATCACTAAAAGGGATGGAAGTATGTCTCTGTGAGAGACCCATCGATTAGTATCCACGGATGCTCTCAATTTTTGATCCGGGAGCCAAAATAAGACGGGTACACCATAAACATGATGCCAATTGCCCTCAGATTGATAATTCATTCTAGCGTTGTGGTCTCCCGTTGCGGCCACGATAGTATTTTTTAGCCAGCCCTCATCCTTGAGGTCAAGGATAAAGTTCCCCAGAGAGTTTGCTGCGTATTGATAGGTCTGGAGAAGCAATTCCATGTTGCCTTCATAAGAACCTTCAATATTGACGATCTTTGGTAATTTTTTAAGATCAACTTTAGAAACTTTTTCGCCGTCAGGTACCTTGAATGGAGGATGGTTTGTCGTAGACAACATCATGATGAATACAGGTCTGCCTGTACCTTCGGCTTCTTTTAGCAAATCTTCAGCGAACTTAAACATCCATTTGTCGCCGATACCCCAAGGGCTCTTTTCAGCATTCGGAAATTTTTCTCCGATAGCAGCTTGACCATAGATCTCTTCGAACCCATAGAACTTAAAGGTGTCATTGATCTGACGCCAAGGTTCAGGACAGCCTGTCAGGAAGATGGTTCTGTAACCGGCTTCTTTAAAAGCACGTACTTGGGAGAATGAGAGTTCTTTTCTTCCGTAGATGCTTTGAGAAATCGGACTGATCGGGGTGTCAAAAAGGAGTCCTTCTAATGAAGGGAACGTTCCATTTTCGATACTGACACCTTTACGAAAGACAACAGCGTCTTCCATAGCAGTTTCTAATGAGCCCAATGTATTATTGGCCAATGAATCATGAGAGTTAAAGATGTCTCCGCTCATTGATTCCATGACAGTGAAGACAACATTAGGTCTAAAACTTAACTGTGTGGACGTATGTGCTCTAACAGCAAGATCTTTTTTAGCCTCTTCAATATTCGAATATCCGAATTTAGTGAGCGCTTGAGAAGGTTCTCCTTTGATCTGAAAATTTCTCCAGGCTTTAGTGGCTTCATATAAAGCTGCGGCTCCATTAGGAACAGAAGCATTGATTAACTGAACTTTACTGACTGCGAAATCTTCCTGTCTGAGAGGAAATTTCCCAATGGAACCGCGAATAAAAAAGGCAAACAGTAGGGTACTGACAATGCCAAGTAAGAAAGGTTGATAGCCCTTAGGATTAGCTTTTAGTCGGTTGAAGAAAACAGAAGAAGCTGTGAAAGGGACTGCGATGCCGGCAGACAAAACTAAGAGATAAGTGATGATCGGCCAATCTTGCCAAAGCGTTTGTAATATTGCCTTTGTGTCGTCCTGGAAAAAACCGAACACCAATGGGCTTATAGGAGTCTTGTAAAAACTAAAAAATCCAAAATTAACAGCATCAAGCAAGACCATTCCGAATAACCCCAAACCCGCGAGAATGGCCGAGTAATTAAAAAGAAAAGGTCTCCAATATGAAAGAATAAAAACCAAAAAAGCAGGGAGCAGGGCTAGAGATAGCCATTTTGCATCCACACGAATCCCAACTCCTAACGCAGGTAGAAAGTTGTGCGCGGCAATATTGAGGCCTGCAGAAAAATAGTAAAGAAAGAAAATGCGGAAAAGGCTTAGTACGATTAATGATGCAATAAAGAAAACGATGGCTTTAAGGAAATGTTTAAACCAATAGTTTTCCTGCTTTATAGAAAATTCGTGATCCATAACAAAGTGGAGAACTCGTTCTGTTTAGAATTAAATTTATATTCCGAGAAGGCGATTAAATAGTATTACAGGCAGTTTTGTCCGAGGTGCTAGAAATTAATTGTCTGTTTTCCGCCTCGTCTTCTTTGCCAAGTAGCGTCGAAGGTGCGCCTGAACTTTGCCCATTGCCGGTCAATCTTTTTTCCTCCGAAGTACCGGAAGTATTTTGCCAGAGGAATTGCTTCCGGGCTTCCAAAGCCGTCTACAACAATGAGACGCTTAATATTCCCAGTCTCATCACAGTAAATCATCATATTACCCGCGTGCAGATCACTGATAATGATGTTTTTTTCCTTTAGTTCTGTATAGAGCTCACGAAACAATTTTTCCAACTTTGTCAGCTGATTATCCGAGGCATCAGCAACAAATTCTTCAACGCGGAAGGCAAAAAGATTTTGCTCAGGATGATCGGCGATCAGTTCCTGTTCGATAATGACTTCATCTTTCGTCTCAAAGTCAGAGATAAAGGAGGGAATGAAAGAAGAAGAAATGCCCCGCTTCTTTAGAAATTTAAAATACTTTATCTCTCGGCGTGTCTCTTTGGAATGAATCTTTTTGCTGATTTTGAAACAAGAGAATTCGTTGTTCAAATTTCTTACGCATATTCTTTCAGCTCCGGTAGCAACCACCGGGCCAAAGAATTTAGATAATTCACTTTGCGTCTTCGTACTCATGCCCATACACTTTTATTGCTATCAGGAAGATCCTGATTCATGAAAAAATTATAAGGTAAAGGTGAAAGGATCGTTAAAAGGATAGAGGAACCGGCGCTTGTTAAATCTTCTTTGTCTGATTAAGGGCTGTGAGTAAGAGTTCTGAGCGTTGAGCGGTTGACGCTGCTGAAGGAAGAGGCTATGTGAAAGAAGCGCCCTTAGTTATGTAACTTCTTACTTGGCATATAGGACGCCCCTTTGAGGTCTAATGTGCGAGTTTTTTAGATAATTTGCGTTTTTTCCTTTCAATAAGTACTGATAAGTAGATCAGTAAAAGTTTTGTGAATCTGCCGAAATCTTTGTTTTTAAGATGCCATAAAGCATATCTTCTGATGCTATTGGGGTCCTTTTTATAAACTAGCTCTTTTGAAAACCCCTTCCAAGGACTTGAGCCATAGTATTTCTGATATAAGCGCGTCGAGAAAGCTTCTGTCCACGGCTTGGAGCGATTTGCATAATGGACAATGACGGAATCAGTTGGGCGATCTTGATCCTGTTCGCCATGGACGGTTAGCTCTTGAATGAAATTAAATTTTTTCGGAAGAATGACTCTTCTGTCTTCCAGTGCGTCATTTAGAGCCATCTGATCGGGAGATTTATATTGACGATTATTCTCAAGAACAGTAAGAGTCTTTTGAGCTATGTCAGACTCAACGTATGGTTTGACGTTAATAAGCATCATTCCTGAATTGAAGTCTCTCCTGCCATGCCGCACAGATGAACCATCTTTTGCCTTTATGTCCAGAACAACAGCGGCTAATTTGCCCTTCAAGTCTAGATCCGCAAGCTCTTTGAGACTTCCGACACAGAGGGTGTCACCGTCAAGGTACAACATTTTGCTTAACGCAGGGAACAACTCTGGAAGGAAGATTCTGATGAAACTTGCGGGAGGAAAATGAAGAGTGGAGCGGCTAGCGGTGATTTTTTCACACTCTTTCGCCGTCAGGGAGTGAAAAAGGATTTCTGAATTCGGAGAGCAATTCAGCTGCTTGAAGTAGTCCAAATTCTTATCGGAGACGTCAACGCCCACAAGATGAACGTTCAAAGGAAGCGTTTTGTTGTTTTCCAAGACAGAGAAGGCACTAATTCCGGTCGGCAGACAGAATGCATCGTCAAAGCAGAAGAAAACATCCAATGCTTCTTTTACGTTCTTATCCTTTCTTGGGATCAAGACTGAGGAAACGATACTAGGCAGCTTTTCCGTTTCGGTGGTCATTGTGGATGTTTCTCCGGAATAAATGGATTGCAAAAAAATTCAAATAGGTGGAAATTAAGACAATTCTAGTGCTTCTTTAAGAAACGAGAACTTTCCTCTAAAACCTGTTTCAGATAAGGAGGTACAGATTGGTCTTTTGCCGGGTTGTAAGCAGGATCTAGGAAAGAAAGAACTCCGATTTCATTAATCAAAACAACCCTGTCTTTTTCTACAAAAGCATCTTTTGAGTAATTACTGACATAAACAAAAGGGTTTCTTCCACTGGGTTCAAAAAGGTCTTTGCCAACACTGTAATCAGACACAGGATTCTTGCATCCAAGGACTCGAGGCAGCAGAGTGGGCACGACATCTAAGGCAGAAGTTCGATAGCCAATATCTATAGAAGCTTTGCCGGGCCACTTAACGATAAAAGGAATTTGTGCCTGATATTTTGTAAAATTGCCGTTGTGTCCCCAATAGTTTTTCCCCGTATCATTAAATTCTTCTCCGTGGTCAGAAGTGATAACGATGATGGTCTTATCGATATCGATGTTCTTGCCTAAGAATGAAAGCGCACGCCCTAGATTTTTATCTGTGAAGAAGACGGAGTTTTTATACCTATTGAAATAGGGAGTCCTGTCAAAATCGTTTGAAAGCTTGATTTGGTTGACTTCTTTCCAGTAAGGTTTGAAGACGGTAAATTCTTCTGTTTCCGGAAAGATAGCCGAATGTACTGAATCTAGGAAAAGAAAGGCGAAGAAGGGCTTGTTTTTTGGCACAGACGTTAACCACTTTTCCATGTCTTCTATTGCAGATTCGTCTTTTTCAATGGGATTATTTCCTTTGGAATTTAAGCGAGCGTCCGGCAAGGTAGCAAAAACCGTCTGGTTAAATTCCGGCATTGTGAGCGGGGCAGAGGCAAAAAGGCCGATCTCGTAGCCTCGAGTCTGTAGAGCTTTAATCAAAGCAGAGCCCGATTTTGACGCTTTGGAGCTGTCCCAATATGAACCTGGAATTCCAGTAAATAGCGTGAAGATCCCGTGTCGAGTGTTAATGCCTCCAGAGTAATGGTCCTTAAAATTTATAGCATTCTTCGAAAACTCAGTGACATTAGGCATCGTTTGTTCAGTGATCATGTCAAAGCGGAGAGCATCGACAACTAAGAAAACGATGTTATAGCCTTCTCCTCCGGAGCAATCGAGCTTACTCAGAGGATAATTCATAGCGCCTTTTGCGTCTGTTTTTTTGAATGTGTATACATCTTCTCTGGAAACCAATCCTGTTTTTATCAGAAGTTTATTGAAATGCAAAGGACGACTTAAAGGTAAGTTCTCCTCAACTTTTGAGGTGTACGGGTTATGGTAGGCAAAGCCGAATCCGTACACGCCTTGGCAGACAAACAAGCCGACGAGAGTAAAAGCAAGAAGATAAGAAGGCTTGAAGCGGGGTTGAGTATTAGAGAGTACGTTAGCCAACCAAAAACAGACGAGGGCAGCAATGAAGCAGGCTCCCATTAACAGACAGATCTGAAGAATCATGGAACCAGAGAAACTGACCACTTGCCCCCCGCCAAGTAAAGTCATTTGCAGCATTGCAATATTTAAATGCAACCTGAATTGCTGATAGACGAAGCTGTCGGTCACAAAGAAAATCAAAAATACCGACAAAACGATATAAGCACAAAATTTCCCAACTTTTTTATTTACAAGAGAAATCAGAGCAAAAGGGGCGGCCAGAAGCAGGTTTAAGAAAGAGTAATAAAAAAATGAATAAGAGAAAAAATAGACAAGGCTCCATAAAGGGGCGCCTGTAAACTCATCCGGAGAGGTAAAACGGAAACTTAAAATTGAAAAAATGAGTCCAAGAAGAAGCGGAAAATAGATAAAAAACTTCATATTTTTTGTATTCATTTAAAAACCTTATTACTTCTTAGAACTCTCAGATAACTTTTCCATGGCGATAACATAACGGTAAAACGTCGTATGAAATGCAGAAACGCCGATCAGGAAGCCTCTCCATCCATCTAAAAAACCTCTTCGCAAGAAAAAATGTCGACAAAATGCCCAAGAAGCGTGACCTAACCCTCTGAACATTCCAATTTTTTTGTTTTTAGCAAGCATGGCGTCGGCACCCAGGTCCGCATATTGCATCTCTTTAGCCATAAGCGTTTTGACAGTAGGGAAAGAGTAGTGTCGGAAAGAAGATTTCAACTTCTCAACCTTCCCTGATGTAGTAAAACCTTCATGAACCTTTCGGTCGGTATAACGATATTCGCTCTTTTTAAATAAAACGGCATGTCTAAAGTCAGGATTCCAGCCGGAATGCAGAACCGGTTTTCCAAGAAGAAAAGTCAGTCTATTGGCGAGATAGGCAGAAGCAGAAGGATTTTTTAATGTCTCCTGAATTTCTTCAGCTAGCTCAGGGGTGCAAACTTCATCAGCATCAAAGCAAAGGACCCAATCAGAAGTTAGATGGTCAAGTATTCTGTTCCGGGTTGTACCGAAACCATCAAAGGGTACCTCAATTACATCGCAGCCCAATGATTTTGCGATTTCTTTAGTTTTGTCAGAAGAACCAGTGTCGGCGACCACAATTTTCGGACACCATGAAAGAGCTTGAATACAGCGGGCGATGCAGTGCTCTTCATTTTTAGTCATTATGTAAGCCGTTAAATCCGGCAGGCTTTTTATAGTTTCAGTTTGCATTTTCTTTTCTTGCTAACTCACAAACTTCAAGAAGCTTGGAGATATGTTTATCCAAAGAAAAATCGACTAAGAATTTTTCTGAAGCTCCTTTTTTGGCGGCTTCTGTCATGGAATCTTTCCGATTGAGGCAGTTTCGGATTGCTTTGTCGAGAGAATCAATTGAAAAAGGATTGAACTCTTCTTTCACAGCCTTTGAGATATAGTCTTTACAACCAAGATTTTCAGAAATCGCTACCGGTACACCCATACAGAGTGACTCGATAGGAACGAGTCCGAAAGGTTCGTAAATAGAAGCGAGGATAGAGAAGTCGGTCTGCGCATACAAAGCCGCCATATTTTTCTCATAGCCCACGTAACAAATATTCTTATAGTCTTTTCTACTAATAGGACGCCCTGCCACAGCTAAAGCAATCGGAAGGTCGGTATTTTCAAAATACTTTTCTAAGAGTTTGAACCCTTTCCTGGCGTGACTGGAAGACACAAAAAGAAATGTCGTTTTGTCCTTTAACTGTGGGAAAGAAGAAAGTCGAATTCCACATGGCTTCTCCCCCTCATCTTTTTGAGGCTTAAAAATGCTCAGGTCGACAGGAGGCGGTATCAAAAAAAGACGCGGCACAGGAATTTGGTAGTAAGTTCGGATTTCCCCTTCAACTAGCCGAGAGTGCGCTACTACATACTTTGCCTCCTGGTATGAGGCCTTTTCGAAGGGAAGAACGAATCTGTCGAAAATGCTTTTTTTCTTTCCCGTTGCCTTGAGAAAACCGGGGTGAGTTCCGCCACATATCACAACGTCTACATGTCTTGAGCGACAGCAGCCTAACATGACATCCACCGGATATTTTTTCCTTAAACCGGGAAGGAGATTAGAAATATAAAAGTCTCTTAGTCTTTTTGGCAAAAAGGAAGCATTGATTTTTACTGTCTTCACAAGAGTCGCTTCGTAAAGGCTTCTATCGATCTTTCTCGTAAAAACTGTAAGTTCATGCCCCGCAGATACAAAGCCCCTGATAATATCCAGTGTGTATCGTTCCATTCCGCCGCTGTTAGCGAGGGCGTTACAGACAATCCCTATTTTCATATCTCGGTTTTAGTGTGTTGAAAGAGAGAAAACGAATTAGCGGAGGCTTTATTTTCAGTCTGGTGGGCTAACACAAGAAGGCAACCCAAGGTAGCCCAGTAGTATTTAATAACGGCAGAGTTCCCAAAATTATATTCAGTGAACCCCTGAAGGAGCAGGGCTAAAGAGCTGCCGAATATTAATACATAATAGGGCGAACATTTAAAGAAGGCGTTTTTTAGTGAAGACAAAAGAATATAGCCAAACAACAAACAAAAACCAATAAATCCGGCTACACCGTTCTCAGCAAGCATTTGAAGAAAGTTGTTGTGACAGTGGTTCTGCTTTTCTTTGGCCTCCGGCGACTTATATTCATTTAAGTACTTTGATGCGTATTGGCCAATACCAACTCCAAATACTGGATGATCTTTAAACATTTCGTAGGCTGACTCCCACATCAAGAGCCTTTCAGTATTCGACTGCATTGTTGTGCTCGTAATGCTTTCCGCTCGATTTTGAAGTTGCGGAGAATTAAAAAATACCAAAGAAGTCCCGACCGCGAAAATAACAAGAAAAAGGATCTTTTTGATGGAGTGATCATAAAGAACAGCAACTAAAGGAAGAGAGACTGCCAGCGCTAGCCATGCACCTCGAGTTCCGTTCAGAAGGAGTCCGGTAAAACCTATTAGAAAGAACATAATAGTCACGAATAAGGTTTTTCGGTCCTGTTTCCAATCCAAAAGGAAGCAAAACAATATAGGAAGCGAAGTCAGGAGAAATCCTGCTAAGGTCATTGGGTGTCCGTAAAGTCCTCTTAGGCGCGGTCCGTCCCCGTGAATGATCATTCCACCGATGACGTCGAGGACGCAAGATAAGATACTCAGTGCTAAAAAGAATGACGCGTATCTTTTCTTTCCAAAAAAGAAAAGGATTATGAATAAAGGGGAGGTCCTGTAAACAAACTGGCCTAAAAATATCTTGAGTCCCTTAATCGGGGCGCCGCTTGCTAACGCCGAACAAAAGATAGTCAGCCAAAAAAATCCAAAAAGCCAAATTAACCACTTGTTTTCTTTATAAATTGTAGTCAAAGACTGATTTGAAATTGAACCTTTGGTGCGTATTAATTGCAATACGAGGAAAAAAACAGAAAAACCGAGGGCTATGTTTGCAGCTGCAATCGAAAGACATTGGAGTAAGACAAATAAACTAAAGAAAACGAAAGCAGCCCGTTCAAGTCTTCCTAGTCCGGTTAAAAAGTTCATAGGGTCAATAGCACAAAGGCTTAGTGGACAAAATAGAGTTAATTAGATACAAAAGACAGTTTTGAATCCAACATTCTAATTGATAGGCGTTATCGAGTTCTAATTTTGAGATTTCAGCCTTAAATGTCAAAACCCGGCTTAAGGCCGGGTCTTGAGATACCAGAAGAAATTATTTCTTGGCTTTGGCTCTTCCCTTACGGGCAGGTTTCTTGGGAGCATTTACAGCATCCTTGAAAGCCTTACCTGCAGTGAACTTGGGAACCATAGCTGCTGGAATCTTGATTTCGACTCCGGTTGATGGGTTTCGGCCGGTACGCGCTTGGCGCTGGCTTGCATAGAATTTGCCAAAACCGATAACTGTATATTCTCCGCCTTCTGCAACCGTCTTCACGATTGTGTCGGTATAGGCGTTAAGAACTTTTGCGACCTCTGTTTTGGCGAGACCGGTTTCAGAAGCTACGGCTTCAATCATTTCAGTCTTGTTCATTGGAATTCTCCTATGAGAGCTGTGTCTGTTCACGTGAACTCAGTTATCTTACCCTTATTTACATTTATTTAGAAGTTTTTCAATGTCGAGTTCATAGGCTTACCGTTTTTTTCAAAGAAAATAAAGGAGCTCTATGCAGACAATGGCACGACTAAAGCATTGCTACCACAATTTTTTCTCAATACAAGGCTGCTTAACAAAGGGATTTTCATTTCCTTGGATTCGTTCAATTCGTTTTGTTCTCACGCACTCCCATTTCTCAACGGGATATTGCCTGTCCCAAACGTCCATTAATCTTTCTTGTTCCTTGCTCAACTTGAAAATTGGATATGCGTAAGCCATATATTTATAAGCACGGGCGATAGTGCCCCTTGCGTACTTAGGCGGTTCTGCTCTGTTGCTTGAAATTTTCATCGCACAGGAACCGAATGTGTTTTCAGCTGAGGCGGAAAGGAGCCCAAAATTTTTGTTGCCCCGTTCTGCATTAACTGCGCCGATGACGGGAAAAAGGTTATACATGTCACTTTGCATCAGCCTGAACGTGATGTTTGATTTTTCCGCGCATTTTCTTCCTTTAAAAGGAGCACCTCTGTTATCAGTGCACATTGGCGAACCTTCCCTCCATTCCGGGAAGAATCGTCCGAAGTTTTCGGCAGGTAGGACATGTTCCCATTCGACTCTGTTAGCTCTTTTTTTATGGACTTGGGTAGTGAAACCAGGGGGAAGAGAAATCCATTTGTCTTTATCAAATGGGGCGTTGCAATAAAGCGTAACGCGATGATCGAATATCACCTGATGCTCTAATATTTTTTTTGCTTTATTAAAGCTCTGGAAAGTTTCGTTTCCTCTGAAGACATCAGAACAAAATCCGTTCGGAGCTGCGGCTATACCAAAAGAAAGAGCAAAGATACTTGCAACACCACGATTAAAGAAAGAGAACAAACTAGGATGCATTATTTTTATAGTCAAGGTCTAAGGGTTATAAGGATATTTCGAGATCAAAGGGTATTTTCGCTAAAAGAGATTTCTTTAAAGGGTAAGCCGTTTCTGTCTTTTTCACTTAATAAAACGGTTGAAGCTGGAGGTATGGGCCAATCAACCCCGATGTCTTTGTCGTTCCACAAGATTCCTGCTTCGTCTTCAGGATGATAATAGTCAGTGCATTTGTATTCGAAGAAGGCTGTTTCTGAAAGAACATAAAATCCGTGTGCAAATCCTGGCGGAATCCATAGTTGATTGCATTTTTCTGCGCTTAAGACAAGGCCGAACCAATTCCCATAAGTATTGGAACCCCTCCTTAAATCTACGGCTACGTCAAAAACTTCCCCAAATATCACGGAAACAAGTTTTCCTTGCGGGAAACGTTTCTGGAAATGAAGACCTCTCAATGTGCCTCTTGAAGAGAACGAGCGATTATCCTGAACGAATTGATAATGGATTCCAGCCTCTTCATACCGTTTTTTTTGCCAAGTCTCCAAGAAAAAGCCTCTTTTATCACCAAAAACTTTGGGCTGAATTTCTAAGAGGTCTTGAATAGGTGTCTCAATTATTTGCATTTTTATTTCCGACTAGATTTAAAAGATAGCGACCGTAGGCATTTTTTTTATGAGGTTCAGCCAATTCTTTTAGCCGTTCATTGTTTATCAGTTTGTTCAGCCATGCAGCTTCTTCTGGAGAGCCGACCATTAATCCTTGTCTTTCCTGGACTGCATGTATAAACGACCCTGCTTGCAAAAGTGATTCGAAGGTTCCTGCATCGAGCCAAGCCACGCCTCTTTCTATTACCTTAACTCTTAGGCTGCCTTCAGAGAGGTAAGTTTTATTTATATCTGTTATTTCTAATTCCCCTCGTTTTGAAGGGGTAAGTGATTTGGCGATCTTAATCACTTTCGTGTCGTAAAAGTACAAACCGGGGATCGCATAAGGCGACCTTGGAAATTCCGGTTTTTCTTCTATTGAGACAGCTCTGTTTTCCTTGTCAAACTCAACGACACCGTACCGTTCCGGATCGTTTACTCGATAACCAAAAACGGTTGCGCCCGCAGGGGAAGACATGGCCTCCTTAGCTAAGTCAATAAGTCCGTTTCCGTAAAAAATGTTATCGCCGAGAATCAGGCAAGTAGGGCTGTCTTTAATAAACTCTTCGGTTATCAAAAAGGCCTCTGCAAGTCCGGTAGGTTTTTCCTGGATGAAAAATTCAAAATGACAACCTAACTGACTGCCGTCCGAAAGAAGCTTTTTAAAAAGATGCTGCTGATCAGGCGTGGTAATAATTGCAATTTCTCTTATGCCGATCTGAATTAAAGTACTCAGCGGGTAATAGATCATCGGCTTATCATAAACAGGGAGCAATTGCTTACTTATGGCCGTCGTGAGGGGAGCAAGGCGGGTACCAGAGCCTCCGGCCAAAATTATTCCCTTCCAAGAACTCATTTATCTTTCCTCATAGTTTTTCTTGATCCAATCTTGGTAATTGCCATTTTTGACATTTTTTACCCATTCTGCATTCTTCAAATACCAAAGGACAGTCTCTCGGATGCCTTGGTCAAAATTAAATTTGGGCGTCCAGCCTAAATCTTTCTTAATTTTTGAAGCATCAATGGCGTAACGAAGATCGTGTCCGGGACGGTCTTTCACAAAATGAATTTGTTCAGAATAAGATTTTCCGTCTGAGCGCGGCATTTCTTGGTCGAGAACATTGATAATTGCCGCCACAACTTCTAAATTGTTTTTTTCTGAATTTCCTCCGACGTTGTAACACTCACCCGGCATAGCTCTTTCTAGCATGAGGGATATTGCGCCGCAGTGGTCTGAAACATGCAGCCAATCACGGATGTTTTTGCCGTTTCCATAGATTGGCAAAGGCTTACCTTCGATGGCATTCAGAATCATCAAAGGTATTAATTTCTCGGGAAATTGTCTCGGTCCATAATTGTTAGAGCAATTGGATATTAGGGTCGGCAGTCCATAGGTTTCATGAAAAGCCCTGACAAAGTGGTCACTAGATGCTTTTGAGGCTGAATATGGACTATTAGGGGCGTATGGTGTGTCTTCTCTAAAGGCCGAATCTTTAAAGCCCAGAGATCCATAAACTTCGTCAGTTGAGATGTGATGAAACCGGAATCTTGTTCTTTCTTCTTGAGAAAGTGACTTCCAATACTCCAATGTCTCTAGAAGGAGGTTGGAGGTCCCGAGAACATTCGTTTTTACAAATGATTCAGGATCTACCACCGACCTATCAACATGCGTCTCTGCGGCGAAATTAACCACGGCGTCCGGACGGAATTCGGAAAGGATTTTTTGAGTTAGGATTTTGTCACCGATATCGCCTTGTATGAAGGAGTAGTTTTCGTTGTCTTGGACTGATATCAAATTATCAAGGTTACCTGAATAGGTTAACTTGTCCAGATTAAGTACTTTGTCTCCTTTTTCTATTCTGTCCAGAATGAAATTTGATCCGATAAATCCTGCACCACCAGTTATTAGTAATTTCATCAGTTTGTTCCAAGGCTAAAAATTGATTTGTCGACGGGTTTCATTGGGGAAATGAGAAAATGCTTAATGGCGTCAGGGTTGATTTCATTCCCCTCGGAAAAAACAAACATCCTGCTTGCATCATAAAAAGGCTCGTTTAGTATGCACGTTCTATTAGTAATAATCTTCGAATTGAGTGTCAGAGCCTCTGATATTCTGAAGGAATAGCCCTCACCAGGCGCTAATCGCCAGAGATCTATTACTGCACGACTTTCACTCATTAATCGTAAGTAGTTTTCGTAAGACACGATCTCTCTGTCGACCTTAAAGTCCTCCAACTCGGAGTAGGGATAGTCTACAAGTAAAATTTTGACATTTAAATTGGCCTTTTTTAATGCGCTCAACAAAGGCCTTAAAGATTTTTCTCTATCTAGTATAAATTTCTAAAATTACGTTATCTAATTAGAATAAGAAGTATAATACGGCCATGAATGGAGGAATTTCATGGCCGGTCGTACCCGCAAATTTAATCCCGTCTTATCTGAACAAGACAAAGCTACTCTTGAGAAGATCGTTTCTTCCAGAACTGAAGAGATTCGGAAGGTACAACGCGCAAAGATGATTCTGTTGGCCGCCTCCGGGAGCAGTAACACCGATATTGCAAATAACCTTGGGATTTCCCGTCCGGTCGTTAACAAAATAATCAAGCGCTTTTCTTCAGCCGGAGTCCAGGCAGCCTTAGAAGATGCAGCACGCCCCGGGCGTCCGAAAGAACT
>CDYX01019445.1_pt1 | contig 60162 bp, 59 predicted proteins | sample 554871 | NCBI WGS metagenome assembly CDYX01 (sample SAMEA3182061, study PRJEB8094) | gut metagenome | biome: human; feature: gut; material: Stool; isolation source: human stools | place: Canada | collected 2013-01-14 | reverse complement strand
AACTGGCTGATAATCAACCGCTGTTTTTCTGTCAGAAGTTCCAGCATTTCCCCCACACTCTCCTTTACAATGATCTGCTCCAGCGAGGATTGCCCCATATCCGCAAGCATTCCCCATTCCTCCGATACTGCACTGTATGAGATATTTTTACCCTGTTCCTGCGCTTCCCGGTTACGGCTTACCCTGTCCTCCCCTTCCAGGACAAGGCGTACATGCCATTCCTGGCTGTCAAAAAAAGATTCGCTGATGCAAAATGTTTTCCCACACAAAGGATAAAAATAATCGCCGCAGGCATGGACGGGGAACACCGTTGTATGTTTTCCGAGTTTGTACACCGCATATCCGCACTGGTATACACGGATGCCCGTATCTGCTCCCATCTGCCTGCTGACAAGCAGCCGCCCTGTCTCCAGCAAATATTTCTCTGTCGGTACTTTGTTCCCTTTTCCCGGATTCTCTATGCTTTGTTTAATTTCCCGTAATGTCCGCATACAGCCACCTTTCCGCCCGAAGGCTCCGGGCAGGCTGATAACAGAACATTTGCAGGAATCCGAAAAGGCAGTAAAAAGCTGCTCCCGGCCCACCCGTTTTTTTTAACGGGAGCCTGGAACTCCTTTTACTGCCTGCAACAGATCACGCATATATCATTTACTTTATCTGCTCTGCTGGAATATCCGGCTGGGAAACCTCATTTTTCCCACTTTCTTGCTTTTTCTCTGCAAAAAACACCGAATAATCGCCCATCGCATCATAGGGGCATTCCCTCCGGTACGCCAGATTTTCTTCCCTTGTCATGCTTCGTCCCTCCTTCCTGTAGCCCTGATCCGTCCTGTCTTTCCCAATTTTACCAAAATCTCATTCCTGTTTCCCTTGCATGAATGGGGGAATCCTGTGTTTATCTGCCAGATACGGAATCCGCTTTACCGCTGTCTCCTGATTTCATCGATCAGAAAATTTGTTGTCCGCATCACAATCTCCCGTTCCTTTTTATCCAGGTTCCGTATACGGCAGGCCATGCTGTAAAGCTGTTTTTCTTCCGCCGGGACAGCCGACGTTTTTCCTAACAGCGTGTTCGCATCCGTTTTCAACGCTTCCACCATCTTTTCAAAAACCTCAATGGATGTTGCCGACTGCCCGCCTTCCACCCGAATGACTGTATTAACGCTGACCCCGGCTTTCTCTGCAAATTCTTCCTGTGACAGACAAAGCTCCTGCCTGCGTTTCCGGATGCGTTCCCCTGTCTCAATCAACCCCTGCGATATGGCACGGCTGCCCAATACGGCACCTCCTTCCCCGAAAACTATACTTTACGCCATCGTGTCGCAAAGCTGCCTTCAAAATTTTTTTTGCACGAAAAAAACAGCCAAACATGGATTTAGCTGCTTTTTAGGAACCTTTATTCACTTTTCCGCCTTCACTGTCCTTTCCGGCTGCCCTGCCTATTTTGCCATACACTTTCTGGTCAGTCTGAAAATTCCCGTTCCCACACACTGAACCAGATAAAGCGCCGCCACAACCAGCCTCCAGATCAGGATAATGCCGCCGATCACACCGCCAACCAACAGGTTCATCACTAATACACCTACCGTACCGCCTATATCAAACCCTTTCGGGATTACCCATACAAACATCCGGTGTACGCCAAAAGGAATCCCGGTAAGTATCCACAGTTTCAGATAATCACACACGCCGTTTTCCACACAAAGGGGATAAAACATTGCTGCTAAGAACATTGCCGCTCCTACGGGAACGATTACTTTCCTCAAAAATCCACCCATCCTCATGTTATCCACCTCCATACATATCATGGTTTACTTCTGCCTGATAGAAATTGCTGATCGTCAGCGACGCATTGTAAAGCGTTGTCAGCAGGTAGGCTTTGATATTCCCCACCTTGCTTGTGTTCCTGTGCAGGCAGAACAGGACATACTCAATATGCGTAAAATTCAGTTTCATAAATCGGTTTTTAACAAGAGACACAGGCTTGTCCACTCCCGCAATCCGCAGAGTGCCATCATCCGGCATCATCATAACCTCCACCATCAGCTCTACCAGTTCGTCCACATCCTCGCCTGCATGGTACTGGTAATCAATATTCTCCCGGATCAGTTCACGGTAAGCGCCCATTTTCTCCATCACATCCATCCCATCCGGCTGTCCTTTCTCTTTTAGCCAGATAGGATTTGATTGGATAGCATCCGTTTTACTAATATCCGTCTCGTTAAGATCCGTATAGTTATCATCAGTCTCACTATATTCAGTCTTGTTAATATCAGTATTATTAGATTGTGATTTTGGAAATTCAAGAGTTTTGATTTTCACAATTCCAGAAGTATGATTTTCATCATTCTTGAATTGTGATTCCGGAAATTCTTGAATTGTGGTTTTCACAACTCCTGAATTGTGGTTTTCATCATTCTTGAATTGTGATTCTGGAAATTCCTGAATTGTGGTTTTCACAACTCTTGAATTGTGATTTTCACAATTCAGCGTATTTCCGGCATTTTCCGCCTGCTCTTCCTCTTTCTCCGTCTCCGGGCAGTCCTTTACCATAAAGTTTTTCACATAGATAACATTCGGTTTCCCCAAACCAAGCCGCCTCTTTTCGATCAAGCCGATCCCTTTTTCCGTATCCAGTTCTTTCATCAGCTTGACCGCTTTCTGCGTCCCGCAGTTTAAAAGCTCCGCAATCTCATCCACTGTGAATACGATATACACCCTGTCCTCTTCATCAAACCATCGGTTCTTAATGCTAAGGCTCATACGGTCTAATAAAAGACCGTATAAAACCTTCGCTTCACAGGAGAGAGATTTAAAGCACTCTGCTGTAAACAATATTTTCGGAACCCGGTAAAAGCTGTACTGTTCCGCTTCCATACCACGGAAATACTCAAACTGTATTTTCTGCATCTTCCCTCTCCCCCTCTCTCTGGTTCTGTTTCCATTCTTCCAGAAGCGAATAGATCACGTCCTCAATCTGGCTTTTTGTATACGCTGGCGGGAAATAACTGTAAATCTTTTTTGCAGAAATCGTCACGCTGCTTTTGCCGCCCTCTTTCTTTATAAGGACTGAATATACGCCACCCTCTGTCAGTCCCTCCGCCTTGCTGCTTTCTTTCAGTTTCTCCGCCTGTGCTTTGGACGGGAATGTACCGCTGTTTTCAATCGCATCCACAAGCCATTTCTGTTCCTCCGGTTTCAGATAGGACAGTATCTCCCCGACCACAAACGGGATTTTTTTCGCATCCACATAGTCCAGCAATTCCGGCACAAGCTCCGCCAAACGTATGTACCTCTGCACCGTCCTCCCGCTGTCCCCGGCGGCTTCCCCTACCGCATCAGCCGTAAACTTGTCCCCCTTGCTGCCCTGGTGCTTCATGGCTTCATATTTCATCTTGTAGGCTTTTGCCTTCTCACTCGGCAGGATGTCCTCCCTCTGGATGTTTGTGTCCACCATGATCACTGTGGCTGCATCATCATCCAAGTCCCGGATAATCACTGGCATTTCTGTAAGCCCCGCCAGTTCACACGCCCTCCAGCGGCGGTGTCCGGCAATTACCTCATACCCGTCCACCGGATGTGGGCGCACGATTCCCGGCATTAAAACACCATATTGTTTTATGCTTTCAACCGTTTCCTGCATCTTTTCATCATCCAGTACACGGAATGGATGGCCTTTAAACGTATGGAACAAACGGATCGGCAGGGAAGTTACCACTTCCCCTCCCTCCGGCTCACTGGTTCCGAATAAATCATCATAAGAAGTCAGCTTTACCTTCTGTGCGCTCTTACTTTTCATCATTCAGCACCTCCCCTGTCAGATAACGGTAGCCCTTTGCCACAATCCCTTTTGGGTCGTGCAGATAAATGCTCTTCCCCTCTGCCGTAGTCTCCGCCGCCCTTACAGAAAGCGGGATGCAGTTCTCAAAAATATGGATTTTATCCCCGTAAACCTCCCGGATCTGCCCGGAAATATCCCTTGCAAAGTTCGTCCTCTGGTCAACCTTTGTCAGCAGAATCCCCATAATGGAGAGGTTGTGGTTTAACTTCCTATGTACCCTCCCGATAGTCTTGATAAGCTGCTGCAGCCCTTTTACCGGGAGATACGCCGCTTCAACCGGGATCAATACGCTGTCCGCCGCTACAAGTGCGTTGATCGTAATCATCCCAAGCGAAGGCATACAGTCGATCAGAATATAGTCATACTGCCCTTTCAGTGTATATAAATACTGGCGTAGTACCATTTCCCGGCTCATAACATTTACAAGGGAGGTTTCCAACCCTGCCAATTCAATATTTGCCGGGATGAAGTCAATTCCTTCCTCATGGTGGATAATCCCCTCCCCCGGCTCTAAATCCTCGTCATTGATTACCTTTTCCATGATATTTACCAGCGTCACATCCAGCTCGTCCGGTTCTGCGATCCCCAAACTTACCGCCATGCTTCCCTGTGCGTCCGCTTCGACCAGAAGCACCTTTTTGCCTTCCCTTGCCAGTCCGATCCCTAAATTTACACAGGTAGTGGTCTTTCCCACTCCGCCTTTCTGGTTTGCGATTGCGATTACTCTGCACATATACTTTCCTCCCGATTTACTTTTGTTCTTTTTCTACTTCTGCATAAACACGAAAATATTTATTGGTTCCCTTGTTTGTAAATGGTTCTGAGACTGTCCTGACCTTTATCTCTTCATGCCGTTCCATAAGCCCCTTAAACCACCGAATATCTTTAATCGTTCCCTGCATCCTAATCTTCAGCATACATATCCTCCCAATCCACGTAGAAGCAATACTCCGGATACCGGATTTTGATTGCTTCCCAAAAATATTTTGCATAACCACAGCAGAATAATTCTTCTACGGTATAGCGCTGCACTTCCTTCAACTGTCCTTCCATATCAGAATCGTCATAATTATAAACACTCGGCGTCCCATTGCAGTACAGGTTGAACGCCATCCGGATAATCCTCATGCTCCCACTGGTCTGCCACCCTTCCCGTAAGCACTCCGGTTTCACATTGCCTGTTTTAAAATCATAAATCCTCTTCACATGGTCCCTTGTATCCCTGTCAATTCCAAGGCAGTAGATCAATGCCATGTGGTATACATCCTGATGTCTGCACTTCGGCAGATATTCCTTATAAAATTTTTCGTGTTCCCTGTTCTTGAAAGTAATTGTGCGGGAATCTTTTTTCTCCGCTCTTGTCGCTGTGTTTGCCATTTGATTTTCCTCCAATCATAATCATATTTTTCTGACCATAACAAAAAAGGACATCCCTCTAAAATCTCTTTTAGAAAAATGTCCTTAAAGTGCAAAATATGAAATTGGATGCCGCACAAAACGTATTATTAAGTATTATCCCGTATTATGCGTAGCAAATTTGTAGTAAATTTGTAGTAAATCACAACTTCCAAACCTGCAAACCCTTGATTTTACTGGCTTTATTTATCCAAAGACTTCATCGTCGGGACTTTCTCCGACGCAATTCCGAAGCCACTCATATTCCTGAGCAACTCCCTACTTTGCTTTTTTCAATCAGATAAAAAGCCTTGTTTACCTTTAAAATTGATTACTTTCCGCATAAGCAGTTGTATTATTTGATGTATTTGATGTAAATCCCGATTGAGAGAATGGGTTCTTCAATCGGATTGCTTACTAAATTATAATCTTTATTATTGAATAAGTCAATCAGACCAAAAAAAGCAGCGTACCAATTTTCATTTTAAAGTACGCCACTTTTTCCTACGCTATTGAATTATTAAAGTATTTATCCAGTCCATCAAACTCGGTTCTTTTTAGTTCCTTTGTTACATCAGTATAGATATTTAAGGTTGTTGTTATATCCTTATGTCCGAGTGTATCCTGAATAACTTTTATATTTACACCTGCTTCACACATTCTTGTTGTAAATGTATGTCTGAGCGAATGACAACTAAAATGTGGTAAAAGCACTTCTGGGTTTTCTGTTTTCAAAAACTGCTCATCGTTGCAATCACGGATTATGCGTCGGATTGCCTTATTCAAAGTCGATTGATGTTGTGGCTGTCCGAAGCGATTGAGAAATATAAAATCTGTATATCCATCTATGGTCGCTTCGCAGTGAACTCCTAGCAGTTCTTGTCTTTCTTTTTCCATAACAAATGCTTCTTTAACAAAATCGAGCATCGGAACTTGTCTATTTCCTGCTTCTGTCTTTGGAGTATTCACATTGAAATAGCAGCCCTTTTTTCCTTCAGAAGTTCTGTGGTCATAATAAACCAACGTGTGATTAACATCTATAATCCCATCTTCCAAATCAATATCGCACCATCTGAGTCCAGTAACTTCTCCAACTCTTAACCCCGTTCCAAGCATTACTGCAAACATCGGATACCAATACACTGCTGTATTAGAGTTCTTCAGATAATCCATAAACAATTCCTGCTCAGGTCTAGTAAGTCCCCTGCGTTTTTCTGTCTTGAAGCAATGAGCTTTTTTCAATTCCCTTAAAACATTATTTGTCGGATTGTTTCTGATATAGTTATCATCAACCGCCATATCAAATATCTGATGAAGAATGTTGTGGACACCATCAACCGTTGCAGGCTTCAAGCCTCGCTCATCAACCAGATAATTGTAAAATCTCTTAATATCTGATTTCAAAAATGTTGAAACTCTCTTAGAACCGATTTGCCGACGTACAAAGGTTTCATAAATATATTTGTAATTCTCAAAAGTGTTGTTTTTCAATCCTCTCTTCAGGTCTTTCCACAACTCATATAAATCATCGAGTGTAACATATCGTGCTTCCGCTTTTATGCCATCACTTTTGTCTTTCTCAATCGCTTCCTCTTTAATCCTGAGTGCTTCAAGCGTTTTTGAATAGACATATCTTCTTTTATGGTTTTCATCAGTCCAACTGTACTGATAACTTCCATCACTTCTTTGAAGTTCTCCCGTGCGAAGAACTGTCCTTGTTTTATCTTTTCGTTTTGGTCTTGCCACGGCTGTTCCTCCTATATTTCATTCCTGCTATTTAAAAAATCCACAAATTTGTCGATGATGACATACACCTGATAACCGTCTGTCGTCATAAAATTGCAGTCTTTCCTTTTCATCAGCTCTCGTATTTTTCCCCTTCCGATACCTGTATAAGCGGCTGTTTCATTTACCGACAAACATTTCTTTTTCCAAAATGGCTGCTCTTTTTTCTTTTCTATAAGGCTTTCCCGATAAGCAATCATTTCTTCATCTGCAAAATCCACATTCATCGTTCCACCTCCTAAATCTCATACATTTTTTCAATGTACTCATCAAACAATTCTCTTTTTATCATTCGGCGTTTTCCCACCCATAACACAAATGGACAGTCAGCAAACCTTGTCATTTCACGAAGTTTTTCTCTGCCAATGCCGGTATAAGCTGTTGCTTCATCAATGGTCAGATACGGCTTATGCCATATCGGTACTTCTAATCTTTCTTTTTTTACTGGATTACTCACAATAATACCTCCTCATATCGAATACTGCTTTTTTATAAATTCAACAAATTCTTCTCTCTTGATAAGTCGCTTTGAGCCATTCCATAAAACGAACGGACATCTTTCATTATCGGTAAGCTGTCTGATTTTTCTGCTTCCAACACCTGTATAAGCTGCGGCTTCATCAATTGTAAGCATTACTTTCTCCCAAAGTGGGACATTATAGATTGTTTCATCTTTTTCGTTGTTCATATGCTGTAACCTCCTTTGCGTGGTTACAGCATACTCAAAAATCTACACTGAGCCAACGATGCGAATTTGCTCATCGCAAATTTGACTTTTTTATTAAATAGAATACTGATTTGCAATATATTCCTCAAAAATTTTTCGCTTTATCATTCGACGGCTTCCTATCCAAAGTACAAATGGGCAATCTTGCTTTTCCGTCATTTCATAAAGTTTTCCTGTTCCAATATTGGAATATATAGATGCTTCTTCAATCGACAAATTAGGCTTATGCCAAAGAGGTACATTATAACTCAGCTTCTTTACACTACTATTAGACATTTCTGCACCTCTTTTCTTTCTTTGATGAATATCTGTCGGTAACAACATAATCCCAACCATCCCCATCACACTTATCACATCTGTCTTTTCGCTTTGCAAATGGGTCAAGTCGCCTTACAATATAGTCCGGATTATGGATGTAATCATTCAGGCACTTCGGGCATAGACAACGAATATTTTCTTTCCCCTCCGGCTTGTAAACCCAAAGTCCAAAAGTCTTTTTCAAAGTTGCGTTTATCTGCCTGAAAAGTTTATCGTCATCTACCGTACCTATGTATTCACGCAACTCCTCTCTATTGACTGTCCGTATCTGCTCCAGAAGAACCATTGACGGTTTCTTCAGTCCAAACTCCTCGCCGAGAATAATGTGCGATGGCAAATATCTTTTCTTGATTACACTTGTAACCGCTGCAACAATAATCGTTGGAGCATTCTGGTTATAATCGTCTGCCTGAACGACAAGCACCGGACGCTCTCCGCTTTGTACTGAACCACTGTTATCTCCAAAGTCATAGTAGAATAAATCCCCACGACAAATCATTTTTTCTTTCATATGCATAACCTCACAAGAATCTAATTTTTAAAGTGTCATTCGTATCCGGAATGAAATAACCCCTTCACTCATTTGGACAAAGGATGCTGAAATGCACACCCAAAATCAGAGATTTTTATAAAATTTGATAAAGTTTTTCTTTGCCGCTGCAATAGACTTATCTACGGAGCTGTAATATACACCCTCCTGCTTTGCAATCGCTCTGGAACTCAGACCGCAGCACACATTCTTCATAAGGCGTTCCCTTTGAAGTGGCTGCAACATTGAAAGTGCTATTCTTGCTTTCCTAATTTCACACTGACGCAATTCTTCTCTTTCCAGTTCAAGTCTTTCTTCCTCTGCTCTTTCAAATGGGTCGTCAAACATAATGGCAAGTTCTTTATGGAACTGTGAGGACATTTCATCGTCATATCCATAGCAGTCAAGTGTGCGACTGCTTCTCTTTGCATACTTGTCCTCATTTCGGTTTGCATCGTCAATTACCTCTCCCTGTGCAATGGAAAGATGTACAAACGGAGAATATCTTTCTATAACAAGGGGATACTTCTCCCAAAGCTCTTTTACAGACAATTCCGTAATAATCGCCCATTTTTCATCTCCGGTATAACCGTTATATTCGTATTTAAGGTTTATCAGTTTACAATCCTTTGCAAATAATTCTTCTTGTTCTGTTAATGTAAGTTTGTTTGTCATTTCCGTAATCTCCTTTGAATTTTGAAAAATTGATAAGTTTCAAAATTCGGAGATTACGGGTACTCAGCTATCTGGCACTGCCAAGCGTTATAAAACATAAAAGTCCTTTCCCAAGTAAGGGAAAAGACCTAATACTGCACGAAGCATAATCGAATAAAACAGCAACAAAAAAAGCACCGTCGAATCTGGACAGCAAAGAATACTTCTATTCTTCACTTATCCGGCTTCGTACGGTGCTTGGTAGTTTAGCAAATAAATTGCTTATCTCCGCTTACTCGATTAGAAATCGTTACGATATTTACTTGTAATCTTCATCACCTGCAATTCCTGCCATATCCGTTCCTGCGGATTCTGCGGAAGTAAGCGAGGTTTAAGATATGGACATTCTTGCATTTCTGACACTTCACACTCAAATGTCCGGTTGCGTCTGAAAAAACTCTTTGTATCCTGAACCCACAAGTCGGGCAGAGAATATCTCGCTCTTTCAGACTTTCTGCTTCTACTCTTGACAGAAGCAATCTCTTTTGTATTTCAGGTGCTACCTGAGTCTGTAACCTCATTGTGAAACACCTCCCAGATTTAGCTCATTGGAAATGTACTCAAGGATATTGTGATACTCAAATAGTCCCATATCTCTCAATCTGATAACCAAGGCTGTATAAGATACTCCGATATAAGCTGCCATTCTACGGATAACTGCTTTATCCTTTGAAGTGATGGTATTATCGCCATAAACTTTTATCGGATTTGACTGATTATATTTCGCCAAGGCATTTTCAATAATTCTTCTCGGCATAAGAAGCGAAGCTCCCATTGTATCTGCCTGCCATTCAACAGACGCAAACATCTGAGCCAGTTCCTCTTGGGAATAACTACGCTCACTGTCATACTCTGCATGAAAGCGTCCTTCACTCGGCATTGCATACATCTTACTCAAGATATGATGTGACGCTTCGTGTGCCATTGTAAACCTGCGACGTCCCTGCTCCTTTTCAGCAAGAAGAAATTTATCAAGTACGATGGTATCTTTCGGGAAAACAAAGGGAATAATTTTTCCGTCCTGATGTACCAGCAGTGGTGTTGCTCCATCTGCCAGAAAACCAATCCTGCCTGCATCATCTTCTGCGAAAGAAGCGTATTCAATTCGTAACATAAGAAATTCTGTAATGAAATGTTCTATGTCGATGGATTGAATCACTCGATTGCTAAACTTATTAGCATAAGCTGTTATCAAGCCTTCGCTGATTTCTTCCAACTCGGCTCTTGACATATAAATACTCAAGTTGTGTCCACCTCCGACTCCACCTTGTCCGGCGGTGCAACTCCTCCGGCAAAGTTCTGTTGTATTTCCGCACTATCCAAATTGATTAGATAGCGAATTCCTTCAAGTGTTCTCATTCGTCTGTCCTCTGTTATAGTTCTTTGATGATGTGACAAGCCACACCCTGAATGCAGCACTCATCTACAATGATGTCTTTCATCTTCTTGTTTTCCGGATGGAGAATGATTTTCTTATTCTCATCATCTCGGAAGTAGCGTTTCAATGTATTCTGATTATCCACAAGGGCAACTACTATATCGCCCTCTTTGGCTTCTACCTGCTTTTTAACAACCACAAGGTCGCCGTCATCAATCCCTGCTTCAATCATAGACTGACCGCTTGCTCTTAATATGAAGAAATCTCCTTTGCCGAAAATAGCAGTCGGAAGTGATACATATTCTTCAATATTTTCTTCCTCATACTGAGGACTGCCACAAGGAATAGAACCTACAATCGGTGTCTGTGTCTGTTCGCCACTGTACTTACGGGTCACATTGGTGCGAATCTCCTGCCCGTCGTACTCAATCATATTCTTCTCAGCCATCTCTACCAAGTATTTGTATGCTGTACCTCTGGCAATACCAACAGCTTCAGCAATCTTTGTAGTCGATGGGGATTGTCTGTTTTGCAGGTAATAATCCTCGATATATTTTTTTATCTCACTCATAAGTTCAGGACTCTTGCTTCTCATACCTGCACCTCGCTTTCTTTTCTATCGGAAGCAGTTTGCTTTCGATAGTTTTATTATACCTGATACGAAAAATTTTTCAAGTAGGTTTTTCGCAAAAGAAAAGAGGTGTCGCAATTTGCTAACACCTCAGTATCTTTCAATATTTCCATTGAAAATTACAGCCTATAAAGGCTTTTTTATTCAATGAACTTTTATCCTGCAATTTGTGCAGACCGTCTGCACAATTTCTATTCTGTTCCTTTTCTCTCTTTTCTTCTGCTGAAAATAAAACATCGGATTGTCTACACACCGTGTCGATAATTTCAAGGAAGTCTTATAAACTACTTCTTGAATTTATATTTTCCTTTTCCGTGACCGGATACTGGTTCAATAATGTCTGCCTGCACTAAATTGGAAAGAAGTTTTGAAGCACCTGAACCTTTCAGCTCAAGAAGTTCCATAACTGCACTTCTTCCAAACACCTCATCGAAACCAAACTTTTCAAAAAGTCTATGGATATGAATCGTCGTTTTTACCGAGAAATCACTACCTTTTTCGGAAAGTACACTTTCAATATCCACTTTTTCATCTTGAATGTCCACTTTTTCATTCTCAATATCCACTTTTGTATCCCCAATGTCCACTTTTTCTTCGTTCAAAAGTCCACTTATATGAAGATTTCGATTATGAAGCTCATTTTTCTCGTTCAAAAGCAGATTCCTGAGAAATGCTTCCAGATACTCTGTTGTTTCGTGAATACCTTTTTGCAAGTTCGTATAGTTTGCACGGACAAGTGCATTTCTGAAATACCACGCATTTTCTGCAAAAATATCATTGGTTGCAGAAAACCCAAGCGTCCTTAAATATTTGATGAAGAACACTGCCGTTGTTCTCGTATTGCCTTCCCCGAAAATATGGATTTGCCATAACCTTGAAACAAATACTGCAAGATGATGGATAATCTCGTCCATTGAAAGTCCTTTATAACTAAAATCCTTCTCCTGTGAAAAATCATATTCAAGTGTGGCTCTCAGTTCAGAAGCACTACCATACATAACAGTTGCCCCATCAAGCACCCATTCTTTCTTTGTGATGTTGTAATCTCTAATCTTTCCGGCGTGTTTATAAATACCCTGAAAGAGTTTACGGTGGATAGAGATATACTCATTCGGAGAAAACGAAAACGCTGTTTCAGAAAGAATTTCTGCAATACGAGAAGAAACCTTATCTGCTTCTTCGGTACGTTCATCATCAGACAAATGCACTGGTCTTTCCTCATAGTAACTATCAATAAGACTCTGTGCTTCCTTCATCGTGATTTTGCCTTCAATATTCTGAATGGCAGTATCAATCAAATATTTAGATGGTTTGAGTCCGTCCACCGCCTGAAGTCCGATTGCCGTACTCCAAGCATAACCCTTATGAGCTTTATCCGGTTCAGACTCCCTTAAATATTCCTTAAACGGGTCTTTTTCCATATCCACTACCTCGCTTCATAGTTTTATAATTCACTCTTACCTAATTTGTGCAGACCGTCTGCACAAATTCAAATCTGCACTATTCGCTCTCCTGCATATCCTCATCGGCTTTTGCAATCATCTGTCTGTACTGTTCTTTCACGCTTTCCGGTGCAAGTATCTGTACCTTACCGTTGAAACCAAACACCCAACCGAAAAAGGTAGGACTTGCTGATACTTCGGTCTGTACCCTGAAAGAAGTCATATCATACGCAAGGGTTGTCACATCTTCTCCGAAACGGTCAACCATTGTTTTCATCAAGCTGTTATCACATCGTAAATCCACAAGGACTTTTTCGCCTGAAAACATAAAGAAAACTTCCTTTGTGTAATTCTCAATATCAAAATCATCAGGCATAGGAATAATATCCTTATCCAGTATCTCCGGCTTGGAAGCAATACGGTCTACCCTGAAATTGATAACCTTGCTTTTCTTCTCAGAATATCCGAGAACATAATAATAGTCCCCACACCAGAGAAGTTTATACGGACTCAGCTTATAAATCTCACCCTTATTCTTCAGAACCTTTTTCTTTAATCCGGTATAATCATAATACTGGAAAGAAATCTGTTTACCTGCGTTGATGGCATCATTTATAGCGTCAATGATGTAATATATCTGCTCATTATCCGGCTTAATTCGATTGACCACATAGTTATTACGCTTCAACTTTGCCACCTGCCCTGGACTGGTCATCGTATGTATCTTCTCAATCAGCGTTTCACTTTTCTTCTTTGTAATGAACTTCGATGACTCCACTGCATCTATCAGCAGTTTTAGTTCCGGCAATTCAAATTTGCGACTGGCTACAAAGTATTTGCTCTGAGTAGAATGGATAGTAACAATATCCATTCCAAACTCCTGAAGTGCAGCAATATCTTTCGTAACCGTTGTTCTATGTGCAGATATTCCGTATTCATCATTCAATATATTGATTAACTGTGTTGTAGAAAGAGGATTTTCTTCATCGGTTCTTTCCAGTAAAATCTTTTGTAGGTATAAAATCCTTGGCTTTGTTTCCATTGTTGTCCTTTCCAACTACTAATACATATCTCTAAACATTTCTCCATCTATATCACTTATCTGCTCAATCGGAATGACCGTCTTATCTTCCATAATAACTGTATGTTCATATTCATCAAACTTCTTTACGCAACCGGAGCAGGTAATGTATGCTCCTCCGGCTTTTTTATTATCCGGTACGAAATAAGTGATTCTAACCCTTTGTTGTGTACCGATGGTTTCAGCAATCAGATTTAGCTTTTCATTCAATTCTGCTATGACTTCATCACTCAGCATCAATTTTTCATCCGTCTGTCTTGCAGTTTCCTTAATAGCTGCTTCGTGTCCAGTAAGTGCCGCAAAAGGCGAAAACTGTGCTGCTCTGTCATAAAGGGACATACGAGGGTGTTTCTTTGAAGTTGGATTCGGCAGATTGATAATATCATCATATCTGTGATTGTCTTGATTCTCCATAATCTTCCTCCATTTACAATGGCATAGGTGTCCGTGCGAGTAGAAAAATGCAAATGGCAGATAGAATAACAGCTACGAATGCAACGCATATTGCTGCTTTCACTCCGTAATGCTTCTTCATTCCTTTGTAAATCAAAGCTGCACACCACTCACATATGGCAACAATAAGAATAAATATCCCTATTGACTTCCATAACCACGAAAGTTCATATATCCATCTCATATTCTGTTTCCTTAATCATATACTTTATTTTTCTACGCCTTGTGTCCACCTATCTGTTCATTACGGTCTTTGGCTGTCGCTCCCTCCTGAAGATTCATTCCTTTCAAGATGGCATTCTTCCCAAACTTCTTTTTTATCGTAAGCATTGTCTGCTGCATACGCTTTTCACGCTCTAAAGCTGCTTCTTCTTTGACTTGCTCCTGTTCTTTTGCCTTATAATCCGTAAAAAGGTCAAGCTGCTCATATTTATCTTCTTTCTTTGCTGAGTTCTCGTCTACAAGTCTGTTCGCTGTAATGTTAATTCTTCTGATAAGCAGATTTTTATCCACGATTCTATCATACAGTTCCATCACAGCATCGGTTATCAGCATTGTTGATGATGTCTGCCTTTTCAGGTTTGTTGTTCCGTGAGCGTGTTTAGGAACTCTTCTTCCATATCTGTCAATTGTGACATCTCCCTTGTATTTTCTGCTTCGGTCTGGGTCTGTCAGATTTTCTATATCATAACCTATCGTCAACACAATCTGGTCAGTAACAAGTCCCTTATCTACTAAATCAAGAACCATAAGGTCGGTCATTTCTTTTACAACTAACTTCGCCTTATCGAAATCATACGGGCAGTGAAGTACCTGTCCTGAGCATACACTGTTGGTTTCCGGCTTATAGGCTTTGACCTGCTCCATCGTACAAGGTTCATATCCCCAAGCATGGTCAATTAGCAGTTCCGCATTGATTCCAAACAACTTATAAAGCAGTTCTTCGTTATACAGTTCATTCGACTTTCCGATGGAACACCTTGCAATATCTCCCATAGTAAAAAGTCCGTGTTCTTCCAGTTTCTTTGCATAACCTTTACCTACTCTCCAGAAATCTGTAAGCGGTCTGTGATTCCATAGCTGTCTGCGGTAAGACATTTCATCCAATTCGGCAATCCTCACACCGTCCTTATCCGGCTCAATATGCTTTGCCACAATATCCATCGCAATTTTACACAAGTACATATTCGTGCCGATTCCGGCTGTTGCTGTGATTCCTGTTGTTTTCAAAACATCCTGTATCATCGTCATGGCAAGTTCCCTTGCAGTCATCTGATAGGTGTTCAGATAATTTGTTGCATCTATGAATACTTCATCAATCGAGTAAGGGAATATATCTTCCGGAGCAATGTATTTCAAGTAAACACTGTAAATCTTAGTGCTATACTCCAGATAGTATGCCATACGAGGTGGTGCAACGATATAATCAATCTCCAATGCTGGATTCGCATTTAATTCTGTACTGTCATCAGATGAACCAGTAAATGTACGATTTGGTGCTTTCCATCTTCGGTTGTTATTAGCTTCTTTTACCTTTTGCACGACTTCAAACAAGCGTGGTCTGCCGGGTATCCCATAACTTTTTAATGACGGAGATACCGCAAGGCAGATGGTTTTCTCTGTCCTGCTCTTATCTGCAACCACAAGATTTGTTGTCAAAGGGTCACGATTTCGCTCTTTACACTCCACAGAAGCATAGAATGATTTGAGGTCAATTGCGATATAGGTCTTTTGCTTTGCCATCATTCTATGCTCCCTTCTAAAATTCCTTCGAGTAAATTATGCTATCGTTAGTGTCAATCCTCGGTATAAAAACCATCCAATACATATGTTGTGACTGGTGTTATATACAATTCATATTTAATGACCAGTCTGATTAAATCATTTCCGTCAATCAATGTTATCGGCGTACCTTCTCTCGCAGCCTCTCTTGCCTTATTGGTAAATCGGCTATTAGTAATAAATACTCCATAATCGGCTTGATATTTGTTCATCGCCCCAAGAAATTGATTGATATCCGGCTCACTCACTGGATTTGAATTAAATCTTTTACACTGAATAACCACTCTGGTTGTTCTAAAATCATCGGCATCTACGTGATATCCATAACCATCAATACCACCATCATTTGACACCTGAACCCCTTTGTTGGTAAACTCCACTCCCATCTTTGTAAGAAGTGCTCGTGAAAATTGTTCAAACTTTGCTGGAGACATATTAGCGATTGCACTCTGAAGTTTTACCTTGAAATCATCTAACAATTCGTCATCTGTGGATTCATTCTCCTCGTCTTCAACCTCCAGTGTTTCTACTGGCTTGTTTTTCGATTTGTTCTTAGTCGAATGTTCCTCCCAATAGCTTCGAGCCTTATCCCTTACTTCTGTCTTAACATCAAAATCTGTTAAATCTACATTTGCTCCATCTTGAGTAAGTGTAATCTTTGGATTGAATTTCACATAAGATATGAGTCCGACATAACTAAGCTCTTTAATAGCAAAATTAAACTTAAAATCAAATTTTTTGTACTGATTTCCTGTTTTATTAGATGTATATAGTTTCTGTTCAAATTCAGCAATATGCTCATCCAACTCACTAATTCTGTCTCTAATTTCAGAACGCTCTAACTGTCCACCTGCTTCCTGAAGGACTTGAAGGATTGGTTTAATAAGGTATGATACTTGTTCTTCTGTATTTAAATCGTCATAAAACATATTTACATTTACACCTCTCATTTACTGTGCATACTTCTTGAAATTCTCTGCCTGCTCAAGAACTTCCTTGTAAACATCATCAATGGTTACTGGCGGATAGCCGAACTCATCAAGCAGCAATATCAAATCCACTTGCAAGTTTGCCTTAATATCATCACGGGCAGACCAATCGGTATAGCGTGACTTATCATCAACAATCAGCTTTATCCTTTTGGAAAGTTCAATCATTTTATCGTCCGGATATTCAAACTCAAACTTCTTGGAAACTGCTTTCAAAATATCATAGAAAGCTTTTTCCTCATAATCTATTCCCATATTCTTGAAGGAGTTCTTTTCTGTTTTCAGTTCAGACAACAACTGTGCAAGCTGCTCCGCAACATCATCAAGGACTTCGTTGGCATACGCTTCATCACGACGTCGGTTATTATACTCATCAACAACTTTCTTGAGTCTGTCTGCAAATTCCACACCCATAATTTTATTAACTTTCTTAAACTCGTCAATCGCCTGAGAAAGAAGTCTTTGAAGTATCTTGATTTTCGTATTCGGCAACTGAATAGCATTTATCTTATCCATATACTCATCGCTGAAAATATCCACCGATATATGCTTTCCGGTTTCAAATAATTCCTCAATGCCATCCGACTGGATTGCTCCCTCAAGCATTTTGCGGACACGAGCATTCATCTGCTCAATATCCGGTGCGTCGCCCTTTGTCAACTTGAAAAGGATAGAACGGACAGCACAATAAAAATGGATATAATCTTTATCTTCATCAGAGAATTTCTCACTTGAACTACAAAGATTAAATGCCTGCTTCATTCTCTTGACTGCTGCCATAAATCTTCTTTCCAGTTCTTCAGACAACTGCACATACTCAACTGCACGGTTCAGACAGGCAAGCTGTTCGGTAGGCGAACCATTGAAGAAATCACTGCTGTTGAAGTTATGGAACATCTGACCAAGAACTTCTAACTGGTCTTTTACAATCGTGATAGACTGCTCCACACCTTCAAATTCTTCGCTCTCAAAATTCGTATATTTCTTGAGGGCAGTGTTCATGTTTTTTTTGATACCTATGTAGTCAACAATCAAGCCTTTATCCTTGCCCTCGCATACACGATTTACACGGGAAATCGTCTGAATAAGGGTATGCTGCTGAATAGGCTTATCAATGTAAATCGTATCAAGTTCCGGCACATCAAAACCAGTCAGCCACATATCTACAACAATGGCAATCTTAAAGTTTGACTTCGGATTTTTGAACTGACGGTCAAATTCTTTCCTATCCTCTTTTGTGCCAAGCATATCAAAGAGGTCTTTTTCATCATCTTTATTACGAGTCATAACCAACTTAATTTTTTCCATTGGCTTCAACTCTTTTTTATCTTTTTTACTCAGAACAACCCCGTCATCACAAATCTTCTTTTCTGTCCATTCCGGTCTGAGTTCCTTTACTATTTTATAGAAATCGTATGCTATATTTCGGTTGGAACATACAAACATTGCTTTGCCTGCTACAGTTGCACCTTCTGCCACACGGGTTTCATAATGTTTGATAAAATCCTCCGCAACAGCACGAAGTCTATCAGGGTCGCCAATAATAACTTCCATTTTGGCAACTGCTTTCTGACTTTCTTCTACTTGATGTTCATTTGCCCCCTCAAGTTCACACTGAGCATAATATTCTTCAATCTGTCTTACCTTATCCTGATTGAGCATAACCTTGGCTGCACGACCATCGTAAACAAGATTAACTGTAATACCGTCCTTAACAGCTTCCGTCATTGTATATGCGTCTACAACACCACCAAAGACTTCGATTGTTCCATCAACCGGAGTTCCGGTAAATCCAACATAAGTCGCATTTGGTAAAGAATCGTGCAGATACTTGGCAAAGCCATAGGTTTTCTGAACACCTGACTCTGTAATCTTAACCTTTTGGTCGAGATTGATTTGGCTTCTGTGTGCTTCATCAGAAATACAAATAACGTTCGTTCTGTCTGTAAGAAGCTGCAAATCCTCTGTAAATTTCTGAATGGTAGTCAGATAAACACCGCCACTCTCTCGTCCTTGAAGCTCCTCACGAAGTTTCTCACGGGACTCAATACTTACAACAGTTTCATCCCCGATATATTTCTTTGAACCTACAAACTGTTTGGAAAGCTGGTCGTCAAGGTCTGTTCTGTCCGTAATAATAAGAATAGTCGGAGAAGAAAAGTATTTGCTTTTCATCAGCATACGGGTAAGGAAAAGCATTGTATAACTCTTGCCGCAGCCTGTCGCTCCGAAGTATGTACCACCTTTACCATCTCCTTCAGGGCGAAGATGAGCCTTGATATTCTCATACAATTTATTTGCCGCAAAGAACTGTGGATAACGGCACACTATCTTCAAATCCTTATCTGAGTTATCCGGAAAATAAATAAAATCTTTGATAACTTCAAGTAAACGGTCTTTTCGGAAAAGTCCTTTTACCATTGTCACAAGGGAATTGATACCGTCCAGTTCTTTATCGTCTGAGTTTATCTTTCTCCACGCATAGAAGAAATCATACGGGCTGAAGAAAGAACCATATTTATTATTTGCTCCGTCACTGATAACAACAAACGCATTATATTTAAAAATCTCCGGAATATCTCTACGGTAACGAATTGTAAGCTGCTTATATGCGTCCATTATGGTCGTATTCTCTTGTACCGCACTCTTAAATTCAAGAACAACAACAGGAATACCATTTACGAACACAATGCCATCCGGAATACGCAACTGATTATTTACGCCTTCAATTTCAAACTGATTAACCACTTTGAAAATATTGTTTTCGGGAGTGTCGAAATCAATAAGTTCAATATAGAGGTCTTTCTGCGTTCTATCCTCACGATTAAGAATAAATCCATCGCAGAGCAACTTAAATACAGCTTTGTTTGCTTCATAAATCGTACCGGAAATATTACGCAGCATTAGAATGACACTATCCACCTCACTCGGTGTGATACTGTCTTTCGCATAGCGATTATAAAGGTATTGCTTCAGGTCGTCCGTAAGCAGAACCTCTGTCCTTTCTCTGTGTATCTGGTCGCCACTGACATAGGTGTACCCCTCGTCTTTGAACAACTCCATTATTGACATTTCCAATGCGTGTTCATTAAAATTTGCCATTGCGTTCACTCCTTTGGTATTCTGCATCAAATTATGATGCAACTACACTTGTATAATAAGCATTATAAAGTGCTTGTACTGTTTCATAATATTTATCTTCATAAGTTTCTGCTTGTGCGTCGGTATACTCTAAGAAAAACTGACAATCAACATCTTCGCCAAACTTATTATTTATAATTGTTGCTATATTCTCAACAAGTTCCATCATCCACATACAAACGGTTTCTTCTCTTGTGTGTGCTAGACTTTGATATTCCCATACATAATCAATCGGAGGTATAGGTGTTTCCTTATCAAAATCCATTTTTTTATCTACGAAATAATAGAAATATTCATCAATATACTCTCCAATAGATATTTGAGCCACATTCAAAATCATCATCAGACGATTTTCTTTGTTTATAGGTTCAAAGATATTAGGAGTGCCGTTCCATTCTAATTCTCGGTATCTATCATAGCTTCGATGAAAATATTTTGCTCCATCATACAAATAATCCCTTCCCAAATTATATTTCTCTATATCTTGCTGAAGTTTATCTATACATCCCTGTAACCAATACTTTCCCGTAAATTGTTTAATCTTATATCCGGCTTGATTTAATATCTCATTTTGTAATTCTTCAGAACACCGGCAGTATTCCGAATAAATTTTCCTTGTATGCTTTTCAAGCGGATATAGATTAGCTGCTATAATACACCACGGCAAATAATCTCTTTCCTCTTGATTATCAATTAGAAAAAGTCGAGCTTTTTCTTGCAATGCTATACGTTCCTTTTCGCATTGCAATTTCTGTATTTCCTTTTCATGTCGTGATTGCAACCAATAAATCAAAAAAGAAACTGCTATTGTTGCCACCAGTGACAATACTCCGATTATAATCTGAATTATATCTGCTAATGACATAGGTTCCTCCTTGTAAATGATAATTTAGCGGCTTGACATTGTTGTAAGAATTATTTTCTGCAATTCTTGCAGTTTTTCTATTTCAGAAAGATTTTCTTCTTTGCAATAAATAAGGCTCATAACCTTTTGGGAGAAAGATTTCTGTAATTCAAGTGGTGGAATTGCTATTCCATAAGCATGAACATCGTTTCGATTTAATGTAGGAACTGCACTACCACCAACAAAGCCATCATAATTTAGATTTTTGAGCAAATAAAATACCCACAACGGTTCTGCTTCATAAATTTGTTTTACATAGAGCGATGTGTTATGTGTCCAACAGTTGCAAAGGTACAATCTTGGGTTGCCAATATTGCCGCTTCGTCCCATTACAATAACAGGAGCTTCAGCAGTAAATTCATCATGATACCCAATTGTTCCGGTTGAACCTGCAACGGGATATTTACCACCAGTCATTTCAGTTCGAGGTAAATCATGCCCCCTTTGTAGTTGCAACACATCGCCAACAGTGCCTTGTTTCCAAGAAGATTTATCTGAGTTGGACTCAAAATATTTTTGATACAATGTTTGAGCAGTATCGTCTAAATTATCATTTATCTTCTGTTTCAAATCTATTCTATCGGTTATCGTCTTGTAGGCTTTCACTATTTTTCTCTGCTTTTCAATATCTGGTACTGGAAGTTCCACCATACAAAGCTCATTCCAATCGAAAATCTCTCTTACGCTTCCGTGTGACTTATACCTTGCATAACGGTCAAATTCTGGTCGGCTGAACCAAAGCATAAGATATTCAGGGTCAAGTTCCTCTTTATTTTCAACTTCAAAAACTGTATAAGAGCTTGAAATGATACAATCTTCTTCATCTAAATAAGCAATAGAAATTTTCTCTCCATTTCGTGAAGTAACGGGTCCGTATGCAAACTGTCCCGTTCTGACTATCTTATAATTCGATAAATCAGTTCCTACAATATTTGCGATTGAAGGAATAAATTTTTTACTTATACTTACGCCAAGCAACTTTGTTACGGCTAAATTCTTATTACGCTCGTCCACAAGTCGAATGTAATTGCCTAATATCTTATATCCTTTTTCCATTCCTACCACCTTAACCAATGTATTTTCTATGAGCAATTTTCACATTGCTCTGCTTGACCATTGCATATTGCAATGTCGTATCTATTCTTCTATGCCCCAAGAGCTGCTGAAGCTGCTCTATTGGCATTCCTTTGTCTATTGCCATTGTTGCAAGTGTTCGCCTGAATTTATGAGGGTGTACCTTATTTAATCCCAAGCGTTTTCCAAGCTGTCGTAATCTCACTTCAATACCTCCGATATTCATTCGATTATACGGAGATTGTAATGAAACAAAAAGTGCTGGATTGTCGTCCTTTCGGCTATTTAAGTAATTCTGCAAATGTATTTTTGTTCTTGCATCAAAATATACTATTCGCTCCTTATCGCCTTTGCCGAAAACCACACATTCTCTTTCGTTAAAGTCTATATCCTCACGATTTAGCAACACCATTTCTCCGACACGCATCCCCGTTGAAGCAAGCATATCAATCATCGCCAAGTCCCTGAGTTCTGTGCAATTATCTCTCATCAATTCAAGTGCTTCATCTGAATAAGTTTCCTTAATGTTTGTTCCGGTCTTAACCTTATGTATTCGCCTGACCGGACTTTTCAAAATATAATCCTCGTCCTCAAGCCAAGAGAAAAAACTGGAAAGTATTCGTCTTATATTATCTATCGTAACTTTACTTGATTTTTTCTTTGCTTGATACTCTGTCAAATAACAACGAATGTCGTCAGTTACGATATATTTGATACTCTTTCCAATACCATCAAGCATTGACTGTATCGTTGCATTATAGTATTTCAGAGTTTTCTCAGAACAGCCTTCAATACGCTTTGCCGATAGGAAAGATTCTACTAAATTCTGTTCTGAAAGTTCCTCATCTTTTTTTATCTTTGTTACCTCATAATCAAAAAGTGTATACTGCAACACCTCTTGCAATCTTTCTGTCTGTGCGTTATTCAGATAAGGTAACATTCCTTGAATAACATCAGTGATTAGGTTCTGTTTCATAGTCAATTCTCCTTTTCTTTTTTAAGAGAACGACTACCAGTGGCAGTCCCTTGTTTTAACTCCCGCCACTGATGGGAGTTCTATTGTAAATGATAATTTAGAAGCTACGGTGCAAGCAATCTTCAAATCAGAATTTATTGACTACGAAAGAGCCAACTATTCCGATTACATAGAATTTGAGTTTGGAAAATATCCTGCCACTTGGAACTTGGTTGACTTGGATACCGCCGTCGATGTTCGTGATGGCACACACGACTCGCCAAGCCCAACTGAATCTGGTAAATATCTTATCACTTCTCGTCATCTGCTCCCATACGCTGTTGACCGTAGTGATGCGTATTTTATTAGTGAAGCCGATTTCAAGAAAGCCAATGAGAGAAGCAAAGTCGAATATGGGGATATTCTTTTTAGTATGATTGGAACAATCGGTATTATTTCATTCATAACAGACAAAGAAGTTGACTTTGCGATAAAGAATGTAGGTTTGTTCCGTACCTCTCAAAATCCTACAATACGGTATTTCATTCTCTCGTATCTAAAAAGTAAAATCGTGGAGAACTATATATCTTCATATATGGCAGGAAGCACTCAATCGTATGTAAGCCTTAATGTGCTAAGAAAGATACCTCTTATTCTGCCCACAGAAGATGTACTTCAACATTTCGAGAAGCAAGTAACACCGTTGTATGCGAAAATGATTGAAAACACCCATGAAATTGCCAAGCTCAACGACTTAAAAGATGTAATAACCACATCTATGTCAAGCCGCTAAATTATCATTTATCTTCTGCTTTAAAGCAATTCTCTCCGTAATTGCCTTATAACTGTTCACTATTTCAAGCTGGTTTTCAATAGGCGGAATAGGCAATTCTAGTCTGCATATATCATCCCAAGTAATCCCACCACGAACGCTCCCGTCAGTATGTAACCAACAAATTCGGTCAAACTCCGGTCTGCGAAACCACATCATCAGATAATCTTCATTCAAAATGCTGTTATCTATTACCTCAAACATAAAATATGCCGGAGAAACAATAGCAGGTTTTTCTTCATCATACAATGCAACCGGAAGTCGTTCATCACGACCAACATGCATTGGATTACACGCAAACTTTCCTTTTGTTATCAGTTTATATTTACCCAAATCCGTACCAATGACATTTGCAACCGACGGCATAAAGAACTTGTCTATGTTAATTCCCAAAACTCTGTCTGTTATGCTTTCTCTGTTCCGAGTATCAATCAGTCGGATATGGTTTCCTAAAATATCATAATTCGATTTCATATCCCAACTCCTTAAATACAGCAAGCAAATCTGATTTGGATTTTTCCTCTTGAACAAGAAGTTCTTTGAGTTCTCCCTGCAATGACTTCATTTTTGTATCAAAGTCGATGTTCTCATCACGGTTGACAAACTCAATATATCTGCTTGGTACAAGAGTAAATCCTTTTTCTTTTACTTCTTCAAAAGAAGCAGAATAGCAAAACTCCGGCACATTCTCATAAGTTTCCTCATAGCCTTCCTGCTGCCAGTTATGATATACACTTGTAACTTTGGCTCTATCTTCCTCTGTCAATTCAATGTACTTCTTCTCATAAGGACTGCCCATCTGTCGTAAATCCATAAAGAGTATTTCATCTTCTCGGTCACGATAGCGTTTGAGCTTTCCGTTCTGCTCCACAACACGAGCCTTTTTATTCTTATTGAGTACCCAAAGGGTAACGCTGATGTCAGTGGTGTAGAAAAGGTTTCTCGGAAGAATAATAATCGCTTCTACCAAGTGATTTTCTATAAGCTGCTGTCTGATTTTCAGCTCTGTACCGTCATCGGATAATGCTCCATTGGCAAGCAGGAAACCTGCCACACCGTTTTGTGAGAGTTTGGAAACAATATTCAGTATCCAACCATAGTTTGCATTGCTTGTTGGTGGGACTTCATAACCATTCCAACGAGGGTCGTCTACAAGCTCATTTTCGGCTCTCCACTGCTTCTGATTGAAAGGCGGGTTTGCCATAATGAAATCTGCTTTAAGGTCTTTGTGCTGGTCGTTGGTAAATGTATTGGCTGCCATCTCTCCAAGATTTGCAGAAATACCACGGATAGCCAAATTCATTTTTGCCAGTTTGAAAGTGGTATTTGTGTATTCCTGACCGTAAATAGACACTTTCTTTTTATTACCGCTATGTGCTTCTACGAACTTGATGGACTGCACAAACATACCCCCCGAACCGCAACAAGGGTCATAAAGTATTCCATCGTAAGGTTCAAGCATTTCGGCAATCAGGTTTACAATACACTTTGGTGTGTAGAACTCTCCTTTACCTTTTCCTTCTGCAAGAGCGAACTTACTAAGGAAATACTCATATACACGACCTATAATGTCGTTCTCTTTATCATCAGTGTTGATACGATTGATTTCATCAAGCAAAGAAGCCAACTTTACCGTATCAATATGTAAGCGGGAGTAATAGTTATCCGGCAAAGCACCTTTCAGTGCCGGGTTGTTCTTTTCAATCGTATAAAGTGCTGTATCTATCTTCAGGGCAATATCATCCTGTTTTGCGTTTTCAATAATGTATTTCCAACGGCTTTCTTCAGGAAGATAGAATACATTTTCCTGAGTATAAAACGGTTTCATATCCGCATACTTTTCGCCGTGTGTAGCAATAATCTTATTACGGCATTCCTCAAACTTGTCACTGGCAAATTTAAGAAAGAATAAACTCAGAACAACGTGCTTATACTCCGCAGGCTCAACAGAACCTCTCAGTTTATCAGCACTTTTCCAAAGTGCTTCTTCCATTGATATTTCTTTCTTTGGTTTAGCAGCCCTTGCCATCTATAATTACCTCCGTGTTTTAATCTTCATCTAAAATAACTTCGCATATATCTCCGATGTCGCAGTGAAACACCTGACATATCCTCATCAGTACTTCAAGAGATACCGGCTCATTCTTATTTATCTTCGTTGCAGCGTATGATGTAATTTCGGCTGCACGCATTAAATCCTGTCTTTTCATTTGATTGTCAATCATAAGTTTTTGAAGTTTGTTATAGCATATCTTCATCAGTAACACCTCTTCATCTTATAATTCTTCTTCGTTACAGTTAGTCATTTAACATTATATATTAAATTTTCAGGCATTTCAAGATTTCAGGCAGAAATGTAACCTTTCAGACACTAAGGTGTCACTTTTTGCAAACACCTAATGCAACTCTTCTAAAGAATAATAAAAATGAGATGCCGAAGCACCTCAATTATACATTCTATTATTAACATTCAATGCAATCATTGCTATGACCTTTTCTATCGGCGGCTCTTTTCCGTCCGGTGCAACTGCTTTCCAAAAAGCTATTGCTTCCGGTTCAGCACTTTTCATTGCTTCCCGAATGGCAAACTGCATTTCCTCTTTTACTGCTTTTTCGGTTGTTCCATTTTCTTTTGCTATTTGTCTGAAAATGTCGTTCACTTCTACTTCCTCCTATATCTATTAGTATGTGTCTGTCACTGACAGTTGTTGTTATAGCATATTCTCTCTGTCGAAGTCCCGAAAAATTTGTCGATAGCAGAAATTTTTTATACTGAAAAAAAGAAAGCTCGTCGATTAGGACGAACTTCTGTGTTTTATGGAAGTATTTGCTTTGACTGCTTCACAAGTGTATCTATGACTTCATAAATTCTGTTTCTATCTTCAGGAACAAGTTTTTCAAGCTTCTCATTTAGCATTGAGTTCTTGACTGTATATCCCGTTTCCAGAACATCTGTAAGAACCATATCCGATGATACACCTAAAGCATTTACTATCTTTATGAAAGTTTCGAGTGACGGAATTTTCTCTCCACGCTCAACCATACCAATATAATTTGTTGTCAAATCTGTTTTCTCAGCCAAATCTTCTTGGCGTAATTTCCTCGCAAGTCGGAACTTTCTTATATTCTTGCCGATTGTATCGAGCTTCATCACATCACCTCCCTTAGTGTGTTTCCATAACTAATAGTATAGGTTAAGTCGATTTCAAATCACACGCACCCAAAGGAAGTCAAACCAACTATTAGTGATGATTCCCAACTATTTTTATGTTATACTATAAAAGTAGTAATTCACGATTGTTAATGGCGAAAGACAAATCACAACCCAAGAGCCAAGTTAAACAATCTCCATAGAATAAACTTAGGGGTAAAAAGGAATGGACGAACAAAAGATAATATTCAGTAATCGGTTTGAAAAAGAGAAATTTGAGGATTACAAAACAGATTTTGGAACTGGCAACGCAATCACTCCTGACTTTACGGAAGCTGATGATTTTTTGAAATTCATACAGAAGAACCGCAGAAGTGTTCCAAGTAAAGAACGAATTGCTGATAAGGACAAATTCATAAAGACCGTTTACGAGTTATCCAACAGCTTTGAAATTGACGCTGACCTGATAGAATTTGCCGAGGGATATATCGCCAACATCTATGTAGATTATGCCTGCTACACTGGATATATCAAGAAGCTGTTAGCAATTCTTTTTATCCTTGCCGATGATATTTCCTTTTTAGGCGGCAGTAAAGAAAATGCCGATATGCTTTTCAGCTTCACTTATCATACACACCATATTTTCCTGAATAACAGAGAAACAACCGATTTCTCATAATGTACCTGATGGCTACTCAACTGAGCAGCCATCTTTTCGATTTTCCAGACACCGTCTGGAATTTTTAATACGCCGGAATACCGTATCCATAGATATTGCTGCTTCCGACTGCGTACTGTCTTTGCTTGCAGGCGTCGCCTGAGTTACCCTCTACGGTATAAACTGTGCCGTTCTCACACTTCTCTACGATACCAACGTGGTCTGTTGTACCGTCGCCTTCCCAATCGAAGAAGATAATATCTCCTGCCTTTGGTTCATAAGTGCGGTCTTGCCATTTTCCATTTGACTTAAACCAGTTTGCACCGTCCACACAACCTGCAAATTTCGGAACAAGTCCACTTTCAATATATCCGCATTGGTCAGCACACCAAGATACGAAGCAGGCACACCATTCCACTCGGCTGTTAAAGCCATACCAGCTCCAGTAAGGTTGTCCGCCCTGATTGCCTACCTGCGTCAAGGCAACCTCAACAATCGCCTGATTACCTCCGGCAGTAAAGGCTCGCCCATACGGATAGTACCTCAGAACGTGAGCGACATACTGCGTATCTCCATAACTGCTCCACCCAAGTCTGGAAGCCTGCATTGTCGAAAATTCTACTGCATTGGCATAGGAATATCCACCATAATTGGTTTTTGCCCAAGAAATATACCCATTACCAAAGTTGTAGCCTTGCAGGGCAAGTTTGATATGCTCCATATCTATCGGGCTTTCCACCTCTGCCGAGGTAAGAGCCGCTTTCAATTCCTGAACACCACATTGGATAGAATATTCAGGGTCTTTAATTCCATTAGGTTCGTGCGGATACTTCGTATTGAAACTTCCTTCTGCTGCCTGCATAGGGTCAAGTCCTCTGCCGCCGCTTTCCTGCATCATAACCGCCTTGATAAGTTCTACATACTCAGGAATGCCGTACTCTTTGGCATACTTCTGTATGATGGGTTCATAGGCTTCTACCTCTGCACTTACCGGAGTATAGGAGTTACTGTCACTTCCTCCACCGAACATTGCTACGGCAGCACCGAACAACACGACAATCATAATAATCAACACCGCTATCCAACCTCCTGCGGCGATTGCTGCTACAAGTGCTTTTGTCCCTGCAATAATCGCTTTGACTGTCGCAACAGTAGCTTTCGCTGTCGCTTTGACGGTATCTGCTGTGGCTTTCGCCGCTTTCTTTGCCGTCTGAGCCGCTTTCTGTGTTGCTTTGGCTGTTGTTTTTGCTGTTTTCTGTGCTATAATGGCAGCTTCTTTTGTGGTCTTAATAGAAGTCTTTGCCGTTTGTTCTGCGGTCTTGACCGACCTCTGAACAGTATTGGTTGCACCTTTCGATACGGTCTTGACTGTCGTATTTCCTGCCGACCTTGCAGACTGTTTAATTGTTTTCTCTGTACGCTCCAGAGTTCGGATGCTCTGTTTTCCGACAGGATTGACCGATTGTTTTTGAAGCTGCTTCTCTGCACGCTTGGTCTTGAAATTCTCAATTCCCGTTTTGGCTTTCTGATAATTCTGTCTTGTTTCACGCACACCCCATCTGCCGACTTTATCCGCACGGTATGCTGTTTCGTGAACAGTCCTATCCGTTGCCGCTTCGATTTTATCGGAAGCATATTCCTCTGCGGAATTTTCCGAAGCATTGGTGGAATGTTCTGCCTTATCTTTCGTCATCACATAGGCTTTCTTCATTCGCTCCGTGGCAACTGCTGCCTTATTTATGGTCTTGATTGTACCTTTGCTTGTATCTCTTGTTTTTATATCAGCCATCGGTTTCCTCCTTTCTCGAAAAATAATAGAGAGTGGGGTTTAATCCACTCTCTTAGCGACAACAACAAGCCTGCCATTGTTTCTTGAATATTCACAAGTAGAAAGAGAAATCAGCTTGTCGCCATACTCTGCCGATACTCCGGTATCATACAAAGAAAGTTCCTTGCACTTAGCAACATACGCATCAAACTCTGCCGCATTTTCTGCGTCCGTAAACTCATAATACTTAAAGCTGTCGGAGCTGTTTGTATAAACAACCGTCTTAAAGACTGCAATCACTTCATACTGGTGTCTGTCCGTCAGTGTATCAAAAGTAATAGTCTTATGTTCTTCCCAAAAGCTCTTGTTTCTGTACTTCATCAGTCCCGTAAACATAGAACCGTCATTCATGTGGTGTCCGTAAATAATGATGTTGTCTGAAGGTTTCTGCACATCACAATTTTCCTGCACATACGGGCAGCCATAAGCGGAATAGGTCTTATCAAACTTGTGCTTCAGGTAGAAGTTCGGCTCATTTACAGACTGTACGACCGGATAATTGATATTGGTATCTTCAACCTTTATCCAACCCACCATATCCTCATTCTGCCGATAAAGTTCAAGATATTCAGCAAGATAGTCCTTATCTTCCGAAAACATCACGCCCTCATTTTCCTTTGGCGGCTCGTCCTCCACAATCTCCGCAAGGTTATCATAGACTTCATTCTGCTTGGCAGAGTCAATGTGATTACGAATAATAAAGAAGGTGCTTACAGACAACATTACCGTAAGCACCACCGCAATAATAATATAGATTTTTCTGCTCATATCCTCTTACCTTTCCATATCGTTTCTCTTAGGCGGGGTTAAATCCCTGCAATACTCCGGATACCTCAACTTGATACCCTCCATAAAGTACGGTGCATATCCGCAACAGAACAGTTCCTCCGGTGTATAGAGGTTTTCCCTGCCTTCTTCCGTAAATCCATTCCAGAGATTAAAGGCAAGGTGGCAGACTTTGACTGTGCCACTTGTCTGCCAACCTCCGTGCATACCTTCCGGTATGATACAGTCCCTCTTAAAATCAAACATCTTTCCGATGTTCATTCTCGTTTCTTCTGAAATGCCCATCACATAGAAAAATGCTCTGTGATAGCAGTCGTTGACTTTGCACTTATCCAGATTTTCCAATACAAAATCTCTGTGTGCAGCATTGCGAAATTGAATCTTAGACATTTTAAATTCCTCCTTACGCTTCGCCTGGTTTGGTTGTCATCAGTTTATAAAGTTTCGTGTTCTTAGGAAATTTGTTTGCAAACGGTACAAGTGAACTTCCCACCTTGATAAGTCCGTGTCCTGCTTCCACATTCGTGATATAGGACATCTGAAGGTCGGAAATATTCAGAAGTTTTGCAAGCTCAAGCCTGTCTGTGGAAGCCTGATTCAGCATAATGATAAACTCTGAGTTTGCAAGCATTGTTCTCGCTGTGTGGCTCTGCAAAAGGTCATCGACGTTCTGGGTAATTCCACTTGCGTATGCACCGTATTTTCTCACACGCTTCCACAAGGTAAAGAGGAAGTTTGCAGAATATTCGTGCTGGAACAGAAGATAAATCTCATCAATGAAGATAAAGGTATTCTTACCCTTTGCACGGTTCTGTGTGATACGGTTCAGGATAGAGTCAAGGACAACAAGCATACCTATCGGCATAAGCTGTTTACCCAAGTCAAGAATGTCATAGCAGATAAGGCGGTTATTGGTATCCACATTCGTCTGCTTTGCAAAAGTGTTCAGAGAACCATGCGTAAAAAGCTCAATAGCAAGTGCCAGTTCCTTTGCTTCCGGTTCGTCCTGCTGCAAAAGTTCTGCCCTGAAATCCTGCAAGGTCGGTATATGTCCCTGATAGTCATTCTGCTGATAACTGCGGTACACACTTGCCGTACAACGGTCAATGATAGACTTCTGCTTCGCTCCGAGATTTGTTCCGCCGATAAGCTGTTCACAAAGGGACATAATAAACTCAGATTTCAAAATGACAGGGTTTGCACCGTCGCCGTAATCCTTATTCATATCCATTGCATTGATGTGATTGTCAGAAGTAGCAGAAATATTGATTACTTCTCCACCCATCGCATTGACAAGCTGTGAATACTCTCGCTCAGGGTCAATAATAATAATATCTGCATCCGAAGAAAGCACCTGATTGATGATTTCTCCCTTTGCTGCAAACGACTTACCACCACCGGATACACCGAGAATAAAGGAGTTACCATTCAAAAGCTGCTTACGGTCTGCGATAATCATATTTTTGCTGATAACATTCTGACCGTAATAGATACCGTTCTCGTGGAAAATATCCTGCACCCTGAATGGGATAAATACCGAAAGGCTCTCTGTGGTAAGTGTTCTGAACGCATCAATCTTTCTCGTTCCAAACGGCATTACCGTATTGAGTCCGTCTACCTGCTGAAATCTCAGCGTTGCGAACTGGCAAAGATGTTTTCTTGCTGTGGTAAGCAATGCTTCCGTATCATTCTCAAGCTGCTCCTTACTGTCTGCTGTAATAACCATCGTGATAACAGCGAACATCATTCTCTGGTCACGGGTTGTAAGGTCATCGAGGAACTCTTTCATTTCTTTCTTCTGCTGCTCCATATCATACGGAACAGTTGCAGAGAAGTTATTATTGGCATTCTGCCTACGCTGCCAGTTCGTGATATTGGTTTCCACACCAAGCAAACGGTTCTCTGCTTCTTTTACTGCTTCATCAGTTGGAACGGGAACAATATCAATGGACATCATCAGATTTCTGTTCATATCCGTAAGTTCCGCTACCATACTGTCCTTGATATAGGACGCATATTCACGAAGAAAAAGGACTCTTCCATAACGGTTTCCCATCTTGAAATAGTCCTTTTCAAATTCCATTGTGTCAGGGCAGATATAGTCCTTAAAATCGTGTCCCTTTTTTCTTGTTTCCTTAATATCAAAGTGGAAAGAGCTTTCCTCTCCCACACGATAGAAGTCGTGGAAAATACGAAGTCTTTCGTCTGTTTCCAGTTCCACACACTTACTTCCAAGCCTGCCGAAGTGAGCAATCAAATCTGCACCGACACGGGCAAAATAAGTTCTTGCGTCCTCCACACTCTTTTTGTTGATGGAAATGGTAATATACTTATCCTGAACAATGGAGTTTGCACCCGTTGCCTTATCAAGAAGCATTTTGTTGTATTCCTCTCGATACTCGTCCAGATTATCTCCGGTTGTCGGAATAAGGATTGTCTGCTCAAAATCCAGTCTGTTGAGCCGACGATTATTGATTGTGATTTTTGTCGTTGCACCACTGTCAAGAGAGTTCAGAAGTTCGGAATATTCAAGGAACATCGCTTCCTTATCCTCACGGCTCGCCACTGCATAGTTAATATCCGTAAAGCGGTAGGTCTTTGAATATTTATCCTTTCCCACTTTGAAAATGCCATCATCAAAGATAGCTGCCACGGGAATCACGTCCTGCACCCCTTTCGGTACAACAAATTTTTCTTTATCCTGCTTAAACAAATTTGTAAGAGTCTTAATCATTTGACTTCAATACCTCCTTCTGCTTCTGTTCAATGCTTGGCTTCATCAATTCGTAATAAACATTGGTGGAGTGAAATACCAGCTTCTTCGGCATTAAAAACTCCGATTTTATCCACGCATAGATTGCTTTCTCTGCGGTCATACCGTTGTACTTCACAAAGCCCAGTGCCGCAAACGGTGCAGCACCCAAAATGCACACCCACGATACGGTTTCCGTGCCAACATACGGTCTGAGCAAGAAATACAGTCCTACCGCAACGCCACAAGCGAGAACAGAAAAAATGAACTGTCTGAGCGACAGTCCAAAAAACATTGACTCTGTATAATTTCTGATTTCTCGGTTAATTTTTACTTCCATATTTGTTTCCTTTCCTGCGGTTTCGGTCTTTCTCCCTCACGCATTTATCATTCAGGCAAAAGACTTTGCCTTTTCGTTTACCGCCATAGTAAACGCATTTCTTACAATCTCTTTGGTTCATCTCAAAATCTCTCCTTAAAGTCCCATCATCTCTCGGATAATACGGTCAGACATTTTTACTGCACCGACAAGAACAAGCATATTAAATACCAATTCCCCGATATATGCCCACACCTGCGTAACTGCTGTTGCATCAGGATTCACTACTGGTGGCGATGAAGCAAATACGGAGAAAATAATACAAGCAAGTACAATGACTGCTCCTTCAAGCAGAACGGCACAATAGCTCTTGATAAAACTCTTGCCTACATTCTGTGTCGGTTCTCCTGCAAATGTGGAAAGTGGTATCGGTGCAAGTGCTGTGTACATATAAAGTTTGAAAAATCGTCCATACACTGTCATTATCAGAATGAACGAAAGCACTGTGATAAATAATCCTCCGATAAGCGTTACCGCCCACAAGGGAATACTCTCGAAAAATCCGCAATCCTCTATGGTCGTTACCATCTCTGCGGGCAAGGTCGTCTGTTCCGGAGTTCCAAATCCGGCAGCATTCATAATGGTTGAAATCGTCCCTTGCACGATATTAAATAATGCAAGCATAAGCTCCATTCCGTATGTGATAACACCTTTCGCCAATGCAAAACGAACAAAGAGTTTTAAAGCGTGTTCCGGTTTCTTCACATCTGTAAAACTTCCGCAGGTCTTTACCATACCTATCACAAAAAACAATACAAGTAAGGCAAGCCCGATAGCCTGAACCGCACCATTGATGTCAACGATAACCTTCCAGATATTCCCGCCCTTAAAGTTCTGCGGTGTAGTTGTGATGAGCGTCCATATTTCCGACAGTTTTTCATTCCAAGTTTCAAGGGCATTTTCAAGATTTTGAACTACCCAGTTATCACTCATTCAAAGCACCTCCTTACAATTAAGAGGTGTACCTTAACTTGGCACACCCCTCGATAACTGTGTAACTCTTATCTTAGCCTGTGATAAGAGTAAGGATTTCTTTCGCAAAAGTGATAATGACACCACCCGCAAGAGTCAGGAAGCCATTGGCTCTCTGAGAAGGGTCGTGAGATTTGAGTGAAAGACCGACCTGCACGATACCAAAGCCAAGCAAAATCATACCGATGGCACGGATAAGTCCGAAGATAAAATCGGAAAGATTATTGACTACGGTAAGCGGGTCATTCGCTGCAAATGCAGTCGTTGTCATTCCAAGTGCCAACGCACCGACAATGACCATTGTGCAGTAAGCACGGAAGCCTTTCTTAACCTTTCCGGTCATAGGCAGTTTCTTCGTTTCCTGAATGTCAGTTGCTTTTTTCTTAAAAATAGTCATAGTTGAATACCTCCAAAATTTAATTTGTTTGATTGTTTATGAACAGAGCTTCCATCTCCTCATCGGAAAGAAGTTCCCAGTTCGTTTCTTCCATTTCCTTTTCAGGAAGTGTTGCAGGGTCAATGTCCCAAATGGCAATCGAAGCAATATCTTTTGTGACTTCTCCGTGCTTATAAGGACTTGCCTTTCCGTCTGTGGTAAGTGCCACATTTGGGTGTTTCATAATGTCATATTTGAAATCCATAATGGGTCTTTCCCCACGGATAAATAAAATAGCGTACTGATTATCGAGCATACGCACCTCATCAGGGGTAAGTAACTCTCTGCCGCTAATCTGATAGTTGGTGGAATAATTACCGCTTCTTCCGGTACTCTTTCCGAACGTGTTGGTATCAATGGTTTCCTTGCCCAACAGCTCCGACACATATTTATGGGTTGACTGCTCATTTCCACCAAGGTAAAGAAATTCGTCGCAGTTACCCACAATGCTCTCCCACTGTTTTTCAAACAAGGCTTTAAGCTGTGCCAAGTTCTGTAAGATGATACTTACCGATACCCCACGGGAACGCATAACCGACAGTATCTTGTCGAAGTCGTCCGGCAGTGAAACATTGGCAAATTCGTCCATCATAAAATGAACAGGCATCGGCAGACAACCGCCGTGGATATGGTCGGCTGCATAAAACAACTGCTGAAAGAGCTGTGTGTAAAGAATGGATACCAAGAAGTTGAAACTAGAGTCGTTATCCGGTATCAGTGCAAACAGTGCCACCTTTTTCTCTCCGAGTGACTGTAAATCCAGTTCATCGGCAGAGGTAAGAGCAGCAAGACTCTCCAAGTTGAACTTTTCAAGCCTTGCTGCAAGGGTTATCTGTATGGATTTTAATGTTTTGGAAGAACCGGAATGATAAGAGTGGTAATACTTCAAAGCAATGTGGTCAGGATTATCTATCATCAAATCCGAAAACAGATTATCAAGCGGAGAAGGACTTGGGTCGTCCTCGTCCTCAATCGCCCCGGCTCTGAGCATTTCCATTACCATCGCAAAATTCTGTTCTTCCGGCGGTGCTTCATAATGCAGATAAAATACAAGTGCAAGCAGAAGCATTGACGCTGCCGTATCCCAAAATGGGTCATTGCTCTGTGAACCTTTCGGAGTGGTACTCTTAAAAAGATTGGTTACGAGCTTCTGCACATCATTGTCATTCTGCAAATAAACAAAAGGATTGTAACAATGGCTTTTCTCCATTGAAATCAAATCAAGCACACACACTTCGTAACCTTTCTTCTCAAGAAGATGTCCCGTATCTCGCAGGATTTCCCCTTTCGGGTCTAATATCACATAGCTGTTTCTTGCAGCGTTCATAATATTAGGCTTTGCATAAAATCTTGTCTTACCTGCACCGGAGCCACCGCACACAAGCGTATTCAGATTTCGTCTGTGCTTCTTGGCATTAAGTCCAATGCACACATTCTGAGTCATCAGCTTATTTTCTGACAGCGGCTTTTGTCGGTACTTTTTATCAATGGCTCTGACATTGCCCCATTTGGCAGAACCGTGTTCCTCTCGTCTGCGGTAATTCTTTCTTGTTGAGAAATAAATCCCGATACCCATTCCATAGCATAAAAGTAAAATGAGGACAGTTTTCAGGCTGTCCCCACATAATTTTATGGAAAATGGATTATCAAAGAGTGTCGCAAGATTGGCTGCTATCTCCGGCAATCCTCCGCTTATGGAAGGTGCAATCAGAAGTGCCAGCCATATGACCGGAACGATACCGACAATGGATAAAATAATGGCAGTCTGCCTGTCATTATCTCGCTTCATCTGAGCGTTTCCTTTCAATCACTTTGAACTTTTTCAATGGGGCATTTCCGACTTTTACAAGCAGGTCGTCTACTGCGTCTGCGGACTTGCCTTCCTCCATCAACTTTGTTTTCTCATCGTTTAAGGAGCGAATGACAACACCGTGTTCATAATCGTCCAAAGCAATGTGGTAGAGTTTTTCTTTTTCCATATCTGCCCTCCGTTATCTCTCATAGTCCTTTGAACGCTCCTGCTTCTTGCGGAACATTTCATCAGAGATATGACTGTGAATTTCTGCCATTGCATTTCGTGTCTTGGAAAGCTCCGCACGGATTTCTTTCGGCTCTTTGGAAGCCAGTCCCTCCGGAATACGGTTAATTGCAAAATTCTGTGTATCTACGCCATACTTCTTGCAAATCATATATCCGATACACACTGCCTGAAAGCCCATATCCCTGCGGCTGTAACTTTCGCTGTTGATGGAAAGCTGTGCGTGTCCAAGTTCCTGAGCGACACACTGAGCAACTGCTACGCTGTCGCCCACATTACGCTTCACATACAAGGTCTGCTTTTCATTATTATAGAAAGCTGCCATATTCGGATACGGAAGTTCATCGGTTGCCGCAACCTCCACCGGAGATACATCAAGCATTGTCGTGATAAGTGCTTTCGGGTCACGGTTTGCTGATACTGCCGGAGCTTTTCTTCCATTTGTCTGCGTAACATCAAATACCTTTTTGACATTGTAGGAAATACCCGGAGAACCATCTGCTCTTGTGTATTCCACTGGTTCAAGGATAGAAATACTCTTTGCCCCTTTGGTAATCTTCACATTGTCCTTACCCCAATCATCAAAATCTTTAAGCTGTGTCGCCTGCGGATACTGACTGTAAATAAGGAGAGCATTTGCTGCGGAATATCTGTCCATTCGACTCTGCGTATCAAGAAAGTTCTTGAACTTCTCAGGGTCACTCACAATCTCACGGGCAGCATCATCAATCATCTGATAGACTTTTTCTTTTTCTGCTCGCTTCTTTTCTGCATACTCCTCTTTGGATAATCTTGGCTGATTACCGCCAGCCTTTGCGGGTTTGAAATCATTTGTCATAGTGAATTACCTCTCTTTTGTTTTGGGTTTCTTCTTCGGCTGACGGTGTACCGTCTGACCGTTTTTCTGCTGCGGATTCTTGCCGTCTTTCTTAACCTCCGGCTCTTTACGCTCTGCTTCTTTTTGCTGTTTTGCCTGTGCCTTGTAACGGTCAAGTTTCTCTTTGACCGATGGCTTTTCCACTGGCTTTGCAACACCCTTATCAGATTGCGTTTCTACCGGCTCTGAGTTTTGCCTTGACAGAGGGCTTTTGTCTGTTTTGGCGACTGAGGGGTTTGCGTTTGCTCGCTCCTCTTTCTGCATTGGATTTCTGACTGCTTCTTCCATAATGATTTCACTCTTGGATTTGGTCGGCTTTTCTTTCTCAACCGCTTCACGGTCTGCGATAGCCTTCTCTGCTTCACTGACAATCGAAGCCTTATCCACCTTGCCAAGTTCAAATCTTTCAACGATACGCTGAATTTTAGAAGCGTCCTCTGCTCTTGCAATAATATCTACCGGAGCGTTCTCTCCCTTTGTGTTCTTATCTCTGAGGACACAATAAAGAACGCCATAGCGTTTTGCCTGTTCGGTAAACTTCTTCAAATCCTTTTGCGGAATGGAAAAGACTTTCAGCTCCTTGCCTGACTTAATCATATTGGTAAGCCTTGCTTTGCCCTTCGTCTTTTGTTCCTGCTTCAGAACCGATACCAAAAGCAATGCGATATTCTTCGCCGCCGAACCGCTTAATCTTGCAGCAACTTCAAATCCTTCAAGCGAAAGCCTAACAACCTGCTCTGCTGCGTCACCACCGTTGTTCATAGCGTGATTTCTCCTTTCTCTGCTGTTTTTGTTCCTCTGTTTCGATATGCTCAAGGTTTTCTTCCATAACCTTTGACCTCTCCGCAATATCCTCGCAGAGTTTTACTTCCCGTCGGAGTTTTTTTAATTCTCCGTTGATAGAAGTGATTTCATCTTTTGCCGCCTGAAGCTGACCATCATCAATATTTGTTTTTATCTTTTTTCGGAGATGTGTTCTTCCGGCAATCAGATTTTTCATCTGCTCCTCTAAGGAAGTCTTATATGAAAAAAGCTGTTCGTCCGTGGAAATATTTTCTCGTCCGAGCAGCCTTACTTCATCAGTAATCTTATCGAGCTTCATCAAATCATCTTTCAAAAGATAATGAAGCCTTGCGTTATTCTGTTTCTTATACTTTGGCAGATAACCGAGTCTGTAACAGTAATACAAATACAGCCCATAAAGTCCGCCTTTCTTTTTCAGTTTCTGCCCTCTGGTCTGCATACGGTACTGTCTTGGTTTATAAGTCGCCCTCTGGAACGGCTCAATCTCTGCCCATCTGTCACGATTTTCTTTGATACGCTCTACAATCCGGTCATTGGTATAATCTGCTCCGAGATTTTTCAGTCGTATCGGCTTATCGTATCCCTTTGGAATGACCGTCCAGTATTTTCGGCTTGGACTTAGGTTATAGGCATATCCCATTTCCTTGAGAGCAAACTGAAATTCTTTCAGGGTCTTGCTGTGGTCGATAGCATAATCAATGGCTTCTTTTGCAACCGAATAGCGTGTCGGCATACCTGCCTTTTCTTTCATCGTCAGATAATCCGACTGCTTACTGCGGTTCGGATTCGGGTCATAGTAAAGTCCGTACTTCTCACAAATTCTGTCTGCAACTTTTCGGAATTTGAACCACGCTTTTTCCTCTCCCCACAAATGTTTGCCATCGACAAAAGAAATAGAGTTGATGACAAAATGGCAATGCAGGTGCTTTGTGTTCAGGTGGGTTGTCACAACGACCTGAAATCTTTTACCCCACACTTCATTTGCAAATTCCATTCCGATTTTCTGTGCCATCTCAGGAGATATATCTGTTTCCTTGAAACTCAAATATCCGTGATAGGCTTGGATACCTTCTGTCTTTTGGTACTGTTCCTTAGCCGTTATAAACTGGTCACGGGCAATCGCCACATTACAGTTGATACCCTCAACATAAAATTCTCGCTCTGTTTTTTCTTCATCCTTTGCATAAGCAATAACATCAGCAAGAGCCTGATACTGTTCCGGTGAAAACTCCCTTTTGATATTTGCAGAAGTCTTTTCGGGATTAGTTGCATAGTCAATGACCTGACCGAGCCTTTCTGTTACCGACCACAACTTTGTTACTGCCATTTCATTTCGCTCTGATTTGGACGAAGATATGTCCTCTCAATCTCTGACTGGAACTTATTCCACTTTGCAGCTTCATTCTTCAGCATAGGTGCGTCAATGAAACCAAGTGTATTCGCTTTGGCAGCAAGCTGATTGATGTTATTACCGATAGAGGAAAGTTCCCTCATCACATCATAGAAACGGTCATCGGGTTTCTCTTTCGGTTCGTAACCTCTGATAAGTAAACGGATAAGTCCTGCTTCGGAAAGACAAGCCTTCTTTGCCTTTGCTGCCAAGTCCTGTGCTTCCTTGCGGTTAAAGCGTACAATCTTCTGAATGTTTCTCTTTCTCATAATCGGTATCTTCCTTTCTCTTTACTCTGCAATCTTTGTTAATCTGGAATAAGCACATCATCGTAACGCCAAGACAACTGCCGAGCAGTGTCCCGGCGGCGATAAGTAATAACTCTCTCATATCAAGTTCTCCTTTCTCACGGGGTATTAGGGGCAACCCCTAACGAGCCTTTTACCGTTTGGGAAACTGTGTTTATCCAAATGGTCTGCTCGCTAAGATTAAACATCTCCTCCGGGTTGCCCCGTTCTCAGGCTACTATCTCTCATAATCCTTTGATTTCGGCTTAAAAGGTTCAGCCACGATATTGCCGCCCACTTCCTTAGAAAAGCGTTCAGGATACTTGAACTGTTCCTTATACTTCTTCATCATATCGTCCGGCAAGCTCTGAAAGCTCTCACTCTCAGGCGGTGCATAACAGATAAAGAACTTGCCGCAGATAATATCAACCATCTCTTTCTTATCGTTGTCCTGCACATAAACAGCACGATTAAGCGGAAGTCCTCTCATCTTTCCTTCCTCATTACAGATGATTGCAACGTCATCATCAAAGGGCATATATTCCTCAATATCCCCGCCGACAACCTCCTGCATTGCTTCCAGACTGTCGTCGATTACAATTTCCTTCGGGTACTTTTCCGGTTCTACCAAGAGAACTTTAATCTTAGAATCATTCATCGTTCTTCATTCCTTTCGTGTATTTTTTTATTGTAAATTCCCATCCGCATACAAAGAAAATCGTTGAAGTCCTTACCTGCTTTTGGTGGCTCATCAACGATTTCATACTTATCCGGCAGAATAGTTTTTAAGGTCTGTGCTGCCTTTCTGCCCGCTATATCATTGTCAAAATGGATACGGATTTTCCTGACAGATGGGTTACTGCCAAGATACTTTTCCAGTGCAATCGGCACTTTACTGTCCTCAATTTTCTTTGCCGGAGAATACACCCCGGACAGCGAAACAAAGCTCATTTCTTTCCAATCCTGCCCGTTCAGCTTCGCAAGCGTGGCATAGGATAACAGGTCTATGGCACACTCAAAGAGGTGTACTTCCTCCAAGTTTTCCTTACCAAGCCGAAAAGAATAATCTTTTTTACTGCCACTGCAATCGCCCATAATCCTACGCTTATTCGTGGAACGGTAGGCTGCAAATTTCGGTTCTTTCTTCTCGTCATAGCCTACAAACACAACATTGTGATACGGCAGGCTCTCAAAGATAAGGTCATTAGAGATACAGTAATTGATGATTTCAAAATCTATTCCTCTCCCGAAAAGATACTCTGTAATCACTCTGTTGGAAGCACATTTTTCAGGGAGAAGAAGTGGTTTATTTTCCTCTTTTGGCTGTGGCTTTTCATAGACCGGAGCCTGAATCGCTGTGTGTCCGATAATGGTTTCCACCGCTTCAAGGAAGCTGTAACCTTTAACCTTAATCAGATAATCCAAAGCACTCCTGCCACCGATACCTCTCGACCACCATATCCATTTCCCGTTTGAAATCTTCAAACTATCGTGGGTTCTGGTGCAATAGGTGTTACCTGAAAACTTAACCAGCTCATACGGTTCATAATTTCTCAGGTAGGTTAATAAGTCCATCTGCTTCGCCTGAATGATTAACTCAGGTGCGATAAATGGCATATCGACCACCGCCTTCCTGTTTATCTCTCATACGATTTCTCCTTTCTGCCGCCGACTGCTTCGCCCTCATCAGGCTCTCCGCCGACAATCTCATTTTCCTTTTTATCCATATTGAGCAGGATATTCAGCTCATCAAGTCGGGCAGTTTTTGCCCTCAATTCTTCCTCCTTTGCAAACGGCTTTTCGATTTCCTGCTTCGCTGTTTCAAACTGCTTCTCCGTATTTTCAAGGCTGTTTTTCGTATCAGCAAGTGCTTCCTCAAAGCGTTCTATGCCGTTATCTATTCTCACGATATTACCGTGAGAATCATCGCCAAGCGGTACATCTCTGCTTGTTTCGCCTTTTAATTTCACAACATAATTACGCTGAACCGTATCAAAATACAGTTCCATTTGAAAGCCACGGTACTCGCCAAGTGGTATCGCATCAGGACTGTTCATTGACTTGCAGGTATTGATGATTGCCTGACCTGCTTCGGCTTTTTCGGAATAAGAAACACCCGATACCGTCATTCCAAGCGGCTGCTCGTCTATCGGTTTCGGGTGTAATTTTGCTGTTTCAACATCTTTTGTAAGTCCCTCTACACGGGATTTCAAGTAAGCAATCTGTTGTGGGTAGAACTTGATGACCTTATCCTCCAGTCCGTATTTCTCCGATAAGAAATTGGATTTTAACATCTTTAGCTTCTGTACCTGAATGTCTAAGTCCATCTTTTCTTTGATATACGGATTGCCTGTTGCAAGCATTTTTATCTCCGCATAGGACAATGCGGTTTCATCAATATCCTCTGCCGACCTGACCGGAGATTTGCTCGTCATAATCTGACTTGCGAACTTCTGCTTACCTTCCACAAGCTGATAGAGGTATGCATCAAAGGTCTGCTCTGTTACATAGCGGTAAATATCTACCTGCGGATTTTCATTGCCCTGACGGACAATTCTACCGGAACGCTGCTCCAAATCTGAAGGTCGCCACGGACAATCCACATCGTGAAGTGCGATAAGTTTATCCTGCACATTCGTTCCTGCTCCCATCTTCTGAGTAGAGCCAAGAAGCACCCTGACTTCTCCCTTGCGGGTCTTTTGGAACAGTTCTTTTTTCTTCATATCCGTATCAGCTTCGTGTATGAATTTCACTTCACTTTCAGGAATACCTCTCTCAATCAGCTTCTTCCTGATGTCGTTATAGACGGAAAATGTGCCGTCATTCTTCGGCGTGGAAAGGTCACAAAAGACAAGCTGTGCTGATTTTTTGTCGGCATTTCCTTTCCATATCCGATAGATGTTATCGACGCAGGCATTGATTTTACTGCCCTCAAAATCAGGCAGCATATCGTTTAGCATACGCTGGTCAAGAGCCAGTTTTCTTCCGTCATTCGTGATTTTCAGCATATTATCTACGCTTGAATCCACACCGCCGCCACGCACCTGCTCGGCTCTCTCTGCAAGGGAAGCAACCATTTCTTTCTGCATTTCTGACGGCTTTACTGCAATGTTATGGTACTTTGCTTCCGGTACTGGCAGGTTCAACATATCCGCTGTCTTAATGTCCGCTATCTCCTTGAACATCGCCATTAGTTCAGGCAAGTTATAGAATTTTGCGAACCTTGTCTTTGCTCTATATCCTGTTCCTTCCGGTGTAAGTTCCACTGCCGTAATGGTTTCTCCGAAAGTGGAAGCCCAGGCATCAAAGTGCTGCAACCCATTTTTCACAAGCGTGCTGTACTGCAAATATCGCTGTATCGTATAGAGTTCCACCATACTGTTTGAGATAGGTGTACCCGTTGCGAACACGGTTCCTCGCCCTCCTGTAATCTCGTCAAGGTAACGGCACTTCATAAAGAGGTCGGAAGATTTCTGTGCTTCCGTCTGTGCGATACCGCCCACATTACGCATTTTTGTATAAAGATAAAGGTTCTTGTAATAATGGCTTTCATCAACAAAAAGCCTGTCTACACCAAGTTCCTCAAAGGTTACAACATCATCTTTTTTCGTCTGGTCATTGAGTTTATCAAGTTTCTGCCTGATAGATTTCTTTGACTTTTCAAGCTGCTTTATGGAGAAGTTTTCCCCTCGGTTTCGCTTGAGTTCCGCAATTCCTCCGGTTATCTCCTCAAGCTGCTGTTCTAAGATTGCCCTCTGTCTTTCAATGGACATCGGGATTTTTTCAAACTGTGAATGTCCGATAATAACGGCGTCATAATCTCCAGTTGCAATCCTGCCGCAGAACTTTTTACGGTTCTTGGTTTCAAAATCTTTCTTTGTTGCGACAAGGATATTCGCCGCCGGATAGAGCTGCAAATACTCAGCCGCCCATTGTTCGGTCAAGTGATTTGGTACAACAAACAGTGACTTGTTACAAAGCCCAAGCCTTTTCGACTCCTGTGCTGCCGCTACCATTTCAAAAGTTTTTCCTGCTCCGACTGCGTGTGCAAGAAGTGTATTTCCTCCGTAAAGGATATGGGCAACCGCATTTTTCTGATGTTCCCTGAGTTCAATTTCAGGATTCATACCATTGAAGATGATATGACTTCCATCATACTCACGAGGTCTGACACTGTTGAATTTCTCATTGTAGGATTTGCAAAGCCTTTCCCTGCGTTCAGGGTCAGACCATATCCAGTCCTGAAATTCCTGCTTAATCATTTCCTGCTTTGACTGAGCAATCGCTGTTTCCTTTTTATTCAGGACAGCCTTTTTCTTTCCCTCATCATCTTCGATATAATCAAAGATACGCACATCTTTTAAGTTCAGCGTTTCCTCGATAATCTTATAGGCATTGATGCGGGAAGTTCCGTAAGTGTTATATGCCCTTACATTTCCTTTGTCGTAAGATTTGCCCTCAATATTCCACTCACTCGTAAATGGAGAGAAGTGAACTTTGATATTCCACTGTGCATAGCGTGGTGTTTCAAGCAAATGAAAGATAAACCCCTGCACATCGTCCGGTGGCAGCCAAGTTGCACCAAGTCGCACGGAAATTTCACTTGCAGTCAGGTCTTTCGGCTGCACCTTTTGAAGTGCTTCCACATTGACCTTATAATCTTCCGGATAGAGTTCTGCCGAGTTCTTTGCAATTCTCAGCTTCTCCCTGACATTACCCGAAAGGTATTCATCAGCCATCAGATACTTCGGTTCGTAAGCATTACCATACTCATAAAGCGGATTTAAGAAGATAACACCCTTTAAGTCCTCAAAGATTTCATTCTCCGATTTACCGGAAAGCTCCATCATATAGTCCATATCAATCGTAGCTTTTTCTCCAAGAGATACCGCCAATGCTTCGCTTGCCGTATCAACAGAAGTAACCGGAGTATGCGGCTTAATTGTCCTCTTAGAAAACATATCAGCCTTACGTTCCAGTTCTCCGTCCTCTCCGATTATCTCCAATGCGGAAAGCAAAGAGAATGAACTGTCCTGCGAAAAAGCAGAAGTATTTGCACGGCTGTTAATGAGTCCGTACTTACCTGAAAAGGTATCATAAAGTCTGTTTAATCGCTCCTGCTCCGTTTTGATTTCGCTGTCAGGGTAATCTTCTGTCTGCAATTCAATCAGCGTTCTGACGGAATTTCTAATAGCAATCATACCCTTAATTCGGTTCTCTGCTGTTGCCGACACTTCCACCGGAGTCATACGGGAATTTTCACGATAGTAAATTTTATTGTCCACCACCGTATAGGAAAAGTTTCTCACTGTCGGGTCTGCCGGAATAGAATTATCTTCCTCCTCCAGTTCTTCCTCGGCTTCATATTCCGTGATTTCTCCGTGAATGTTTGCTACTGCTTCATCAAGCTGTGCTGCAAGGTCTGCATTTTCATACGGCACACAAGTTGCTTCCATACCGAAACGCCCCGATACCATTTTCATTTCTCCAAGTATCATTTCGGGGTGCTGCACAAAATAAGAGTTCATCTTAATTCCGTTCTCATCGGTATCAAGATGAACCCAATCCGGCTCAATATCTATCAGTCTGTCACGCTTTTGCAGGATAAGAATATCCGAAACGACTTCCGTTCCTGCATTACCCTTAAAGGTATTATTCGGCAATCGGATTGCTCCAAGAAGCTCTGCTCTCTGTGCAATATACTTTCGTACTGCTAAAGTTTCCTTGTCCATTGTGCCTTTGCTCGTTACAAAAGCCATCACACCGCCGGGTCTTAACTTATCGAGGGACTTTGCAAAAAAGTAATCGTGTATCAGGAACTTATGCTTGTCATACCTTTTATCCGATACCTTAAAATCTCCAAAAGGCACATTTCCGACAACGCCATCAAAGAAGCTGTCCGGTAAATTGGTTTCTTCAAATCCCTGTGCCGCAATGGTTGTTTTCTGGTAAAGCTGCTGTGCAATGCCTGCGGAAATCGTATCAAGTTCCACACCGTAAATCTTACTATCCTGCATTGAGTCAGGCAGCATACCGATGAAATTACCAATACCGCAGGACGGCTCTAACAAATTGCCCTCCTTAAAGCCCATTTGCTCCATTGCCTTATAAATGGCTGTGATAACTTCGGGCGGCGTGTAGAACGCAGTCAATGTGCTTTCTCTTGCCGAAGCGTATTCCTCTGGTGTTAATACCGAAGAAAGTTCCAGATATTCAGTTGCCCACGCTGAATTATTTTCATCAAAGGCTTCTGAAAGTCCACCCCAACCGACATACTTTGATAAAACAATCTGTTCTTCAGGCGTGGCAAATCTGTTTTCTTCCTGACATTTTTTGAGAAGCTGTATCGCCATAATATTTCTGCGGAAGCGTTCCTTTTTACCTACCGTTTCAACCTCATTTTCTCTGAGATTAAAGGTATGACGGTCTGCCATAGGCACATCAGGGTGCAGGTCAAAGCCTTTGACCTTTTTCTTCTGCTCCCAAGCCGGAACTACCGGCTCAGGCTCTTTATCATAACCGTTTCCTATGCGATACCCCTGACGATGCATCTCATCATAGCTGTCAAAGCCTGACTGTGAAGCTACTATCTCTCGATAATCCTCAATCGGCATACTGCCCATATTGGTCTGAACTTCTTCCGCTTCATTTCTTTCTTCAGCAGGTTCTTCCTTCACAATCAAATGCTCATTCATCGGGTTCTCTCGCACTTTTCTGTCAAACTCTGTGCGTGAAAATTCCTTATTGAACAGTGGCATATCATAGTCATAGAGCATTACTCTCTCATCATCAACAGATAAGATTTCATACTCAGAAGCACCGATATACACCTTATCGCCAAGATGATATTCATACTGCACATCTTGCGGCTGTTCTGCTTCTTCAGGTTCTTTTTCGGTTGGTTCAACCTCTTGTTCCGGCGGTGCATTAGAGAGTATCTCACGATTTCTTTTCGTTTCCGCAATTTTGGTTCTGCGTTCCTCTTGGCTTTCAAGCCATCGAGGATAGTGTTCTTTTTCCTTTGGATTTAAGTATCTGTCCATTCGGATAAGTTCCCCGATACGCTTCTCCACCTGCGACCACGAAAGTGTAATATGTGGATTTTCTTTACCGATACCTTTCGTAATCGTAATACCTTTTCCGTCGTGGCTCTCATCAATTCCCGCTCCGATTATGACGGGATAAGAGCCTCCCCAACCGTACTCATTTTTCAAAAAGTCTGCATTCTCTTTTGCAGAAAGGCTTTTTTCAAACTGTTCATAGATACGCATTTTACCCTCAGAAAATCCGCTTCCATTCGTAAGAACAGCGTCGATAATCTCCTGAGAAAAAGTAAAGGCAGAGGGTTTCTTTTCCTCTGCCTGACCGTCTAATATGAATGTCATCTGACCGTCCATCGACGGTAATGGTTTTATGCTGTCGCTTAATTCTCCCAGTAATCGCATAGCTTCAAAGTGTCGGGCAATAACAGCCCAATCATAAAAGCTCTGTGCGGTTCTGCTGTCATATTTGCCCTCCCACAAATGCAGAACATTTTCAAAGGTCTTATATCCTACTGTCCTGCCGTCCTCTAGGGTAAGCTCTGTATAATCATTATTGAAAATGCTCTTTATATACTCTGTGCGGTCTTTGTTATCAAGATTGCGTTCATAATAATCTTTGATTTCTTCCAGACTTGCCGACAAATGCGGTGTTGTTCTGAGAATTTCATTGATTACCTCATCACGCCCAAAGAACGGAAGGCTTTTGTCCTCGTGAGTTCTATCGTAATACTCTAAACGAATATCACTTCCGCTTTCACGATTTCCTGTGCCGAATTGCGAAGGGAGTTCATCAGACGAACCCATTTCATCATATCCTCCGCTTTCATCTGTTCGGTCACTCCCTCTTTCTGTGCCATCTGGCTCAGGATTGTTTCTTCCATCTTGCTGGCTCTCTGTTCCACTTCCGCCAAGTGCTGTGTCAGTTCGCCCCTCGTCAGGAGATTGTAGTAAAGGACTCTGTGATGTTCCTTCAGAAACTTTCTCCTCATCTGAGCGTATCTGCCCAAAGTCACTTCCGGCTGCTGTGGAAGTTTCAGGTTCGGAAGGCTGTAATCGCCCACCATTGTGTAGGTCAGTTCGTTCATTGTCCAAACTCCTTTCGTCGTTATTTTCAACCTTATTGTATTCATTTCTGTCCTGACCGACAATTATGCGATTTTGACGGTTAAGTGCGGTAATTGTTTTAGATACTTCCGTCAATCCCATTTCTGCAATATCACTGGTAGCAAAGCCAAGTGCATTGAGTGTTTCCTGCGTATTGAAGTTGGTAACATCTCTGAAATCATCAAGTTCAAAGTAACCGTCTGTATCAACACCAAGCCTTGACATCATCATATATGCCACACTGTTTGCTACGACATTTTTATAAATGGAAGCCACAATATCATTGTCCACTTCCTCAAGGAAACTGCCTTCGGTTGCATAGTAAAGGTCTTGCAGATAATCAGGGATATTATCCTCTGCCGCATTTCTTGCTGCTCCCATAATCGCTTCGGCAAGACTGCTCTTATTCTCAATCTCTCCGAAAGTGCTTTCCAATGTTTCAATCACATCTGCTTCGTATTCCTGACGCATATCCCAAATCGGAACTGTTCTTGAATATCTGCTTTCGTGGGTATCTGAAATATCAAAGTAATGTGTCAGTCTTTGCCTTGTACGGTTTTCATCAGCAAAAACAGCAATACCTCTTGCACCTCGGTTGACCCATCTGCCGAAAATTCTATTCCACTGTTCTATCTCAAGAACTGCTGTTGCGTCAGGTCGCTGTGCATATACAAGAAGCTGTTCGTCATAGCGTAACTTATAATTTCGGCAAGCCGAAGCCAAGAATGCCTGCCAGTTCTGAGGATTTGATACAACCGTTTTGCAGGTGCGGTTGTAAAGCTCAGAAATAAGGTCATATTTTCGTGCCATTACCCTTGCACCTCCTTATCGTTTCTTATCTCTGCTCCTGCATAGCAGGCTCTTTCTTCTCATTGTTACCTTTATTTTTTACTGCTTCATCAGAACCTCCGCCCAAATACGAAAAGAGTTTACCGGACTTTGTATTCTTCTGAAGCTCCATAATCACACCCATATCAGGAATCGTGATATTCGGGATTTTCAGGATTGCTTCCATATCAAGCTGCTGCAACTTTTTCTCCGTATCACAACCGGAGTCAAAGAGTTTATTCAGCACCTTGACCTTATTCTGAAAAGTTGCTTTGTCTTTCACGAAAATACCTCCTTAGCTAATGTTGATTACAATAGAAATACTGCCGCTCTGTTCTTCTTTCTGCGGATTACGTGAATACTCAGGAAAAAGGGACTGTACTCTCTGCCTTGCCCTGCGTATGGTTTCAAAACAAGGAAGTCCGTATGCTCGGTAATTAAATACAATATCCTCAAGCGGAAGATTTCCGGCAGGTATATATCCGTACCGATTGTAATAATGCAGAATGAGAAGCATATCATCATACCTCGACATCGGGCATTCCTTTAAGATTTCAAGTACTCGGCTCTCCACCGTTTTCTGTTGTTTCATAATGTTCCTCCAAAAATTAAAGGGACAGAGTTTTTTACGCTCTGCCCCGACTGGTTAATGTTCGCTTGTTACTTACTTCTTACGGTTTTTAACCTGAAGAAAGATAAAGCCGCCGACAATAACGGCGACTAATGCGATAGCGATAATTGTCTTTGCTTCCATTACTCGTTACCCTCCTTTTTCTTCTTTTTGTGTGCAACAACAGAAGTTACGGCGATACCGACAGCAGAAAGTCCGGCAAGGACATACCAAAGTTTCATATTGGTATCATCTCCTGTTTTCGGAGTATCCCTCAACTCATTGTGCATTTTTACAACGGCTGTTTCATCAAGTTTGATAGTAACATTCTGGTCGGCAGGTGTGATATATGCGGCAGAGGCATTGTTTGCCACTTCGGATACGGTATATTCGCCAATACGAAGTCCCTCAATCACAATTTCGCCGTTCTTATCTGTTTCAAATGTCATATCATAACCGTTTGCTCCGGTTACTCTGAACGCAAAACCTTTAACCTTACCATCTGAAGATGTCTTGACGATTTTCAGTGTTCCACGCATAGCTTCATTGATAAATCCAACACCAGCCTTATTCTCAACGGAATAAGTTGTTTCGTCTTTCTCAATGAAAACAGAGTATTCTCCCTTATCAAGCAGGAAGCCCTCTGGTGCTTTTGTTTCACGGACAATATATTTTCCGTAAAGCAGCTCTTTCATCTCATAAATTCCGGTTTCGGTTTCTTCAAGATTTCCGATAAGTTCATCGCCATCATCAATCTTTCCGTTCTCATTGGTGTCCTTATATACCTCAAAGGTTGCACCCGTAAGTTTGTTATCTGGATATTCAGCGTCCATCTTCGTGAGTCTGATATTGCCGTGAACATACTCATTGACAATCTCAATTTCAACTACCTGCTCGGCTTTGCTGATATTGACCTCATACGCTTTTTCATCAAGAACAAATCCCTTTGGCTGCTCGATTTCTCTTACAATCCATTTGCCATAAGGAACTTTTGCAAAAGAAAAACTACCGTCTTTTGCAGAGGTAGTCGTCATAAGTGCAGTATCCTTTGTAAATTCTGTTTCTTCGGCTTTGAAGATACCGATAACAGCACCCTCAAGTGCTTCTCCATTCTCGTCAATCTTCTTACCTGATACAGAACCATAGATAAGTTCATTCTTGATTTCTTTTCCGTCATTTACTTTGATTTCAACCGTTGCGGTATCCTGACCTGCGTATTCAAACACAACCGGATATTTCGTATCAGAGAGAACATAATGCTCATCGGTTGCAATCTCCTTGACATAGTATTTGCCAAACGGAAGGTCTGACTTCATAACAGCAGTTCCATTTTCATTTACGCTGATAATCTCAATCAGTCCATCAGCCGGAATAACTGTACCGCTTGCAGATACAATATCTTCTGTGGCATAAAGACCAAAGCTGATGTTTTTGATTTCTCCGTTGTCGCCAATACCAAATGTCTTATCCTTTTCAATGACTTTTGCAAGACTTACCTGCACTTTCTGTCTTTCGTTATAGAACGATGTGGAAGTTTCGGTAACAGAGATATTCTGACCTGCGTAAGTAAGCTCAACCGTATGTGTTTCGCCACTGACTACCATTCCGTAAGGTGCAGTAATTTCCTTGACCTCGTATTTTCCGAGATAAAGTTCTTTGCTCTTCACAAATCCATCGGAGCTTGTTGTGATAGTATCTACCACTTCGCCCTTTGAATAGCGGAGTGTACCGTCCGGTGTACTAATATCTTCCGCAGCACGGACTTCATAAACTGCACCCTCAAGTCCTGCCACTTCATAAACAGGCTGATAGATAACATCACTGTCCTCAGAACCACTTACATTGACCCCGCTAAATACTTCTCCGGTCTTTTCAACCGTGATAGTACCTTTCTGTGCCATATTCGGCTTATTGACTTTCACAACAGTTACGCCGCCTTCTTCTGTGGAATTTTCTTCGGTAATATCAAAATATACCGGAGTATCATCAAGTACATATCCGTATGGAGCTTGTACCTCTACGATAGAATATCCCTTGCCGTAATCCAGTTTCTCAGGTGTGACAAGAGAACCATTTGCGTCGGTATAGAACACATCAATCGTGGTCGGTGTCGGATAAGTAAAGGTCATTTTGACCTGATTGCCCTGTGGGTCGTAAATCTTAAATCCTGCTCCTGCATACGGAATACTCTTTCCGCTTTCTGCATCCACCTTGACTACATTGACAAAGCTCTCAAAGTTACGGTTATTGATAAGATAACGGTAGGTCTGTGCGTTCTGTGAAATGAACACATCAAAATCATCCATCATCTCTCTGCCTTCCCAACCGGAAGTCTGGTGTACGGTATAAATACCATACGGCATATCTTTTGTCTGACCGAAGCCATTTTCATCGCAAACGATAGTATCTCTCTCGTCTTTATTGGCTGCGTCATAGCTTCCGGCAGATTTCAAATAAATCTCAAAGGAAGCACCCTTTTCAGGAGTTTCAATCTTTGTTTCTCCATCATCAGTGTGTTTAATGATAGCCACGTTACCTTTGATTACCTGCTCGGTCACATCATTGGAAGTAAGGTTGTGTTCCACCTCATAAAGTTTCGGGTCTGCACCTACTTCATGGATAGTCTTATCAAGCAAATATCCCTCTGACGGTGTAATTTCTCGGATTGTCCAGTCGGTATCACAAACATATTCTTTGGTAGTGAACTGACCGTTTTCATCAGTAACATACTTATCTATAAGCGTTTCGCCCTTATAGATACCGTAAACTGCTCCCGAAAGTTTGGCATTGCCCTGTGCTTCGCCTTTCTCAGCGTCGCTCTTTGTCACTGTTACAGTAAATTTCTTCAAAATGTTATTGAAGTTTCTTGTGGTTACTTCTTTCCACTTCACTGGTGCAGTCTGATTTTTTGGCACAACATAACGGATAGCTGTGTCCACTTCCTCAAGAGTATATGGTTCAGAACCACTGATAAGCACATCTTTGAAAGTTGCCACACCGTCTTTATCCGTAACTGCATACTGGTCAACAGCATCACCGGAAAGAGAAGTCCCGTAAAGATGGAACTTCACACCTTCAACAAGGTTATCTTCTGAGGACTTCACTACCTGAAGGTCGCCACGCTTCAGTTTGTTATTGAAAGTGACCTTTGCAATCTGTCCTGCTACAACAGTAACTCTATGTGTTTCCTGCGGCTCGTACTTATCGTATGCCTGCTCGGTTACAGTATAGATACCCGGCATAAGGTTATCAATCTGGAACTTACCGCCATTAGCTGTTGTAACTGTCTGATTGATACCGTTTCCGGTAATCGTGAAGTTGATACCGTCAACCTTGCCGTCCTCACTGGTCTTTACAATCTGACAAGAACCATAGCTGACTTTCATCTTCACATAACCGTTGATACTGTCGCTTACTTCCTGAGCATAGCTGACAACATCCTGCACACTGGAGTTCTGACCGTGTTTGCCCTCTGACCATACAACCACACCTCTGCGGACTGCATTTTTCTTCGTTGCGGTAATCGTAAATTCCTTACTCGGTGCAGTATCCATAGAAACAGTAAGTTTGTTACCATTCACTGAAAAGCTCACTCCACTGATACTTGCCTTGAAATTATATTTGGACAGCACATTATTGGAGTCTGTCAGAGTAGTTGTGTACTTGCTTCCGTTCCACTCAAGTTCTATTGTCTTTGCCGAACCGGATGATTTATTACAAAAGCTCGGTATGGTTGCATGGTTCTGTACACTCTGCACCATACTGTTGTAATAACTGAAAATCTTATTGCGGAGCGGATGCTTTGCATTGATGACATCTTTCACATTGCTGCAACCACTGGCTGCTACATGATTGAAGTTCGCATCACGCTCTCCGATAACAGTTTCCCAGATAAGAAGCTGTGTAGCATAAGCCTGTGCAATGCTGTTTGCTGCTGCTTCATTCTGTGACCTCCAAGATGTCGAGATTGTCCCACGATAGCCATACTGTAAAATACGACCAACGAAAAGACGGATTTCATCTCCGGAAATAACCCCGTTGGCTGCAAGGTTATTAAAATAATTTTCGTCATACTTATTCATTGTCTGACCGACCTTGAGCGAAATTCCCGGCTCAATACAATAAGCAACATTGCCTGAGTATGAGCCAATAGCCTTAAGATTGGTAAAATTGGAACGTCCGGTATGCCAACCATTTTTCAAGGTCAAATTGCTGTGTCCCCATACCCCATCGTAATTAGCATCGCCATCACGAGGGAAATCGACCATATAAACATCGGCTTTTTCTCCCGAAGCAGCATATGCTGTTGTCGAGCCAATGCCTGCAAAAGTGGTCACACACATAAGGGTCGCCAAGAAAAGCGACGTGACTCTTTTGAATTTTGACTTTATCATTGCGTTTCCTCCTGTAAAAATTGAAAAGCACACCGTATCTCTACGATGTGCCTTTGTGGATTTTCTCTTACGACAAGATTTACCTGCCGAAAAACAAATGCGGATTTTTCGTTAATTTTTTATTTTACCATACACCTCCAGTCCGTTCATACTGTGCGATTGCCCCTTAGAGATAGACATATACTTTGAGATAGTTATATTCAAGTGAGATAGTATATATCATTTTCGGTAGGTAAAAATATAACTAAGGGGTTAGAGTGTGAGAAAGGGGAACTGTAAAACAGGCTATCTGCTGTCACGCTCTGCACGATTACGCAAGAACTTGTTGTAATGCTCCAATGCCTTGCAGACAAAATCCTCCGTCTGACTGACGGGAATGTTTTTCGGGATAAGCTGTCTTACTCTGTCGCCCCTCAACACGATTTTTTCCTTTTGGTTCGGCTTTTCCTCAGACATAACAGCGTGGATTGCTTCTGTTGTAAGGTTGCCCTCGTTGAATAACTTTCGCATACGGATTGTCTGGTCGTGTGACGGGGTAGCGTCATTCAGGTCGATTTCGTCAACCACATCACGCTGGCAATCTTCATCGAGATAAGAAAGTTCTACGGCAGGACGCATTTTAATACGCCCCTCGTCAACAAATTCAAGCAGTTCGGGAACAAGATTTGTTAAACGAATATAACGCTGTATTTGCGTCTTGCTGTCATTTGAATTATCAGCGATTTTCTCAACAGAGAACTTCTGCCCCACTGGGTCAGAAGTCAAATCAGAACGAAACCCCTGTCTTTTCATTGCTTCCAAACGCATTTTATAGGCAAAGGCTTTTTCACTCGGCAATATCTCTGACCTCTGAAAATTACTCTCAACCATTAAAATGGTCGCTTCATCTCTGTTCAGGTCTACAATCTCACTTCTCAGGGTTTCAAATCCTGCCAGTTCACAAGCTCGCTTTCGTCTGTGTCCTGAAATAAGTTCATATCTGCCGTCCTCTTTCTGCCTTACCGTTGCCGGAGTAATAACCCCTCTTTCCTTGACACTCTCCACAAGCTGCATCATATCTTCATCGTCCCTGACCTTAAACGGGTGGTCGGGGAAATCATCAATCAGCTCTAACGGAATATCTCGGATTTTTGAAAGCTGTTCTTCATCTCTCTGTGCCTGCGTGGTAAATAAATCATCGAGCTTCGTGAGAGTGAAGTCGCTCTTTCTTCCTGCCATCGGCTAACACCTCCTTTGTAAATTCAGCGTATGCCTTAGACACTGTGCTGTTTGGCTCATAAGCATAAATGCTCTTGCCTTTGGAAGAAGTTTCAGCGGCTTTTACGGCAATCGGGATTTGTGTTCGATACATCCTTATCTGATTACCGAAGTTTGCCCTGAGTGCTTCCACCGTACTCTTTGCAAGGTTTGTTCGGCTATCCACCAAAGTAAGCAGCATACCATCTATCTTAATATCCGGATTGATATACTTCTTTACTTTTGAAATTGTCTGCACAAGCTGTGTCATACCCTTTGCAGGCAAATACTGAGCCTGAACCGGAATGATAACACTGTCTGCCGCCGATAAAGCATTGAGAGTAACCATACCAAGCGAAGGCATACAGTCTATAATTACATAATCATATCTGTTCTTCACTTGACTCAGATAGTTCTTGAGTGTAGTTTCTCTGCTCATTGCGTTCATAAGGTTAAATTCCATTGCTGAAAGCTCAAGGTTTGCCGGAACAAGGTCAACACCTTCTTCGTGGTGCAGGATACCAACCATAGGGTCTGTCATCGTTTCATTGATTACATCTGTGAGTTTCGTTGCAAGCGTGATACCCAAGCCGTCTGTATCCTGCCAACCAAGACAAGTCGTTAAATCTCCCTGCGGGTCTGCGTCTATGAGCAATACTTTCTTGCCCTGCATTGCAAGCCCGACTCCGAGATTAACTGTTGTGGTGGTTTTTCCGACTCCGCCTTTCTGGTTACATACGGAAATCGTTTTGCAGTTTGACACTTCTTTTTGCCCTCCTTTCTGAAAATTCATAGCCACCGCATTATGGCTATGTACCTGACCGACTCATTTCCTAATCGGTCATAGCAATATTTGTTCTCAACACCCCTTGCCAAGCAAAATGCTTATGGGAAGTCACTAAGGAACAGACTGCTTATCTGTATCATAGGATTCTAACCTCTGCCGGGTACTCCGCCAGCTCCGTAGAGAAGTATCATTATCATTCTGACTGTCATCGCCATATCAGGGGCAACCTGATACTCATAGCCGGAGTTCTCGCTATTCTGAAATACAGAAATCACGGCGTACCTGCTAAAGTGGCTATCATCAGAAATAAAGTCTTAGTGAATGACTTATTCAATTTTCAAGCGAAAAGGCTTCCGTTTTTGCTATCCGGAATGAACCCCTTCACTCATTTGGACAAAGGGGTATGAAATGCACACCCAAAATCTCCGCTTTTCCAAAAATATTTCAAAAAAATTTTTGGAAATTAAAAAAGCCGCCTGCTCCGGTTAGGAAACAGACGGCAAAACACGTTCTAAATGTATTCAATTTTCAATTTCTTTTTCTTTGCTTCAAGCACTTTGCAGAGGACATCATCTACTGCATCGGTGTATCGTCCCTGAGCTGCTAAATTGTTCTTCAGTTCAATGAGCGATTGTATCACTCGGCTTCGTTCTTCTTCATTTAAGTATAGATGATAGGTTTTCTCTCTCATTGGCTGTCCCTCCATCTTTCAAATGTATTTTTGATTATCTCCACATCTTCCTCTGTATCAGAAGAAATAAATATATGTACGCTCTGAAAAGCTTTCTTTAAATTATTGGCATAATCCAGTTCTGTGCCTTTCATCGGCAGCTTAATCAGCCTTATCCCTCGTTGCTTACACATATAGGCTTTCATTATTTCTATATTCTCGTCAGCACTTCCCGACTCAATAGCCAACTTTTCTGAAGGTATGTATGTTTCAAGCGGAACTCCAAGCAATCGGTCAGAACCAAGTTCTGCTTTCAAACCTTTCCTATTAGAATAATAGCTGACCGCCAAAGCAGGAAACAATGACAAATACTCCTGCTCACAAATTCGGCAGCCTTTCTTCAATATCGTTCTTTCATTTATCTTCATACTCCACGAATGACCGTGTCTGCATTTCCACCACGCTCTCTTTGCCGAAGTTCGTGATACCTCTGTAGGTTTCAGTTTATTCTGTTCATAATCCCATTCGCTAAGAAGCTGACCGTCTGTTGTCGCCAAATCATTATATCCGGCAAGTACTTCTCTCTCTGCACAAACGGGGCATACCGTACCTTTCACACGGGCATTGATAACAGATTTCCACTCGTTACCGCATTTACTGCATCTCCACCAGACATTTTTCCTCGACTTTGCATTTACTTCATCAGGCTTCAATGGCAAGTTCTTCTCCGACCACTCCGAAGCAATTTCAGGGTGTGTTGTCTGCAAATCGTTAAACCCTTTCAGGAATATGTACCCACTGCAATACGGGCATTTACTCCCACCGGAACGGGTAGAAATAAGGGTGTTCCACTCTCTGCCACAGTCCTTACACTTCCACCAAGCCTTACGATTGGCAAAGACCGTAACCTGAGTTGGAAGTGTCGGACAATTTCTGTCCGACCACTCGGCTGCTATATCCGGCAGAAGTGTTGCAAGGTCATTAAAGCCTGCCAACACTTTATTATGGGAGCAGTACGGGCAACCCGTTTTATTTATTGTCCTGCTCTTAACGGCAGCTTCCCATTCGTGTCCCTTTTCACATCTCCATATCACTTTCTTATGAGAACCAATAGAAACTTCTGTCGGTTTTATCTTATTCTTTTTCGACCACTGCTTTACCAGTAGCGGCTCTAATGTCGCCAAATCGTTAATCCCTGCAATCACTCTCGCACCGGAACATATCGGGCATTTTTCTCCATTAGAACGAGCCTTAACGCTTGTCTGCCATTCGTGACCGCAAGCACCTCTCCACCATACTTTTTTATTTGAACCGAAAGTAATCTCATCAGGTTTAAGCGGTAAGTTCTTCTCTGACCACTCAGGAACAAGTTCCGGGCGTACTTCTGCTAAACTGTTATTCATAGCCAAACCTCAACCTCCTTGTGCTTAGAGTATATGAAGTTTTAGCTTTATCTTGTAGTTTGCGAATATCCGTATAAATAGAAAAAGCCCTTTGAGAAAAGGATTTCTCCTCTCTCAAAGGGCAAATTGACAAACTTGAATTTGTAATTACATTCCATACATATTGGCATTCTTTACAAGTACTTTATCACCCTTTTCTAATTGTTCCTTGGAAATTCCTCGTAACCCAAGTCCAACATGCTCTGTTTTATATCCACAACCATTTGCTTTTCGTTCTTTTGTATGTACATCGACAGTAGTAATTCTGGTTTCTAAGATATCTCCATTTGCTTTATAAATACATGCATTTTCCCCTTCTCTGCACATCCCTGTTAATATGTTTCCTGTGGCAACTGTTCCAACTCCCATAATTGTAAATATATCATCAATAATCAATTCAAAATCTTCTTTTAAACACGATGGAACATCTAATCTGCTCATGTATTCTGTTTCTCGTTCTTTTTTGCTTTTACCAAATAATCCCATGGTATTCCTCCTTTAAAACTTCCGATTTGTATTTCTGTTTGTTTTAAAAATGGGCAATCCCGATTGGAATTGCCCACTCTTTGTACTAATTATGCGATTTTTTCTTGCTTGCACCGATTTCTGCATCAATTGATGTAAGTTTGATGTAAATCGCTGTTTTTTTAGTTTTTTATCAAATGAAGTACGTCCCGTCTATTTGGTAAAACGGTACATCTTTACATCATCTTAATAGAGCTTTGCACCTGCCGGAATGTGGTCATCTACCATCAGAAGATGAAGCTTTTCTTCGCCTTCTTCTTCATGAATAGCACTGAGGAGCATACCGCAAGAGTCAATGCCCATCATCGCTCTCGGTGGAAGATTTGTGATAGCGATAAGAGTCTTTCCAACCAGTTCCTCCGGCTCATAAAAGCTATGAATACCGCTTAAAATGGTTCTGTCTGTGCCTGTTCCGTCATCAAGAGTAAACTGTAACAGTTTCTTTGACTTCGGTACTGCAACACACTCTTTAACCTTTACTGCACGGAAATCTGACTTGCTGAATGTATCAAAGTCTACCATTTCCTCAAACAAAGGCTCAATCTTTACTTTAGAAAAATCAATCTTTTCAGACTCAGTTTTTACATTTTTTTCAGGTGCTTCAGAAGCTGTATTATTTACATCATTTTTCTTATTTACACCATCTAAGGATTTCATTGTTGGGAACAGGATCACATCGCGGATGGAGCTTGCGCCGCACAGCAGCATGGCGCAGCGGTCAATGCCGAAGCCCAAGCCGCCGGTGGGCGGCATGCCGTATTCGAGCGCCATGACGAAGTCCTCGTCCATCATGTTGGCCTCTTCATCGCCGTGGGCGCGCTTTTCGGCCTGTGCTTTGAAGCGCTGATACTGGTCGATGGGGTCGTTGAGCTCAGAGAAGGCGTTGCCCATCTCGCAGCCGCAGATGAACATCTCATAGCGCTCGGTGAGCGCGGGCTGCTCGGGGCTGCGCTTGGCCAGCGGGCTGACCTCCACGGGGTACATGGTGATGAATGTCGGCTGGATGAGCGTGGACTCGACCTTCTGGTCGAACGTCTCATAGAGCGCGTTGCCCCACGTGTGGGCAACGTTTTCCATGTCCACGCCCACGCTCTTGGCGAGGGCGACTGCCGCGTCCGCGTCGCCGAGGATGGCCATGAAGTCCGCCCCCGTGACGTCCTTGACAGCGTCGGCCATGGTCACGCGGCGCCAGCT
>CDYX01024964.1_pt1 | contig 60284 bp, 43 predicted proteins | sample 554871 | NCBI WGS metagenome assembly CDYX01 (sample SAMEA3182061, study PRJEB8094) | gut metagenome | biome: human; feature: gut; material: Stool; isolation source: human stools | place: Canada | collected 2013-01-14 | reverse complement strand
CGCTTCTTCGAATCCCTGTTGTCGATCAGCGGGTCGTTGAAGGCCGACACATGGCCCGAAGCCTCCCACGTCTTGGGATGCATGAAGATCGCGGCGTCGATGCCGACGATGTTCTCGTGCAGTTTGACCATCGAATCCCACCAATATCGCTTGATGTTGTTCTTCAGCTCCACGCCGTTCTGACCGTAGTCGTACACGGCTCCCAGACCGTCGTAGATTTCACTCGAAGGAAACACGAATCCGTACTCCTTGCAGTGTGCTACCAGTTTTTTGAAAAGTTCTTCCTGAGTCATCGTATTCTCTATTGTTTACTGATTTTCCAAGTTACAAAAATACAAAATAAATGATAACAAGGGCTTTCGATCGGGATTTTATTTCTATATTTGTACCGACGGCCTGCGAGGGCCGCCGACATACGACGATAAAAAGCGCATCGGCTTTTTTCTTACTGCGGAAAATTGGACACTTTCACGAATGGTAAGGAATCAGGTTGATGCTCTCGCTGTTTTTCAGCGTGGGCATATTCCGTCATTCTACCATTCGGGTCGTCCAATACCCCTGCAGTGAATGTGGAATTTTGCCTGCGCCTTTTGTTTGCCGGAACGGGAACAACCCTTTAAACAAAATAAAAATGAAAACAGCAAAATTCTTCATGGCACTACTGGCCACCGCGCTGCTCGCGTCATGCAGCGACGACAAGGACTACTCGGGCGATTTCGGGCAGATCAAGGTTCCGGACACCCGTCAGCTGGAGCAGACGATCTCCGCCGACGACACGCAGAGCGCCCGGGGCGTGACCTTCTCCACCGAAGGGGCGTGGACCTCGGCGATCACCCAGACCCGCGCCGAGGCGCCCGACTGGATCTCCGTATCACCCGACCACGGCGACGCCGCGGGAACCTACACGCTGAAAATCACCCTTGAACCCAACGATTCCGAAGAATCCCGCTCGGCGACGATCGTCATCACGTGCGGCACGTCGAAAATCGAAATCTCCGTCACGCAGGAGGGCACCAAAGACGACGGCGGCGACGAACCGGTGGAACGCGCCCCGAACGGCCGGCTGGTAAAAATCACCGAGTATGTGGGTCAGGAGGTGGAAAGCGTGGCTGTCATCACCTACGATGACTCCGACGAGAGCCGAAGCCGCATCAAGTCATTCAAAATGTATTGGGACGAAACACTGGCAGATCTCTATGAAGAGTATCTCTTCACCTATGACGACGACAACCTGCTCATCGAGGAGAAACATTACGACAAACTTCCGACCATCTATGGCAAAGAATGGAATTGTCCGGATCCGGTTCTCACTCCACGCGCTTCGTTCATCGGAACAGCCGAGTGCCATGAGATCGCAAGCGGAAACAATTACATTTATCACTTCGACTATTCATCATCAGACGAACAACTCTCTGCTGTGACTTACGAACCGGTCGATGAAGACGGCCCTACGGGAAATAAAGACGAGGACCGCTATATTTACCAAGATCGCGACTGCACGAAGATAACATGGGGCGCCCTTTCGGGAACGGGCGGCACCCAGACCTTTACCTATGGCAATGAGCAAAAGCCCTATGAATTCGAACGTCTCTTTGCCAGTTACCCTGCCATTGACCCGGCACTCTACGTCATCAGCGATCCCGACATGCTGCGCATGCTGGGCTTCCTCGGTCATCAAAGCACCCGCCTGCCCGAAAAAGTGGTCACGAACTGGGGCAGCGACTCGGAAACCGAGACCCTCACCTACAAATACAAGGATCTCACCGGCTGGAAAATCGGCACCCAGATCGAAGGCATGGAGATCATCGTCAAAAGCAGTATATCGCGGGAGGCGCGTTTCGTGCTTACCTTCGACGGAATCTGATTCGTCGCTGTTCCATCGGAAAGCAGCGGTTCCGCAAGGGAACCGCTGCTTGTTTTTTCATGGCCGGAGATCGGGGGACCGCTACCCCATCAGCCCTTCGCGCAGGAACGAGAAATCCCCGTCGCGGGCGATGATGATGTGGTCCAGCAGCCGGATGTCGAACAGCGCCGCGGCGCGCGCCACGCGTTCGGTCAGCGCCTTGTCCTGCGCGCTTGCCTCGGGTGTCCCCGATGGGTGGTTGTGCACCAGAATCAGCTGCGTGGCAAGCAGTTCCAGCGCCCGTTTGACGATCAGCCGGTGGTCGACGACCGTGCCGGTCACCCCGCCCTGGCTGATGCGATAACGCTCGATGACCCGGTTCGACGAGGTGAGGAAGACGGCCCAGCACTCCTCGTAGGAGAGGCGTTCCAGCTGCGGCCGGAACAGCCGCACCACATCGTCGCCCGTATTGATGAAATCGGCCCCGGAAACCCCGGCAGCAACTGCCCGCCGTCCGAATTCCGCCGCGGCCAACAGCATCCGCGCCCGTTTCAGGCCCAGTCCCCCGACCATGCGCAGGCGGGCTTCGGGCTGGTCGCCGATACGCGCCAGCGAACCGTCGTAGGCCGACAGTACCACCTCGGCCAACTGTTCGTCGTCGGTGAGCAGGGCCAGCAGTTCGCGGTCGCTCAAGGCTTCCACGCCCCGCGACGCCATTTTATCGAGGATATTCTTCATAAAAGCAGAAGTGACTATATACGAATTTACACCGTTCCCATCCCGGCAAGCCGGACCAGCTGGACCAGCCACACCCGCAGCAACAATCTGCGGGCGGCGTTTGAAGCCGGACCCGAATCCCATCTGCCGAGCGGACGCAAACCCGGACAGGAAATGCAACGGGCCACCATCACCCAGGCAGACCAAAACCCCGTTCGGATACACGAGAAGCAAGCATCGCCCCTCAAAACCCATCTTTTGGACGGCCCCCTAAATCCCGCCTTTTAGGCGGGCGCCTTCCAGACTGTCCACCTTGTCCAGCAACGAAGCGCACTGCTCGTCGCTCATGTACTGGGACACGGAGAACGCCGCACGCTGTTCGGCCTCCTTCTTCGAATCTCCGGCTCCGTGGCCGACCTCCATGCCGTCGACCAGCACCGTACAATAGAAAACCGGGTGGTTCGAAGCATATTCCTTGTCGTGCTCCGTGCGGAACTCGATCCGGTGGCGGTTCTTCTGGCTCCACTCGATCAGGCGGCTCTTGAAATCGTTCTCCGACTCGGTCAGCTCCTCCAGGTTCAGGAAACGGAAATAAATATCATTGATCAGCAGCCGGTTGACGAACTCGTACCCCTGATCGAGGTAAACCGCCCCCATCATCGCTTCGAAGGCGTCGCCGTAGATATGCTTCTGGGCGATACCCGCACCGCCGTTCGAAATCACATGGACATCCAGCCCGAGGTTCACGGCCAGCGCGTTGAGCGACTGCCGCGAAACGATCTTCGACCGCAGCTGGGTCATGAAGCCCTCGTCGCGGTCGGGATATTCGATGAACAGGTAGTCCGAAGTCACGGCCTCGATCACAGCGTCGCCCAGATATTCCAGGCGTTCGTTGTTGATCGCGCGGCCGTCCTCCAAAACCAAAGAAGCTGACTTGTGAATCAAAGCCAGCTTGTAGAGTTCGACGTTGTGCGGAATGAATCCGAACAGATCGTCGACAATTCTGTAATATGCCCGGTCACGCCCGAAATTCCGTCGGAAAGGACGCAGTAAAAAGTCAATCACGGCGCGGACGTTACAGGGATCAGAGTTTGCGGAAAATGACCGTCGAGTTGTGACCGCCGAATCCGAACGTATTGCTCAACGTGCATTTCACGTCGCGCTTCTGCGCCACGTTGAGCGTCAGGTTCAGTTTCGGGTCGATCTCGGGATCGCGGTTTTCGCAGTTGATCGTGGGGGGAACCACGCCGTGCGTCATCGCGAAGATGCACGCCAGAGCCTCCACAGCGCCGGCAGCACCCAGCAGGTGTCCCGTCATCGATTTGGTCGAGGAGATATTGACGTTGTAAACGTGGTCGCCCAGAACGCCTGCTACGGCCTTCAGTTCGGGAATGTCGCCCGCAGGGGTCGAAGTTCCGTGCACGTTCACATAGTCGATGTCCTCGGGAGTGATGCCCGCGTCCTTGATGGCGTCGCGCATCGCCTTCATGGCGCCCTTGCCCTCGGGGTGGGGAGCCGTGAAGTGGTAAGCGTCGGCCGAAGCGCCTCCGCCTACGACCTCGCAATAGATCTTCGCGCCGCGCGCCTTGGCATGCTCGTACTCCTCCAGGATCAGCGCACCGGCGCCTTCGCCGATCACGAAGCCGTCGCGGTCCTTATCGAAGGGGCGCGAAGCGTGCTGCGGATCGTCGTTGCGCGTCGAAAGCGCCTGCATGGAGTTGAATCCGCCGACCGAAGGTTCGTTGACCGCAGCCTCCGAACCGCCGGCCACCATGATGTCGGCCTTGCCGTAACGGATGGCGTCGAAAGCGGCCGTGATGCCGTGGTTCGACGAAGCGCACGCCGACACGGTGCAGTAGTTCGGTCCCATGAAGCCATACTTCATAGAGATGAAACCGGCTGCGATGTCGGAAATCATGCGAGGAATAAAAAACGGGCTAAACCGCGGGGTTCCATCCCCGGCGGCCCAGCCCAGACACTCATCGAAGAAAGATTTGATTCCTCCGATGCCCGAACTCCAGATAACGCCCACCTGCTCCTTGTCGACCTTCTCGAGATCGAGGGCCGAATCCTCCACGGCCTGCGTGGCCGCGATCAGAGCATACTGCGTAAAAAGGTCGTATTTACGGACTTCCTTACGGTCGAAATACTGGTTCGGATCGTAATTCTTTACTTCACAAGCGAACTTGGTCTTAAATTTTTCGGCATCGAAATGAGTAATGGGTGCGGCACCGCTGACTCCCTTCTCCAGATTCGAAAAATACTCCTCTATATTATTACCGAGCGGGTTTATCGTACCGATGCCCGTAACAACTACTCTTCTTCCTGTCATAAATTTAAGGCTTTATCAGCCGTGAAACGTTGTTTAAGGAAAATTATTTCTTGTGTTCCTCGATATACGAGATCGCGTCGCCGACGGTAGCGATCTTCTCAGCGTCCTCATCCGGGATCTGGATATCGAAAGCCTTCTCGAACTCCATGATCAGCTCTACAGTGTCGAGCGAGTCTGCGCCCAGGTGGTTGGTGAAGCTTGCTTCGGGGACTACCTCCGACTCCTTGACACCCAGTTTGTCGACGATGATCTCGACAACTTTTGATTGAACTTCTGACATAATTTTAATTTTTTAGTTAAACAATTATTTGGAAATAGTTCTTTTACATTTCCAGAGCAATTTTGCGCAAAAGTAACACTTTTTTTATTACTTTTGACAAAACGGCATGTTTTTTTATTCACAACTTTTTCGACATTTAGCACAAAAATTTAATCAATACATTCAAAACCATAGCCTTATGAAATTGCTTCTGATCTCGAATTCGACCAATGCCGGCGAGGAATACCTGCGCTATCCGCTGCCGGAGATAGGGCGTTTCCTCGACGGGGTGCACGAAATCGTCTTCGTTCCCTACGCGGCCGTCACGTTCTCCTACGCCGATTACGAAAAAAAGGTGCAGGCGCGTTTCGCCGAACTGGGCATCCGCGTGCGTTCGGTCCACCGGGCCAAGGACCCCGCAGCCCTCGTCCGCGGGGCCGAAGCGATCTGCGTCGGCGGCGGCAACACGTTCGCACTGGCCAAAAAGATGCAGCAGCAGGGGCTTATGACGGCCATCCTCCGCAAAATCAAGGCCGGAACGCCCTACGTGGGCTGGTCGGCAGGCAGCAACGTCTGCTGCCCGACGATCTCGACAACAAACGACATGCCCATCGTGGAACCGGAGTCGTTCAAGGCCATCGGAGCGGTCAAATTCCAGATCAACCCCCACTACCTCGACGCCAACCCCGCGGGACACGCCGGGGAGACCCGCGAACAGCGCATCCTGGAGTATATCGAGGCCAATCCGCGCCGCTGGGTGGCCGGACTGCGCGAAGGCTGCATGCTGCGCTGCGAGGACGGGAAACTGGAACTGATCGGCCGACGTCCGATGCGGATGTTCCGCAAGGGAGTCGAAACCTTCGAGGTCGAACCGGGCGGCGACCTGTCGTTTTTATTATAAATAGGTATATCATTTATGAAAGTACTGATTGCGGGTCTGGGCCTTATCGGAGGCTCGTTCGCCCTGGCCCTTCGCGACCACGGCATCGCAGAGGAGATACTCGGGGCCGAAGGCTCCGAAGAGCATGCCGCCGAAGCGCTGCAACTGGGCCTTGCGGACCGGATAGTGAGTTTCGAGGAGGGTATCCCGGAAGCCGACCTCGTGGTGCTGGCCACCCCCGTCGACACCATCCCGCTGATGGCCGTCAAGGCGCTCAACCGCGCGGGCGGCAAGCAGGTGGTGATGGACATGGGTTCGATCAAGGGCGAGTTGTGCGAGGTGATCTCGATGCACGCCCGCCGCGGGCGCTTCGTCGCCGCGCACCCGATGTGGGGCACGGAGTACAGCGGTCCGAAGGCCGCCCAGCGGGGCGCGTTCACGGGCCGCAGCGTCGTGCTGTGCGACACGGTGCGGAGCGACAAGGACGCCCTGGCCACGGTCGAAGGGATCTTCCGCACGCTGGGCAGCCCGGCCGTCTACATGGACCCCGAGGAGCACGACCTGCACGCGGCCTACGTCTCGCACATCTCGCACGTCACCTCGTTCGCGCTGGCGCTCACGGTGCTCGAAAAGGAGCGCGAGGAGCGCCACATCTTCGACCTGGCGGGCGGCGGTTTCGAGAGCACGGTGCGCCTGGCCAAGAGTTCGGCGGCAACGTGGGTCCCGATCCTGCTGCGCAACAAATACAACGTGCTGGACGTACTGCGCGAACACATACACCAGTTGCAGATCATGCGCCGGATGCTCGAACGCGACGACGCCGAGGGGCTGAAAAACGCCATGGAGCGCGCCAATACCATCCAACGCATCATCCGCTGATGACCGCGGCAGCCGAAACGGGCCGGGCCGGCGAGCGCGCCGCAACGGAATACCTCCGGCGTGCGGGGTACGAAATCTGCGCGCTCAACTGGCGGCAGGGCCGTTACGAGCTGGACATCGTGGCCCTCCGGGACGGCGTGCTGCATTTCGTGGAGGTCAAGACCCGGCGCGAGGGATCGCTCACGCCGCCCGAGGCGGCCGCCACGCAGCGCAAGTTCCGGGCCTTGTCCCGCGCCGCATCCTGCTACCTGCGCACCGCGGGCTGGGAGGGCGAAGTGCAGTTCGATCTGGCGGCCGCCGAAGCCGCCGCCGACGGCTCCGTCCGCGTCGAACTGATCGAAAACGCGCTGGAATACAACTGGTAATTTTGCAGTTCCGACAAATTGTACTATCTTTGCCGGACTGAAAAAGAACTGCCTGACGTCGGGTCACCGGGCGCGGGCGTTAGAAACTGAAAACTCAACACCGTAAATACCGATGTGGTTCTATAATTTCGGTCTGATTCTCTACGTTTGGGCCATCCGTCTCGTGGCTCCGCGCCATCCGAAGGCCCGCCTTTGGATCGAAGGCCGCAAAGACCTCTTCCGACGCATGCGGGAAGCCATCGCCCCCACGGACAGGATCGTCTGGATACACGTCGCGTCGCTCGGGGAATTCGAACAGGGCCGCCCCATCATCGAACAGCTTCGCAAGACGCACCCCGAATACAAGATTCTCCTGACCTTCTTCTCACCTTCGGGCTACGAAATCCGCAAGAACTACAAGGGCGTCGACTACATCTTCTACCTCCCGCTCGACACGCCGCGCAATGCCCGCCGCTTCCTCGACGCCGCACACCCCGAAATCGCCATTTTCGTCAAATACGAGTACTGGCTCAACCTGCTCCGCGAACTGCGCCGCCGGAAAATCCGCACCTACGTCGTGTCGGCCATCTTCCGCCGCAATTCGGTCTTTTTCCGTCCTTACGGCGGCATGTGGCGGCAGGCGCTGGAGTCGTTCGACGTGATGTTCGTGCAGAACGAGGAGTCGAAGAAACTGCTGGCGACGCTGGGTTTCGACAACGTGCTGGTGGCCGGAGACACGCGTTTCGACCGTGTGGCGGAGATCGCCCGCGCGGCCAGGCACATCGACGTCATCGACCGCTTCAAGGGCGACAACCGGCTGTTCATCGCCGGCTCGACGTGGGAACCGGACGAAGAACTGCTGATCAGGCTGATGAACGACAATCCCGACGTGAAATTCGTCGTCGCGCCCCACGAAATGGACGAGTCCCGCATCGCACGGCTGATGGCCGAAACCAAGGGCGGCGCGCTGCGCTACACGCAATGCACGCCCCGCACGACGTACGGTTCGCGGCAGCTGCTGATCCTCGACACGGTGGGTATCCTCGCCTCGGTCTACGGCTATGCCACCTGGAGCTATATCGGCGGCGGATTCGGCGTCGGCATTCACAACACGCTCGAAGCCGCGACGTTCGGACTTCCGGTGGCCTTCGGACCCAATTACCGGAAATTCAAGGAGGCCCGCGATCTAGTGACGCTCGGCGCCGCCCGTTCGGTGACCGACTACGAGCAGCTGCGCACGTGGTTCGTGCCCCTGCGCGACAACGAGGAGTTCCTGCTGAAAACCAGCCGCATCGCCAAGGATTACACCACCCGTCACCAGGGAGCCACGGGTATAATCGTCAAAACGATCTTCCACTAAATCTCTCCGGCAGCCCCTCCTCCGGCTTGGAGCCGGCTCGGAGGCGTTTCCGCCGCTGCCCCGCCGTTACAACAGCGGCGGGCAGGCGAATGACCGCATGCAAACGACGGGCTGCCGCCGCAGTCCCGGCACACGATAGCCGCTGAAACGGCGGGCAGCAGCCCCATGAACCAGCCATCCCGACTTCCGGAAAGCCGTTCTGCCGCAAGCGGCAAATTCGCGGGATTTCCTCCGGCTGTTTCCAAATTCAAAAGAAGATTCGTGCATCGAAAAAAGCAGGACGGATGGAACGTACGTCAAGTACCCGTCCATCCGCCCCGCTTAAAAGATTGTACGGAAAGCCGCCTGCAAACCGGGAGCGTCAGCGCTCGAACAACAGGGCGTCATCCTTCGGATGCTTGTACCAGTCCTTTTCACGGGAACCGCCCGAAGCGCTTTTGAGGAACCAGTAACAGTTGTCGATGCTCTGCATCTCCTGCGGCCACCTGAACTTCCACGAAGCGTCGTCGGGGTCCGAGAGCGGAATGTCCAGCACGCTGGGATACTCCGCCGTATTGAAGCTCGACGGATAGATATAATACTCCGATTCGTTTTTCAGGCAGGGAACCACGTCGCCGTAAAGCGTTTGCACGACAGGCTCGCCGATGGGTTCGAAGGCCTGCGCCGCATAGACGTTCTGGTACCCTTTCAGGCCTGAAAGGAACGGCTGGAAACCCTTCGAATCCCGGAATCCGAAACTGTTGGACATATGCGATCCGGTCGCCATCAACTGCACGGTGATCTGCTTGGCCCGGTTCTTCGACTGGTAGTAATCCTTGATCTCGTATTGAATCACCGCATCGTTGAAGTCGAAATCGCCGCGGTACGGATAATTGTCCTCGAACAGGTAAAGTCCGACGGAGGTCTTGCAGGCGATCTCTTCGGGGTCCTTGCTGCCGCTGTTGCCGATCTCGACCTCCTCGTCGGGGGCGATGGTCTTCGGGTTGCTCTCGATCATGCAGAGAATGTCGTTGTAGTCGCCGTCGTACTTCGCGCCTTCGGTCACCACACGGTTCTCCATGCCGAGGATATTACCCTGGAAATCACCCTCCGTGACATGGCAGATATAGCCGTTGGCCAGATGCTTGTCGACGATCCGGCAGGTCTTCTTGTCGTCCTGGTAGGTCAGCGTATAATCCCGCACGCGCTCGTTGAGCCGCGGCGTGGTGAAGCGGAATCCGCCGTTGCTCACCGTGCTGTTGCCGATGTAGACGAACCCGAGGTTCACGCCCTTGGGGAATGCACCCAGCTTGTAGCGTTTGTAAGAGGCGATATTCGAGGTGAACTCCTCCTTGGTGTAGAATACCCAGCTGCGCTGTGCCTGAACCTCGGAATAGGGAATCCCGACCACTTCGCCGTTCTTCACCCCGTAGAAGGTGCAGTCGCCGAGCGTCAGCGCATCCCGTTTCGAAGACGGATAGGTGTAGAACCAGAGTTTGCCGAAAAGCTGGCTCTGGCGGCAGCCCCCGTCGCCGAGGAACGTAAGCCAGATCTCCGCCTCGTCGAAATCGCCCGAACTCGGCGTCTGGTCGATCACCAGGTCGGTGCACTTGAAAAGGTTGTCGCCCCGGACGTTATTGGTCTTTTCGGGGAAATAGATGCTGTTGACGGCCGTCATGACCCGGGCGCTGACCGGATTCACATCGGCGGCGCGGGTCTGCGGACGAAGCCGGGCAGCGGCCGTGACCGACAGGTTCCCCACCTCGTAACTTTTCATCTCGCCCTGCGCCACGACGTACAGTCTTTCAACGTCCTTCGGCACGTCGAGCGTGGTCGAAACCGGCGTGAAACCCGTCAATGCAGGCTGTTTCACGAGCGCCTCCTCGTCGTAGGGATTCCCGAAGTACACCGCAAAGTACTCCCCGGCAACCTCGGAAGCGATATTCACCGACACGGTCGTCCGGTTATCGAACTCCCTGGTATACTCCTCATAAAATTCGGCGTTGTCGACATCCTTGTCGATACACGACGCGGCCGACAATGCCGCGAGCACGAATGCCAGTCTGGAAATGTGCATGGTTCAAACGTTTGATCGCTCAAAGATACACATTTCCGCCCAAAAACCAAATCAATCCGTCTGTTTTATCAATTTTCCGCTCCGTACAGCGATTCGCAATATTTCTTCAGCTCCTTCCACGGATAGTACGGGCCCCCGGCGAGGGGCAGGTTGGCGTCGCGTTCGTTGTGCAGCACGCGGACGCGCACGTCCCCTGTTTCGGGATTGCGGAAGAAGATGAACTGGACGTTGGTTCCCATCGGTGTCACCGTATGGGCGTTCCACGCCGCAGCGACGTCGTCGAGCGACTCCACGCGGGCACAGGCGCCCTCGGCGCGCAGCAGGGCCAGCAGCGGAACCACATAGGTGTCGTGGCCGAAACGCAGCGAGGCCGAAAGGTCCGATTCACCCGCAACGACGCGGTCGGCCGTCTCGACGATATTGCGCAGCAGCGGCCTGGCGTCGGCGACGAGCGGATCGCCGAAGCGGGCCGAAGGTCCCATGATCAGGTAACGGCGAAGGTTCTCGCACTCCCAGAGCGCGTAGAGTTCCTTCTCGGTGAAGATTTCATAGAACGGCTCGATGCCCAGATGGCTGACATCCTGCGTGATGGCCGCCAGCATGAAAAGGTCCTCCATCAGGTCCAGCGGCTCGTCGATGCATCCGGGATCGGTGACGAGCGACTTCACGAACCGGTCGGGATTCACACGCACGCGGGTAAGGCTGTCCGCGACTGCCGAAGCGGCCTTGCGGCTCGCCTTGAGCGAGGGTCCGTTGGCCAGGTAACAGAGATCGCGGGCGCTCGCATCGCGCGTGGCGCTGATCGCGGGATTCAGCTCCTTGAGGCGTTCGTTGAAAGCCGCCATGCTCAAAATGCAGCGCGGAACCTGCGTCGAGCGGCTCTCGATACGGCACACGCGGCCCCCGTCGGTCGAAAACACCCCGGGATAGGCGGCGAACATCCGCCCGGCGATGTCGCGGTGTTCCTGTACGCCGCGGGGCGAGAGGTCGCCGTAGCGTTTGCAGGCATCGGCGGCCAGCACCTCGACCTTGGCCAGCACCTCGCGGCCCTTGGGGGTCAGCGCCCCGGCCTTGTCGGCCTTGCGCAGCGCGGCGAGCGGCTCGGCATAAGCCTCCTCCTTCGAGTGGTAGCGGCTTCCGTGACGGCCGTAGTGGCTGATGTAGAACGGCTCGTAGCCGTCGGGAACCGGTGCGGCCGGACCGGGCCGGTACTCGTAGGAGTGATAGATGCCCGCGGAGAGTTCGGGACGGGCGGCCAGTTGGGCAGGGGTGGGCTGCGCCGCAGCGCAGGTCGCGGCCAGCAGCAGCAGGGCCAGCAGACGGGTTTTCAGTGTAAGGTATCTCATAGTCAGCATTTGTTGGTCATAATCCGGAGTACGAGGCAGTCGGTCTCGTTCATGCCGTCGCGGCCGATGGCGGTGAGGTTGCGGATACATTTGTCCACATCTTCCTCGATGATGCCCTCGACCGGGGTGACGCAATGGCCGTCCATGGCCATCATGGCCGACAGCACGGCGGTCGAGACGCCGCTCGTGAGCTTCATCGCACAACTGGGTTTGGCCCCGTCGCAGATCATGCCCGTCAGGTTGGCGATCATGTTCTTCACGGCCGCGGCCGCCTGGTCGTAGCCGCCGCCCATCAGGTAGGTGATGCCGCAGCTCGACCCCGTGGCCGCCACCACGCAGCCGCACAGCGCCGACAGACGGCCCAGGCTCTGCTTGATGTAGATGACCGTGAGGTGGCTCAACGTCAGCGCCCGGATCGTCTGCTCCTCCGAAGCGTGCGTCTCCTCGGCGTAGACCACCACGGGCAGCGTCGCGGCGATACCCTGGTTACCGCTCCCCGAATTGCTCATCACGGGGATCATCGCCCCGGCCATGCGGGCGTCGCAGGCGGCGGAGGTGTAGGAGAGTATCCGCGTGAAGATGCTGTCGCCCATCACCTTCCGTTCACGGTCGCAGCACAGCGTACGCCCCACGCAGTGGCCGAACTCGCCCGCGAAGGAGCGTTCGGCGGCAGCCTTGTTCAGGCGGCTGGTTTCGAGGATGAAGCGCAGTTCGTCCAGCGGCGAGGTCATGGCGAAATCCCATACGCGCGCGAGGGTCAGGGACACGTCGTCGTCCTCTCCGCCGTCCGCCGCCGGGGTCCGCCTGTCGAGCAGCACCTCGCCGTCACGGCTGACGAAGACGAAGGAGGTATGTCCCCCGGCGATGACCGCCACGGCCCTGTGGCCGGCGGCTTCGGCCTCCGCCTCGATATAGAGTTTTTCGTCGGCGTCCTCTTTCAGGCAGATCGCGATGCGCCGCCCGTCGATCATGCGGCGGCCGCGTTCGACGGCTTCGGGCGTCACGTCGCGCAGCACCTCCAGCTGGTATTCCGAACGCCCCACCAGCGCCCCGAGGGCTACGGCGATCGGCAGTCCGATCATCCCCGTGCCGGGGATTCCGACGCCCATGGCGTTCTTGAGGATGTTGGCGCTCAGGCGCACCGTGATTTTTTCGGGTTCCCCGTCCAGCGTCTCCGCGGCGCGCGCCGTGCAGAGCGCCACGGCGATCGGTTCGGTGCACCCGATGGCGGGGACCACCTCCCGGTTGATCAGGTCTATGATTTGGTTGCGTTCGGCTTGAGCTATCATGATCGGAAATTTCTTGAATCGCAAATATAACAAAAAAACACTATTTTTGCCCTATCTGAAAGCATTACAATGATGGAAAATCCGAAAAATCGCAGTTGGAAAGTCCTCACGAGCGAATATCTCGCCCGCAAACCGTGGTTCACCGTGCGCCATGAAAGCCTCGAACTGCCCGACGGACGCCGCATCCCGGACTACTATGTGTTCGAATACCCCGACTGGATCAACGTCACGGCCGTCACCCGCGACGGACGGTTCGTGCTGATCGACCAGTACCGCCACGGGCTTGGCGAAACGTCGTACGAGATTCCGGCCGGCGTGACCGAGCCGTCGGACGCCTCGCCGCTCGCCGCGGCACAGCGCGAACTGATGGAAGAGACGGGCTACGGCGGCGGCCAGTGGCGCCTGCTGACGACCCTTTCGGCCAACCCCGCCACGCAGAACAACCTCACCCACTGCTACCTCGCCACGGGCGTCGAACCGCTCGGCGAACAGCACCTCGATCCGACGGAAGACCTGCGCGTGCACCTCATGACGCGCGAAGAGGTGCTGGAACTGCTCCGCACCGACCGTATCCGGCAAGCCCTGATGGCCGCACCGCTGTGGCGTTATTTCTGTGAAAACAAGGCGTAGGAGCGGGTGTCACCAGCTCCGGATCCGGGCGTCGAGCCACGCCAGACGCATCGAATAGCTGGCTTTCAGGCGGTCGACGGCCTCGTCGAACGTGAGCAGTTCGTCGCCGTTGGGCATCTGTACCTCCGCATCGGAAATCTTGATCTCGGGCCAGCGCGCCAGGTTGCGGTGCGCCGAGTCGGAGATATAGTCACGCTGCGCCTCGATGTAGTCGGGCACGGTGGCGAGGAACGGATAGAGCGCCTCCCAGCGTTCGCGCGCCTGCCGGCGGATCGCACGGCTCTGGAACAGCCGCGAATACCACATGCTGCTCTCCCTGACCATCCACCGTTCTGCGTCGGCGAGCGTCAGCGTGCCGTAGTCGAAATCCCAGACCGGCCCCGCCGTCAGCTTGCCCCCGCGGGGCTTGTGGATGTAAAAACTCTTGGGATGCTTGATCTCCTGATTGCCCATCAGCTCGTTGACGATCCAATAGTCGACGAACGACCCGATGTCGAACATCGCCGCCGGATCGCGGTAATCCTTGTCGAAAAGCAGGTTGTCGGCCTCGTTGAAGTAGGTGCGGATATACCGGAACTGCGCCGCGGTGATCGACTCGTCGGGCGACTTGATGTTGACCGGCATGTCGGAATACGACGAACGGAATTTGTTCATCTCGTCGAAATAGGAGTCCATTTCGAGCAGATAGCCGCCCGTGAGGGCATCGCCCTCGTTGTCGTCGGTGGTCAGTTCGTCGATATTGAGACGGTTTTCGTCGATCTTGATCTGCTCGACGACCAGGTAGTTGCCCAGGTATTCGCCGTTGAACCACACCTCCGCGAAACGGGTGCGGGGCGTCCATTGCAGCGAGGTGTGCGACGCCACGTAATGCGCCACGCGGTTGCGCATCAGCGTCCGGTCCATGTAGTTGGCGATCAGACACCAGCGTTTGTGCTTCGGCATGCCCAGTATTTCGGTCTTCTTCGAGAGTTTCAGCGCATAGGGCTTCTTCTCCCAGTTCCACGTCGAGTTGCCGCGGCCCTTGACCTCGGCCGCCATCTCGGGCAGATCGTCGAACCCGCCGTTGCCCTCGATGCGGATCGCCCCGGCGATCCACGTGTCGGTGTCCTCGACCGGAGCCGAAGCCGTGACATAGATCACGGGCAGTCCGGCGGCGGCCGCCGGGGAGCTTCGGAGCGTGAACGGTTCGGAGGTCATCCGCTGTCCGCCGACCTCCACCGTGAGACACACCCGCTCGTCGTAGGCCTGCCCCGTCGCCGGGTCGGTGACGAAGAGCGAGAACAGTCCGCCCACCGGGCCGCTCCACCCCGTCACCGTGCATCCCGAGGTGAACGATCCGCCGGGTGCGGCCGTGATTTCGACGCGGGAAACGCTCCACGCATCGTTCCAGGGCGTGAGCGCGAAGCGCAGGCAGCCCGTCTCGCTGCGTTCCAATTCGAGCGTCTGTGCCGAGAGGGTGATTTCGAGCGGCTTGCCGGGACCTTCGTCCGGGTCCGAACAGCCGGCAGCCAAGAGCGGCAGCAGGGCCGCCGCGATCCGGAACATTCTATTGACGTGCATCTTCATAGCTTCCATCGACATAATAACCTTTTTCCGCCTCCTTGCCGTCGACCAGCTCCTTCACGATGCCGTTCTTGAGGCTGTGCTCGCGGAACAGCTCCTCGTAATCGCGCGTGTAGGCCGCATCGGGCACGACATTGACGTCGAAGCGGAGCTTCAGGACTCCCGCCGGGAGGATGTTGCCGTAGACCCAGACGGTATGCTCCACCGCGCCGACGTTCTTGTTGCTGTCGTATGTCAGGCGGATATGCTGCGTACGCCCCGGGGGCACGATGATGCGCGACTTGCGGTCGGCCACGAGGCATCCGCACGAGGTCTGTATCTCATGGATCACCAGCGGGTTTTCGCCCGTATTGGTCACCGGAAACATCAGTTCGAGTTTCTGCCCCTGCAAAATCGGGAAATAGTGCCGCACAGGATCTTTGGCCTCGACGGAGGTCGGCTGCACCCGCTTGCTGCAGGAGGAAACGAGCATGGCTGCGAGGAGCAGCACGGCGTATGTCAAACCGCTTTTTCGCATAACTACGGAATCAAGTAAATTTCATCGGCCGCAAGCTGCGTACGCCCGCCTTCGGGCCGCAGCGCGCGGACCGTTATCCGCTCCGCGCCCGAGAGGTCCACGGGACCGGAAACCGTGAAGATCCGCCCCGCGGCGTCGGGCTTCGGCACGAAGGCCCGGTACAACGCGCCGTCCTTGTAAACCTCCACGCTCCGCGGCGCACGGAGACGGTGGCGGGGCATGTCGAGGAACGACATTTCGAACCGCTGCGCCCGGGAAGCCGCCCCGGCGGGTATTTCGACCTCCAGGTCGGCCGAACTGATGTGCCAGCCGTAGTGATACCCGACCGGCAGTCCGCGCACCCCGTCGGTCAGCACCCCGAGGTCCTCATAGCCTTCGTCGGGCCTCGAAACGGCCTTCAACCCGGTGTCCGGCAGCAGGTTCGACACCGTTTCAGCCTGGAAAATGCGGCTGCGCCACGCGCCGAGATACTCCCCGACCGGGAGTCCCGATTCGCCGACGTGTTTCATGCCGGCGAAGGAGGCGCACTCCTCCAACGCCGCGAGCCATTGCCCGGCCTGCGGCCTCACGCGGAGACTCCCGCCCCTGCGCTCCATACATCCGGACGGTCCGGCGGCGTGGTTGCGGGCCACTTCGAGCCGCGTATAGCTCAAGGCCGTCAGCAGTTCGTGCAGCTGCCGCCTCTCGGCGCCCTTCGCCGTGGGAAGGACGCGCCCCAGTTCGTCGTAGAAGGCGGCGAACTTCGCGGCATCGAGCCACGAAGCCTCCGCATCGCGGATACCGCCGTAGAGATTCAGCCCCCTCGCCGAAGCCGCGGCGCGCCGTTCGGCCTGCATGCAGAACCCCGCCAGCAGGTCGCCCGACTTCGGGTAATTCGCGGCGAAATAACGCCGCATCAACGTCCCGACCGGCTGGCCGGGATCGCGCAGCAACGACGCGAGCACATAGGTCCGCACATCGTCGAAAGGCACGTAGTCGTAACCGCTGCCGTTGAGAAAAATGCCCTCCACACCCTTGTCGCGGTAGAACCGCAGCCGTTCGCCCATCCGTTCCAGCACGGGAAAGGGCGTGAGGTAGTCGTCGAAATTCTGGATGTAATCCCAGATGTAAACGTTGTCGGTAACGTCCTTCCAGCCATCGAGCCGCGCGGCGAACTTCTTCCCCGAAGCGGATTTCAGGGCGCCGGCCGACAGCGGCAGTCCCATCGCGCTGACGATCACCCCCGTATTGGCGGGCATCCGCACGGCGGGAGGCTCCCCGGTCGAGAGGTAACCCAGCGTGAAGAACGTATGGTGCGGGAAACGCGCGGCCAGCCGCCCGAGGATCCGCATCACGGCCGGAGTCGCGGTCCGGGAGGTATTGCCCGCAGCCGAGCAGGCCTCGCAGGTGCAGATGGCGTCGTTGTCGGCAGGCGCGATCACGAACCGCGCCGGGAGCGTGCCGCCCTCGCCGAAATTGTCCGCAACGTACTCCTCGATGCGGCGGAAAGTCTCGTCGGACGAGAAGCAGAACTGCCCGTCGCAGGTTTCGCCGCCGACCGTGGCGAAGACTTCCTTCGGAGCGTCCGCCAGCACGCGGTCCAGCTGGTGGCCCCAAAGTCCCCATCCGGTCTCCACATTGTCCGTCGAAAGGATTCCGGCCAGGTCGTCATCCTGCGCCGCAGGGGTATAGACCGCCCGGTATGCGAATGCGAACCGCCCCGCCGTATCGCGCAGTCCTACCGCCGCGGGCGGCAGGTCCGCGGCGTCGATGCGCCGGTCCTCCCCGGCGAGCGATTTCATCAGCTGGTATTGCAGCCAGAGCATCGTCCGCTCGTCGCGGGCCGCGATCAGCACGCCCCGGCGGCTGCGCTCGACGCAGAAATCGCCCTTCAGCAGCGTGTCGATCCGCACCGTCAGCCCGAACAGCTCCCGGTCGCCGGTCCCTTCGTCCGGAACCGTCCGGATGCCGCCTTCGGCGCGCCGCCGCAGGTGGTCGCGCAGGTATCCGGCCCAGCGTGCGTCCTGCTTCGAGGCGTCGTCGGCAGGCGCGACCGCATAGCCTCCGCACTCCGCGGGCGACAACGCCGCCGCAGAGCAGCCCGCCCCGGCGAGGAGCAGACACAGCGTCGCGCAAAAGGCGGCCGCCAACCTTTCAGAACGAGATATACAACTGCACATAAATATTGTACATGTTTTTATAACGGGTCTGAATCGTATCGTAACCCAGGCGTTTTTCGGTATAATAGGTGTACCACGTGCCGAGCAGCCCCAGCGTGAGGTTGGGCGTAAACATATACTGACCGCCCATGCCCACCATCGTATTGGCGTGGTCGAAGGTTCCCGGCAGCGCCCGGTCGAGCACCGACAGTTCGGGAGCCGAACCGATGCCCGCCATGCCCACGACATACGACCGGCCGTCGTCCACCGGGTAATAGCGCACCTGGGCCATCGCGTTGTAGTAGAATTTCGAGTCGATGACGAAGAAATCGCACTTGCCGTTCAGCCACACCGGACCGAGGAACTTCGCGACGCCCGGTCCCACGGACCAGAGGTTGCGTCCGTCGAGCCGGCGGTAGCCGACGCGGGCCTCCGCCTCCCAGTCGCGGCGGAAGAACTTGGTCAGCGAGGCGTTGGCCATCCACGCGGGGAAATACCGGTCGGACCACGCGAGGTTGACCATCGTCTGCCAGTCGCGCGGGAACTTGTGGATCCACTCGCCCTGCAGCTGGACGCCCACGCCACCGCCGTCGAACGAGGTGGCGTTGGCATTGATGTCCTCCTCGCGCTCGCCGTTGCGGCCCGCATAGTTGACGCGCCCCGTATAGGTGTTCCCGGGCTGTTTGCGCGAATATTGCAGCGTGGCGACGGACTGGATGGCATCCTCGTCGCCGTAGCGCGACTGGAGGTACTCCAGCCCGATCTCGTTCCGGAGCATCCCGTAGCGCAGCCCCTTGAGGTGGCGGTTGAAGGCATAGTGTTCGGCGGCCGAAGGCTCGTAGTTCTGCTGGTAGAAATAGGCCAGCCCGTACTCCTTTTTCTTCTCGTAGGCGAGTCCCTTGGCATAGAGCAGCGACTTGTTCCGGGCGTCGTAGTGCAGCGCCGTGTCGAGCACCGTCAGCGCCTCGTCGGGACGCCCCCTGCGGGTCAGGTCCAGCGCCCGGTATTCGCTGCTCTGCGAGAGCGCCCCCGTCAGCTGGGGGTTGCCCGGATAGTCCCACAGTACGGGCCGGATCAGCTCGATCGAAGCCTCGTACCTCCCCTCGGCGTCGAGCGACGCGGCTTTCTTGGCCAAATAGAACGGCTCGCGGGGATGGCGTTCCAGCCCCCGGTCGGTATATTCGCGGAACACGTCGTCGCGGCCCATCTGCGCGGCGGCGTTGATGGCGTAGCGCAAAGCCAGGTCGTTCGAGGGGTCCAGCGCCAGCAGCTGGTCGGCCTCCGCGAAGGCATGGGCCGTGGCGCCCTCGTCGAGGCATTGCCTGATGTAGGGAATGGCGATGTCGGCATAACCCGCCACGTAGAAGTCGCGCATCTGGGGATCGGCGCGCCCGATGGCCCCCAGGTAGAGGTACATCGCCTCGGAGGTGCGGCCCATGCGGTCGAGCACGTACGCCCGCTTGCCGACGAGGTTCTCGGTATCCGGGAAGCGCGTCGCAAGCGTGTCCAGAGTCGCCATGGCGTCGTCGTAACGCTTCATCCGGATCCGGCAAGAGAGTACCTTCTCCCACGCCGCGCGGAGCGTCTCCGCGTCGGTCCGCTGGCGGGTGACGAACATCGCGGCGGGCAGCGCCTCAGTGTAGAGTTCCTGCTCCATCAGGCGGTCGGCGCGCTGCAACTGCATGCGGCACAGCGCATCGGTCAGTTCCCCGTCGCCGGGATAGCGTTCGCAGAGCAGCGTCAGCCGGTTGAAGGCCTGCCGCTCCTCGCCCATGTTGCGGTAGATCAGGTACTCCTTGTATAACAGCGGCTTGTCGTCGCCGTAGTAACGGCGCATCTCGCGCAGGTAGAAAAGCGCGTCGTCGTTGTAACCGCGCAGCATCGAGGTATTGAGCAGGTAGTCGACCACCTCGCGGCTGTGGTCGCCGCGCTCGAAGGCCGTGCCATAGAGCACGTAGGGGTCGCGCTGCCGCTCGGCGCGCGCAGCGTCCAGCACCAGCGTACTGTAAAGCCGTTGCAGCTCGGGCGTGCTCCGCCTCCGCATGCGGTCGCGCATGAAGGCCAGCGCCTCGGGATGGCGGTTCATCTCGCTCAGAATGCCGACCTTCTTGTAGACCAGCGTCACGCTGCCCGGCAGGGCCGCCAATCCGCGCGAAGTCCAGGCCAGCGCCTGCTCCTGCTCGCCCTCCTGCAGGTGCAGGTTGATGATGTCGAGGTAATACTGTTCGTTGTCGGGAACGCTTTTCAGCAGTTCCTCAAGCGTCAGGATGGCCGTTTTCCGATCCCCGGCGCGCTTCTGACGCTGATAATTCAGCTCCATCGAGTAGACCAGGTCCCTGTGCAGCACGGTGTCCTGCGGATAGATCTGGTTGATGCGTTTGAGCAGCCGGTCGGCCTCTACGTGGTTGCCCTGCTTGCGGTAAAGGTCGATCTTACGCCGCCACAACCCCCGCCAGTAGGGATTCACCTCCAGCAGTTCGTTGACGAAGCAGATGGCGCTGGAGTAGTTCTGCGTGATGTCCTCGACGTCGACCAGCAGCTGCTTGGCCTCGACGTTGTCGTAATTGAGGTCGACGGCCTTGAGCAGGTAGTAACGCGACTTGTCGTAGTCCTGCCCGTGGAACCAGTATCTGCCCATCAGGTATTGCAGGTTCGAGGCGAGGTCGTACTTGGCCAGACCCTCGTCGAGCAACTGCTTGCCCTCCTCCCACTGCTCTTCGGAGAAATAGTCCCGGACCTTTTCGGCGTACTCTTCCGGCGTCATGTCCCGCGCTACGGCGTGCCGGGGCGCCAGGGCCAGTAGACACACACAGCCCGCAAACAGGAATCTTGTCAAGGTTCGTATCGAATTCTTCATACTGTCCACAGGGTTTAGAGGTCATTACCGGAAATCCCTCCAGGTGAGGGGGGGGGAACTTTCGGCCCGTCCATCGGAATCGGCTCCTCGCGCTGGCTGAATCCCTTGCGGGTCATCTTACCCCACTTGTAGTCGCGGGACATGAGGTGGTTGAGATAACCTTTCAGCGAGAAGAAGGTGATCAGCGGATGGTAGATGAACGGTTCGAGAATGGACGCGGCAATGATCCAGATATATTCGTAACCCCGCCGGTAGAGCGTGCCCAGATAATAGTCGTAGGCGACGACCACCAGCGAGAGGAACTGGCAGAAAAGGTAGATGGCCAGGAAAATCACCCACATCGTGTGCCAGTTGACGGCTCCGGTGAAGGCCAGAAACAGGAACAGGATGAATCCCGTGGCCTCGATGATCGGGGCCAGAAACTCGAAGATGACCATGTAGGGCAGCGTGACGAGCCCCGTCTGGCGGTAGGTCTTGTTGAAGATCATCTTGCGGTGGATCATCAGCGCCTGGAACAGCCCGCGGCCCCAGCGCGTACGCTGGCGGTAGAGCACCACGAGGTTCGGAGGCCCCTCGGTCCAGCAGCAGGTCTCGGGGACCTGCACGACCTTGTAGGGGCGCGAGAAGTCGCACATGTAACCCACCATGCGGGCCAGCAGGTCCATGTCCTCGGCGAACGACATCGGATCGTAACCGCCTGCCGCGATGGCGATCTGACGGTCGAAAAGCCCGAATCCGCCCGAGACGTTGGGCATGGCGTTGATCGCCGACCACCCCATCTTGCCCACCAGGTAGGAGCGCATGTACTCCAGATTCTGGAACAGCGGGATCGGCGTATGGGGCGGCCGCACCTCGACCACCTGCCCGTTCTCGATCTTGCAGCCGTTGGCCATGCGCATCGTGCCGCTCACGGCGATCACGTGCTTCGACGACGAGAGCACGGGCCAGATACAGCGGTAGAGGGCGTCGCGGCGCAGGATGCAGTCCACGTCGGTACAGATGAAGTAGGGATACTGCGCGGCGTTGATGCCGGCATTCGAGGCGTCGGCCTTCGTGCCGCCGTTCTCCTTGTCGACGACGATCAGCCTGTGGTACTCCGGATTCGTCGACTTGAGCACGCGCCGGAACGGCTGGGTCTTGATGCGCTCGATGTAGGCGAACGGAACCTCGACCAGCTCGTAGCGTTCGATCAGCTTGTCGAGCGTGGAGTCCCTGCTGCCGTCGTTGACGATGACCACCTCGAACAGCGGGTAGTCCAGTCCGAGCATCGAATCGACGTTGTCGATGATGGTCTTCTCCTCGTTGTAGGCCGGGGCGATCACCGACACGCCGGGCGTATAGGGCGATTCGCTCAACACCTTGCGCACGTAGTTGTCGTCGTAGTAGCTCCTGCGGAGTTTGAGCGAGATGAACGACAGGAACATCATGACGATAAAGCTGACCGCCAGGAAACTCGTATAGAAAAATACGAAATAATTGAAAAAATCGAAGAGAATCGCTTTCATGCCCGGTTCGTTAGTGGATTCTTGACGTGGGCGAAGAGTTGCGAGGCGTAGCCTGTCGTCAGGGTTTCGAGCTGCCCGAAAAGGGCGCGGCCCGACTCTCCGTAATCGTAGAGGTAGGTCAGCGCACAGAGTTTCGTACCCAGGTCGTCGGCGCGTTCGAAGGCCTCGTGCAGGAACCCGAGCGCCTGCCCGGTCTGCATGCCGGCCACCGAGGCGAGGATGTTCCGTTTGATATACTCGGGCTGCACGTCGTAGATTTCGACCATCTTCGACTCGGATTCGATGTATTTCATGCCGCCCAGCGTGCGCACGATCTCGTTACGCAGCGTCCAGGTTTTCGTGTTGAGCATCTCCAGCAGCGGCGGACAGTTGTCCGTCTGGTCGAAGAGCTTGATCTCGCTCACGAAGAAGGCCTTCACGTTGTCCTCGACCGAACTGTTGACCCATTTGAGGAAACTCGGGACCACGAAGCCCATCTTCTCGCGGTGGCGCACGATCATGTGGATCTCGGCCATGTTCCACCGGCTGAGCTTCATCGTGACGTCCTCGTCGAAGAAGCGGAACGGGTTGCTCTGGCTCAGCCACATGTAGGCGAAGCGCGCGGCATGGCGCAGCTCGATGCGGCGGTGGTAGAGGAAACGCACCAGCACGGCCTCGGAGACGTATCCGTTGACCGACTGGATCGACAACAGGGCCTGAATCTTGCGCCGCGGCCGCCCGAACTGGATTTCACGCTCGAAGAAGCTGCCGACCTTGAACACGCCCTGCACGTTCTGCATGTTGTAGTTGTTGACCTTGTCGTCGCCCAGCTCGCTCTTGATCCGGATGAGCACCTGGACCAGGAAACGCATCTCCTGCCGTTTCAGGCTCTTCTTGATGTCGTGTTCCACCAGCCCGGCGATCTCTCCGACGGAACGGTTTTCGCGGTCGCCCAGCACCTCCTTCAGGGGTTCGTAGAAGCGTTTGTGAATACGTGCGAAAAGTCTCTTTTCCCGCTGGCGGCGGTAGATGCCGTAGACCAGGTAGAGGGCGAGAAACAGGTAGAAAACCACACACAGCGTCACGACGGCGATGCAGATGCGCACCACCACCGGATAGCCGATAAATTTATAATACAGCAGGTAGAAATAATATGTCAGGTAATCGAACCCGGACAGCACTTCATCCATCAATACGCTTCAATTCGCCTTTCGCCGCCGCACACCCAACCGCGACAGGCTTATAATAGTTACAAAGTTACACTTTTTTCGGAAAACCGAAACAGCATTCCGCACTTTTTTATGTACTATATCATTCGCAATAATTCAAAATAATTTAAAAACAGACAGAAAAACCAAACGTTTCCGCTTTACTACTTATCTGAAAAGGCCTAAATAACATTTCGGACATCCGGCGGAAGTCCCGGCAGCGGCCGTCATTCTTGCCCGGAATTTGCAGTCTTGACCGAAAAAGCCTTCGCCTATGTACCTTTCGATCGCCGTCAAGCTGCTGGCCGGCATGCTGGGCGTCATCTTCTTTCTGCGCGTCTCGGGCAAAACCCAGATGGCGCAGCTCACGCCGCTCGACTCGGTCAACGCCTTCGTACTGGGCGCCCTGGTCGGCGGCGTCATCTACAACCCCGAGACCTCGGTCTGGCAGCTGGTCTTCACGTTCGTCGTCTGGACTGCCGTGAACGTGGCCCTGCGCTACCTGATGCGTTTCCGCCGCATCCGCAAGGCGATCCGGGGCGACACGGTGATGCTCGTCCGCGACCGCAAGCTGGTGCTGCGCGAATTCCGCCGCAACGGGCTGGAGATGGAACAGTTCCGGACGATGCTGCGGGAAAACGGCATCTTCTCGATGTTCGACGTGGACGACGTGCGTTTCGAGACCAACGGGCGCATCACCGTCTCCCGCCGCAACGAGCCGCCCGAATCCTACCTGCTGGTCAACGGCGGCAAAGTCCTCTGCGACTCGCTCCGGCGCAGCGGCAAGACCGAACGCTGGCTCACACGCCACCTCCGGGAGGCGGGCTATCCCGACGCGGAAAAACTGTTCTGCGTCGAATGGACGCCCGGCAGGGGCTTCTACGTCGTTCCGATGGAGGAGCGCGGACGGAATTCCGAATCCGGGGACGAGGCCCCCTCGGCTGACTGACGGCACGAAAAAAGGCGGCCCTTTCGCAGGGTCGCCCTTCTCACCGGCCGGGAGGCCTATTTGCCGACGGTCTGCGCCAGCGCCACAAAATAGCGCGCCGGGTCCAGCCCGAGGGCCGCCAGCAGTTCCGCCTCGGGGGCGCTGCCGCGCGTGATCGAGCGCAGGCCGTGCCCCGCCGTATAGAGGTTGACATTCTCGGCATAGCCCGCGGCATCCTGCCCGCAGAGGTAGCGGACGTGCTCCGCCGGGATGTTCCTGCCCTCGTATACCGTCCGGTCAGCCAGGTAAACCAGATTCAGCGGCGCGGTGAAGACAAAGTCCTGCATCCCGGCCAGCTTGCGGCGGTCGCCCTCCAGCACGCGCACCAGCTTATGCGCCCGGGCGTCGTAAGAATAGACGCCCTCGGCGAAAAACGCATAGACGCGCACCGGATAAAGCGCCAGCGCCGAAGGAGCCGTCAGACGGTCCGTACCGGGGCGGTTGATGCCGGCGGCGGCCCACACCACGCCCGAAAGCTCTTCGAGCGTCAGCGGTGCGGCCGCATATTCGCGCCACGAGCGGCGGTTGGCCAGCGCCTCGTTCACACTCGTCCCGCCCACGGTGTCGGGCGCCACGAGGGCGATTTCCGGGCCGTGTTTCACTTCGGTCTTCGTCGCCGCGGCCTTTCGGGCCGACGGACTTCCGCAGCACGCCGTCATCAGCAGCGCCGCGCAGGCAATCAGTTTCGTTTTCATCTTTCCCAAAATTTAGTTGTATCGCCACGAATATATGAAAAAATTCCGATCCGCACCCGTTTTTCCGGCACGAACCCGCTTCCGGACATTCAGTCGAAATCCGCGTCGGCAGCCGAGCCGAGCACGGCGACGATCTCCTCGCCGTAGCGTTCGGCCCTGCGGGGACCGAACCCCGCGACCGAAAGCAGGTCGGCAGGCGAGGCGGCTCCGCTCCGGGCCACGTTGAGCAGGTCGCGGTTCGAGGCGACGACGAAGGGTTTGCAGCCCATTTCGGCCGCACGCCGGTCGCGCCACACGCGGAGCGCCTCGAAACGTTCGCACTCCCCGGACGTGAGTTCCGACCCCGCGGGAAGGTGCTCGCCGACCAGTGCGGCACGCATCGCGGATTCGTCGGCGGTCTCCTCGTTGAAAATGACAAGCAGCATCCATGCACTGCGGCTGCGCAGGCATCCGCAGTGCAGGCGCGGCACACGGACGGCCGAAAGAAATTCGTTCACCGTCCGCTCGTCGTGCTCCCGGAAAGCCGGGTCGACGCGGATTTCAAAAGTTTTGATCCTCATAATCTGTTATTTAAAGTTGCGGGGCAAATATAGGCCAAAGAGCCGTAATCTGCAACAAAAGGTCCGAGGCACGGGATTTTTGATTATCTTTGGGGTCGTAACGACCCTTTTACCAGTCGAGAGGTTATGCCAGACCGCGCGCAATTCGGTTTTGCATCATCCGACTTTTTGAAACCTTTATCCAACGTCAACGCCCAACGCCATGAAACCCGAAACCGTCTGCACCGTCGTCTTCTCGCCGACGGGCACTTCGAAAAAAATCGCCGAGGCCGTAGCCCGGGGCATCGCCTCCGGCGCCGGGGCCGAAGCCCTGAAAACCATCGACCTGACACACGCTGCGGCACAGTCCGCCATGCTGCCCGCCGGCGCCGTGGCGGTCATCGCCGCTCCCGTCTACGGGGGACATGTGGCCCCGACGGCCGCAAAGAGGCTGGAAACGCTCCGCGGCTCGGGAACGCCCGCCGTGGTGATCGCCGTCTACGGCAACCGGGCCTTCGAAAAGGCCGCCGCGGAGCTGGCCGCACTGGCCGCCCGGCAGGGATTCGTCCCCGTGGCCGCCGCGGCATTCGTCGGCGAACACTCGTACAGCACCCCCGAAATCCCCATCGCCGCGGGACGTCCCGACGCGCAGGATCTCGCCCGGGCCGCGGAGTTCGGGGCCGCGGTGCGCGAAAAGCTCGCGGCGGGAACGCCGGCCCCGGTCGACGCCGCGAAACTGAAGGACGTGCGCACGCCGCTCGTGCCGATGCTGCGCTTCATCCGTTTCGTCGCGGGCTACCGCCGCCGGCAGAAGAGAAACCCCGCCGTCTACCTGCCCGCGTGCGATGCCGACCGCTGCACTCATTGCGGCCGCTGCACCGCGATCTGCCCGACACAGGCCATCGCACGGGGCGACGAGGTGCACACCGACCCTGCACGCTGTATCCGCTGCTGCGCCTGCGTCAAGGGATGTCCGGTCGGGGCACGGAGTTTCCACACCCCCTTCGCCGCAGCCCTCGCACGCAGTTTCACCCGGCGCAAACCACCCGTAACGCTTTTATAATCATGGCCGAACGCCTCGCATCTCCGACAGCGCATGAGCTGGACGCACTTACCGATCTGTGGGAGAGATCGGTACGCGCCACGCACGACTTTCTGGCCCCGGAGGACATCCCCTTTTTCCGCCGCATGGTGCGTGAAGAGGCGCTTCCGGCGGCAGAACTCCATGTCGTACGGGATTCCGAAAACCACTTCGCGGCCTTCGCGGGCGTCGAAGCCGACCGGCTCGAAATGCTGTTCGTCGCGCCTACCGCGCGCGGAAAAGGGCTGGGACGCGAACTCGTGGAGCACGTCACAACCCATTGCGGGGTGCGGCGTGTGGACGTGAACGAGCAGAACACGCAGGCCGCAGGATTCTATGCCCGGATGGGCTTTCGCATCGTCTCGCGCGACGCCCTGGACCCTTCGGGACGCCCCTACCCCATTCTCCACCTCGAACGCTGACAAACGGCGGGCAGCCTTTCGGCCGCACGTTCCGTCATTCCGTATATCCGCCGACCGCCAGCGGACCGTCGTCCACCGCGGCCGGCACAAAAAAAGGAGAACCCGTTTCCGGATTCTCCCTCCCATCATAGAATGGCCGCAGGCTATCTGACCTCGATCTGGCGGGCTGCAACGGCGGCTTCCGTCTCCTTCTTCTTGGGAATTTCGATGGTCATCACACCGTTCTCGACCTTGGCCGCGATCTTCTCGCGCACGACGTTATCGGGCAGCAGCAGGCTCTGCTGGAATTTCGTGTAGGAAAACTCGCGGCGCAGGTACGTGCCCTTCTTCTTGTCCTCCTCCTTCTGCTCGGCCTTCTTCTCCATCGTGACGATCAACTCGTTATCCTCGTTGATATGCACCTTGAAATCCTCCTTGGTCATACCCGGTGCGGCGACTTCCACCTTGTATTCGTTTTCGTCCTCGATGATGTTGACGGCCGGGGCCGTGGTGTTGTGGCGTTCGGCAAGCCAGTCGTTGCCCAGAAAATCGTTGAAAATGCTCGGCAGCCAGTTCTGATTACGTCTTACAGGTACCATAGTTTTGTCCTCCTTGGTTTTATTTGGTTTAACATTTCGTTTCATCTCCGCGCCTCTTATGAAGCGCTTTCATATCCGATACGGTCAAATCCTATGCCAGTTCGGAGAAACTGAAAAAATGTCACGAATTGTCACAAATACGGCACGAAATTGCCGAAAAGCCAGAAAAAATGTCCTGACAGTGTGGCGTCTTAAATATTTTCCTATTTTTGCAGCATGGACAACGAATTGATTTTCCGGCAGGCACAGTCCTGCGAAACGGACCGCATCATGCAGATCATCCGCCAGGCACAGGCCCGGATGCACGCGGCAGGCAGCCGCCAGTGGCAGGACGGCTATCCCGCCCCGGGGCATATTTCGGCGGACATCGGCCGCAGCCGCGGATATGTATTGTGCAAACCCGGCGTGGAGGGGCCGCTCGCGGTGATCGCCTACGGCGCGGTGGTGTTCGACGGCGAACCGGCTTACGACGCCATCGACGGGCAATGGCTCACCGACGGACCGTACGTGCTGGTGCACCGCATAGCGGTCGCCGACGGTGAACGGGGCCGCGGCGTGGCGGCAGAGTTCCTGCACCGTGTGGAGGCGCTCGCGTCGGAACGCGGCGTCAAGGCCTTCCGCATCGACACCAACTTCGACAACCGGACCATGCTGCGGTTGCTCGAACGCACGGGATTCAGCTATTGCGGGAAAGTCGTCTACCGAAGCGGAGAACGGCTGGCTTATGAAAAACGGCTCTGAACACACCGATACGAAAAAACAGAACCCGAGGCTCCACTCCCCGGGTTCTTTCATTTCACTGTTCAGCGCGTCACTATTTTCTTGAAGAAATCCTCCAGAGGAACATTGTAATAATCACACAAATCAGCCAGCGTCGTCAGTGAAATGCTATGCCTTCCGCTTTCGATCCGACCGATGTTCAGGTCGGTGTCGAACCGGACATTTTCTTGAGTAAGGCCTCTCTCCCGGCGGACCGTTTTCAGCCGATCCACGACTTGTTCCACCAAAATATCATTACGCCGCTGCCGTTTCATAATGCAAATTTCCGCAATTATGCACTCAATTTTTACTACACACTTGTAGCACAGCGACTAAAACGACACCTTCAAACGTGTAGTCGCCGGAAGCATTATGAATACAAATCGGTTTAAACCACTTTTCAGACGTTTTAGAACATACAAAAATAAATAATTTGTTGCATAAAGCAACGGAAACAACCGGAACGGCAGCGAAAAGGCCGATGCCGGGGACTTTTCGTTTCAATCTTCATCGGTCGGATTCCGGTGTGTACCCACCTTCCGGATATAGAGCTATATGCGCGGCAAAGCCCATTTCGCGGCCCGATCCGTCCACCGGGAATCGTCTGCCGGAGACCAGGAAACACCGCGAACCGATGATCCGCAGCGTCTTTCGGGGCGGTCAACCGACCCGTCATGCCAAACTTATAAAAGATTTGAAATACTCCCGCAGAATGACGGTGAGCGCCGATAAGAAAAGAAAAACGACCTGCATTTCTGCAAGTCGCTGATCTTTAAGTGGTACCACCAGGAATCGAACCGGGGACACAAGGATTTTCAGTACAAACAATTGAAAATCACAATAGTTACATTATCTGAATCTTATGATTCTTTTCCAAGTTATCTGTCTGTTTTGGGTAATACTCCGGGAAAAACAAAGGTTGTCGGGTTAAACAAAATTCAACGCATATTTGTACACTTATCTCTCTTATCATTATAAGATTTAAGTGTGCAATTCAAGAGAGATTATTAGGGAGTGAACAAACATAGTTTTTCAAAATCGAGAATCCATTTTTGCTGTTCCATGAAAGAGCATCCTAAAAGGCCATGAATCTGGATACCCGATTCTTCTTCCACTTTTCCAAAGGCTGAAGACAAGTCCATGACTGAGAAATTAGCTTTGTATTCCTGCTCCTCCAAAGAGAAAGCCAGTTTAACAACATCTGTTGTTCGGAGTTCTCCATCTATTCCAAACTGACACTGTTTAGCTGTTCCTCCCGAGAGTTGGAAGAACTCAGCTACTCGTCTGTCAAGGACATTGATATTACTCCCCGTATCAAGTAAAAAGCACAGGTTCTTGGCCTGTGCTTGTACGATGAGGAGGGGTAAACCTGTTTTTGAAAGAGTATAGCGAGAATATTGGTTGCTATTTTTTTGCATATTCATCTAAAGCATCCGCATAATATCTAAGAACCTGTCGGATATTTTTTAAATTCTGAACAATAAACTCTGAAGTTACATTCATTTCCAAGGAATACTCGGTATGAACAATTTCATTTCTTATTTTGGAAAATTCATTTTTTATTTTCTGCTCTATATCTCCATACGGCGAAGGTTTCTCTAAATAGATTCTTATCGAATCTATATTCTGAATAACCTTACTTTTACCTTTTCCTACTTTCAGAGGTATTTTGTTCTCTTTAACCAATCTGGATAAAGATGTTTCATAGAAACTATTCACAAGAATAACCATCGATTGATAAAACTGATTAAGCATGATGGTTTTGTCATCAATTCTACTATATTCGAATAGTGTAGATTGAATAGAGTGGAATACAGCAGAATCATCTTCTGCAACGGCCATAGCCTCATTCGATATTTTCTGCTCCAAACTTTGGAATGCAACTTCAATCTGTTGAGGAACTTCAAATAACAGCCGTTCAAGCACAATGGCAGTTTCGTCTATATGTGCTTGCATCATATTTCGCCCCTTAGCAAACATATCTAAAATTTTTTAAACGCTCGTACATAATTTTTTCTCCCCATATCTGTAACAAACCCAGCGTGGAGTCTATCTTGGTGAATGATAAGTATTGCTGCGTCCCCAAGTCTAATAGAGGTTGATGACCAATAATAAATTTCATTTTCACTGTATTTTATAGGTTCTCCATAAGTTGAGAGCGTTGTAAGAATCCGATTTAAATCTGGATCATTATTACTTTCGACGAATTTTGAGAGAAACTGTTTTAGCTCGTTTCGTGCAGGCATATACCATCCCGCCCCCTTATTCACACACCAATAAGCTGCAGGATATACCTGTTCCCAGTTTTTCTTTTGCTTGATTGCTTCCGTATTAGCAATACCATCATCTTCACTGGGCGATACATGTTCTGTTTTAGTAGACCAGATCTCACAAACTTCATCCAATGAAATTAAGGTTCCAGATAATCCAAAATTATCAATTTCACAAACAAGGCCTTGAATATTTTCCACATTATAATAATCTCCAATAACCCATGCACCTTGCTTTATCGTAATTAGTTTTTGATCATTGGGCAAACTCACTATAATTTTAGCTTCACGAATATTTCCCGATAAATTCTCATCAAAAACTAGGTTTATGTTTGAATCGTCTTTGGAGACCTTACACCATAATGCGTCACATGTAGCAATCCAAGACGATACATTAGATTCAATTATGACAGATTCGCTAGTTTGAGCCTTAGGAATATTTATATTATTCGTTAAAACATTTAAAGTCGGCATAGATTGAGTAATTTTTATTGTTTGAGTCTGCCCATCAGGTAATGAGATTATTACAGAGGTATTTCGCGCTTGTCCTGCCATATTTTCAAAAACCATAATTTGAACCGTATTATTATCAACACTAGTCAGACACCACTCATCGTTACTCTGAGCTTTTAAGCCAGAAATATTAGTTGTAACAACAATCTCTCTTCTTGAGGTACAACCTTCAAAATCTATTGAATCGTGTGAAATAGAAAATATAGGAACTTTTTGATTAATATAAACCTCACGTTTCCTCCCATCTGGCATTTTAACAGAAACAATAGCATTTCGATTTTTTCCTGTAAGATTTTCAGAAACAAAGATTCTTACATTTTCTCCTGATTGTTCTATAGTACACCAAGGTTGATTACTTGAAACACTCCAACTTGTAGTATTGCTACTAACAATAAAACTATCTTCAGATGCACACCCCTCAAAAATGAAGGATTCCTTAGAAATACCAAGTGTCGGAGTCTTTTGTGTAACATTTACTTTTTCCGTTTGACCGGGCATAATGACCGAGACCACCGCAGACCGGTCTTCCCCAGTATTATTTTCATTAACACTAACGGTTACCTTATTTTCATATCTTTGAACCTTACACCAAGTCTGATTACTCTCAACTGTCCAAAATGAAACATTGGAAAAAACGGCAAAGAAATCAGAAGTAGCAACACCTTCAAATTCTAAAGAGTTTTTTGATACCCCTAAAGTGGGTATATTTTGATTAACAATTATTTGTTTTTTATCTTTTGTGTCTTCTGTCATGATGGTAATGATAGCGGTTCGTAATTTACCCGTACCATTTTCATCTACATTGATTGCTAAAATATTGTCAGACTGCTCTACTTTACACCAAGGGCTATTACTTTGAACACTCCAATTTGCATTAGAAGAAATTTGAATTTGTGCAGATGAAACTATGGCTTCTACATTTAATTCCGATTTCTCAATAGAAAGCCAGCCATCTGCTTCTTGTTGACTAACCATAATAGTAATATCCTCACTTATATCGCTTGAGATAGTAATGGCGCTATTTCTTATTTCAGATTTATCATTAGCTATTACCATAATCTTCACTTTATCATAAGGTGTATTCTTAGTTGATTGAACAGAATAAACCCTACACCAATCCTCTGAAGACTTTACTGTATATGGAAATAAAGTTTTATTTAAAAATGCGATTTCTTGATAAGATGCTTCTTTCTCAAATAAGACAGTTGTTTTAGTCGGGATAATTTCAGTTTCTGTTCCGAGAAATGGCCGTTGATATTTAACCAATGCTTTTTCAGCATTATATGTTGACAAATAAAGTCGATAGTATATTCCATTTGCCCAAGCTATATAACCATGTCGTTCCATTGCAATCACTTGTGCTGCCCATCCTGCTTTTGGGATAGATGTAATATTTCCTAATCCATTTATTTCTCCCATCTGTACAAATAGAGCTCCTTGTAAATTCCCATTTGAGATATAAATCTGATTTTCAATGCTAGAATCAGTAATATCCAATGAGATAGTACCTTCCGGATCTTTTATAGAAATGGATTCGGCATCATCTTTACTGCAACCTGTTACTATGAGACAGATTAGCAATAGACAGATTCGTAACGTGGCTTTCATATGCTCATTTTTTAAATTTAGATCAATTTGAATTGTGCTTTTATCAAATCTATAATTTGCTTATTATTCAGAGATGATAAGGATATTTCAAAATATTCATTACCATAGACAAATGCATAATTATGAATATTTGATTTGGGCTCTTCTATTATTCTCACCCCAAGGGCTGTTAATTGCCCTATTATTTCCTTTTGATCGTCATGACAATTATAGGCTGTGATTTCAACATACCCATTAGGTTTGTCTGGAAAAAACCGTTCAAGTTCGGCAAAAGTTAATTTTTGGACCATAATTTTGCATATTCTCCTCAGCCAACTCCGAATCGAGGGGATTAAAAAAAGAAAGTGTGGAGTTGTTAGTTTATCGTACTGGAGGCTCTGGTAAGCCATAGGACAAATAAACAATACCCCACACTTGAATAGTATATCGGGAATGATATAGCTACGCAAGTGATGAGTGTTTGTATTGCCTATCCCTGTCCTTAAAATTTACCAGATTCCCAGTACAGGATAAAAGCTAAACACTTTCATCAATTCATATGTTGCCGCCCATTGGACAGCACCACAAAATTAGAAAATGTTTTTGAAATACAACACTCTCGGGGTATTGTAGAAACAAATTTCGGCCAAAAGTTCCAGATAATCAATATTGATTACCAGAAATGTTTACTCTTGCTTGCGGGGGTCTGCCCTGATGTAAGCCACAAGGCAGATTATAGCCCAGATAACAAGCGTTATATACAAATCTTTCATAAGCTAAAATTAAAGAGAAATAAATGTGACAGGGTTACCATGCCATTCCTCCAACTTTCATATCATAATGGGAAAAGGGTGAGAGGGACAGTGATACTCTAAAGAGTGTGAGTGATAAGACTGAGGTGTGGGTTGGATAGAAAGAGGAGTTTGGAATCTCAGACAGTCATTCTACGCACTTAGTTTTGGAATAGATAGAAAGTAAGTGCGTAAGGTGGGTAAGCTGTCGAATTTTTTTGTTCCATTTCCCTATAAGGTGCAGGTTCTGAAAATCCGACAGCCTTTTCCTTACTCCACAAACCACCTGTACTCGCACTCTCCATAAAGGGCCTTATTGATGCCCTCAGCCAACTGTGAGGCATTGAGTGCCCTATCCAAGAAATTGTCGATGTAGGAGGACTTATTAGCCCCTGTCAGGAGGTTGTAGACCTTCCACATGGAAATCTCCCGGCCGAGTGCATCCACCCCGAAATCCTCGTCTTGGTAGTAGGCTCTTGCCACCAGATTGATTTGGGTGTCTGTCATTAGGAGCTGAGGCAGTTTCTTTTTCTCCTCTTGCGGCAGACATTGATATAGCCGTGACTTACCCAAAAACTGAGCAAACTGGTGTTCCGTCATAGAGGAACTCAGCAGGTTTTGCATCTGTCTTGTGTGCTTCTCGGGGTTATAGAGCTGAAACAGCTCCATGGCTGCCTTAAAGAGAGATTGTGTGTTCATTACTTTGATTTCACTCTTATAGCCGTCCGTACTGACACACATATTACAGCAGACCATGTTCTTGAAGCCCACGAAGACCTTGAATTTCTCCGCAGATTTCCTGTTGTAGAGGTTTTCATGGTTATAGGCCCTGACACCTCCTATGGTCAGCTTTAAGGGATTTCCGTCGATGTCTTGGCAGATAGTGGGAATTTCAAAGCAGAACATCATCCGCTCGTAGTAGATGGTCTTGTCTGTCTCCAAAAGCTGGTTCACGGGCTTATGGATAGCCTCGGGGATTCTGCCCTTGATGATATGGCTCACCCTTATCTCAAGGCTGTCGATGCTCTCTCCCCGAAAAAACTCCTGTGCCGCCTCATAGACTGTCTCCACAAAGGCCGGATGGGAGATAGTCACTTCATTGTCTTTGGAGAATACCGGGACTACACAATCCTCTTGCAGATGCCGTAAGGTGACAGCTTTGGTGTTGGCTTCCACAAAGGGTTTCAAAGGTTTCTCTTCCGAATGGTCAGAGGCTGGAAGAATCGGAGATACTGGCAGGGGAATCCGGTTTTGTCTAACAGGATGGAGTTGGAGTGCTGTTTCCATAGTTTTGGGATGTTTGGGGTTGTACGATAGTTTGCTGGGGATTGAGGTTGCACCAGTTCAGGATGGCTTGCCCTACTTTCGGGGTGATGGTAAATTCGGGACGGCCCATGAATAACCCTGTCCGGTCTTTGGAAGCCTGCACATGGTGTTTGAGGTCTATGTCCAAGACGACGGTAAATTCATAGTCCATGCCATCCCTTTGCATGGCTTTCAGCCCTACTTTCTCCGGGACTAACTTGCCATTCTTCTCATTGAGCACATAATCCTGTTTGGTACGCATGGTACAGATGATATGTGCCGGAGATTGGAGGATTTTCTGCACAAAGGCATTCTGACGGGGTGTGACCTTGGCCCAGTTGGCAAAGGAGTTACCTTGCAGTCCTGCGTGGAAATCCAGCAGATAGTCCCAGCATTGGGAAATACTGTCCACAATGATTACCTCCATGCCTGCATTTTCACAGAGGGCAATAGCCTCGATGTAGTGTTCCGGGGAGTAGTCTCCTCCGAGGGAAACCACATTGTAGCTTCCCAGATGGGCATAAAGGTCTGCTGAGCCATTTTCTGAATCTATGACGGCGATTTTAGACCAGTCGGAGGTCAGGCCATAGGCTAATAAGAGGGCTGAATAGGTTTTGCCGGAACCTGCACAGCCTTGGAGGGCCAATTTAATTTTAGCACGGTGTCTTGTAGAGGGGCGGATGGTTAACATGATAGGTGAAATTAAGTTATCTATCTGAACAATACATAAAAAAACAGGCAGAAAGCCCGAAAGCCTCCTGCCTGCATTGTGGAAAATGGAGATACCTAAAACACAGCCACAGTAGGTGCTCCTCCCTCTCCACGCTGGTGGAGCATCATAAATAGCTCTCCTGTCTCGGCATTGCACACCTGAGAGACCACGGGGTCTGTCAGAAGCCCCTCTTCCACTTTCCGGCTGCAAGGGCCTGTTTCAAAGCCATAGACGAAGAATACCTTGCCTGTGTGGGGATTCCGCTTTACCTCCAGCTTATCAACCTCCTGCTGGGCTTTGAACTGAGCAACCTCCCACGTCTTGATGAATTTCAAAGTACTTTCCATACCAAAATTTGATTTTAAATGATTGTGACGGGGGACTATCCCCCACGCCGTAGGCGGGGAGGGGTCATGTGGGGATTGGAATGGATTTGTGCGGATAAAGCTGAAAAAATTAAAAAATAAAATTTTTGGATTCCTTATAATCAGTAAATTATGTCTTATTAATAATATACTTACTCACGGCTTAGGGTTAAGCTTAGAAAGGAAAAGGACTGGAGTTAGATACTCCAGCCCGTATGCGCACTTAGTTGTAGATTTATTATAAAACTAAGTGTGCGTTTATTATAACTTAAATCTTAAAATATGCTAATAAATTTTCCTCTGTTTTTGGGATACTCTGACTACCACGTTTTTTAAATCCTAATGGATTTTGGGCTTTAATCAAATAATCTTTGGGCCTTTCCACCAAGAACAGGGCTTTTAATAGACTAACTGATGTCCGTTGTTTAATAGTTTTATGGAGATGATATTTTACAAGTGGGGCTATCAATTCATATATCTCTGTCGCTCTATATTTTTCTCCAACTTTAAATACGTTGAATAACTCCCGTTTAAAGGGATGCTTATCATCCAAAGCCCAAAATATGACTGCATTGTGTAAGTTGTTATAGGCTCTTTTATCACTATGACGGATTTCCCATAGTTGATCAATTAGGACATCTGCATCAGCATACTTTTGAAGTTCATAGAATCTATATATAAATGTAGAACAACCTTTTTGGGATTTATATGTTTTTCTTTCATCCTGTGTGAGAAGCCTTGATTTAGTAATTGCCCGCAATTCCGTAATCATATTAGAAAGTTGGGCATCTTGAGATTCCTGTAATTCCTTTTTATTTGTCTCCTCAATCTTTTTTTGGCCATCTGACAAAGGTATTGAGCCATATTTATTCTCAAAATTAACTTGATGCCCTAATTTTTCCAACGTTTCCTTCAAATGATTATAAGTATCATATACAGTATTTCTTAACCTTTTACGTTCCACCAAATAGTCTATATTCATATAGGCTGGAACATCATTATTAAAACTATCTTTACGAGTTAGGCGTACTGCCTCCTTTTTGGATAAAAATACAACTCCTTTTTCCCGGATAGCAGTTTTTACAATTCCAAACAAATCTTCCAAATCTTGGTCTGACTTACTTAACTCCGATGCAGTTTCTTGCAATTTGAGTATGGCTGATGCTTGTTTCAAAAGAGTGGTTTGGCAATCTTCGCCCAATTCGTCTTGCCAATTCTCCTGTTGGTTATGAATAATAGTATCACTCAATATTCCATCCTGCACCCTGCATCGTCCATATATTTGTGTCATTTTCTCCAATGAGAGCATTTGATAGTTTTGCCGGGCATTAGAAACTGTAATCAGGTGATAACTATCCTCAATATCCACCCCTGCAAAGTAGCAACTTGTAATAAAATTGATTCTTTGGGGTAACTTATTCTCTGGGGTTAATTCCTTATAGTAATCAGCCGCATCATCCTTGGAAGAATCACTACATAAAATAGCACACTCCTTTCGGATTTCCTCTGGAAGCAATTTTATAATGTTTTTACAATGACGAATCGAGTTAAATGCAATCACTATTTTTTCAATATTATTAATTGATTGAATCTGTTGCGCTGTCAAAGCATCCAGATTATCCGTATAACAGAGTTTTATATTCCGTTTAGGAACATCTGTCCAAGTGAACTTAAATTTACATTCTTGTTGCAACCGAGGATTGGAGAACTCTCTCATAGTAGCAGTTACAAGACATCTATTTTTAGGTGGGAATTGAAAATAATAATCTATCAAAGATTCCAATTTCGGGCGATAATTACTTTCTGATTGAATCATATCAACCTCGTCAATCATTAGAAAATAGCTCTGATACTGTTCTTTTTTTATAATATTCAATAATCGGGATAGACTATCTGCAACCACAAGAAATTTTTTATACTCTATTTTCTTGTCTGCTAAATAATTCAGAATCTCATTATTACTTGTCAGGTCTCTTTCCTCATTGACTTTTCCTCCAACATAAAGAGTTCGGGCCTTAGTTCCCACCCATTTGTTGTAAGCCAACATTTTTGTTGGAGTGACAATTATCGAGTTTCTCTTAGCATTAATCTCCAAAGTTGTTGCCCCAATTCCTGCCACTTGTTTATCTACTATCCCATGAGGCATTTTATTTATATACAATGATAGTTTCAATAAAGACTTATCACACCCTGATGGAGTTGGAATAGGAGTACCCTGCTCAAGAGCCTCCATGATTTCATCAATATTCGTCGGATAATCAATCTTCAAAGACAGGTCTAACAAATGATGTATCTCACGATCCAGCAATGATGGATTATCCTGATCTTCCGATATCAATTGCCATGAATTTTCTGAATCAAGCAAATCTCTGTAGGTATTAGGAACATACTGTTCACAAGCGATTGTTGGAATAGGAGGTTGATGGGCTATCTCAGGAAATGCATCATCTACTGAAGAAATGTCGGTATCCCCCTCTTCTACAAAATCCTCAAGCATAGAAATATCCACATTGGACAGGTCTAAATTACCTTTACCCATAATATCTACAACCTCTTGGACATCCTCTTCGGAATCTATCAGATCAAACATACCGCGCACTCAAGTTTCTTTATTATTACAATTTTATCTGAGCAAAATTAAATCTAAGCATTAAACATCTATCTCCCCTATAATTTAAAAAATAGGTGTTCATGCCAGCCTATTCGGAAGAACCAACATTTCAGCCAAATTCACCTTATCGGCATCTGTAATTCTTTTCTTGGGTTCAGGATAATTATACGGATTAAGCGAAGTTATCCTATACATACCACCGCTGCGGGTCTCAGCTTCTGCACCAAAGAATTGAGTAAACAATTTAGAACAAAATGTCCTGTCTAACTTTAACCGTCCCAAATAAGCATTCATTACCTCTTGCATCTTTTTAGTGCGCTCTATTCTGCTGATTTTAATTGGCCCTTGTGTAAGTTTTTTGCACTCAAATTTTGCAAGAATATGTGATTTGAAAGCATGAGCATCATCTAACGCCCTAAATATAAGCGAATTATTCAAACTCATAAACTCACGTTTATCACCTTGCACCTCAATTAATTTATCCGCCAGAAATTCCGTTTCAAAATACGGATACAATCGTTTGAACCGAGTGTAAAATAGAGCCTCTTGTTTATTGGAGTGCCTAATTAGGTTATCAAGAACTTCCATATTAGCCCCCTCCCGCTCCCAATTCTGTAAAGTCTCTTTTGCAGTAGATAAGGTTCGAGCCAACACCTCCTTATTATGAGCTTTCACCTGTTGAATAGAACCAATATGTCGCCCAGATTTTCCCTGTTCAGATTGTTCAAAATCCACATGATGTTGCTCTTGCAATTTTTCCAATAAAGCCCCGGACTGACTATACAATTCATGATGTAATTCCCTCTTTTCCAAGAGTGCATCTATATTGAAATAAGCAGGTACAATATTGCCATCTATATTTTTCCGAATAATTGTGACTGGATAATTCTTGGCAACCTGCCCCTCGGCTTTCATGGTGAGTATCTGTTCTACAAACACACCCATATCAGACAGATCAGGATCAGATTTACAAAGTTGATTAAGCCCGTCAACTGCATTGGAGAATTTTTTAGCCTTATTTATCAAGACAGCCTTATACTCCTTCAAGGTTTGTTCCGGATTCTCCATCGGAACTATATCATAGATTATTGTCTCAGATAAGACCCCATTTCTACATCGCCCCTGTATCTGGGTCAATCTCTCTGGTGACAGTAAGGTAAAAGGCTGATAGTTGGAAGAAATCGAAATAACATGACACCTGTCATTGATATCAATTCCTGCAAAATAGGCGCAAGTCATAAAAACAATACGTTTTTGCAGGTTATTATTCTCATCCAATACATTCTCCACATAATCTCTTACCTTATCTTGGTTCCGTCCACTACACAACACACCGCATAGTTGTTTGTATTCCGGGTGCTCCCCCTGCGATATGCTATTAATGACATTCAGAATTCCATCAAGAGAATTATAGGCAACTAAAATCTTTTCATCCTCCGAACGTTCCAGCAAATTTCGTATCACTTTTTCTGTCGTTACATCCACCTCTCTGGCCTCAATCAGTCGAATATCGCGTACTGGATTATGTTCCCAAACAGTTGTTACACAAGATTCATTCAGCATTCGTTCATCTGAAAAAGTTCTCAATGTCGCAGTTACCGCCGCTCGCATAGTTCGGTCAAAGCAGAAATAATAGTCTATCACTTTTTCAAGGTTAGGCCGATACACACTATCCGATTGCATTGTGTCAATTTCATCGACCATTAAAAAATAATCATGATACACTCTCGGACCGATTGCTTTAATGACTTTCCACAGGCTATCTGCAACAACTAAAAATTTCTTGCGCTTGTCATTATCAAGACCCAAATATTCTTGTATATCTTCAATCGTTATATCTGTCAGAATATTCCCGATTGGACTTCCTACATACATGGAGCTATTCTGCCCCATCCGTTGCTCTGTAGTAAGATGTTTATTGTAGGCCAAAGACTTTGTAGGCACTACGATAATAGAATCTCGAACTTGTGTTTCCAACTCCAAAGTAGTTGCCCCCAGCCCGGTAATAGTTTTATCCAAGATACCAAAAGGCACTCTATCCACAAAGTACCCTAATTTATCACCTTGTTCCAATCGCATGGTCCATGCCCCTCCATCCTCAGCATTTCCAATATAATCCAAAGAAATAACAGCATTAGGCTTTTCAGGATTAACCTTTGCACCGTTTACCATCGAAAATAGAGTGGGTACATTCAAATCTATGTCATATACCAGTTGGTCTTTTTCTTGGTTTTCCATATCAGTTTGAGATTAGTTCTTCGAAATTTACAAAATTGCACACCTATCTCCAAATTATATTAGAAAGATAGGTGTACAATCTTACAACAGATTTTTCAAAGCCTCGTTCATCCGTTCATTTTCGAAACTATCCAGATAGATTTGGGTCACTCGTTCTGAACTATGTCCGAGAGATTCAGAAATAATGGAGGTAGGAACTCCAGACCTTTTCAGCACCGTGGCATAGCTATGCCGAGCAACATAGGTTGTGAGCTTAATCGGAATTTTCAACTCTTTACCTATCTCAGCCAAAGCCCGGTTTACCTTGGTAATGACCTTATGATGCCTATTCAGTTTTTGTTGGATGGTTTTATGTTCCTTTGAATAAATAGGAAATAGATACTGGTCTTTGGTGGCATAGCTTTCAATAATTTCCATAGCTTTGGCATGAATAGGCAAGTTCAAAAGTTTTCCGGTCTTTTGGCGCCTGTAAACCAATCTGCCGTCTATGATGTTATTTCGAGTGAGATTTGCCATATCCACGAAATTGATGCCTCCCATCAGATAGGAAAAACTGAATAAGTCCACTGCAAGCCGGGTATAAAACCCTGCGGCCTCAGTCGTATAGCCCATGACGGCTTTTATCTCAGCTTTGGATATGGCTCGTTTCGGGGTTTCTGCGTGCAATTTACCCACTTTGTAGCTCTTGAAAGGGTACTGCTCCATTTTGGCAAATCCTCGCTCTATGGCTTGATTAAAGGCCATTCTTAGGGTTCTGAACCGGAGACCTATGGTATTCTCAGCCCTACCCTGCTTACGCAGCCATAATTCATACCTTTTGAGCCAAGAATGGTCGATGTCCGAAAAATAGATATTCAGATGTTTGTTGAATTTCAACAAAGACCGATAGACTTGCTCCACAGAGGTAGCATAGCCTGTCCTTCGCTCATCCTGTAGCTCCCGGATAACCTGCTCAAAGAGTTCTCCGACGGTTACTGCTTTTACAGGTTTGGCAATACGTTCTTTGAGAGTTGTTGCGGTAAATTCCTTATTCTCGGATTTCAGTTCTACAACCGTACCTTTACATTCACACAGTTTATTGGCTATCAGCTTTTCCAGATACTCCCTGCTGGGACAGTCCAATGTAGGCTGATTCCTCTCAAAGTCCCAATACTGAGGTGCAACAGACACTCCAAGGCTGATATACTTGGTCTTACGGTCTTTGGTAATACGTATTCTTAAAGGAAATTCATTGTTTTTGAGAGGCTTGTACTTGAAACATACTACCTCGATAGTTGTGCTCATGGGTAAAACACTGAGTAAAACAAACCCTGTTTTTCGACCGTTTTACACCAAAAAGAAAAAGAGTTGCATTTCTGCAACTCTCTGATTTTAAGTGGTACCACCAGGAATCGAACCGGGGACACAAGGATTTTCAGTCCTTTGCTCTACCAACTGAGCTATGGCACCATCCGCGAAAAACGGGTTATTCCGTGTTATCGTGGTGCAAAGATAAGCAAAAAATTCAATACTGCAAATGCCGCATGCAATTTTGTCGGTAATTTTTTCCCGGCCCGGCAAAAACAGCCGGCACCGGAAATCAGAAAAAGCCCGCTGCCCAAATGAACAGCGGACTTGACAAGTATGATACAGAGGCGCTTAATTCGATTTATTCTGGTTCGCTTCGCCGATTTCCGGATTGGCGATCACGACGGAACGCGGCAACTGAAAACGCATGCCGACCTCATCCTGCTCCCATTTCGCCTTGTAGATATGGTTGTTCTCGACGCCGGCGGCAGTCATCGCGGCATCGTCGCTGCGATCGATCGGCATATTCAGGCGACGGCGGTCGAGCCACTCCAGGGCGCCCTCCATCCACATCTCGATGCGTTTCTGGAGAATGATCTCCTCGACAACGTCGTCGAGCGAGGTCGCCGTGATGTCGTAACCCGGATCGCGGTAAGCGGTCACGTAATCCTTGAGCGTCTTCTTGGCCGCAGCGATGTTGCTGTGCGCCTCGGCCTCGGCCTTGATGAAGACAGCCTCTTCGGCTCGCATGTAGATCAGGTCGGTACTGTTCCAGTCGCCGTTGTAACTGCGGAACTTGACCGAAACGTACTCCGAACGCGCTTTTACACCCGAAGCAAGCGTATTGGGCAGGTTGGAAGGCAGGAGACAGGCATAACCGCTCGTCGCGGCATTCGGATCGGGATTGTCCGTCGCGTTGAGCCACCAGCCGCGGCGCACGTCGGTCTTGTTCAAACGCTCATAGAGGTAGGAATGGATCGGACGCTCGGCCCACATACCCGCATAACCGCTCATGTAGGGGTCCATCTGCGAACACCAGGTAGCCCACGTCTGGCAGTTGTCGGCCGTCATCTTGAAGCCGAAAATCAGGCTCGGAACGTTCTCGATACGGTTGAAGCCGTTGTTGTAGTTCTCCTTGGAGACGAGCGTGTATTTGGCCAGAATATCGTCGGCCAGCGAGACGGCTTTCCCCCAGTCCTCCATGACCAATGCGACACGGGCGCGCAGGATACCGGCCACGCTGGCGTCGAAATCGGTCCGGGAGCCGGTGTCGTCGTATCCGATTTCCTCGAAAATGCCCAGCGCTTCGTCCAGGTCGTCGGTGATCCGCTTGTAAACCTGCTCCATCGTGGCGCGCGGCAGATTCTGGCCGAGGGTCTCCTCGGTGGCCAGGGGCACGCCCGGAAGGTCCTTGTTCGCCGCCGAATAGGGATACTGGTACACATTGATCAGGTGGTAGTAACCGAACGCGCGGGAGGTCAGCGCACGGGCACGGTAAGCCTTCATCGTCTCCGACTCGGCGGAAGCCTCGGCGGTAGCCGTGGCGAGGATTTCATTCGCCGTGGCAATGGGAATGTAGAACATGTTCCACACGTTGAAAGTCGGCGTATACTCCTCCTGCCAGTAGTCGTTGATGTACATGTAAAGGTTCATGCTGTGTTGCAGCAGCATGGCCATATCCTGTCCTGCCATGCCGAACGAAAGTTCGAAACCCTTGAAGCCGGTCAGCCACTGGAGGTCGTTCTTGTAATAGGTGGCATAGTGCACGTAAATGGAAGCCTCGATACCCTGAAGCACCTTGTCGGGATCTTCCTTGGCCACTTCGTCACGGGTCTCCGAAGAGACTTTTCCCGAAGGGTCCACGTCGAAGATGTCGTCGCTGCAGGATACCGCAACGGCCGCACACATTAAAAATATCAGTATTTTTTTCATATCGATGTCGCTGCTTAAAAGTTAATGTTGAGACCTACCGAAGTGGTGCGGATCGGCGAATAATACGTACCGTCCACGCTGTTCAAAGCAATCGTCGCACCCTGACCGCCCATGCTCGTGCGGGGATCGTAGCCCTTGCGCTTCGAAGCGAAGAAGACGTTGTCGCAGGCAAAGTAAATGCGGGCGCTCTTGATTCCGATTTTGCTCATCCAGCTGGCGGGGAACGTGTAGCCCAGCGTGATGTTACGCAGGTTGAAATAGGTGTTGCTGACCAGGAAACGGTCCGACGAAGCGTTGATGTTCGAGTCGTTCGTGTTCCAGATCGGGGCCGAGCCTTTCCCGGTCTCCGGATTCCAGGCGTCGGCATAATCCTTCAGACGGTTCATCGGGAAATTCGCACTGCTGAACGCCGAGAAGTCGTAATCGTAGCCGTAGCCGCCGAACTGGAAATTGGCCATGATCGTCAGGTCGAGGCTCTTCCAGCGCAGCGTGGTGTTCAGACCGCCCGTGAAATCGGGAAGCGCGCTCTTTTCCAGCAGGTACTGCGTGGCCTCGGTAGCCTTGTCGGTCGTGACTTTCTCCACGCCGACAACGTTGCCTTCACTGTCCGTGATGTCCTGATCCATGTACCAGAGCGAGTTGCCCTTCTCGTCCAGTCCGGCATACTGGCGCATTTCCCAGCGGTAGATGTCCTTGCCCTCGTAAATGCGTTGGTTGCCGTTGGGCATACCCGCCTCCTTGTACTCGTCGGGCAGGTTGAGCATCTTGTTGGCATAGGTGTAACCGTTGATCGACACATCCCAGTACCAGTCCTTCTTCTGGATGATCTTCACGTTCACATCGAACTCGAAGCCCGAGTTGCGCAGTTTGCCGACGTTGTACCAGTCGTATGCGCGGCCGGTCGAGATGTCTTTCGTGCGCTTGAAAAGCAGGCCGTCCGACACACGGATGAAATAGTCCATCGTCAGGTTGATGCGGTCGTTGAGCAGGCCCACGTCCAGACCCAGGTCGAAGGTCTTCTGCTTCTCCCACGACAGGTCGGGATTGCCGTAATAGTAGATCTCCGTGCCCAGCTTGCCCTCGGAAATCGTCACGTTATACTGGTCGGTGTAGGGATAATAGTTGGTAAGGTCCTCGTTACCCTGCGTACCGTACGTCGCGCGGAGTTTCAGTTCCGAAAGCCAGTCGTGGGTGCTTTCCATGAATTTCTCGGCCCCGATGCGCCACGAACCGCCGACGGACCAGAAAGTGCCCCACGGGTGGTATTTGAAACGCGAGGTTCCGTCGCGGCGGATACCGCCCGAGAAATAGTAGCGGTTGTCGTAATTGTACTCCAGTTTGCCGAAGAAGCCCTGAATGCGCAGCACGTCCTGATAGCCGTTGATCGACCCCATTTCGCCGGCATTGTTCAGCTGCGGGTTTTTGGGGTCGTAGATGTTGGTCTTCGAAACGTCCAGATAATCGCGCACCCAGCTGTTGTACTCGTGGCCGACCAATGCGTTGATGCTATGGCGTCCGATCGACTTTTTGTAGTTGAGCATCTGAATCAGGTCCAGATCGTAAACGTCCGTCGACGTTTTGTTGACCCGGCCGTTGGTTCCGCGTCCGTCGCCGATCGTGGGGTTGTAGAAAAGCAGTTCGTCGGAAGCGCGGTAGCCCAGCGAAGCGCTCGACGTGAAGGTGAAGTCGCGCAGGAAATAGATCTCCCCGTAGGCCCGGCCCTGAAGGTTGTTACGCTTGATGTCGCGCGTATCCATCTTCAGCGTGGCGATGATGTTCTGGCCCGAGGTTCCGGGACGGGTCGTCGTACCGTCGGTCTGCCCCGTACCCAGGTCGTAGACCTTGTCGCCGTTTTCATCATACTTGATATTGCCCTCGGCGTCACGCGCGTAGACCGGATACACCGGCTCCCACGAACGCGCCGTGGCAAATGCGGAACTTGCCGCCGAACTGTTCTCCAGAACATTGTTCTGAACGGTATGGGCATAGGAGAGGTTGGCGCCCACCTTGATCCACTTGCGCAGTTTGGTGTTGACGTTCACACGGGCGCTGTAACGCTCGAATCCCGACTCGATCACGTAGGATTCGTCCTTGAGGTAACCCAGCGAAATAAAGTAGTCCGACTTGTCGTTTCCGCCGCTGACCGACACGTTCGTCTCGTTGCGGAACCCCGACTTGAAGAGTTCGTCCTGCAGGCGCTCGCTGTACATGCGCCGGGCCGACGGGTCCAGTTTACCGGTCGCAGGGTCGATCAGGTAGGTCGAGGAATATTTGTACGGGCTGTAGTTCCCGTGTGCACCCAGCACCTCCTGCGAGGCGTAGAGCGACGCGGCAGCCAGGTCGCCGCCGTTTTCCACCCACTTCGTGTCGCGCATCGTGCGCCACTGCGCCTCGAGATATTCGCCCGGATCGGTGATGATGTCATACTCGGGGACGGCGCGGGTGTTGATACCGAATCGCGTGTCGACACTGATCGTGGGATTATCCAGGCTGCCGCGCTTGGTCGTGATGAAAACCACGCCGTTGGCGGCGCGCGAACCGTAGAGCGAGTTGGCCGTAGCGTCCTTCGACACGGAAATCGACTCGATGTCGGCCGGGTTGATGTCGGACAGGCTGCCCTGATAGGGCGAGCCGTCGAGCACGATCAGCGCACCGTTGCCCGCATTGAGCGAACCGACGCCGCGGACATAGATCGCAGCATCCGTACCGGGCTGGTTGGTGGCCGTAGTCAGCTGCACGCCGGGAACGGCTCCTTCGAGCATTTTCGAAACGGTCGAAACCTGACGCTTCGAAAGTTCCTCACCGCGGATGGTCGCGATCGACCCCGTAAGGTCCTTTTTCGTCGTCGTGCCGAAAGCGGTCACCACGACATTTTCGATGGCCTGCGCATCTTCGTGCATCACAATGTCGACATGCGTCTTTCCGGCAACAGCCACTTTCTGCGCCTCGTAACCGATGAACGAAACCGCCAGCGTAGCGTTGGCGGGTGCGGCGATGGTGAATTTACCGTCCGTGCCCGTGGTCGTACCGGTCGACGTACCGTCGACCATAACCGTTGCGCCCGCGATAGGCTTGCCTTCCGCATCGGCAACTTTACCGGAAATCTGCCGGTTTTGGGCGAATCCATACGCACAAAGGCCCAAAACGGCAATTAACGATAGTAGAATTTTTCTTACCATAAGCGTTAATTTTAATAAAATTTTAAAATAAAAATCAATTGCCCTGGATTTTAAATAACAAGCATCTGTATATGTGATAATTATAGCGTACCGGATCGCATTTTCCAAGAAAATGGATAACAGTTTGGTATTAAGCGTGTAAGATATCCGGGCGATACCTCCGTGTGTCCGGGTTGTGTTACCAGAGAGTTACTGAACAAGACGGGTTAAACCCTACTGAATAAGCTATTTGGTCCAATTAGTATACCGTTTGGAAGTAACTTTATCATTACCTTTATCGCGGTTTGTTTATTGTTTTAATAAAGGTTAGGAAGGGAATGAGAAACACGTTCAAAGTACTGTTTTACATCAAGAAGAATGCGCCTTTACGCAATGGGAACACGCCGATCATGGGACGCATCACGATCAACGGACAGCGAACGCAGCTGTCCACGCAACTATCCGTGAATCCTAATCTATGGTGTGTGAGTATGGGACGGGCGGCAGGACGCAGTGCGGTTGCCTCACGTGTCAACGAACAACTCTCGCAGATTCGTTTTCACATCGAAAGATGTTACAACACACTGTTTTACGAACATGCGCTGGTCACTCCGAAAATGGTCAAGGAGATGTATTTCGGCAACGACCAGCGCAATGAAACGCTGCTGGCCTTCTTCAGGCATCACAACGAGGAGTTCAGCCGGATGGTGGGCATCAGCCGCAGCAAAACGACCTATTATAAATATAGGTGTGTTTACAAGCATCTCGAAAACTACATCAACGACAAATTCAATCGCAAGGATTTGCTGTTCAAAGAGCTTGACAAAGAGTTCCTGACGGGGTTCCACCACTACATCGCGCAGGAGTGCGGACGCAAGAAGAACACGACGTGGATCTACATGATCGCGTTCAAGCACATCCTCATGCTGGCCCGCAGCCGGGGCCACATGGCCAAGGACCTCTTCGCAAATTACAAACTGCACAGCGAATTCGTCTCGCGAAATTACCTGTCCATGGCCGAAATCCGCAAACTGATCCGTCTGGATCTCGGCGACATGACCTTACAGTTGGTACGCGACGCGTTTTTGTTCAGTTGTTTCACCGGACTTTCCTACATCGATCTCTGCACGCTTACCCCGCAGCATATCCAGCAGGACGGTAAACAATTGTGGATCAACACGACCCGCCGCAAGACCGGGTCTGCGGTCAACGTGCGTATCTTCGCGATTCCGTACGCCATTCTGTTGAAATACAAACCGATACAGCGAAATGCACGGATATTCTGCCTGCCGAGCAACGGCTGGTGCAACATCTGTCTCGAACGCATTATGTCCCTGGCGGGCATTCCACGGCACATCACGTTCCATTCTGCACGCCACACCTTCGCCACGACGATCACGCTTTCGCAGGGAATGGCGATCGAGACCATCAGCAAATTGCTGGGGCATAAAAACATACGCACCACGCAGATTTATGCGACCATCACCCATTCGAAGCTCGACGGCGACATGGAGCGTCTTTCGAAACGCCTCGACACGCTGTATCGCGATACCGATCTGGATAAGGTCCAGGAGCGTTTTTGAAGGCTGATTGACGTATACGCAGAAGTTCACGCAGCTAACAGATTCGCCCGAAACGCCCGAAAACACCGAAAAATGGGGATTACAATTTGTAATCCCCACGAGACGATATTTCCTAAATCGTAACCGTTATCAACCAATCTTCTACATATATGTTATATTGGTAAATTATTTTAATAATTTATTTGTAAACGAGTTAGCAATTTCATACCTTTGCTTGTGAACTTTTTATTTTAAAAAATCTATTAGATTAACGCTTATGGTAAGAAAAATTCTACTATCGTTAATTGCTTTATTGGGGGGGGGAATATTACTCTCTTTGGCCCAGAGTAAGCAAATTTCCGGTACAGTCACCGGTCCCGACGGGAAACCGGTAGCCGGAGCAACGGTCATGGTCGACGGCTCGCATGTCGGCACGACCTCAAACGGAGACGGTAGCTTCACCATCACGGCTCCCGGAAACGGATCGCTGGTCGTATCCTTCATCGGCTATGAAACCCAGAAGGTCGCCATCGGAGGCAAGACCCGAATCACCATCACGCTGAAAGAAGACGCCCAGGCCATCGACGACGTGATCGTGGTGGCCTTCGGTACGGCCAAGAAAGACGCCTTCACCGGAGCGGCGAAGGTGATCAAATCCGACGACCTGATAAAAACGCAGTCCTCGAACGTCGGGGATGCCCTCGTCGGCAAAATCGCCGGCGTGCAGTTCTCCTCCGCGTCGGGCCGTCCGGGTTCCGGTCAGAAGATTTACGTGCGCGGCTACGGTTCGATGAATGCCAAGAACGACCCGCTCTGGGTTGTAGACGGCGTTCCCTACGAAGGCGACATCAACAACATCAACAGTGCCGACATCGAGTCGATCAGCGTCCTCAAGGACGCCGCATCGAATGCACTGTACGGCTCCCGCGGCGCGAACGGCGTAATCATGGTCACGACCAAGCGGGCGAAGGCCGGCGAGGCCACCGTGACTTTCGACGGCAAGTGGGGCATCAACACCCGTGCGCTCCAGACTTACGACATCGTGGAAGATGCCGGCGAATACTACGAGATGCACTACAAGTCGCTGTACAACTATTACACGCTCGACCAGAAGTACACTCCCCTGGCAGCCAACATCGCCGCCAACAAACTGCTGACGTCGACCGATGCCGGCGGTCTGGGCTACAACGTCTTCACCGTACCCGACGGCCAGAATCTCATCGGCGAAAACGGCCGCCTCAATCCGCGTGCGAAGCAGGGCCGTCTGGTAACCGACGCCAACGGCCAGCAGTTCTACCTGCAACCCGACAACTGGCTCGACGAAATCTACAAATCGTCGTCGTTCCGTCAGGAGTACAACGTCAGCGTTTCCGGCGCGACGGACCGCGCCAACTTCTTCGCATCGCTCGGTTACCTGGACAACACGGGTATCGTCGACGGTTCGAGCAACGAGCGCTACACCGCCCGTCTGCGCGCGGACTACCAGGCCAAAAAGTGGCTGAAAGTCGGCGGTAACATGTCCTACACCCATTTCGTCTGGAACAACGGTAACAAAACCAACGACGACGGCGACAGCCAGGGTGAAGGCAACGCCGACGGCGGAAACGCATTCGCCACGGCGATCCGCATGGCGCCGATCTATCCGGTTTACATGCGCGACGGCAACGGCAACATCATGATCGACGAGTACGGATTCAAGATGTACGACACCGGCGACGGCCGCAACGGCGGCGCCCTGCGCACCAACGGAGGCAAGAGCAACGACCTGCAGGACATCCAGCTCAACAAATACACGAACGAAGGCAACGCCTTCATGGCCAACGGTTTTGCGGATTTCTCCCTGTACAAGGGTCTGAAACTGACCCTCAACGGCAGCGTATCGCTCGACGAGACCCGCGGTACGGAAGTGTCGAATCCCTACTACGGACAGTTCGCCGAATCGGGCGGCGCTATCTTCAAGAGCCACAGCCGGGAGATCGCCTACAACATGCAGCAGCTCCTGACCTACACCAATACCTTCGCCGACGTCCACAACCTCGACCTGCTTTTCGGTCATGAAATGTACAACCGCAAATCCTACGCTCTGTACGGCTCGAAAACCATGATGTTCTCGCCGGACAACACCGAGCTCAGCGGCGCTGTCGTCGACTCGTCGCGGTCGGGTTCATCGGTCCTGGAGTACAACAACGAAGGCTACTTCTTCCGTGGACAGTACGACTACGACAACCGCATCTATTTCTCGGGATCGTACCGTCGCGACGCGTCGTCGCGCTTCCACCCCGATCACCGCTGGGGCAACTTCTGGTCGCTCGGCGCAGCCTGGATCATCAACCGCGAAAGCTGGTTCAACGCTTCGTGGGTCAACATGCTGAAGGTCAAGGCATCGTACGGCTCGCAGGGTAACGACAACCTCGGATCGAGGGCGGAATCCTACTACCGCTATACCGACTACCGCGAAATTTTGAGCAGCGGCGACGGCGTCACGAGCGTACTCTATCAGAAAGGCAACCCCGACATCACCTGGGAGACCAACGCCAACCTCAATGTCGGCGTCGAGTTCGGCTTCTGGGACAACCGCTTGTCGGGTAGCATCGACGTCTTCAACCGCAAGACCACCGACATGCTGTTCGAGCTGGCCACCCCGATTGAGTCGGGTTACACGACCATTTTCACCAACATCGGCGACATGGTCAACCGCGGTCTCGAAATCGAACTGAACGCCGACCTGATCCGGACCAAAAACCTCGTGTGGGACTTCTCGCTCAACATGACCCACTACAAGAACAAGGTGACCCACCTGCCGGAGCAGTTCAAAAACAACACGACGGCCGACGGCAAACACGTAGGCCGCTGGCAGAGCACCAAATTCCTCACCGAAGGTGAATCCGTCTTCTCGTTCTACGTTCCGACCTACGCGGGAGTAGACCCCGAGACCGGAAAATCGCTGTGGTACACCTACAAAACCGATGACGCCGGGAACAAGGAGCGCATCAAGACCGACGATTACTCGGTGGCCTCGCAGGAGGGCCGCGAAATGCACGGAGACGCCCTGCCGGACGTTTACGGCGGTTTCGGCACGTCGCTGCGCTTCCACGGCGTCGATTTCTCGATCGGCTTCACCTACCAGCTCGGCGGACAGGTTCTCGACCAGGGTTACATGTTCTACATGGGTTCTCCTGCAGGAACGTCGACCGGAAACAACTACCACCACGACCTGCTCAATTCGTGGACTCCCGAGAACTCCGGCTCGAACATTCCGCGTTTTGCCTACAACGACTCGGACCAGGCCGCTATTTCGGACCGGTTCCTCACCAGCGCATCGTACCTGAACATCCAGAACATCACGCTCGGCTATACGCTGCCCAAGCGTATCACGCGCAAGTTCCTCGTCGAGAATCTGCGTATCTACCTCGCCTGCGACAATGTATGGTACTGGTCCAAGCGTCAGGGACTCGACCCGCGCCAGGCTATCAACGGCATCACGAACCCGTACTACTACGCCCCGATTCGCACCTTCTCGGGCGGTGTAACCGTTACGTTCTAATTGTTAAACGACGAATATTATGAAAATGAACAACATACTGAAAACAACGGCGCTGCTTCTCGGTTCATCCGTGCTTCTTTCGGGCTGTATCAAGGAGACCTTCCCCGAAAGCGGATACGCCACCAGCGATCAGACTGCCGAATCTCCGTTCGCAAAGGAGGGTCTTATCACTGCGATGCCGACGGTGCTCATCACCAACTATACAGACCTCGGCGAGCACATCGACTTCGGTTACCCGGGCATCTTCGGCGCCACCGACCGCATGGTCGGCGAGGTATTCCCCGTCAGCGGCAACCTGCCGGGCGGCAACCAGTACTACGACCGTTGGCAGGCCTGGCTCTATCCGGGCAACTCGACCGGATTGGCAGCGAACGGCTGGGCGTCCCCGTTCTTCTACACCAACTATTACAAGTTCATCTTCACGGCCAATGAGGCTATCGCCATCGCAAACCAGAGCGAAGGCACAGAGGAGATGATGGGCATTGCCAAGACTTTCCGCGCGCTCTGCTACCTCGACCTGGCCCGTCTCTACGACGCGCTGCCGGCCAAAGCTCCCGAGCGTCCCGCCTACGAGACCGAGCTGGAAGCCGTCAAGGGGCTGACCGTTCCCATCGTCCGGGAAGATACGAGCATGGAGGAACTGGAGAACAACCCGCGCGTATCGCGTGAGGAGATCTTCAAGTTCATCTTCGAAGACCTCAACACCGCCGAGACCCTGCTTGCCAACTATTCGCCTGCGACGAAGAACCTGCCCTCGCTGGCCGTGATCTACGGACTCAAGGCCCGCGCCTACCTCTGGCTGGGCGGCTTCACCGAATCGTATGCGGAAGTTCCGACCGGCGACGCCGCTTACCGTCTGGCCGCCGAATACGCCCGCAAGGCTATCGACGCTTCGGGCTGTACGATCATGACCGAAAGTCAGTGGCTCGACCCGAAGACCGGGTTCAACACGGTCAATTCGTCGTGGATGTGGGCCATGATCCAGACCACCGACACCGTGCTCAACAACCTGCTGTCGTGGTCGGCCCACATGGCGACCGAGGCTATCTGGGGTTACGGTTACGGAGCACAGCCGGGTATCTCGGTATTCAGCTACAACCGCATTTCGTCGGGCGACTTCCGCAAAAAGAGTTTTGTCGGAGCGGACCGCTCGTTCGACGCCATCGCACCCTATACGACCCTGACCGAGGAGGAGTTCGCAACGGTAGCCCCCTACGCATCGTTTAAGTTCCACGCAGCCAACGGCGAGAAGCGGAATTATTCCACGGGTAACGTGACGAGCATCCCGATGATGCGTGTCGAGGAGATGTACCTGATCGAGGCCGAGGCTACGGCACACTACGACGCCGCCACCGGCAAGTCGTTGCTGCTGTCGTTCATGGCCAACCGCGACCCGGCCTATACGGTTCCCGCCGCCAACGACCTGATCGACGAGATCATTTTCCAGAAACGGATCGAGTTCTGGGGCGAAGGCGTCATCTACTACGACCTGAAGCGTCTGAACATCGGCATGCACAACGGCGACGCCGGAACGAACGCTCCGCCGATGGCCCAGCTTTCCACGGACGGCCGCGCCCCTTGGTGGAACTGCGTATTCCCGCTGAACGCCGTACAGCAGAACAAGGCGCTTTCGGGCAAGAACAACCCGAACCCGACTCAAACAGTCAAGTCTGTTAAATAAAAACATCGCTATTTATGAAAAGTCTGAAAATATTCTTTCTGGCGACTGTCGCCATCGTCGCGGGGCTGTTCACGGCCTGCAGCGACGATGACTTCAAAGCAGGTCCCGAGGTCGACGGCGCACAAGTCTACTTCCCCGAGAATGTGACCACCGATTACAGCATCAGCGACGACGTCACCTCCATCGCCATTCCGGTAAAACGCATCGCCAAGGACGAGGCGCTGACCGTGGCGGTTCTCGCCAGCGACGAGTCGGGAATGTTCACCATTCCTTCGTCGGTGTCGTTCGCAGCCGGTAAGGAGACTTCCGAACTGCTGATCACCTTCGACCGCACCAAGCTCGAAGACGGCAAGGAATATCCTATCTCATTCCTGCTCAACGACGAGGACAACACGACACCCTACGGCAACCGTTCGCTCGACATCGTCGTTGCCCCGTGGCCCTGGGTGGAGTTGGGAACCGGAAAATTCCGCGACGACTATCTTTGCAGCATGTTTAACGGCGGAAATCCTGAAATCGAGGTCACGATCCACAAGCACAAATCGAAGGCGGGTATCTACATGGTCGAAGAGATGTACGGCTGGCCGTTCCTGACCGAATTCTTCGAAGGTTCGCAGGAGGCTATCGAGTCGCAGGTCAAACTGACCTATACTCCGGTCAACATCACCATCGATTGCAGCGACCCGACGAAAGTGGTCATTCCTCGTCAGTTCACGGGTATTACCGACGGAGACCCGGCTTATGGCGATTATGAAATCGCCATGTTCCCGGGCGGGGAAGGTACGCTGGTAAACGGCGTAATCACGTTCCCCCAAGAGGCCCTCGCGTTCGTTTGCAGCGCCGGCAACCTCAAAGCCAATAAGTCAGGATTGTTCCGCATCCTCCTGCCCGACGCCGAATTGACCGACTACACGCTCTCCGCCGTATACGACGGCATGAAGGTCAGCGCCGACGGCGAAACTGCGAGCGCCGTCATCAACTTCACCTACGGTGCCGACGTTACGAACATCCGCTATGTTCTCGTCGAAAATGAATTGACCGAGGCCGAAACCGCTACGCTTGTCGCAGCAATCGCCGACGGATCAGCCGAGAACATCAACGAATTCCAGGACTTCACCGTAGGCGGCGAGAAAGTCTCGGCCGAAGCCGTACTGCCCAAAGCCGGAACTTATACCGTAGTTGCCCTGCCTCTTAACAAAGCGCAGAAACCGGTTTCCGGCGAAGCCTCCGCAGCATCGTTCTACTTCCCGGGCATAGGAGGGGCCTCTGTCCCCAACGACATCGCCGGCTCGCTCTATAAAGTCAGCGCCTATCCCGATGCCGCAGCATATGTGTCGAAGTACCCCGATTACTCATCGGCCGTGTACGAGATCACCGGTACGGAGATGAAGAAGATCAAGACCTACTTCAACAAGACTTCCATAATCGAGAACATCGAGATTCAAACCGGAGGCCTGACCCTGCAGGAAGCGGTCGCTAAATACGGCAAAGAACTCGGTGCCGATGCGATGGAAGAACTTGCAACGACCGGAAAGTATTGGAACATAATGATCAATCTGACACCGGGCGCTTCTTATACGCTGGTTGTCGAAGCGACGAACAACTACGGCAAGACAAAACTGATCGTGTGCGAACCGTTCGTGACGGACATACCGCCCTATACCGGAGAGTTGGTCATCGGGAAATACGATATGTCCTATGCGGCCAGCGCGGAAGACACGTTCGAAAATGTATTCGAGGTAATACCTACCGTCGGAAGCAACACCGAATTTTTCGTGCAGGATTTCGCGGCAGAGGACGGCACCCAATGGTATGCAACCTATGACCCGGCCAAATCGACGCTGACGATGAGCGGCGTGCAGCTCGGTCGGGAGGACGACGGGAATCTGCTCGGCAAATTCACGGAGGCGCTCACTCCGGACCAGTCCCTCGGTTACGGTATCTTCTCGTTCGCAACCGAAGACAGCCAAGGCAACGACCCGATCGTATTGACGATCGATCCGACGTCGAAACAGGTTTCAGCGCTGGCGACCGACATCGAGGTTCCCGTTGCTGATTTCACCGCCGGAAAGATCATCGGAGCCATGGCGGCATACTATGCCGACGGGACAGTCATCACGAAGCAGAGCGGAACGGCATCCGCGGCATCCGCAGCCAAAGTTCAGGGCGTCCGCACGAACATTCCGTTCAGCAACGTCCGCGTTCCGGCCCATATCGGGAAGTCTCTCGACAGGCGCAGCCTTCAGATGAACACCAAATTCGTCAGAAACAGCGACAGCACGAACCACGGTGTCCGCACGCTCAGCGTGAAGACGGCGAAATGCGAACCGCTGCCGAAGCAGATCGGCCGCCGCGCCGATTTCAAAATCCGCGAAAACCTTCCGATTTTGAAATAATTGACGTATATTGTTCCACACGACCCGACACAGTCCGAGCGACCGTGTCGGGTTCTGTGGTCCAATGAAACGAAACGCCGGTCACGACATATACTAATTAGGATTATAAAATTATGACAAGGACAACAACTTTATGGAGCCTGCTGCTCCTGTCTGCGGCACTCGCCCTGGGTTCGTGCGCCAAGGATGCGACGGAACAGGCGACGGGTCCCGAGCCGGAAGCGAAAGCCGCCTCCAAACTCGTATTCTCGTCGGAGAACGCCGTCAAGGGCGAACTGCTGGTCTGCTTCGGCGAAGAGGCCGTAGCGGGCATCGAATCGTCGGTCATGCAGGTAACGCGTTCGGGCGGCGTCGCCACCCGTTCGGGCATCGCCGATTTCGACGCCGTGCTCGGCAACATCGGGGTAAAGGCGTTGCAGCGCCTGTTCCCGGTAGACGAACGGAACGAGGAACGCACGCGCGCCGCCGGCCTGCACCGCTGGTACGTCGTGGAGTTCGATGACAGCGCCGATCTCGACAAGGCGGCCCTCGACATGGCCCGGATCGCTGAAGTGAGCAAGGTGGAATTCAACCAGCAGCTGATGCACGTCCACGACGGCAAGGTCATCCCGCTGGCCGAAACCGGAGCTGCGCCGCAGACCCGCGCGGCCGTCGGGTTCAACGATCCCCACCTGGGCAAACAGTGGCACTACATCAACACCGGCGACAAGTCGATCTATTCGAAGATCAAGGCGGGCGCCGACGTCAACTGCGACGAGGCATGGCAGCTCTGCACGGGCGACCCGCGCGTCATCGTCGCGGTCGTGGACAACTGCGTGCAGTGGGACCACCCCGACCTGGCCGCCAACATGTGGACCAACACCGCCGAGCAGAACGGTTCGGAAGGCCGTGACGACGATTCGAACGGCTATGCCGACGACATCCACGGTTTCAACTTCGTCGACAATACGACGCTGACCATCAGCACCAAGGGCGACGCGCCGGACCACGGCACGCACGTGGCCGGGACGGTCGCAGCCGTGAATAACAACGGCACGGGCGTCGCAGGCATCGCAGGCGGCTCGGGCAAAAACGACGGCGTGAAGATCATGTCCTGTCAGATTTTCCACGACGACGACGGCGGCTCGGCGGCCATATCGGCCAAAGCCATCAAATATGCCGCCGACAACGGCGCTGCGATCATCCAATGCAGCTACGGCTACCCCGCCGGTTCGGTAACCTCCGACGCGGCCTATTCGAGCGGCGCCAGCGCCGAGAAACAGGCCATCGACTACTTCATCGCCAAACAGAACTGTGCGGCCATCAGCGGCGGACTGGCCATATTCGCCGCCGGCAACGACATGACCGGCATGTCGAGCTACCCCGGCGCTTACCGCGACTACATCTCCGTAACGGCCATGTCGTGCGACTACACCCCGGCCTACTACACCGACTACGGCCCCGGCTGCAACATTGCGGCTCCCGGCGGCGACGCCTACCAGTCCTATCTGGAAAACATCACGAGCGGGGCGTCCGAGGTGTTATCGACCGTCAACAGCGGAAAGTACGGCTACATGCAGGGCACGTCGATGGCATGCCCGCATGTTTCGGGCGTTGCGGCGCTCGGGCTATCCTATGCGCTGCAACTCGGCAAAACCTTCACCCAGAACGAATTCACGACGCTGCTGCTGACATCGGTAAACGACATCAACCAATACTGCACCGGAACGAAACAGTATGTCACCGACAAGGGCAGCCTGGCGACGCTCGACCTGTCGCAGCACAAAAAGGGAATGGGCACGGGCTATATCGACGCCTACCAGGTGCTGATGAACGTCCGCGGCATCACCTGCATCCCGATTCCCGTCGGCAGCCAGTACACGCTGAACCTGCAGCCGTACCTCGGCGGCGGAAACCTGGATCTGAAGATTACGGAAATCTCCATTTCGGCCGACGACATGAACCGGCTGGGCATTTCGTCGACCCCGACCATCTTCGCCAACCAGATCATCCTCAAATGCACCAAACCCGGTTCTGCGGTGGTCCGGATCAAGCTGCTCGCCGGAAACGGCAACAACAGCGGAATGAACGGCATGCCGATCACGAAGGAATTCGCCTTCATCGCGCGTGAAATTCATTCCCAGAACGGAGGTTGGTTATAAAACAAGGACATATTATGAAAAGCATCAAACTGTTATTGATCGGCCTCGCCGCTGCGTTCGCGCTGACCGGGTGCGGCGATTCCAAGGACACCCCCGAACCCGAAGGCGACGGCAGCGTCGTCGGCAGCTGGCATCTGGTTTCGTGGAGCACGCTCCAGTCCGCCGATGTCTACCTCTCGTTCAGCGAGGCGGGTTCGTTCCAGCTCTACCAGCGGCTGTACAAGCCCGAATACGTCCACCTGGACGGCACGTATTCCTACGACAAACCCACGCTCAGCGGCCGGTACAGCGACAACACCTCGTGGGGAAGTTCCTCGTACCGGGTTTCGTTCAACGCTGACGGGACGCGGATGACGCTGACCAGCACTTCGAGCACGAGCGACGTCTCCGTCTTCGTCAAGGCCGAAATCCCGTCGGACATCATCTCCGGCGCGCTGGAGGCCACTCCCCAAAGCAGGGCCGAAGATATGCCGCGATTCCTCTGATACGCCGTTCTGCCGGCATGCGCCGCAGCCCCTCGCCGGGCTGCGGCGTTTTGCTTCCGGATGAAGGGCCGCACCGCACACGGTGCTTTTTCACACCCCGGCATGCAACTTGCCGGAGCAATAAAAAAGCCGGCAGTAGCACCGGAAAAATATTTTTCGTAAATTTGTGCCAAAACAAAACACAAACGTTTATGGCAATTACCGAAATACTTCCCGGCATCCACTACGTCGGGGTCAATGACCGCACCACCACGCGCTTCGAAGCCCTTTGGTCGCTTCCGACGGGCGTGTCGTACAATGCCTACCTGGTCGTGGGCGAAAAGATCGCCCTGATCGACACCGTCGAAGAGTCCTTCGGCAGCCGCCTCGAAGCCAACATCCGCGAAGCCATCGGCGACCGCAGGATCGACTACCTCGTCGTCAACCACATGGAACCCGACCACTCGTCGTCGATCTCGGCCCTGCGCCGCATCTACCCCGAGCTGCAGGTCGTGGGCAACGCCAAGACCCTGCAGATGCTCGCCGGATTCTACGGCATCGACGCCGGCACGGTCGAGGTCAAGGAGGGCGACACGCTCGACCTGGGCGGCAAGACGCTGTCATTCCACATGATCCCGATGGTGCACTGGCCCGAGACGATGGTCACGTGGTGCGCCGGCGACCGGACGCTCTTCTCGGGCGACGCCTTCGGCACGTTCGGGGCGCTCGACGGCGGCATCACCGATTCGCAGGTCGAGACCGACCGTTACTGGGACGAGATGCGCCGCTACTACGCCTGCATCGTGGGCAAATACGGCGGCCCCGTGCAGAAAGCGCTCCAGAAGGTCCGCACGCTTCCCGTCGAGACGATCTGCTCGACGCACGGACCCGTGTGGCAGCGGCAGATCGCAAAGGTCCTGGACATTTACGACCGTCTGAGCCGCTACGAAGGCGAACCGGGCG